>JAAIGE0100878039.1_pt1 | contig 50998 bp, 39 predicted proteins | sample 6487951 | NCBI WGS metagenome assembly JAAIGE01 (sample SAMN13974128, study PRJNA590717) | phyllosphere metagenome | biome: tomato field; feature: multiple bacterial spot infested tomato fields; material: tomato leaves; isolation source: leaves from tomato fields | host: Solanum lycopersicum ...
GGCCATCGGCAACGCGCTCGGCGCCGCCGGCATGGGGGCGATCGGCTATCATTTCTCGAACGACGCGGTGTTCTACCTCGCCGGTCTCCTGGTGATCCCGGCCCTGATGTCCCTGTCCTTCATCCCGTCCGGCCGAACCGCCGGTCCGGGACGGGGCGCCCGGGCCCCGGTCGCCCGCGAGGCGGAGGAGAAGGAAGCCGGGGGCTTCGCGGTACTCCTCAAGAACCGGGCCCTGCTGTGCTTCGCCGCCTGCATGGTGCTGTTCTTCCTCGCCAACGCGGCGATGCTGCCCCTGGTCGGCAGCGTGATGACCCTGCGCGCCAGCGAGACCGCCACGGCTCTGGTCGCCGCCTGCATCATGGTCCCGCAGGCCGTCCTCGCCCTCACCGCCCCCTTCGTCGGGCGCCTCGCCCAGAGCTGGGGGCGCAAGCCGCTCCTCGTGATCGGCTTCGCGGCCTTGCCCGTCCGCGGACTGCTCTTCGCCTTCGTCAGCGACCCCTACTGGATGGTCGCGATCCAGGTCTTCGACGGAATTTCGGCCTCCGTCCTCGGCGTCATGGTCCCGCTGATCGTCTCCGACGTCACCCGCGGCACCGGCCGCTTCAACACCGCGCTCGGCGCGGTCGGCACCGGCATGGGCATCGGCGCCGCCCTCTCCACGGCGCTGGCGGGCTTCATGGCCGACGAACTCGGCAGCCGCACCGCGTTCCTGGGACTCGCCGTGGTCGGCGCCGCCGGGCTCGCCCTCGTGCTGCTGATCATGCCGGAGACGCGGCGGCAAGACGGGGACGAGGCGCGGGACCCGTCTTGACCTGGGGCGGCCGAGCGGGTTGGAATCCTTTTTGCGCCGCACCTTCGCTCAAGCCCGGTTCATCTTCGCCATGCTATGCGGCGGAAAGCTGCGCGCGCTTGAAACATAAGGCGACGCTTCGCGTTGCGGTTAACGGGTGCCCTGTGCGCCCCACAGCCACAATCGGCGCCCAGCGGGTCTGATCGAATCGGGACTGACGATCACGATGGAAGATCTCTGCCAATACGCCAACAGACCGGGGGCCTTCGTCGGGCGCTACCTCAAGCGCCGGATCATTCCGCACCTCGTCATCCTGTTCTCCGTGCTCGGTGCCGTGACCTTCTCGGTCTCGACCGACTACGCCCTGAAGGGCGTGGTCGATGCCCTCGGCAAGGGGCCGAGCGCGGGGCAGGTCTGGTCTGCGCTCGCGCTGCTCATCGCCTTCATCGCCGCCGACAACATGCTCTGGCGCGTCGCGGCTCTGGTCGGCGCCTTCACCTTCGTCGGCGTCACCGGCGATATCCGCCGCGACCTGTTCCGCCACATGACAGGCCACGCGCCCTCGTCAAAGGCGACAAGCATCCCGGATGCCAGTGCTGCCGCAAGGCGGCCTGCCGGCCACGCTTACCGTGTATGAGCCCAACGCCTTCGTGATACGCAACCGTCACGCCCGCCGCACGAGCCTTAGCCACCAGGAGACGGGTATCGGGATCCGTGGAATCATGCGTTCCTGAGAAGATCGTCATGGGGCCGAGGCCGGACATATTGCCGTACAGCGGACTCACACGCGGATCCTGGATGTCGAGGTTGCCGGCCCAACGTTGTACGATGGGACGAAGCGCTGCGGCTCGCAGGATCGGATCCACGCGTTGAACCTCCGCTATCTCGGGGTTCGTCAACGAAAGGTCGACCGCGGGATGGATCAGCACGGTCTCCCGAAGACGTTCGCCGCGATCACGCAGGACAAGAGCGGCCGCCAGTGCAATGGTCCCGCCAGCAGAGTCACCGCCGATACTGACAGTCCCCTCGCCGAAGCGTTTGATCTCAGACGCGGTGATAATGGCGACCTTGTCCACGACGTCCTGAGCCGTTCCCCGCGGCGCCAGAGGATAGATGGGAACTATGACCTCCGAACCAGTCTCCGCAGCGATCCGTGCCGCGAGGTTCCATTGGAAGTCCGTGATCTCGCCGTAGAATGCGCCACCGTGCAGATAGACGAGAGCCTTGCGGGGTCGGCCATTCTTGGGAGACACCGTGTATACCGGCCATCCTTCCACTACGGCATTCGTGACCGTCACGTCCTTGCGGAGATTCTTCGGTGGCGCGTAGGAAGCTGGACGAAGAGCAGCGGCCTCCATCGCCTGGATCCCCTCCGCGGCCGTCTGAGGCACTTTCACAAAAGTCTTCACCAGTCCTTCCGCGAACCGGCTGCCGATGCTGGGCTCTCGATCCTGGACGTCACCGGAAGGAGCATCGCCTGCGGTTCGAATCGAGGCCTGCCGGGGCTCGGCAGCACATGCCGACAGCGCAAGACCGACGCTCATGACATAAAGCGCGCCACGGCGTGGCGGGGTAGACTTTACCATTAATTTTAGTTCCCGGCTGAAATTAGGTTGCTAATTATTAACTATTGGAAAAAGTGAAAGTATTCGGTAAGGTCAAGTCGATCTCTTCACAGTCAACACCATCACCACAGTCGAATGAATAGACCGGCCGCCGTCTTCTAGGAGACTTTACACTATATATGAAAAATTTCACTCAAAGTGTAGATCGAAGAATTGGGTCATCGCCTCGAACGCCTCGCTCGTCTCCGGTATGTCGAGTGCAGTCCAGAACGCGTGCGGCAGTCCCTCGAACACGATCAGATCTGCATCGACCGCGGAACGCAGAAGGGCTCGGTGATAGATTGCGGATTGGCTGAGCAGCTGATCGCGGGTGCTGGTCAGAACGAGGACGGGAGGTAGTCCGCGAAGATCGCCGAACAGCGGCGACAGAAGCGGGTTGGTTCTTGGGGTGCTTCCGGCGTACGGAGCCAACACTTGGTTTATGTCGCCTGTACCGAGCAGCGACGGAAGATAGCCCTCGCTGTCCCCTGTCCGGCTCATGTCGGCCGTCAGAGAGAAGGCACCCGCAGCAGCCGGCATCGGCAGATGCTCCTCCTTGAGGCGCATAAGCAGTTCGGCCGTAAGGATGGCGCCTGCGGACGTGCCGTAGATCGCGACGTCCCTTGGCCGATACTTGACCAGTGCAGCGCGATAGGCAGCAAGAGCGTCGTCCACTGCGGCAGGAAAGGGGTTCTCGGGAGCGAGACGATAGAGCACGGAGACGACCTTCGTACCGCTCAATGCAGCCAGGCGCACATTCTCCGTCATCGACCCCGAGTCGACGATGAAGCCGCCACCGTGGAAGTTGAGCAGCAAGTTCTTTCGCCGGTCGCCCCGGGGTCTGACCGGATCGAATACGAGGGCTGGGACTCCTCCCAATTCGGTGCGGGTCACCGTCACCCCGTACTTCGCCAGCTGCGCGGCCCCGAGCGTCTGCTGCTGCCTGTCGCTCAGCGCTCGAAGCTGGGGGATTGACGGCGTTCCCTTCGGAGCCTGCTCGCCGTCGTTCCGATCGGTTGGCGACAGAAGCGCCCGCGCCTCCGGGCTCATGGTGGTCGGCAGAACAGGCTGTCCGAAAGTCGCCGCAGGACCGGCATCCTGCGCTGACGCCGGAATCGCAGAAGCCGCAAACAGGACCGCGACGCAAATACCGATCGGCGTAACTGATGAATCCATAACGCTAACCCCTGCATCTATTGAAAATTTGAGCTGGTGGGCGACCGATCGGCTCCGGTCCCGCCAATCGAAACTCGAGAGGGCGAACCCTCTCTGCACACTCACTGGAAACGATCAACCGCCCTTTGCAATGCATTGCATAACACTGAGGGCATGAGGTGGTTCCTGTGGCATTCCTTCGCCACACGGTCCGCATGCAAACGATGGCTCGGACAACGCAGAGGCGGCCTAGAGCCATATCGCAGGAGAGCGAGGAGAAGCTGGCCGCCATCTGGAAGACCCTCACTATTGTCATTGCTGACAACATGGTCTAGCGGCGGCGTCATTGTCAACAGCGTGCGTACTTGCGGCCAGGACCAGAGTGACGACAGCAGGCCACCTTCACTCCCCTGTCGTGACGAGCTGGCCGGCTGCCATCGATCATCTCGGTCGCGTCAGGAAGTCGCTGTATCTGCGTTGGGTGCAGGACGCCGCAGTGCACCTGAGCGGCGCTTCAAACCTGAAGATGCCGCCAAAGCTCGTCTCTGGATCCCGATCCGGCATGAGATCGACTGGCAATCACGAGCAACTGGTGCCGATGCCGTGCGTGCCTTCGCAGACCAGGATATTCGACGGCGATGCGTTTTCCCGACGGCGTTCATGTCGACGGATGAGCGATGCCGATCAGGCCCTCACATCCTGCCGGACATGGCGATCGCTCACGACTTAACCAGGTAGGTCTTACACCCCGCATGACTTCGGGAGAGGAATGCAAGATGACGAACCAAACGAGGCGAACGAACCTTGAACCTGCGGGCACGCCACTGCGCATCGCGGGAGCGTGCATGATAGTTGGCCCACTGATCTATCTTGCGGCCGAAGCGTTCGCCGCAGTGGCCTTTCGTCCCACTTACAGCTACGCGATCAACTACATAAGTGACCTGGGCGTGTCCGATTGTGGTGGTGTGTTCGACGGAAGGAGCCTGTGCTCTCCGCGATATGCATACATGAACGTGGCGCTGATCCTGGTCGGCACTCTCCTCTTCGCCGCCTTCGCGCTTGGCGCCGTGGTCCGCCGGACCCGCAGATCCTAATCGGCGCCATTGTGGCTTTCGCGCATGCAGTAGGCATCACCCTCGTCGGCGTATTTCATGCGTTCCTGGCATCCGCTCAGGAAGGTACGATCGTCTTTCATGTTGCGGGAGCCGCAGTTGCCATCGTCGGCGGGAACGCCGCCATCTTCGTGGCCGGTTCCGAGCTCGTCGGCCCTTCGCATTACTTCGCGCGGACGTACTCCAGGTTGCTTCCGCTGCTAGGTGTCGCGACGCTTTTCATTCTCCTCGCCGCGCAGAATTCCGGCCGACCCATCCTTGTGCCCGACGGGGTCTGGGAGCGCCTCAGCGTTTATACCATTCTCCTCTGGCAGCTGATCGCCGGCTCGGCATTGCTGCGAAGAAATCCCGCAACGAACACTTCTTCAGGTGCGGCACGATCGTAAAAAGGCTATAGTAAGTTTTCCTAATCACTCGATCTGCAATCTTGAACTAATTTGCAAACGTTCCCGCCGAACCATCGCTCGAGGTGGTTTTCGGACTCTTTGTAGGCTATTCCGCGATCGGCGCGGCGAAACATCGGCATTTCGACCGGGATCGCGCCTAGGATCAGGACCCAAGTTCGAATTATTCACGAGGGCGGACGGTCAAGCACTGCGCCAACGTACCAAAAGGTCCGTTGACGTCGTGCAACACGCTCGATGTCAGACCGATGCCACCAGTCCCGACCGAGACTGTCGTGTCAAAGCCCACCCAGCCTCCCGATGGTGCCCGGAACAAGTGAGCGGTTAGATCTAGGTTCGGAAAGGCAACGATGTCGGGCAGCATTCTCATCGTTACGCCGTTTGCGATGTCCACGAGGCCCAAGGCTTGCGCAGTTGGACTCGCCTCCTCCGAGGCAAGCAGTTCGACGTCCGTGCGCAGCCACGCGCGCGCCTTACCAATGCCTAGCTTCTCCCGCCGCACTTCCATCGCTGCGATACAGCCTCCGTCCCAAACGGCGCTCATATCCCATGATGGTACCGCCTCGACTTCCGGCATTCGGGCGAACGGTGTTCCATTCAGTTGAGCCGTATCGAAACCACGCATTAGCCAGCCGCGAGCCACGACGACCGGACGATTGGCATAAAGCATGCGAGCCTCAACGAGCTCAATCGTTCGCCCCGCGCGTAACAGGGCTACTTCGATGGTCACCGGGCCGATCGGGATCGTACCAAGAATGTCGTAAGAAATTCGCCCAAGGTCGAGTGGCTCATCACGTCGTGCCTTGAGATTCTGCTCGATCGCATGCGCGATGAGACCTAGCGCCGGCGCGATATGTTGCTCAGCCGTGTTCCATGCGCCCTGCACCACGTCCGTGGGGGCGAACGTGTGAGCGCCAACGCGTTCGAAGAAGTAGCGCCCGGACGCACATCTGGCCATTTGGAGAGGTCTCCTATTTATGCAAGCGGGGCAACGATTTTTCGTTTCACTAGGCTCCCCTCGAGCGTGCGCGAAGCAGAACAAGGACGGATGAGACCCCCTCCCTCATGGTAGTTGACGACCAATCCCTGCCCTTCGAGCCTTCTCAACCGACGAGAGTTCAGGATTGGTGCAGTCGTGGGTCCCGCTGAATATGGCCACAGGATCAAGGCCGGGCATGTCGCGGTATAAAGGCATCACCGCTGCTTCCTTGATGTTCAGATCACTCTTCCAAGCCCCGTCATCACGCGAAGGCCGGCGATCTTCAATCAAGGATCGACACGTTCAATCGCTGGAATGGTCGGTTCGACACGCTCAGATCGACAGCAGAACGAACAAGCAGCACGCACCGAAGCCACACGCAGGCGCTTCGAAGCTGAAGCGCAGCGAAGTCGGTAGCCGACGCTCGACGTATCATGAGCCCGCGAGCTGGCGTTCGGCCCTAAGCGTCTCGAGCGATTGCAGGAGCTCCTGATGCCGCGCCCGAGTGATACGAGTTCGGCTGATGAACGGAAGCACGAGCAAGAACGCAAATCCATGCCCAGCGCCCCACAAGAGACCGAGGGTAGTGCCTGATCCTGCAGGTATCTGCGCACCGGCCGCGGCTGTGGCTTTCAAACCTACCGTCGTCAGCACAAGCCCGGCGAGCAGCGAGCCGATGCCCGTTGCTGCCTTGGCGGCGAAAACCAGCGCGCTGAAGTATAAGCCTTCACATCGCTGTCCGAACATCACCTCATGTTCGTCCACAGCATCAGCAATCATTGATGAAAATGCGATGAAGAATAGCGAGTTACACGCACCAAAGATGGTGCTAGATATCGCGAGAACAGTAGTTGCAGCCGGGTTCGGCATAGGACCGAGCAAGCCGTAGGCGAGCAGCACTGCGGCAGCCTGGCTCACTGCGATCACCAATATGCCACCGATCACGACGTCGCGCTTCTCAAAACGCTTCAACATCATTGCTGTTGCCGGGATACCTATCAGAAGACCTACTTGGAAACCGAGAATCGGAACCTGATTCAGCTTGGCCGGCAACTTCCAGAAATAGCTGTATGCATAGAGGTTCAGTGAGTTCATGCTGCCGGCAATCACAAGTGCAATCAGGCTACTGAGGAAAAGCATCACAAATGACTTGTTTCTGAGAAGATCTCCTAGATCAGCAACAAGGGATTTTGCTGTGGCGACGGGGGTCAAGTCCTCAGCGGCACTCGCAGCAACTGCACGCCTGATGCCCAGCATGCAGATGACGCCCATCGCCAGAACGACAGCGGAAAGCAGCAAACCAAGCTGCACATACGCGGCTCGATCTGCATACGATTCCTTGGTCGCGAAAATAATCCCGAACGCTGGACCGACCGTGACGAAGGTCGCGATGAAACCGAAGATCATCCGGTAGACCGTCACGCTGGATCGCTCATCGTAATCGCTGGTAAGTTCAGCGGTCAGGGCCGCGTATGGCAACGCATACAAAGACGTGCCGACGCGGAGCGATACGTTGAGAAGCAGAGCGAGCGCAGCGGCCAAGAACGTTCCGCCTGCCAGGGGAAACGCAAACAAGGCGATCGACGCGGCACAGATGACCGGCAAGCCGACAACCATGAACGGCAAGCGACGACCCCATCGTGATTTCGAGCGATCCGACCATGATCCGATGAGCGGATCTGCAATGGCATCGACCACAAGCGACAGAAATATGATCGTGCCGGCAAGCGCAGGCGTGATCCCGGCTACGCTGGTCAGATAGAACAGGAGGAAGGTATTCGCGACGAAGGTGGCGGACACCTCAACCCCCTGCCCAAGGCCGAAAAGCAGCTTCGTTCGGATCGGGAGGCGACACGATTGAACGTTGGGCGGCGCGCTATCGGTCATGCATTCCTCTCATTCCGACAGTCCTGCCGGCTTTGCAATGCATTGCATAACAGGAATAGAATGCTATGCAAGCTGGTAGACGGGAGCGGCTAAGCGCTTCGCCTTCAGAGGATGCAATCGATGATCAAGGTAACGTTCGGGGGAACCGTCGCTCGGGGCTTCGAGCCATGCAGGGATGCGTTCATGGCGAACCTACGAAACGGTGAAGCCGGTGCAGCTTGCACCATTCTCGTGGACGGGAAAGTTGTCGTCGACATCTGGGGCGGAGTGGCTGACCCTGCCACAGGGGAGCTCTGGCAGCACGATACGACAGTACCTGTTTTCTCAATTTCAAAGGGCGTTGCAGCGGCCTGCGTCCTGGAGCTGGTCAATCAGGGGCTGATCGATCTCGAAGCACCGATCGCCAGCTATTGGCCGGAATTCGGCGCACACGGCAAGGGCCAGCTGACTGTTCGAGATGCCCTTGGTCATCGTGGCGGGGTCTCATACATCGACGGTGACGTCAGTTTTTCCGAGTTGGGCGATGTCGAGCACATGGCTTCGCGCATCGCAGCGCAACCACCGATGTACGAACCAGGTAGCCAGCATCTGTATCACGCCGTAACGATAGGCTGGATAACCAGCGAATTGGTCCGGCGCGTTACCGGACTGACGCTTTCCCGGTGGTTCGCACAGCACGTAGCTGCACCGCTCGGGCTTACGGCGTACTATGGCGTACCCGCTGATGCCGAACATCATGTCGCCCGCCTGATCTATCGCGATCCTGCCGAAGCCGCAGAGACGTTGAAGAATACCGTCGTCGAAGGAACCGTTCCCTGGAAGGTGCTCACAATCAATGGTGCCCTGTCCTTCGCTGCGGACTGGGGGGACCGCAGTCTCAACGACCCGGCTGTCCAGAAACTCGAGCTTGCTGGCGCAGGCCTAATCGCTGACGCTCGATCCCTGGCTACATTCTACGCCGCCTGCCTCCAGGAGATAAACGGCGTGCGCCTGCTCTCGATGAAGGTGATCGCCGAAGCGATCAGGCCGGTCTCTACAGGTACGCAGTTTGGAATGACTGAGGAAGGTCCGGCTTGGGGTGCTGGTGTCATGATCCCGTGGCGCGTGCAACCCATGCTCGGCGGATCATCCTTTGGACATGACGGAATGGGTGGAAGCCTCGCATTCGCCTCTCCTGAGCGGAACGTCGGGTTTGCCTACGTTCGCAACGCCCATGTTCCGGGAGGCGTCGCCGATCCCGAAGTCTACGCCGTAGTCGACGCACTTCGCCTTGTTCTGGATAAGGGTATTTAATCGATGGCTCTCGACCCTGTACTTGCATCGCTTTTGGAATCTCTTCCTCTCGAAGTAAGATTTCCTGTCGATTGGCCGGCCCAGCGAAAGGTTGCGGACTCGTTTCGACCACTTATCGTAGGTGCCGACCCTCAAACCGATGTCGCAGCTGTTGAGCCTGTTGAGATCAGCGGGTCGGATGGACCCGTTCAGATGCGGGTCTATCGTCCGAACGCTCCCACGAAGACGACTTTGATCTATATTCACGGTGGAGGTTGGACGATTGGCGACCTGGATACGGTTGATCACACCGTCCGATACTTATGCGACGCTCTGCCCGCGGTCGTGGTGTCCTGCACCTATCGGCTCGCTCCAGAGCACCCTGCCCCCGCGGCATTTGATGACTCGCTGGCCGCCGCACAGTGGGTGTTGCAGCACGTTGCAGACCTTGGAGGCGATCCAGACCAGATCATCATCGCTGGTGACAGCGCGGGTGGCAACCTTGCGGCTGCGGTTGCGATCGCCCTGAGGGACGTCGAAACCAACGGTGGCAAGGGGCATCCTCTCCGAGCGCAACTGCTGCTCTATCCCGCGGTCGACCTTCGTCCGGAATCCTGGGATTACCCCTCGAGAATTGCAGACGCTGACCCGAGCCTTCAATCGGCAGCCATGCGGGCAACGGTTGATGCCTACCTTGGAGATCAGAACCCGGCCGACTGGCGCATCTCACCGTCTGCAATCGACAACCTCTCTGGCCTCCCTGCCGCCCTGATCGTCGTGTTGAGCGTGGATCCGTTGCGCGACCAGGCCATCGCGTACGCAAAGCGTCTGGAGGAGGCAGGCGTCCGCACCGAGGTGCTGGAATTTCGAAACCTCACGCACGGTTTCACGCACTTGAGGCGTATCGTCCCGGCAGCAGCTGACGCTAGCGATCAGGTGCTCGTGCGGCTTCGATACATGCTCGAAGGTCCAGCATGATCCCGGCGGCGGAAACGAGTTGTCAACAGGCACGCCATCGGGCTTTCATTCGGGAGTGACAGACGAAAATCTATCGCCATCTCAAAGGGCGGCTTTGGAGACTTCGCCCCCCTCTTTTAGGGAGGCGACGGAGCCCAAGAACGTCAAGGAGATGGCGCAGTTGGCCGGGGTGTCCGCCGCGACCGTGTCGCGCGCCTTGGCCGACAGCGACCTGATTGCACTGGAAACCCGCCGGCGTATTCAAAGCCTTGCCAAGCAGGTGGGTTTCACCGTCAATCCGGCAGGGCGAATGCTACGGACACGGCAGTCTCATACCATCGCCCTCGTGCTGCCGCTTGGACACGAGAAGGGGCAGCATCTCAGTGACCCGTTCTTTATGGCCATGCTCGCCTACCTGGCGGATGCCGTTTCCCGAAAGGGCTACGATCTACTCCTGCGCAGGATCGAGCCGACAGGAAAAGCTTGGCTGCGGCAGATGATTGATGCCAGTCGCGTGGATGGCGTGTTGGTGATCGGTCAATCGGACCAGGCGGATGTGCTGCAAGAGGTTGGCAAGACGTACGTTCCGATGGTGGTTTGGGGACAGTGGGCTTCCGGCCAGTCTTATGTGTCGGTCGGCGCGGATAATTTCAGCGGCGGCCGCTTGGCGGCTGAACACCTGCTGTCTCGCGGGCGACGGCAAAACGCGTTCCTCGGGAACGTCGAGGTTCCCGAGTTCACAGCTCGATACGAAGGCTTCAAGTCGATGCTGCCTCCGGCTGAGCAGGCGGCGCACGTCCTCGTACCTGTTCACCTTACAGCTGAAGACGCTTTCTCCGCGGCGAAACGGCTCCTACGCGAGCACCTGGAAATTGACGGGATCTTCGCCGCGTCCGATGTCGTTGCAATGAGCGTCATCCGGGCAGCCGTGGCATCGGGACGGAGCGTGCCAGAGGACCTGTCCGTGATCGGATTTGATGATGTGCCGATCGCCGCACAAAGCAATCCGCCGCTCACCACCGTTCGTCAGGATCTCGAACGCGGATCGGCGTTTATGTGCGATCTCCTGTTCAAACGAATACGCGGTGAGGACTGTTCATCGATACTCCTGCCCCCCGAGCTGGTAACGCGCGGCTCTGCCTGAGCGGCATTGCCGCTGGGCTAGATGGTCGCGGCGCGCTGACTAAGAGACTATGCCGCGGTGCCGTTCCGCCACGCGTGCAATTCAGCACGTCGCGGAAGGTCTGATCCGCGTCGGGAACAAACGAGTGCTGGGGCTAACGTTGCGAATTGGGCCATGCGGCGCAGCTGTCGCTCATCGAGAGAGACGAGGCTCTCGCGGCTCGCAGAACCATTTTCTCTGAGCCAGCAAAGCATCGCCGCGAGAAACGTGTCCCCTGCGCAAACCGTATCTACTTTATCAATCGCCAGAGCGGGGATTGCTACCGTTCCGGTGGGATGAAACATAGTGCAGCCGTGCTCGCCACGAGGGAGCGCCACGAGTTTGATAGTCTCGGACTACCAACCTGCCGCGATGACGTCAGGGTCGCATCGTTCACCGTAGATCGCCTCGATGTCCTCGGCACTCACTTCGATGAGATGAGCAAGGCTTCGAAATCTCTCCACCTGTCGAAGCCATGTCGCCTTGTCTGGCTCAGCCGCAAGCCTGACGTTCGGATCGAGACTGATCAATTGCCCCTTTTGATCGTGACAATAACGAAATCAAAATGCCCCCGACATCAGGGTATGCGATGGAGACCGAGCCAATATGAATGCCTGCTATCTCAGTGGCCTTTGAAGAAGCGCGGCTCAAATCAAGCTGCATTTCCCGCAGGCCATAGAATGCATAAGCTGGCGCGCCCGTCTCATCGATGTCAACGAACGCAAGTGGCGTCGAGTGATCGGTAGGACGGGCGTGATCCAAGTTGACGTTTTCTGCATGCAGAACCCGCCTTAGACGCTTCCCAAGGCCGTCGCTTTGAATCTGTGTCGCCAGAGACACTGCGCAGTCCAGCCTTGATAGCCCGACTGCGATGTTAAAGGGTGAGTCGCCCTCCAAAGCGGTAATTGCCAGCGTTTCTCGCTCGCTTGTTGCCTCCAGTGGATCGCAGAACATGTCATAGATCGACTCTCCGCACACGAGAAACATTGGCGAATTCCGAAGTGTCACGGCAATCTACAGGACAGGAGACCAGCCCATTGCGATGCTGGTCGTGTCTTCGCTGATGGAGAGGTGGAAGACCGGAGCTACGGTGCCGGCGAAGGTCGCACGGGCCACTTCCACGCTTTCCGACGGATTGCGCCCCATCAGCTTCGGGTAGTTAGCGAAGCTGAGTACATCGAGCTCGTTCGTGACAAGCCAGCAATACGCCTGCTGCGGCTCCGAGACCGGGTTGCCCGCGACCAGGCCAGACCCGTTCAATGGGCGCCACGGACCACCCATGCTACGTGCCATCATGCCGTAGAGGCCGCTGCGACCCGGAATCCCAGGCGCAAAGCGCACGCCATGCGTCGACCAGAAGAGGTAGTAGTTACCTTCGTTGTAGACGATATGCGCCCGCTCCAGCTCCTTGTTGACCCCGCCGGCGTCTATAAGGGGCGGCAAGATCTCCCATCCACCGCCCGACCGACGGGCCACGCCAATTACGCCATCGAAAATTTCGGTGCTGCCGCCGGCATTTCCGCTGAAAAGCATGTACTCGGCACCATCGGCCGGGTCCCGGAAGTAAGACGGATCGCGAAAACCCAGTATCATCCCGTTCGTCGCGACGTCTTCATTGGCCACAGCGTACAAGTCGCCATCTGCGGCAACGATTTCCATTGGCGTGGACCACTCGCTTATGCGTCGTCCTGAAATATCAAGCGTCCCGCTGGTTTCAAAAAGCCGTTGCTCGAACCGAGGCCCACCCTCGGCGCGGCCCGAAGCGGTGTAATACAAGGTGACCGTAACACCGTCGGCGTCCCGAACCGTTGAACCGGACCATTCCCTCGACCCTGGCCCAAAGCCATCCGGCAGGAGATAGCCATGATCCATCCAACCATCGACGGCGTGGGTCAGCAGGCGGATCCGTGCATGATCATGTCGAGCTTCAGGATCGGAGAACTTCGGCGTTGCAAGGAAGAACCACCACGATCGACCATCGATGATGGACGTCGAGCCGTCACGCTCTTGCATTTGCCACATATCCCAGAGGTCGAGGTCATCCCCTATCGCCTCGAGGCGATCAGTCTCGATCACGGGGAGGATTTCGTTCGGGGTGGCCGGGTGAGTCCGCAAGGCGTCTGCGGTCCAATTGCTGGGCCCTGCAACGCTTCCAGCTTTAGATGCTCCTGCCTGCAACACGCGGCGCTCCTCTAATGGGGGATCTTCGAAAGCCGAGCGATGCGCGTGAGCACGAGGCATCCTTGGGCGCCACGACACCCAGCAGATCAGCATACCTCCCCGCGTATCCCTCTCGGCGCGATGGCCAGTCCGTAGGGCAATTATGCAATGCTTTGCAAGACAGGTATATTGTGCGGCAGAAAAATGAGTCGGCCCTAGGCTGCCCGCAGGGCCTCAAGCTCACAGAGTTCGCGACAGGCATCCCTCTGATGATGCCTTTCGCTTGCAATCGATTTGCATCGATGCCATCTGCAATGCATTGCAAAGGATCGCTGAGACGATCGCGTTCGATATTGGAGGAGGATAGCCCATGCGCCTGAAGCACCTATTGACATGCTGCTCATCGTTCGTCGCTCTCACCGGGGCCGCGCATGCGCAGCAAGTCTCCAGCCCGGCGAATGCGCAATCCCCCGCGGCACCTCAGATACCGTCGGAACAGACGCCTGAAAATTCCGCGGACATCGTTGTCACAGCGTCGAAGAGCACGGCGCAGACAGTCCTCCAAGCACCGATCGCGATCCAGGCGTTTTCCGGCGCAGAGCTGGCGGCAAAGAATATCCGCAGCGTGGATACTCTGATCGCTGCCGTTCCTGGCGCAGCGCAAGGCGAGCAGCTTGGAGAGTTTCTGCGCACCTACTCCATCCGCGGGTCAGGCACCGGCGGTGGCATTGGCGACTCGTTGATCGGCTACTACCTGGATGACACACCGTACATCATCCCCAACGCCCAGTTCGCTCCGCAAATCCGTTTGATCGATCTCGATCGCGTTGAGGTTCTGCGCGGCCCATATGGCACGCTGTACGGCGCTGGCGCGATGGGCGGCACGATCATCTTCCATACCAAAGATCCCAGCCTGACCAGGATCACGGCGGACGCAGAAGGCTATGTCGGCACCACCCAAGGTGCCCACCTGCCGAACTACGGCACAGCTGGCGCCATCTCCATTCCAATCATCCAGGACAAACTTGGCATTCGGATCAGCGGTGGCGGAGACTACCGGGCAGGGTATGCGGATGTGTATGCCGGCGACCCCGCTGGCACGCCTCGCGTTCGCGACGCCAACGACTCAAAGCATCGCGACCTTCGCATCGTCGCGTTGTGGCAGCCAAGCTCGGAACTGAGCGTTCGCCTACAATATCAGCATTTCGACGGTCGGCAGGGCTTCAGTCAGCAGATGACGTCACTGAAGCCACACTATTTCGCGAACTATGGCAACATCGACGGCTTCGAGAAGAGTAACAACAACCTATATTCGGGCACGATCAACCTCGATCTGGGCTTTGCGAATTTCGTCAGCTCAACCGGCTATATCGATTTCAATACCGGTTATCTGACGTCGCTGAACATCCCCTTGCTCGGGGGAAATGGCAGGCTGTCCAACGACTACATCGGCCATAGCTTCAGTCAGGAAGTGCGGCTGACCTCGGCTGGCGCCAGTCCGCTGCATTGGGTCATCGGCGGCTTCTACAATGATGCGAAGAACGCGTTCGGTCAGACCATCGACTTCCCCGTCCCGCTCCTGAACGGCGTCGGCACGACGACCACCCGCACTAAAAACTATTCGGGTTTCGGCGAGGTCAGCTACGATCTTGATGATGGCAAGATCGTTCCACTCGGCGGTATCCGGGTGTACCACGACGACCGCAATTTCGTCAGCGTTAACGCGACCTCCCCTACGGTGACCGGCTCGTCTTCGCCGACCGTGGTGACCTGGCGCGGAAACCTCTCGTACCACCCCAACCGTAGCATGACGGTGTTCTTCAACGCCGGCACGGGCTTTCGCAGCGGCATCGTACAGTCGCAGCTTCAGGCGGATGCTCTTGCCCTCGACGGGATCAATCAGGGTACGAGCCTGTCGCCGGACAGGATGCGAAACCTTGAACTCGGCTTCAAGGGAGCGTTGCGCGCGTCGCGAGTTAACTACGAGCTGAACCTGTATGATCTGCGCTATACAGACATCCAGAGCGGGCTGGTAACCTCCATTCAGCTCGCCGCGTTCGCATCGCTTGGCAATGCCAAAATTCAAGGCATAGACGCTTCGCTTCAATGGCAGCCGATCGATGGCCTCACACTCGGCGTCTCTGGAGACGTGAACAAGTCAGAGTACACGTCCGTTAATCCTATCGTCGCCCGGGGCGTCGGGCCTACAGTTGCAGAGGGAAAGCGCCTTCTCAATCAGCCTCGCTGGACCGCACGGTTTGATATCGGATACTCGACCGCAATCGGCAACGACACGACGGTTTTTACGAACGGATCGGGATCGTTCTCTGACAATCGCCTCAATCAGTTCGGTGATGCAACAGCGAAGACCGCTATTTTCGACGCCAGCGTGGGCGTTCGGAAGGATAATGTAGAGATTGAGGTCTTCGGGCAAAATCTTTCGAATGAGCGAGGGCCTTGGTTCATCCGGCAGGCTGCAAACCCTACGCTCATAGGGGGGCCGATTCCTCGGACCATCGGTCTTCGCGCTCGCCTCCATTACAAGTAAGCTGCAGCACCAGCCTGCCTTGCAAGGCAGGCTGGTGCTGAGCAGCCGGTCGGAGTTTTGGCCATGAAGGTCTCCTACCTCTATCTGTCCGTCCGCGGCACTGAGCAGTGAGCGCCCTTTCCTACAGCGCCGGGCCGAAATTTCCGACCATACCGGAGGGGACGATCGGCGCATGGCTCGACGCGGCTGCAACAAGAGCACCTGGCGACACAGCCATAGTGGTGCCGTGGCAACACGTACGCTGGACGTGGAGTCAGTTGCGCGAGCAGGTCGAGGCCGTTGCAAAGGGCTTTCTGGCCCTTGGACTTCAGTGCGGCGACCGCGTCGGTATCTGCGCACCCAATTGCATCGAGTGGGTTCTCGTGCAGCTTGCTACTGCCCGTGTCGGCCTGGTGCTGGCGTCGATCAACCCTGCCTACCGGACGCACGAACTAGCTCACGCGATCAAATTGGCAGGCGTCCGCGTCCTGGTGACGGCCTCGCAGTTCAAGACGAGTGACTATGTGGGTATGCTCGCGGAGCTGATGCCCTCGACGGCTGGCCAGACCCCGGCACCGTTGTTCGACGTGGCGATGCCCGACCTGCGCTACGTGATCGAGATTGGCGGGTCTACAGCACCCGCCCGCATGAGCTTCGATGCTTTGCTGGAAGCTGGCGAGAAGGTCGTGCTTCCACCGCAGCCTCAGGATGCAGACGCCCCGATCAACATACAGTTCACCAGCGGCACGACCGGCGCCCCGAAAGGAGCAACACTCAGTCATCGCAACCTACTTCACAATGCATCAGCTTCAGCGGCTTGCATGAAACTGACGAGCGAGGACGCGCTCTGCATCCCCGTCCCTCTCTACCATTGCTTCGGCATGGTCCTCGGCGTGCTAGTCTGCCTCGTGACGCGAGCGACCATGGTGTTTCCAAGCCAGGCGTTCGATCCCGGTACGACGCTGGCGGTGGTCGAGCGAGAGCGCTGCACGGCGCTCCACGGGGTGCCGACGATGTTTCTGGCGATGCTCGACCATCCCGAATTCGCAAGGTTTGATCTTTCGACCCTCAGGACCGGCATCGCGGCCGGTGCGCTTTGCCCGCCGACAATGATGCGGCGGATGATCGCGGACATGCACCTGTCCGAGATAACGATTGGCTACGGGATGACCGAGACCAGTCCTCTCAGTACCCAAACGCACGCTGAAGCCGATCTCGAGACGCGGACGGAAACGGTCGGGCAGATGCTTCCGCAATTTGAAGGTCGGGTTATCAACGAAGCCGGCGAGATCGTGCCGCTAGGCGGTGTAGGAGAGTATTGTTCTCGCGGCCCCGGGGTCATGCTCGGATATTGGAACCAGCCGGAGGCAACTGCAGCCGCTATTCGGAATGGCTGGATGCATTCGGGCGACCTCGCAACGATGGACGCTGAGGGGCGCGTCAGGATCGTTGGCCGCATCAAGGATATGATCATTCGCGGGGGCGAGAACGTCTACCCAGCTGAGGTGGAAGCATTCTTGCTACGCCACCCTGACGTGATCGACGCATCTGTCTTCGGAATTCCCGACGATCGTTTTGGTGAAGCAGTATGCGCTTGGATCCGGGTCAGGAGTTCTGTTCAGGCCGACGCTATACGTGAATGGTGCCGGGGCCGGATTGCGCATCACAAAGTGCCAGCTCGCGTCGTCTTGGTCGACGCGTTTCCAATGACGGTAACCGGCAAGGTTCAGAAGTTTGCAATGCGAGACATGGAGATCGCGAAAAGCTCATAGAGCCCTTGCGATTGCCGCCTGCGGGTTGCCGATTGAACCGAACCGGTCGATCACGTTGCCATGCGTCATATCGGCAGCCGGCACTAAGCCCTGGAAGCTGGTCAGCCGGACCGTCCTCCTCAGGAACACGGCGTGCTCCGTTGATCGCTGGACGCCGCGGCACACCGGACGGTCGTCGCCGCCTCGGCTTCTCTAACGGCCATATTGTCAGTGTTGACAATATGGCCGTTAGAGATAACCTCTCGACGATTTTCAACCTTCAGGAAGCCTTATGTCCGTTGCCGGTCAGACCTACTGCCATCACATAGCGGTCACGGCGAGCGAGATCGATCATCTCGGGCATGTCAACAACGCAGTCTACCTCAACTGGGTTCAAGAGGCTGTCGTTGCGCATTGGGAACGGTTTGCGCCCTCTGAAGCGCTTCACGACCTCTTCTGGATCGCTCTGACTCACGAGATCACCTACCGGCGACCGGCCTTTCTGAGTGACAGCATTGCAGCGGAAAGTGTGGCGAACCGCCTTGTAGGTGCACGAGCATTCCTCACGACGGTGATCCGGAGAGGAGACGAGTTACTAGCTGAAGTGAAAAGTAGCTGGTGCTGCATCAGCTCAGCGACGCAGCGACCGGTTCGACTTCCACAGGCTGTCGCGAGTCTCTTCTTTCCTGACACGGCAGCGTGATGAGAGCCGCAGCGAACGCAAAGTCGGATCGAACAAGCGCTGTGATCATGGTATCGGGCGCCCGCGCGCGGGGTTCGCAGGAGCAGTTCCTCGCAATGACCGAACCCCTGGCCGATGCCCTGGGTGCACCCCCATCGGTGCGTTCAGGAGCCGCGTGTTCCGCGCCAGAACGGCGCTTCGGATCATGACCGAGTGCATGGAGGACGGACACGTTCGAAAGGCGGTGGCTGAGCCACCGAAATCGATCGCCAAGACGTCCAGATGGCGATCGCTCCGATTGCGGAGCGACTGGGCGGAAGCCCAGGCGGCAGGGCGACCTTTGACGATCTGATAGGCAAAACCTGACATGGGGTCCAAGAACATGCTTCGTAGTGCAGTCGTGATACTCGGTCTCCCAACCCTACTTCTCACAGGATGCTCGACCGGAGGACAGGCTCTGACCCGGTCGGGCTTCCTCGAGGACAACGAACCACTCGAGCGCGACGTCAAACACAAGAACGCGGCCATCTGGGTGTCGCCGACATACCGCAGGGATCAGCACCGTCAGGTCGTTGTCGAACCGGTTGAGCGGTACGCTCCGGCCAGGGACGCCGAGGTCGAGGCTTGCCTCAAGCACGAGTTTCGGGAGGCGCTGATCAGACGGCTATCCCTACGCTACCGGATCGTCGGAGCGCCCGCCGCCAATGCGTCGACCCTGCCGGTGCGCGCGGCCATCACGAACGTGCGCCGCACCAGATGGTACATCAACGTACCGGCACAGGTTGCTACCACTGTCACGTTCGGGGCGATCAGCCTCCTCGCGCCCCTTCAGGGCGGGGCGAGCGAGGAAATCCAGATCGAAGATGCGAACACGGGGGCGGTCGTCGCGCAGCTGGCGGCATTCCGCAACGGCAAGCCGTGGAACGTCAAGGGCTCCCCCGTAGCCTACGATCACGCGCGCATGGCATTCGACGATGCCTCGGAACGCCTCGACGACATGCTGGCTGGTACGGCGACGTTCGTTGGGAGTGGCAACGACCGAGAACGGCATGCGGATGCTGCGCGCTGAAAGCATCCGGCAAGAAGATCCTGACATGCCACGCATCTCATGGACCGGCCTCCCAACGCCAGTCGTTCGACATGAAACAATCGGTCATGGCGTCGAACCGGGCTTAGCTGACAACATCGTGATCGCCGATGCAACCGTGGGTTGCTTGCTCCCGCCTGCCTCAGCGCCCCTCCAGAGCTCGATGCCGTTCAGAAGGGGCCGTCGCGACAACCATGCAGCACGTTGACGCATTCGCCATCTTCGCCAAAGTCGGCGAACTCGGTTCGGTTTCAGGAGCAGCCCGCTCGCTGGGCATTCCAAAGGCGAGCGTCAGCCGGACCGTGTCACGGCTGGAGGCCAGCTATGGCGTCCTCCTCTTCGACCGAAGCGACCGACGACTTCGGCTCACGGAGGTGGGCCGGGCCTTCCACCAGCGCTGCCTGCGAATTCTGGATGAGCTGTTCGAAGCGGAAGCACAGATCGCCGCCCACCGAGGACTGCCCGCCGGAACGCTGCGCGTCGGATGTTCCGCTGCGGTCGCACGCGTCCTTCTCGGGTCGGTGTCCGAGTTCCTAGACCTCCATCCCGAAATTGATCTTCGATTGCGAGTGGCAGACCGCCCCCTCCCCGCCCCGCACAGCCTCGACGTCGTGATACATGCCGGATGGCTGTCCGATTCCCGTCTGATCGTTCGGAAGCTGTCGGGGCTCGACATGTCCCTGGTCGCCTCCCGACAATATGTCGGGAGGCACGGGCTACCAGACGAACTCGAGGACCTCGAAACCCATCGGGTGCTCGGCAACTCCCATCCCGACATCGTGTCCGTCGAGCCGGGGCTGCTGCCGACGAGGGTGCCGATGCTTGAGATATCGAGAAGGAGGCAGCGCTTCCTCGTTCCGACATCAAAGCGCTTCGCATCGAACGACCATCACGCCCTGCTCAGCCTGGTGAGGGAAGGCTACGCCATCGCCCCGGTGGCCACGATGGCCATCCAGTCCGAGCCGCGCTCCGATGACATAGTCCGCGTCATGCCGAGTTGGGAGGTGCACGACCCTCCCGGGATCTACGCTCTGTACACGGAGCGGGGGGCCATGACGCCGAAGTTGAAGGTGTTTCTCGATTTCGTGACGAATCTGATCCGACGGCAGAAAACATCAACCTCCACCTGATCGTATCTGGGCGCCTAAGGCGCCACGCCGTTCCATTGCCGGAATGGTAAAGGATAAGGCGTCGGTCGATCGTTGCGGCGTTAAGCCACTCATCGAGGCAATCAGCACGCTCCCCTCGTTCGCGTGAAGCCATCGTTCCTAGACTGGAACGTGAAGTTCCAAACGGACGTCTTTGATGAGCGGTGGCACGCCGTTAATGCGAACGGCAATCCCGGCACGCGGCATGGATCATCGATCTAGGTGCCGGGGTCGAGTTGCCTCGGCCCAACACCGGCGCCGGTCGGCACGCACGCATAACCAATCATCTACTACAGGGGGAGCGGAGAACGGCCCTCTCCATCGAGGGGACAGCATCATCGAGCACACCGACTCCTACTTCCGATCCGCATGGAACGCCGTCTGCCTCTCCCAGGCGGTCATCGAGTTCGACACCTTCGGCATGATCACCTGGGCGAACGACAGGTTCCTCCGACTGGTAGGCTACGGGCTGCAGGACCTGGCGGGCCGGCACCACGCGCTGCTTTGCGATCCCGTGTACGCCGCATCCCCGGAGTACAAGCAATTCTGGCGGTCGCTTCTCGAGGGGACGTTCGAGCAGGGTGAATTTCCCCGTCGAAGGGCGGATGGATCCGAGATCTGGCTGCACGCCACCTACAATCCGATCGTGGCAGAGGACGGCATCGTGAACCGCGTCCTGAAGGTCGCGTCCGACGTGACCAGGCAGGTCGCGCTGGATCGAGCCCTCAAGGCCAATCAGGCGGCGATGCACGCCACGATGATCGAACTCGGTGGCATCGTCGCCGCGATCAACCACATCGCCTCCCAGACAAACCTGCTGGCGCTGAACGCCGCCATGGAGGCGGCTCGCGCCGGCGACGCCGGTCGCGGGTTCGGGGTGGTCGCAGACGAAGTCAAGAACCTGGCCAAGGCGACGAGGATGGCCACGGATCAGGCGGCCGACATGCTGGCACGGCATGGAACCGGAGCATGACGACAGCGGCCTTGAAGGGATCGTCAGAATTGCGACCCTGGATTCCGCATCCTAGCCAGAAGCCCGCCGCCCCACATCGGAGCGAGGAGTCGAGCCTCGAACCGGGTCGAACTAACCGCGGCAGCATCGGAGCATCGATCAAGTCGATCGATCCTCAATGAAACAATCAGCCAAGCCGAGGGGTCGAAAGACATGATTGCTGGTATGGGCTGGACGAGGCGCTCGCGCCGGCCTGAACTCACGGGCGTGCCATCGGGCACGCCGATCCTCCTGGTCACTGCGAGCACGAAACGCGAAAAGCGGGTGATCTCGGATGCAGCAGCGCTCGGGATCGAGCGATACACCATCTCGGATCAAGGTCACATCCGGGCGGCAAGCCGGCTGGCCTTCTCCCTTCGCGAAAAAAGCGCGGGCCGAACGACGTTCGACCCGCGAGAGAAGGAGAGGATGCCTGAAAGGCACGTCCATCTCGCATCTGCGAAGGGCTCGTCGCAAGCCGCTAATCCTGGAACGCCGCGATCCAGATTGAGCGCCCTCTCGTCTCAGATGGCGCGCTGACAGATCTAAAACAGCGCAATGACTCGGCGAGCAGCAGCCGGCGGCCCCCGGCCTTTCCATCGGCCATGGTCGACTGCGCGCACGCAGTTCGATCAGCAGCGCCACGCCGCTTTCCTCGATATGCTGACGCCCACATGCGTGACGGATCCGTCCATCTCCAGGATCGATGCTTCAGAACCGACGTCGCTGGAGTTTCCTCACCGCTCCCTCCATAGTCGCGCCGCCGACTGCACGACGTTCCCTCGAAGGTCGTGCAGCGGAGCAACACCGACCGGATGGGCCGTGACCGACAAGTTCGATGATCTTCGCACGCTCGTGACCGTTCTCTCCGCGGGCGGCGTCAGCGCCGCCGCCGCCGAACTCGGCATCGCGAAATCGGCGGTCAGCCGCCGCGTCGCCGACCTCGAGGACAGACTGGGCGTAGCCCTGTTCGAGCGCGTTGGTCGACGGCTCGAGCCCACCGCCGTAGGCCTCGACTATGCACGCCGGGCCAGATCCATCCTCGACGCTCTCGCGGATCTCGAGGCTCTCCATAAGCCGTTCGACGCTCCGAAGCGCATCACCATCTGCGCCGCGCCGGAGGTGATCCTGCACGTCCTGATGCCTGCGATCGCCGACCTGAGCCAGTCGCTCGAGGCCGATGGCATTCGTCTCGACCTCGCGACGCATCGCGTGGAGAAGAGTGACGTCACGGTGATGCCGAGCCGGCAAGGCGACGGGTCGGCCCGGCCTCTGCTCATCAGTCACATCGTCACCTGCGGCTCACCGGACTATCTCGCGAAGCATGGGGAGCCGACCCGTCCGGACGAGCTAGATGGGCATGGCATGGTCGCGATCGGCACCGCAGCCATCGCGTCCTGGCGGATCGGCGATCGTCGCCGGCCGGCAAATCGCGTGGCGATCGTCGTACCGAACGTGGAAGCGGCCGCTTGTGCCGCCGTGGACGGCGCCGGCCTCACGCAGGTGCCGGAGTTCGCAGTTTTGCCGCTTCTGACCGACGGCAGGCTGAGGACGGTGCTTCGGCAGGATGCGAGTCCGATCCACCTCTTCGCCGTGTTCGACGACGACGCTCCCACGCATGTCCTGAAGCTCGTCGACGATCTCGTCGAGGCGATCCGCCGCCGCGTATGACCGGTTAACAACCGTTCCACCTCGCCGGCTCTGGCGTTTCCGATCTGGAACGATCGACCTGCCGCTGACCCGTTGCTACCGGGTCGCCCGGCATGTCAAACGGCGCTGATCCGCGCCGGAATACGCATCCGTAGCGCCGACGGACCTATGCGGTTTCCACGCAAGTCTCTAATTTACCTACAAAAAATCGCGGCTGGACCGAGACGCCGACCGAGCATCGCACATGGTCCGCCCCAGGACGAGATTAACCCAGTCGTTTGTTCGGACCGACGTGTGCCACTGAAGAGAGTTAACAGGCGCGCCCAACGTTGGACCGCACCTCGTCACATTAAGATTTCGGAAGGCTCGTTGCAAATACTTCGGCCTCATGAGGCATGACGATCCGACAATACCTGATTGTCATGGCGTTCTGAAACGCCAATCCCAGCACATCAATGCGCTACCGACATCAAATATCACTGACACATCGGCAACACACGACTGCGTACCGTTCGACCATTCAACAGCTACCTTGATCTTGCATCAGCCCGGCTATCAAACCGGACTTTTGAGGACCATTCATCGGAACGCCCCATCCTAGCGGCATCCGCAGCTTCCCGGCTGCAGCCGTCCCCCGTTGTTTCCATCCAATGGTCAGGGATCGTGGGCCATTTGTGGTCAGGAGAAAATACATGAAAGAATGCATTGCGGACGGCGAGGTTATCGACGACGTGTCCACTGACACGCTTGATCTCATCGAAGGATTGATGGAGGCACTTGACGGATTGGGTATCAACCCTCCGCCAGCACTTTTGAATCTCAGCATTGCGGAAGACCCGGATGAGGACTGCTCGTCGTTCGAAATCGAGGTGCGGATAGCGCCGGGGATCATACTGCCGACGCATTACGGCTCCACCGAATTCCCGGACGATCCCATCGCGGACGAAGACGTCATTTCGGCAGTCGTTGAGGGCGTGCGGGCCATGGGCCTACGCGTCGAGGAGCTTGGTGACCTGCTGCACGAAGCACGCATCCGGACCCGCATCAAGCTCGCGGAGTGGCATGCAGCCGGAACCTCCGTGCGGTTCATCGACGTTCATCTCGCGCCCTACAACTACTGGAATGGTTCGGCCGTGCCCGAATTGCAGATCATCGTGGAACGTCTGGGCGACGGCCTGGAGCCGAAGATCGACCGGATCGACGTATGCGACCCCGCCGAACTCGAAGCGGTTCTGGATGTAATACTGCCCTTGTACCAAGGTGATCACGATGCTCGTCGACGCATGATGCGAAATGGCGCGAGCGGCATGATCGATCAGCTGGCGGTCAACGTGATGACGTCGTTCGGCGACACGGCTGGTTACATTCGTCTGCTGCGCCGCAAACCGAGATTCTGGCTACCCGACGAAACGTGCATCATGGCCATACGCGGTCACGTCGGTGCTGGTACAGGCGACCCGCAAGCGCATGTGCAGTTCTCGCATGACACCATCAGCGTTCGTCGCACCTTCATGCCGAAAACGCTGCTGAACGCGGCCGTTGGCCGACCCGTGAGCGAACTCTACGAACACGAATTCCTCTCTTCCGACATGCTCGTCCAGGAAGCGAACTGCGAGTACGAGGATGGCGAGTTCACATTGGTCGTCCGCTTCACCCAGAAGACGCATCTGTTCTGCTTCGAGACAGGTCGCATCTGGGCGGTAGCGGAAGATCCGACTTCCGATGATGTCGCCGGCAGGCCGGTGACTTCGCCCGCAATGGATGCGGCATGACCATCTGATCGGACGGGCGGGGTCATTCATGGCCCCGCTCCGCCCATCGGAATACGCCCCCACTCGTCCGGTCGGCGTCACGCATCCGTCCCGCAAGCCTCATCGATGTCGCGATTGCGGTCTCGAAGCGGCTCGATGCCGTTTTCCCGGCTCCGACGGAACGGCTCGTCATGCGCAAAGACGACCAATCCCAATCCGGTTCGCAAGCCCCCCACGTAGCCGTGACTTGCACCATCGGACCACCCGAAAAGGGAACCATCACAATGAACGACATGACGAACACTCACACGGTCGGCGACGACCGTCACGCAGCTCAGCAAGTCCTGAAGGCGGATCTCGACCTGGAACTGGCCAACGCGTCCGCCGCCGACAAGCCGTTCTATCGCTGGCTGGCCGAAACCGCCCGCGCCGGACGCTGCCTTCCGAGCTGGGGAGCCCGTCCCCATCTCACCCTGATCGCCAAGGAGATGGCGATGACCCATCACGCGCTGACCGCAGCCCACGGTCCCGCCATCGAACGCTGGCAACTGAGGTTCATGGCCGCGTTCGATCCTGATTTCGCGCTGCTGGGGTTGCCCGACATCGCCGACGTGTCCGTCGCCACCATGTCCGATCCATCGAACCCGGCCTATCGAACCGTGCTTCTGCAGGATCTCACGAATGCGGCCGAGGGCACGACGAGCGTCCCCAGGAAGCTCTACGACTGGCTCATCGCCAAGGCGGAGACTGGCGGGAGCATCCCGACCGTAGGCAATCGCCCGAATGCCAAGAGGGTGGCGCGAGAGGTCGGGATCGGCGCCAGCTCCATGAGCCGCGTGGGTCCGTTGCTAAGCTTCTGGGCGCCCTTCTTCGTCAAGGGAGCCGGGATGCCCTTCGGCCGCCGAACTTCTCTACCCGAAACCGACGGCGAGGGCGTCGAGGTTCCGGTGGCCATTCTCTTGAAGAGCATGCGAGCCGCTCTGGAGACGGAGGAGAACCGGGATGCGCGCAAGCTGCTCGCGCACCTGATCTCGATCGCGGAGGACGATCGCACGGTGCCGCGCTTCAACAAATATCCCGCGTTCAAGACGATCAGGAGTGATGCGGGCGTTGCCTCCGATGCGCTCGAAGGACCCATCGACAGGATCTTCGACGAATGGATCGCCTTCTTCCACCTGGATGATCACACCACCTACACCACGGCAAATGGGCAGACCGTTTCCCGGCCACTGGCAGTCGACGAGGTCACCGCCTTCATCCAGACGCTCAGGGCCGGCGGCATGATCCGGCTGAAGCGCGAGCCATCACGCGGCCAGCAGATCTCGTCGAAGTGGATCGCCCGATCCCTCAACCTGCGCACCCCGTCCATGAAGGCTCCTCACGTGCGCGCGGTCATCGACGCGTACGTCAAGGAATGCCGTGAGCACTACGGCGACGGCAACGAGCTAGGCGAAATCTTCGAGGGCCTCCCCACCGAGCAGAAGCTCGAGCTGCGGGCCTACCGCAGGGATCTCGTCGAATGGGCGCGGAAAGAAGTCGCGGACGGCAGAAAACTTCCCGGGAGCCGGGTGCGCAAGGGGACGCTTGATCTGGACGAGCTGGTCCGACGCTTCGGCCGCACCGGCCCCGATCTGACGGACGACGACCGCTTCCACTACCTCATCGCCCAGATGAAGCCGAAATTCTCGTCGTATGAAAGCCTCACGGTCCCGGGCACATACGGGCAGCTGATCGATCAGCTGGTCCAGGATCGGCTGCCGTCGATCGGTTCCGGCGCGGGCGACCCGGTCAAGCGCAAGCGCTCGATCGCCGTCACGCGAAGCAAGATCAAGGGCATGATCGCGATATACGCCGAGCACAACGGCAAGGGCTTAGTCGATGCGATCGGGGACGATTTCGCCGACGAGGCCTTCGCCGGGACGGTCTCCGCCGTGATCGAGACAGGCGCCGCCGGAAAACAGCCCAAGCACTGGAGAGGCGAGATGAACAAGGCGAAAGCCTTCATCGATGAACGCTCCCGCAGCGAGGCCGAGGATCTTCCGCTGCACGTCATTCTGAACAACGCCCTAGTTCGTTCACGGCGGTCGCTGCCGTCGCTGGCCAAGGCCAGCGGCCTCAGCGAATTCGCCATCCGGGCGATGATGGAGGGCACGCAGCTCCCGAAGCGCGATCAGCTGCCGGAGATCACCCGTCTGGAAGACATCCTCGACATCAAGGGACAGATCTCGCGCTTCGTCGAGAGGTCGGGCAGGCTTGCGCGCAAGAAGACCCCCTTCGTCCTCCCCGCCGGAGTGAAGCCGTTCCTCCCCGACGACTACCGCCGCCTGTCGCCCGAGGAGCTTCTGGCCATGACGCGGTGGATCGAGGACAACCTCCTCCACATCAACACGGCCTTCGCCCGTGGCATGTCCGCGACCCAATTGCAGCGTCTTGCCAAGGATGGTGCGGACAAGCCGTCGCACGAAGCCGCGGAGGCGATCGGCGAACAGCATCCGGCGATCGGACGAGCACTAGCCAAGCAGCTCGCCCGCGAGGGGGCACAGCTCGGAAGACGCGTGGTCGAGGAGCTCGCGGTTCTCGTCAAACACATGACCGAATTCCTACCCAGGGATCTCGATCGCAGGCCCGGTAGCTTCTGGAAGCTGGACTCCACCGCCTCGATGAGGCTCTCGATGATCACCCGCTTCCTGCGCTGGCAGGTGCTTCCGGTCGAAGATGGCGGGCTTGGGCGAAATCCCGCTCACCTGACCTTGGGGGATCTCATCCATCCGCCCCTCGTCTTCGCCTATCTGGACTATCGTGCGCGCCGCAACGAGCATGTCGAACACGAAGGTCGCAGTCGCGGCAAGCGCTTCACCGGTACGGATGTGGACATCGTCCAGACCTTCAAGGCGCTCGTCTCCGAGACCTACGGCTTCGTCACTCAAACGACCGAAATGGCCGGGCGCGTCCGGGCCGACACACGCCTTCTCGAAAACGGAGCGTTCGTCGGACTCGACGGCCATGTCTTCGACGAGAAGGAGAACGAACGGGTCGACGCCGCCGAAGGCAAGGTCGACCTCATTGCCCCGGGATCCCACGAGGAGATCATGCCGCACAGGCTTGCGAATCTGCGGGCCGAGGATTTCGTCGCGGCCTGCATCAAGGCGGGACGTCTCTACGCCAGCGCATGGACGCAGCTCGACACGTACGCGGACGCCGGGCGGGATCCCGCCGAACTCATCGAAGGCCTCCTGGACAGCCCACGCCCGATGGCGGTGCTGCTTCGCCAGCTAGCCCTCGCCAGTCAGCGCATCCCGTCCGTGAAGACCGACGCCCGGTCACACCACGTCTTCGTTCGGGACCTACTGATGTGCCGCCTTCTGGCACTGACGACGCTGCGCTCGAAGAACCTGCGGGAGATCACGGTGGACGGCGCCTTCCCGCAGCTCAGGAAGCTGACGCCGAAGGGGAGTCGGACGGGCAAGAAAGAGTGGGTGCTGGAAATCCACTGGAGCGAGTTCAAGAACTTCCGTAGCGCGGTCCTCTTCGGTCGGCGGCGCAAGCGGCAGCCCTACCGCAAGGTGCTTCCCGACACGCGCGGCCTCTATGCCCTGCTGGAATACTACATCGAGGTGTCGCGCCCGTACTTCCAGCGGTACAGCAAGAAGGCCGCGCACGAGGCACTTTTCCTCACCAAGAGCGGCAGGCCCATCGATGGTCCCGCAGCCTGGACGATCGTCAGCCGGTTCACCGGACGGCACGTCGCATGGAACCCCTTCCGTGAAGAGGGCGTGCCCAACGTGATGCCGTTTGGATTACATGCCTTCCGCGACATCCGCGCCACCGACATCCTGCTGAACCCGCGCACGGCGAACCCGTATCTGGAGGCGGCCCTGGCTCTCCAGAGCAGCCCCGGGATGATCCAGGCCCACTACGGCGTCATCAAGACCGAAAGACGGACGGCCGAGGACGACATCACCTTCCTGAAGAGCGAGGACGACGGATGGGCGGGGGTCGACACCGGAGCCATCCAGGGTCTGGCCAAACGGTCCCGCTGACCGCCGCGGTCGGGGCGCCGCCATCCACGGCGCCCCGTACCAGTGTCCCGTACCAGATGCCGTACCGGTGGACGGACGCGCACGGCCGATGCGACAAACCGCCGGCGCGTACGTTTTCAGGATGAGCGAGACTGTTAATGGACCCCATCGTCCGTTTGACGATTGCAGATGCAGCCACTCTGTACCTCCGACGTACCTCTCCAAGGAAAAGGTGCGGCAGGGTTAATGGACTTTGCGGGATATACTGGGGATTTGTCTTCTGCAGCATTCAGCAGAAAATCGCCTTACTTCAAAGGTTTGAAACTTTTCCATTAACAAGTCCGACGAACCGTCGGCCGCATGCCTGTTAATGGGCCGAAAACCCGGCGGAAAAGCCATTAATGGCCGTTCAAGCGCCGCGAGATCCGGTACAACGAAGTGGTCCCGCTAGGCGCTGGAAATCGGCAGCGGCTTTCGTACCGGATGATCCGGTACGGCGACGACGGCGCATCGTCCGGTGCACCAAACCAGATCAAACGGTAGTCCCTCCGGGCTGCTCTCCCGACACTCATTGCTGCTCGATCCCGCCTCGTCGGTGCCGCACGCGGCCTCGACGTGCGGCAGGCAGCCGACCGGGCTTCGCTCATCGCGCGCGGAGAAACGCGTCCCGCGCCCGCAGCCACCGCCCCTCCCCACCCGGATGACGCGCACGTCGAGCTGACGAGCGCCCAACGCACGTCAGCAGACCGCAAGCTTGCAGGTCGATGAAGCCACCCGCCCCCTAACAGACGGATTAGAACGACATGCGATACTGGCCCCTGGACGAGACCTTCCACGCCTGCGCGCTGCCAAAGGATATGATGCAGATCCTCGAGCGGATCCACTCCGCATCATCCTTCGAGGAGCAGACAACCGTCAGGGTCCTTCGCCTCGGGCGTGCCGACGGTTTCGAAGGCGACCTCGACACCTGCCTCTACGAAGCGACGCTTGAGCTCGCCCCGGGCGTCGAAATCGTGATCAGGGACGGGTCCATCGACAACCGCGACCTAGACGCCATCGACCCCGGTGCCGTCACCGCAGCGCAGGACAGCCTTCTGGAGGGTGTGGAGCGAGCGCTGCTCATGGCCATGCCGCAGCTCGGCTCGCTCCGCGAAGCCGTCCACGATGCACGCCTCATGGGGCGGCGCATCCTCGCGAGCATGGCTGGGGGAAGCGCCAAGGCCTCACTGAATGCGGTGCGGCTCACGTCGCCCGATCGTTGGTCGACGGACGATGGACCCGAGTTCATCATTCATCTCGACACCATCGGGACCAATCTCACTGCGGAAGTCAAGGAAATCCGCGTGCCGAGCATCGACGAGCTCCATGAGGCCCTGTCGAAGGAGTCCGCCGATCTCGAACGCCGACATGCGCGGCGAAGGGATCTGATGGCGCTCGGCGCCACCGGCACGATCGACCAGATCGCACTCAACGCGATCGATCACTTCGGCGGCCGGGAGGAGACGATCCGACGGTTCGGATCTGAGCGGAGGTTCTGGCTTCAGGATGGAACGGCCTTGATGATCGACGATGGCTGCGTCTCGTCGGGAAATGGCCTTCCCGACCAGCCGGTCGACTGGGCTGGCGACTGGCTCAGCGTCGAGACCGAGCAGCTGAAGATCGACCCGCATCTGGCGATCGGGCGGCCGGTGACCGAAGTCGTCCATCACCCGTTCCTCAGTTCGGACATCATCGTCACCGCCGCCAACCCCGCCGTCCGCGATCACGGAGGTGGAGCGATCCTCACTCTGCACCTTCCCCGGAAACTGTTCTGCTTTGCATCCGGTCGAGTGTGGGACGGCAATCCGACGCCCAATTTCGCGCCTGCACGCCTATTCCCCCGCCGCGTCGTCGCATCCCGCGCCGGCCATCGTGATGGTGTCCAAGACGCCGCTGACCAGGATGATCCATGCCCGCCCCGTGCATGAGCAGGGAGTTCGACGAGGATCCCAATGGCGCTCAAGCCATACTGGAGGTTCTGCCCGGCAGGCCGGGCCACCGACGATCCCAGTCGGCCCGCCCCTTCCGTCGGTGGCACCGTCCGTGTGGGTGGAGGTCGCGGCGGCCGAGCCTTGCCGCGCGAGAGGACTATCGCCGACGCGCGGCGATCAGCCGAACCGCCGCGAATGAGCCTGCCTCAGCCACGGCACCACGCTTTCGCAAACCGCGTCGTAGCGGCAGGCGGCGCACGCGGAGGAGCAGAAGTCGAACGCGCCCTGGACAGGTCTTGCGGGTCTGCCGATCGCGTCGATGTACGTCGACGAGAGACCGTACACCCGGGTCACCTCGCCATGCAGTCGCCTCCGCTCGACTGCGTCAGTCCGGTCCCTCGCCCCCGCGACGATCAGCATCCTGCCGAGGCTCTCGGCCGAGGGCGGAAGGAACGGCCCCCGGGCCTGCAGCGCCATCTCCAGCAACAGACGAGGCATGGCGACCTCCACGCAGCCTTCGTCGACCAGGGTCCGCAGCGCGCGATCCAACACCGCTGACTCCGGTTCAGCAGGCTCGGGCGCGCCCAGCGAAAGCGCCGCCTCCAGACGGGTCGACCACTCTTCGCCGCCCAGACTGGCTAGGGCGCGGAGCGGTGCCGCGATCTCGGAATGGCGGTCGTGCACGTCCGCCACCTGCGCCGCATACGCCAAGACCACGGACGAGACTTCGCACATGGACCAGACGTGCAGTTCGTCCCTGAGAGCGGACGGATCGATCGGATGGTCGACGGCGATCTCGGCCGCTGGCATTGCACGGGTCTGGATGGTCAGCATGCGAGAAGCCAGGACCGGGTCCGCCCCGGAGATGTTCGTGACGATCTTGGGCGCGAAGAAGTCCAGCACCTCCACGCGCCCATCGCGGCCGGGCAGGACACGACGGGCCGTCGCCGCCTTGTAGCTGACCTTCAGTATCTGCGAGATGTCGTCGGTGCCGCCGCGCGACCGGCCGACGGCTTCCAGATCGTCCAGCACGACGAGCCCACGGCTCTCGGCGAGAAGCCGGACGAGCCCTGCCGCCGTGATGCGCCCGACAAGCACCGCGTTGCACGCCACGGCGGCCATGGCCTGCCCGAACTCGCTCTTCCCGGAGCCACGAGGGCCGTTGACCATCAGGATCGGAAAGGTCGCGAACGCGCGGTGGACGAACGTGCCCACCACCACAAGCGATGCCAATGCGTAGTGCTCGTCATGAGGAAGCCGGACGTGCGCGCGCAGGTGACCCTCGACGTCTGCCAGAAGACGGTGAAGCGATCGGCAGGCGGGCGGCGTGCCGCCCGCTCTCGCCGCCATGAAGGCGGTCATAGATTCGAAGCGCCAGGTTCCAAAGCGCCCGGGCCGGGGCTCAGACAGTATGCGGGTGCCGTCGGACAGCGCGAGCACCCGGCCGCCCTCGGGTGTGCCGTGCGGCGCGGGAAGCCGTTCGATGTCGAGAAGTGCGCCGTCCGACCGCAGGATGCGGGTGACGTAGTGCTGGACGAGCATGGGGCCGCCGGCACCGCGATCCTCGTATGCGCGTCTCTCCATCGTGATCGGATAGTGAAGCAGTCCTTTGACCAGCGCTCCCTCGACGCAGATCGGGACGGCGTCGAAATCGCCGACCACGTCGCCGCCGTCCGGGCGGACTGCCGCGGTCGCCTCGATGACGAAGGGCTTGGCGCCCGCGATGATCCTACTGATCTCGGAGACGGACCCTCCGAGACGCACGACGTCTGCCCATGATTCGCCATTCGGCGGCGCGCAGCGAAGCACCTCGCGCCCGGAGCAGGCCGTGACGAACTTCGCCAGATCCGCGCCACCCTTACACTCGGGTGCCCCGACCACGATGCGGCTCCAATCGCGCCAGACCTGACGATCCCGCCATTCCGAAGGCGGTTCGCCAACGATCGTCGAGCACATGACGACGACGTCCGGGAGAGCCTCGCCGATCGTCTGCCAGAGAAGCAACACGTCCCAGATGTCGGCGACCAGGAGGAGCGTCGAGCCGGACGTGACGGCCCGGGAGTAGAAGGATCTCGATCCTCCGGCGCTCCAGGAAATGTCGTGAACCGGCTCGCGGGTCAGACCTTCGAGGTTGAGGAAGGTCCATCTGCCGGATCTGCTCCCATCGGGACGCAGCACAGGTGCGGTCACGGCGCGTTCGGTGAAGCGGCCGTTGTTGGTGAGGTTAGGCTCGTTCATGCCAAGCCTGAACCTGCGAATCGTTACGTCGGTCAGCCCGATCTCGCGAAGAGCCCTCAGTGCTCCTGCGTCGCGCCACAGGCGGCGACGCAGCCGAAGTTCATTCTCCGCACCGCGTTCGTTGGGTTCGCCACCCGCAAGATCCATGTACGTCATCGATCCACTCCATGGTCCCCGAAGGACCACGCGCCGCTTGGCGACGGCGCTCCGCCATGCCGCCGCGCCTATTCGTCCCAACGGTCGCCGTTCGCGCCGTCGGCGTCCGTCCACTCACCATCCAGCGTGGCCTTCCTGCGAGACGCGTGCCGGAGAGCCCGTCATCGCTCGACGGTCGCTGCCGATCGCGGGCTAGGCCCCGTCTGCAGAGGCACCATGGCCGTCGAAGCGCAGCAGCTCCGGCCAAGGCAGCTCGAACACGACCTTGCCGGTGTGGAAGGTGAAGGCCACCGCGGGCCCATCATCCACCCGGACTGCGCGGACGATGGGGTAGTCGCGCCCCTTGAAGATCGGGTGGGCGACGATGTCGCCGATGCTCCGTCCCACCGCCGCGGAGATGAGCGTCTCGGGGACATCGGAGCCCAGGACGATATGCGCCTGGTCGCGTTCGGTGTTGAACCAGCAGTCGCCCAGCCAGCCGGCTGCGACCAGGTCGCCGCGAGCCACCATGAAGCCGAGCTGACCGCGTCCGAACTGCCCGTCGAGTACGATCCCCGTCCTGGACACGGCACGCGATACACGCTGGTCCGAAGGCCTCAAGTACGGCCGCAGGCTCGGGCGGCCGGAACGATGCGTCCCGCGGGAGTGCTGCTTCGGTGGGCCGGCGGGCTGAAGCTCCGCACACTGCTGCTGATCGGCATAAGACCTCAACTGCTCCACGACCCCGCGGAGGCCGACGCCGTGCGCGTCGGCGAGATCCCGGGCCAGCGGCGACACCGAGCGGATCGCCGCCTGCAGGCGCATGCGGTAGATCCGCAGGCGCTCGCCCCTATACGCCGCTTCCACGAGGAGGGCCTCGGCGTTGATGCGGGCGGCGAGGCGCGGATCGATCCGGTCCCTCATGCTGCCGCTCCACGGTTCTTCAAGGGGGTCCAGTCGCCGATCAACCCCGTCCGCAGGGTCACGAGCCGACGATCGGCCGCGAAGAGGTCGTTCACCGCTTCGACCACATAGCCGCGATCAATCAGCAGCCTGCCCGGTGCCAGATGGTCGGCGGTGCCGCCGATGTCGACCACTTCGACCCCGAACTCAGTCGTCGCGAGCACGCTGGCACGATCCTGGCAGGTCTGGACGGGTACTCCGTCGACGACCGCCAGCGCCTCGATCCGGCCGCCCATGAGGGTGAAGGTGCACGAAACCTCGTCACCTCGGAAGTGGGAGTGACCGGCCAGCCGAGCGGGCGCCTCCGCTTCCGGAAGCCTGCGCGCCCGCACGCGCACCTCATCATTCGACGGACCGCCCGCATGCCCCGCGATCGTCACGGTGGCGGTCCCCTGCCACTGCGGCGGTGGGCGAAGACGCGACGCGATCTCGTCCAGGCTCGTGCCGAGCAGATCGGCGAGGTCGAGAACGATGGGCGAGACGTCTGCGATCACGTCGGCGATATGGAGGCGAAAGGCGCGCAGGCGCTCATGCTCATCGCCCTCGGCCATGTCGATGATGTCGGCGACGGTGAGCGGAAGCCCACCGCGACGACGCGCTCCGCTGGCAGCGATCACGACGCCATGCCCATGTTGTCGATGATCCAGCGCACCCATTCGGGAGAGCGAGACATCACGGCGAGGGGCGATCGATCGGCCAAGCTAGGATTGGGGGTGCGGAGCCAGACACGGATCCGCTCCTCGTCGCGCCAGATCCTCTCAAGCACCGGGTGGAGTTCGACCAGGAGACGCATCCGCTGCTCGCCGCAGAGGACCTCGTACGTCTCGACCCTGTCGATCGGGCCGGGTCCGAAGCCGCCCAGAAGCGCGCAACGCTCGTGAGGCTGCAACGTCCACGCGATCACGATCGCGTCCCACTGGTTGAGCACCTCGTGGAGCGGCATGAGCGGGTGACGGAAGTACGGGCCGTTCACGAACCCAGCCCCATCTCAATGAAGGCGCGGAACCGACGCAGGTCCGGGAGCGACGCCGACATCACCTCGAGGGGCGAATGCCAGTTCCACATTTCCGCGGGAGCGCGCAGCCACTCGCACATGACCTCGTCGTCCTCGAACCGCAGGCGGTAGCCGATCTCGACGAGGATCCTCATCCGCTTCTCGGTATCCTCCGGGGGCGAAGCGGTGTCCTCGCCTCCGCGGGGCAGGAGCGCCACGCGCTCATGCCAGGAAAGCTCCCAGCGGATCGCCAGATCCCGCCACGCCTTGATCACCGCCATCGCCTCGATGGCCCCCGCATCGCGTCCGTCCAGCATCTTCCATTCCTCCTTGGTCACGATGGGCGTCGCGCTCAGGGTCGACCCCGGCAGCGCGTTCCAGGTTGCAGCGCCATTCCCTGCGACCATCTCGATCGTTCTCTCGGGAAGAACGAATACGCCTATAAATCCCTTTGTAAAGAACGAATCCTGGTTAACATTGCGTCTCACGCAACAAAATTGAAGTTGAAAGTGCCGTCATCCTGAAAACAGCGTGGCCATCCTGAAACTTGGATGGCGGCGTGGACCACTTTTCTTAGCGCGATGAAGTAAGCGAAGCGGACCCTCATTCGACGCATCAAAGAGCAGAGCCCGAATCAGGTGCTTCGTGGCGACGGAGGTCGATCGCAGTCTTGCGTGATGTAAGCCAGGCGTCGCCCTTCTACTGGATTAAACGGTACGGTCGCCTCCTTTGTGGTGCCGACACCGCCATACCTCTTGTCGACACGGCTGCGACGCACCTCACCTGCGCTCCGCGTGGCAGCTCGATCCTCCCGGTGCCCTTGTGACTATCCAGGCACTCACGCTCAGTCCTACATGCACGTTTATGCACGTTGTTCTTGATTATGCATGATTCGCCGTCTAGGGGTGCGAAATGACGACCGACATTCCTTCTAACCGAAGAGACATCATCCTCGCGCGCCTATCGGCCGGCCACTCGGTGCGCTCGGGCGCGTTGGCCGACGAGTTCGGACTTTCGGAGGATGCGATACGAAGAGACCTGCGGAGCCTGGCGGCCGACGGCTTGTGCCGCCGCGTCTACGGCGGCGCGCTGCCACTGACGTCGGGATCCGTCCCGATCGCCAGACGCGTGGAAGAGGGAATCCCCCGCAAGCGGTCGCTGGCCCGCGCGGCCGTCGAGATGATCACACCCGGTAGCACCATCTTTCTCGACAATGGCAGCAGCAATCTCGCCGTCGCCGCCATGCTGCCGCGGGGTCGCGAGATCTCGGTCGCGACGGGGTCGATCGCAATCGCAGGGCTGCTTCAGGAGCGCGACGACATCGACCTGGTCATGATCGGAGGAGCCGTCGACCGGGTGATCGGCGGTGCGATCGACGGCACCGCGCTCGAGGCGGTCTCGAAGCTCAACATCGACCTGTGCGTGCTGGGTGCCTGCGCTCTTTCCGCGGCAGGCGGCGTCAGCGCATTTGAAATGGCCGACGCCACCTTCAAGCGCGCGCTGCTAGCCCGCAGCAGTCGTTCGATGCTCCTCGCGACCAACGACAAGCTGGGTCAGCAGGCACCCCAGCGCGTGGCGTCGGTGGACGCCATCGACCGAATAATCGTCGAACACGACGCTCCCGCCGAAGCCGAGCGTACACTGACTGCCGCCGGCGCGACCATCGTCTGCGCCACCGCCTAGCATCACCCTTTCCCCAGAACCGGAAACCATCATGCCCCAGCCCGACCTCGCATCGCGGCTCGCGACCAGACTGGCCTTCCTCGTATCCGGCTTCGGCCTTGCCTGCTGGGCACCGCTCGTTCCCCTCGCAAAGGGGCGCCTCGCGATCGGCGACGGGACGTTGGGACTTCTCCTTCTTTGCCTCGGCCTCGGATCGGTCGGCGCGATGCAGATCGCAGGGCCTTTGACGGCCAAGCACGGCGCGCGTCCGGCGATCCTGTTCGGGGGGATGGGGCAAGCCGTCCTTCTCCCATTCCTCGCATTCGCCCCGACCGTCCCAACGATGGCAGCGGCGCTGCTGCTGTTCGGCGGGTTCCTCGGTGTGATCGAAGTCGGCATGAACGTTCACGCGGTCGAAGTGGAGAAGCGCGCCGCCAGGCCGCTGATGTCCGGTTTCCATGGATTGTTCAGCGTAGGCGGGTTCATCGGATCGACGCTGCTCACAATCGTCCTGTCCTTGGATATCAGTCCGGTTGCGGGAGCGATCGCCGCCTCGGTTCTGATGATACTCGCCCTGGGCTTCGCCGCGTCCCGCCTGATCACGACGCCCAGCGCGGAAGAGGCCCCGCTGTTCGTCGTCCCGAAAGGTATCGTCGTGCTCCTGGCCGCGCTTGCAGCGATCACCTTCCTTACAGAGGGTGCGATGCTCGACTGGGGAGCGCTTCTGATGAGCGGCAAGGGTCTGCTTCCCGTCGCACAGGCCGGCTTGGGCTATAGCGTCTTCGCCGTGGCGATGACTGCCGGGCGGCTGACCGGCGATGCCGTGGTCGCGCGCCTGGGCGACCGGCGTACCATGACGTGGGGCGGTCTGCTCGCGGTCCTCGGCTACGCGGTCATGCTGACCGCGCCTGTCGCTCCGCTGGCGCTGTTCGGCATCCTTCTGATAGGACTGGGTGCGTCCAACACGGTCCCCGTCCTGTTCCGCCAGGCCGGATCGCAGACCAGGATGTCTGCCGGTCTGGCGATCGCTTCCGTCACGACCATCGGTTATGCCGGCGTTCTCGCAGGACCAGCCGGCATCGGCTTCGTCGCCCAGGCGATTGGCCTCAATGCGGCCTTCTGGCTGATGGCGGCACTTCTCTGCCTCGTGCCGCTGTTCGCTCGTGTAGCCACCTCCCGCGGAGCAGCGCGATGAGCATGCCCGACGCCGACTTCCTCCATCGCCTCGCCGATCTAGCCGATGCAGAAACGTTGCGTCGCTACCGCACGGACATCACAATCGAGACGAAGCCTCGGGAAGGCTACACCTTCGATCCGGTGACCGAGGCGGATCGCGAGGCGGAAATCGTCCTACGGGCCGAGATCGGCGATCGGTTCCCCGATCACGCCGTGCTTGGTGAGGAGATAGGACTGACTGGCAGCGGACCCTATCGTTGGGTGCTCGATCCCGTCGACGGAACGCGGCCATTCATCTGCGGCCTGCCGGTGTGGGGCACGCTGATCGGACTGACGATCGATGGACGGGCCGAATTGGGAATGATGAGCCAGCCGTTCACGCGAGAGCGTTTCTGGGCGGATCGCGACGGAGCCTGGACCCGACAGGACGGTAGGTGCAGTCGACTGAAGACTCGCGAGGTCGAAAATCTCGGTCACGCGATACTGCACACGACTTCCCCCGAGAATTTCGGTGACGATCTTGCGGCTGGCTTCGACAGACTGAAGACGGCGGTGCGCATGACCCGGTACGGCGGAGAGTGCTATGCGATGGCCATGATAGCTGCAGGACGGATCGACTTGGCATTCGAGCCGTCGCTTCAGCCCTACGACATCGTCGCGCTCATCCCGATCATCGAGCGTGCGGGCGGCGTGATCACATGTCTGGACGGCTCGCCGGCTGAGGAGGGTGGCGCCGTGCTCGTGGCCGCGACGCCCTCGCTACACGCGGCCGCATTGCGGACGCTGCTCGGAGATTGATGGTCTCGAAACAAGCGCGGCATCGTCGAATCGGAGCGACGTCCGTCCAAGTCGCAACCCGATCATGCCGCCACCGGCTGACGCCGTGTGAGGCGACGGAAACAGGCAGCGTGCGGATCCTTCAACGTCGACGTCGATTTTGCGAATACCCAAGGCCGTTTCGCCTGTCAGAAGGCGTCGAACCTCTTCGCCCCTTCTCCAGATAGGCCGCACAGGCGCAGGAACGCGGTCGAGAAGCGGACCTCGATAGTCAGCGTGCGGGAAAGCCGGTAGCGATGCACCTCGATCTTCAGCGGACGCAGCGCCTCCTCGAGCGGTCCCGTCACCCGCTCTTCCGGAAGGAGCAGGACCTTCCGATGACGAGCAAGTCTCGAAAACAACGCGGCGTAGAGCATCAGCTGGCCCACACCGCAGTAGTAGTCGGCGGCCGCGATGCCGCTCTTGATCTCCACGAGCAGGGACCGCCCGCCCCCTTCCACCACCGCATCGACCTCGTAACCTCGGGCATGCTTGGGCTTGGACAGTCCGATGCCCTCGGAGGCCAACTGATGGCTCAGGGACTGCCAAACCTCTCCCTGCGCGCGCAGAACGCTTCTCGGCGAGGGATCAGGCACATAGTCGAACCAGCCGCCACGTTCGTCGGCGCCGAACAACTCGTCCAGCCGCTCCTCGTCCACCCGCGCGCGCTCGTCCCAACCTCGTGCCCGCCAGCAGCGCGCCACGAAGTCGGCGGTGTTGGCGGCGATCGCCGCATCCGAAAGACCATCGAGCGGGGTGACGACGTGCCATTGGCGCGTCGCCACCCTTCCCTCCACGCGCATGTCGACGGGCGCCAGACCGGTCCGTGTCGCGAACTCGGAGGCCTCGATGCGCTCCGACGCGTTGTTCCTATGCAGTACCCCCTGCCTGACTATGTGACGCCTGCCCTCCCCGTCTACGGCCACCCCTCCGAGCGGGTTCTCCGTGCCGGGCACGCTCGGCTCGTTGATCTGGACGGCGCTCGACGTCGCGTCGCCGATCCAGAACTCGACCCTGAGCTCATTCCCGTTGACGGACTTCAGCCGTCGAAAGCCCATCCCGGTACCGGGCAGCAGGCCGCCCGCCGGCCCTCCATCGACGGCCCGGATCAAGGTGCCGTACCATTCCTCGAACCCGTTCTTGCTCGCCGTCGCATCGGCGACGAGATCGAACGGACGGCGATCCGAAGAGCCGCGCGTTGCTCCAGCGGGCGCCTCCGGCCTTTCGAAGAGTAGGTTCACCAAGCGAATGCACTGCTCCGGATCACGAATGACAACCTGAACCTCTCCGTTCACCTCGACGGCTTCGAAATCGGCGTCGTCGAGCAGGAACCGGCGAAGCTCCGGCCACACGCGCAGGGACGACGGACGCACATAGCAGCGCAGATATGTCCGGGTGCGATCGCACGAGAAGAAGTAGGAGCGCTCCCCTTCGAGCTGGCGATAGAACCGCAGCGTCTTGGCGCCATTCGAGGCAAGCACGGAAGTCTCGATGCCCCGCGCCTCGGCCTCGGCCATGAGCATGCGATAGGCGTCCCTTGCGGCGGGGGCCTCGATGTAGGCGACGTTGGCGGCGTTGAGACGTGCCTGTTCGGCATCATCATCGATAGGCATGGCGGCATCGCTCCTCGAAGGTGCGGTCGTTCCCGATCCATCGGACGGCCGATCCGCGTGCATCCTCTGTTTGTCTGATCCCCGGTGCTCGCCGCCGCCGATCCGGGCCGGTGGGCGGGCAGGCGTCGATCATCTGGTCCGATCGCTGAAGACAGAGGCCGGAATCTCGATGCGGATGAGCTTCCAGGACAGGATCCCACGCCGCTCGAAGACGAACCTCGGCGCCTCGGCCGCCTTGGCATCTGAAGCCCTCGCGGTGACCGCGAAACGATCCAGGGTCCGGTAGCTGTAACCGTAGTCGACGTCTGCTTTGACCGGCTCCGCGGTCTTCGCGGTGCGCACCTTGCCGCTCCTCATCATCGCCGACATCCCGTCCGGAGTGACGTAGGCGTCGACCATCTTCCCCACCATCGCAGGCAGAATCATCATCCCCAATCCGGCGAACGGGTTCGAACGCATTTCCGGGTCGGACTGCATCCTCTCGGTCATCGCGATCGTCAGCTGCGACTTCAGGCTTTCCCTCACCGATGGGAAGTCGACCGCCGCCTGCAGGCGATCGACGTCGCCGGAGACGGCAGCCTGCTTGAACTGGCGCGCAGCCCAGAACGGCGAACCGACGTACGCCAGAGCCATAACCGAAAGGATCGCCGCCACGACGATCCACATCCTTCTGTTCATTGGCCATTCCCCCCACGACAACGCTGGATGCCGCGCGGCTTGGTTGCAACGCCCAATTCAACCGGATCGGAGAGATCGGCCGGATCAAGCACCGCCTCAGCAAGCGCCGCCATCGAGAGGCCGTGTGACGCCTCCCCCTTCACGTCAGACTACCCTCAGACGTGATCCTCCGGCACAGCGGCAACTTCCTCGGCGGCCTTCCTGGGACGCTTGGCCGCCTTGGGCGCCACGGGCACGATCACCTTTGGGGCCGGCTTCCGCCTGGCCTTCGCCTTCGGTTTGAGCTCGGGCTTCGGCTCATCCTGCTCAGGCTTCGGCAGCGCGATGAACGTATCCCGGGCGACGTCGCCGACCTTGTTGGTGGCGTAGGCGTCGAAAGATCCGCCGATCAGGCCTCCAAGCAGCGGGATGGCCTTGCCGAGATTGATGACGCCCTTCTCGCCGAACTTGGTGAGAAGCCTGAACCCGACCCTTTTGTTGATCTCGATGAGCGTCTTGCCCGGAATGGCCTTGATGGCGTTCGTGGCGAGCTTGCCGCCGACGGTGATGCCCAGGTTCTTGGCGACGTCCTTGGCGCTGTTCGCGACGAGGCACGTATAGACCAGCGTCTTGACGCGATCATCCTTGATGTTGTGACCGCCCATGTGGGCGATCGCCGCGATCATCCTGATCTGAACGTACAGCACGCTGGTGACGTTCGCGGGAACCGCGACGGGAAGAGTGATCAGGCCGCCCAGACCGGAGAGGAAACCGGAAGTCGCCGCCTTGCCGTTCTGAAACCTGATGAGCGAGTTGACCTGATCGACGAGCGGCGCATCGCCCTTCATGTAGCTTTCCGCCAGCTCGAAAGCCGAATCGAGACCGGCAACGCCGTTCACCGACTTGTCGTAGGCCCAGTCGAGCGCCTGCTCGATCTTCTCCTGACTGATCAACTGCATCGCATTCCCCCCTGTTGTACCTCGAGCGTACTCACGGGGACGAAACTTGACCAGCGTTCAGACGGAGGCGGAGAACGTTGCTTTCGCGTGCCCCTGCAGGCCTAGCCGGTCGCGACTTGCAACCTAGACCGTCGCGATCCTGCAGAGGGGACGTCCGTCTTCGAGTCAGGGGAGCGCTTCGAAGTCGCGTCGGTGCCCATGGACCATCTCGCGCAACCTGGCTGGTTGAAGCACCTCCACCGACCTGCCCCACGAATACAGGTGCCAGCACATCTCGAGGTGTCCCGAAGCCTGGAAGCGGACGAGCAGCGAGCCGTCCGGCTCCTCCTCGACGCTCTGCGTCGGATGGAACACGAACCGCCTCGCGTGCGAAGCCGCGTCCGGGGCAAACCGCCAGACGACCTCGCCATGCTCGGCGGCGCTCTCGTACGAACCGAAGCCCTTCTCGGCGTGCTTGCGAATGCTGAATTCCGGGTCGAGGTCGAAACTCTCCTCGAGCACCTCCGCCGACTGGATCTCCTCCACCCGATAGTGCTGCAGGCGCGATCCGACCTTCTTTCCGGTGTCGCGGGCGACGAGGTACCGACGCACGCCGAGCAGCAGCCCGTGCGGCGCGACCACGCGTTCGCTCGGCCGGTCCTGCATTCGCCTACGGTAGTTGATCCTCAGCAGGAACGGCCCCTTCAGCGCCTCGGAGATCGCAGCGTCGACGTCGCTGCTGCTGGCCGGGCGAGGTCCGGGCCGCGCGGCGTGGCCAAGCGCCTCGAGCAGCGCCTCCTCGTCCACGGCGAGGCGGGTGCCGGCTCCGGGCGGAAGCAGAGCGCGCACCTTGGACTGAAGCCTACGAAGGGTGGCCGCCTCGGTGATCATCCCTCCAGCCTCCAGTTCAGAAACGGCGGAGGACAGTGCGGCGAGTTCCTCGGCGGACGGGGTCAGCAGCGGCGCGATTACCTTGGCGTGGATGCGCCAGCGGCGCTTGCGGTCCTCCCCGGCCTCGATCGCCGTCTGGGGGAAGGCCGCCTGCAGAGCATCCGTCATACGTTGGGCCGTGCGGTGCGAGCAGCCCCACTCGTCGACGATGTCCTCCAGCGAAACGCCGCTGCTCCTCGTCGCCATCATCGCAAGCTTGAGCAACTCCTGACCCTTGGCGAACGACATCGGCCCTCCCCTGACAGCTTCTGTCACCCATATGGGCGATGTCCTAGGAAAGGGAAATGCGTTCGGATGAACCGATGGTCTCCACGGCCTGCGCGTCGATACACGCATGACGCCGTGACCGCCGACGGGACTTTGGCGATCACGCGCATTCGAGCCTATCCGGGGCCGCTCCTTCGAAAGCCTATAGGACGAACCCTCTCAGCACCGACGTGACACCTTCGCGATGACCTTCGTTCCTAAGCGCCCAAAGACGTCGGAGCAGTTCCTCGTCCACGAACTCGTCGAGCTTCGCCTCGCGCAGCCCCTGAACGAAGCCGGCGAGATCGTCGATCGGCGGACACTCCTCCAACTTCGAAAGGAGGACCTGCAGCTCCTCATGGGTCGTATCGATCGCGGTCACGCCGATGTCGTGCACCTCGGTCTCCAATCCCGCGGAGATGAGCAGGATCCCGAGCAGATCGTTCACGGCGGTGCCGGCCCACGTCAGCAGATGCGTGTCGTTGCCTGCCGTCACCGTCGAGCGGTGACTGAGCGCAAGTTCGCGATAGGCCGCACGCCCCTGATCGAGGAATTCGAGAGCCGCCGGATCGAGATAGGCGGGTCGATCGTCGTCCTCGAACACCTGCCGCATCGTCTCCACGAGCCGATCGTCAAGCGCCTCGCTCGCGGGACGATCAAACTTCGGCAGCTTGCCCGCACGGTGCGGAACGACGTCCAGCACCATCGCGCGGTCGTCGGCGGCGATCACGCGCCAGCGACGGCCTGCGAACCCCACGATCGACCCCACTCCGAGCACGTTCACGATCGGCACCGTGCCTATCGTGCGTCCACCGGAGATCAGGCGCCACTCGCGATCGGTCGAGAAGACCGCGTAGAAGTCTCGACCCGCGACCAGCTTCTCTCCTTCCGGTCCCAGCATCAGGAGGCCGTTCGGCGACTGCTCGAGCAGATCGACGCCCTGCCGCCCCGCCCCTCGCAGCAGGTCCGCGTAGTCGGCGGGCCGCATCTCCAGGAAGCTGTCCGGGCCGCACAGCGCGCGATAAGCCGCCGTCGGCTTGACCGCCCCACCGGACCCGATGAGCGAAAGGGTCTGGTGGAGCGCGACGGTGGCTAGTGACGGATCGGATCGCGCCGACTCAACCCAGTTCTCCTGAAGCAGGCGAACGCAGGCGACGGCCCGTACCGTGTCGAGGCGTAACCGCTCGAGCGGATCCTCGTCCCCGGCCAGATGCTTCTCGCGCACATAGATCCGCAGGACCGCCGGCTCTCCGCGCCTCCCGCTGCGACCCAGCCGCTGCCTGAGACCCGCTAAGGATCGTGGCGCCCCGATCTGAGCGACCGACTTCACACTTCCGAGGTCGATGCCGAGTTCGAGCGTCGTCGTGGCCACGGCCGTCGTCGGCAGAGAACCCTCCTTCAGTCTCGTCTCGAGCGTCTCCCTCAGCTCCTTCGACAGGCTGCCGTGATGGGGGAAGAACTCCTCGGGCACCCTAGCCCGCTCGCAGCGTTGACGAAGGCGATCGGCGAGCGCCTCCACGGTCCGTCGCGAGCCTCCGAACACGAGATTGTTCGATCCCCGCAGATTGGCGAAGAGATGGTCCGCGATGCGGCTGAGCGCATCCTGCGCCTCGCCGTCCGCGAGTTCGTCGATGCCCTCGGCGTCAGGCGGCTCCTCGTAACCGCGCACCTGGAGCCGCACACCCGGGCCGCCAGCGGCGGCCTTCAGCACGGTCACCCGGCTTGGCGTCGTCCTATCCAGCCACTTACGCGCCATGTCGGCATCACCCAGCGTCGCAGACAGTCCGATCCGCCGCGGTCGTGCTTCGGCGAGCACGTCGATCCTGCGCAGCAACGAGGCGAGGTGCAGACCGCGGGGCCCCTGCAGGAACGCGTGAAGCTCGTCGATCACGACCGCCAGCACGCCAGCGAAGAGGCGCGCCGCCTCGGCAGGCCTTCGCAGCAACAGCGCCTCGATCGACTCCGGCGTGATGAGCGCCACGCCAGCAGGCGTCCGAAGCAGCCTGGTCTTGGGACCTTGCGGCGCGTCGCCGTGCCACCGGGTGAGCGGAAGCTCGAGACGTTCGCAGAGATCCTCCAGCCGCCGATGCTGATCGTTGATCAAAGCCTTCAGCGGACTGACGTAGAGGAGCCTGAGGCCGCCGGTGCCCGCAGCGGCCGCCTGCGTGAGCAGCGGCAGAAACGCCGCCTCGGTCTTCCCCGAGGCGGTGCCCGCCATGACGATCACGTCGTTTTGCGATCCGAGGATGGTTCGGATGGCGTCGTCCTGCACCTGGCGAAGCCCGGTCCAGCCCTGATCGCGTATCCAGCGCCGGACCTCGGGATGCAGTTGGTCGAAGGACGACGCCTCAGATGCGGAGGTCGACAAGCTCGTCGTCCGCTTCCGCATCGTCGGCATCCTCGGGTTCCGGCGCCACGCCGCCGAGCAGCTCGCGCCAATCGGTGCCGGGGTTCTGCTCGAGTACCGAGAGAAACTGGACGAACGCCTTGATCGTGTTTCGCGGCGTGCGGAAGTACGCCTCCCCGATCCTCCTGTCGCAGTGTTCCATGAAGGCCGTCAGGGCCTCGTCCGGAACCAGGCCTGCCGACGCATCGCCAAGAGCGAACACCGCGCGGATGTTGGACAGCAGGATGAGCAGGTCCTCGGGCGAAAGGCTCTGGAGACGGAGGACGGGTCCACTCATGTCGATCCGGCCGTCCACGGCGAAGCTGTTCTCCGCGAGCCGCGACTGCAGGGCCTGGTAGCTGTACAGGCCCCGCCGGCTGTCGAGAAGGAAGTCGGGCGTGCCGCCGAACACTAGGCCGAGGCCTTCGACGTTCCCCTGCAGCGCGTCGTTCACGATGCGCAGGATCTGCTCGTAGTTCTGATTGCGGGCTTGGGCGCTCTGCAGCTTGTAGAGGTTCACCATCTCGTCGAACACGACCAGAAGGCCACCGTAGCCCGCGATCCTGACGAAGCCGGCTAGCAGCTTCAGACTATCGTAGACGTCCGCGTCGTCGATGATGCTCCGAACCGGAAGGGCCTGCCGCGCCTCGGTCTTCGTCGGGAACTCGGCCCTCAGCCAACGGAGCGCCGCCGCCTTGAGTGCGTCGTCGCCCTCCTCGTGGCCGCGCCAGTAGGCCTTGAGGACCGTTGCGAAGTCGTGACCGCCGTTCATGTCGAGGAGCGGAGCGAGACGACGGTCGATGACGCGCTCGACCGGATTACCCGTGTCCTCCGCCTCACGCACGCAGTCGGTGACGAACCGCTCCACGAGGCTTGGCAGCGCGCCGCCCTCGGGCTTCGTGCGGGTGGCCATGTTGCGCACGGCCTCCGCGTAGAGCCCGCGTGCCTGCCCCGCGGTCGCATGCAGCCGCCTGTCCGGCGCGAGATCAGCGTGGATCGTGACGAGCTTGCGCTCCAGAGCGATGAGCCGAACGAGATTGAGGAAGAACGTCTTTCCCGCTCCGTACTCGCCGATGACGAAGCGCACCGCGGACCCCGCATCGACGATCCTGTCGACGTCTCGGACAAGCGCCTCCACCTCGCGGGAGCGGCCGACTTGGATGTGACGCAGACCGACGCGCGGCACCACTCCCGCCGAGAGGGCCTGCACGATCAGATCCCGGTCCTTGCGACGGATGGCGTTCAAGCGGCGACTCCCATTGGTTTCAGTTCCTCCATCATCTCGGGCACGATCCCGACGGCGCCGTCATCCTCGAGGACGGCTTCGCCGAAGCGGTCAAAGCCCCATTCGTTGATCGTCTCCATGGCCCCCTCCGGCATGAGACGAAGCTCCGCGGCAGCCGCTTCGAAGTCGTTCCTCGCCAGGGGTCCGGCCAGCAGTCGCTCGAGCAGAGCGGAATGCGGTCCGTCCAGTCCCTGGAAGGATGTCGACACCACCGCACGAGCGGGTGCGGTCGGCAGCGGAGCCTCGACGTCATCCTCGGTGAAGATCGTGGCGAGCAGCGCGGAGACGCGCGTGGTCTCGTCGCGGATGCGCTCCAGCCTGACGGCGTCGATCGATACGGAACGCCCCTTCGCCTCGGCGGGCAGCGCGACGTCGCGTTCCGACCGTGCCTCGACGACCGTTATTGGCCCGTCGTCTTCGGCGCCCCGATGGAGCGCAGAATACAGGTTCGTCGCCGGCAGCCCCAGAGCGACATGCAAAGCCTCCAGAAACCTCACCTCTTCAGGCTGCACGCGTCCGTCGGCGAGGACGGCCTCGATCGCTGCCTCGGCGAGCTTGGATCGTCTGGTCGGCTCCACCTCCGACAGCTTCTTCAACGCGGAACGAATTTTGGGTGGGTCGGCCGCGAGAGCCCGGGCGTGGGCCAACAGGCGCTCGATCTCTCCATTCGAAAGATCGGGCGTGCCACGGAGGCGCCTCTCCAGAGTTGCCATCTCGGTCTGGTCGACCTGCCCGTCCGAGGCTGCAGCCAGCACCGCAACCTCGACCATACCCTTGGCCGAAGCGTAGGCCGCCCGCTCGTGATCGACCGGGCATCCGTCATCCGCGTGGAAGATGCTGATGAAGGAACCACCCCTCAGAGCCGATGCGATCCCATAGCGACGATCGGGCTCGAAGCCGTATCCAAGTGCGTCGAGTGTGCCGCCGAGCTGCCGAACGGCCTGGGCGCCGAGCTTGTCACCCGCTTCGCCGATCTCGACTTCGAGCAGAACGGCGACGTCCGCCGCCGTGGGGCACGATCCGCGTCGGACGAGGTCGCTCAATGCACTACGACACTCCTCGAGCGAAGCGCGTTCGGCGCGGATAGCCGCAGGAAGCAGCAGATCCCCTCTGAGACGCCCCTTCGCCGCCGGGTCGCGGCCGAGCAGACGACTGTAGGCAGAGAGCTCCTCCATGCAGGCATCCAGCATGGCGCGCAGCGGGCCGAGCGGTGCGGAGACGCCCGATACGTCAGGCAGTCCGTCGAGAGCGAGCTTCACGTTGAAGGTGCCGCTGGCGGCGCGATATTCGTGGCGGACGATCGCCTTCGGGGTGCGAATCTTCAGACCCTCGGGATGGCGTTCGGCGTAGCGCTTCGACCAGAGCGCGCGCAGCTCGTCGAAACACCGCTGGCCAGGCGTGCGAAGGTGGACGTCGGGGAGCGCCAGCACCCAGCGAAGCGCGTCGTCGGCGTCGAACGGCACACCGTCGCGCAGCCGCTCGCCAAGCCGCAGCCGGACATCGAGAGGAAGCTCCGCATCCCACGATGACGCGCAATCCGCGGTCGGCGGACCACCGTTGCGGTCCTCGTAGATCGGCGAAAGCGCAAGGAATCTCGCGGCGTATCCCTGGAACGAGTAGTTGCCCCCGTGGATGGCGAGAAGCCGTCGCACCTCCGCGAAGATCTCCTCGGCTTCGTCGCGCTCGTCGTCGACGAGCAGCCGCTGCTCGAGACCGTAGAAGAAGAGGAAGACGTAGCCGATCGGTACAGTGGGATCGGTGCGGCCCCGCGACACCCAATCGAGGTACGTCCACCGTGCACGCGGATCGAGGCTCGCATACGACGGCCAGTAGGACAGCGTGTCGCCGGCTGGATCGCCTCTCGGGCTCACCGGAAGCGACGGATCGATGCGACTGTGATCGCGCCGCCCTTCGAAAGCCCGTGCCGCACCATAGGGCACCAGGTCGACCAGGAACTCCAGGCCTCCCGCCGCGATCCGGGTACGCTCACGCAGCCACGTTCGACCTCGATGCGACGGCATCGACGCCGCCGCCTCCAATTCAACCTCGTCGTCCACCGGCTTGGGTGCCGCCGCCGCCGTCGGCGGCGGTGCCGGCTGGAGGCGCTCCCGTTCCAAATCGCGCCAGTTCCTCAGCGTGGGGACGGCCGCTGGCGGCGACGAATGTCGCTCCAGGTGGCCAAGCGCCTGGCCGAGCGTGGAGAACGAGTAGCCTCCAGCGACGTACCGGCCGTTCTCGTCAAGACGCACGCCGGCAGGCAGTCCGGGATCTGCGCGCGGGGGTGTCGGATCGGCGACGCGATTTGGCACATCGACCAGCATGGATCCGGGGGCGGCCACTGCGGCCCACCGTGCTCGCTCAGGTTCTGATGCGGTTCGCGCGCCGACGATCGTGTCTTCGGCGACATCATACCCATGCTCACCGACGTCGTGCGACGACGGGACATCAGCCGCGCAGACGCCCTCGTCGCGGGCCTCCGCACCCAGCATCTCACCGAATCTGCGCGCCACCCGCGCAAGCCAACCCGAAGCCATTCCGCCACTCCCCCTCGGGGATGCTGCCCCGGAAAGGTGCAGATTTCCAGTGGGATCGACGCATCGAGACGACTTTCGACTCGATCGGAGACGACCTCGGGCATGGCGCTCGGCCCGTCGTTGCGGCAGGGTATGCACGGGGACCGGCGAATGCCGGGAGATTCGCGTCCTTAGAACGGCGCGTCGCAGGGGGTTCCACGGAGATTATGCTGAACGGTTTTCCAGTCGTGCCGATTATCGTCGGGCTGTTCCTGCTCGGGTTCGCAGCTGCATTCGTTCGCTGGTTCCTGCTCCCCGCGCGCGAACTCGACAAGGTGCTCGACGACATCAACGCGCGGCTCGACTCGGAAAGAGCCGCTGGCCGCACCGAACTCACCGGATGCTTCGAAGCCGACCGGAAGATCCTGTCTATCTGGAAGGAGTTCAAGGAGACCCTGCACGTCCAGAAGGAATTGGACCCGACGACGGGCGAGATGAAGGTCAAGGCGGTGCGCTCGACCGTGCCGGCTGAAGCATACCTCTCCGCCCATGCCGTCGTCGATGCGCGGGTACATACCGAATTCTTCAAGCACCTGCCCGGCATCTTCACAGGCATCGGCATCATCGGCACCTTCTCCGGACTGCTGACCGGGCTCCGGACGTTCCAGATCTCCGAGGATTCAGGCGTCGTCCGCAACAGCCTGACGTCACTCCTCCACGGGGTGAGCGAGGCCTTCTTCGTTTCGGCCGCCGCCATCCTGCTGGCGATGATCGCGACCGTGCTGGAGAAGTACCTTCTCAACAGGCTCTACGGAAAGCTCGCCCGTCTCGCCCACACCGTGGATGAGACCTACGTCGCCGGTGCCGGCGAGGAGTACCTCGCCCGGCTTGTCAGTTCCTCGGAGGAGTCGGCCAGCCAGACGCGCATACTGAAGGACGCACTCGTCTCGGACCTCAAGGAGATCCTGACCGATCTCGCCGAGCGTCAGATCGAGGCGACGAACGCCCGTTCGGGAGAACTCGGCGCGTCGATCGCAGGTGCTCTCACCGACGCCCTCAAGACGCCGCTCGATCAGATAGCGGGAGCGGTCGGCCAGGTGAGCCAGGATCAGTCCTCCGCGGTGACGAGCCTGCTGACCGACGTTCTGGCCAGCTTCAGCGAGCGGCTCGAGAAGATGTTCGGAGGCCAGCTCTCCGGCATCGGCGACATGCAGCAGCGCACCGTCGACGCGATGCAGACCGCCGTCGCCAAATTGCAGGAGCTGACCGACAACGTGGAAGCGGCCGGGACGCGGACCACGGACGCGATGGCGACGAGGATCGAGGAGAGCGTCAAGGCGATCGAGGCGCGGCAGGCGGCGACCACC
>JAAIGE0100971623.1_pt1 | contig 50958 bp, 39 predicted proteins | sample 6487951 | NCBI WGS metagenome assembly JAAIGE01 (sample SAMN13974128, study PRJNA590717) | phyllosphere metagenome | biome: tomato field; feature: multiple bacterial spot infested tomato fields; material: tomato leaves; isolation source: leaves from tomato fields | host: Solanum lycopersicum ...
GAATGGGCGCTTCGTCGTCAACAATCAGAATGCTCCTGCCAACCATGCTCAAAATCCTCTTGTCATTTAACTGTCTTGCGCCGCATTAGATAACGGAATTATTGCAGTCGTGTGACAGTAATTTAGTCGCTTGGGCAATTAACGGCACTCTGGACTACCCTTTGGGTCCGAATCCTGACAACCACAAAAGGAAGGTTCCGATGACTTACAGCACTGTTTCCTGGAAAGCCCTGCTGGTATCTGCGGTGTTGACGCTGCCAGGCCTGGCGTTTGCGGCAGAGCCGGCGATGACTAACGACGGGATGTTGGTGGATCACAAAGGGATGACGCTCTACACCTTCGATAAGGACGCTGATGGCAAATCAGTGTGCAAGGACCAGTGCGCGACCAACTGGCCACCGCTGAAGGCAGAGTCCACCGACACCAAGACCGGCGATTGGACGGTGATCACCCGCGACGACCAGACCAGCCAGTGGGCGTACAAAGGCAAGCCTGTCTACACCTACAAGGACGACAAGAAAGCCGGTGACAAGACCGGTGATGGCAAGGGTAGCGTTTGGCACATCATCAAACCCTGACTAAGCGGCGGCTTTGAGGCCTTCGCGAGCAAGCCCGCTCCCACTTTTGATGTGCGAATACAATCAAAATGTGGGAGCTGGCTTGCCTGCGATGGCGCCCCAACAATCACCACAGAATCCTCAGCGAACCGCGTAATCCACCACAATCCCGACAAAAATCGCCAACCCCGCCCAGTGGTTATGCAAGAACGCCTTGAAGCACTTCATGCGGTCCCTGTCCCGCGTGTACCAGAACTCCCAGACAAAACAGCCCGCCGCCGCCAGCAACCCGAGGTGGAACCACCCGCCCAACTCGAACCGCGCGCCGGCCAGCAACAGGCACGCCAGCGCCAGGCCTTGCAGGGTGAGAATGATCACGCGGTCGGCATCGCCAAATAGAATCGCGGTGGATTTCACCCCGATCTTCAAGTCGTCATCGCGGTCGGTCATGGCGTAATAGGTGTCGTAGCCCACCGTCCACAACAGGTTGGCGATGTACAGCAGCCACGCCGTGGCAGGCAAATGGCCGGTCTCGGCGGTAAACGCCATCGGCATGCCCCAGGAAAACGCCGCGCCCAGCACCACTTGGGGGTAATAGGTGTAGCGCTTCATGAACGGGTAGCTCGCCGCCAGAGCCAGGCCGCCCAGGGACAGCAGGATGGTGCTGGCGTTGGTCAGCAGCACCAGCAGAAAACTGATGCCCATCAACACGGCAAAAAACACCAGCGCTTCTTTCGAGCTGATCTTGCCGCTTACCAGCGGGCGTTGCTCGGTGCGTTTCACATGGCCATCGACCTTGCGGTCGGCCCAGTCATTGATCACGCAGCCGCCGGCCCGGGTGAGTACCACGCCCAGCACGAAAATCACGATATTGATCAGCGACGGCGAACCCTTGCCGGCGATCCACAGTGCCCACAGTGTCGGCCACAGCAGCAGGTAGATGCCGATGGGCTTGTCCATGCGCGTCAACTGAATGAAATCCCAGGCCCTGGGGTTCAGGCGGTTCAAGGACTTGAGCAGACGTTGGTACATCAGCAGTTCTCCGGATGAGCGTGCAACGCGTGCCAGAAACTCGGCAGAAAGACTTCCGCCACCAGCACGCTCAGCGCCCCGCGGTCGAAGCGTGAACGGCGCGCCCACAGATTATCGGCCTGGTCCGCTGTCGGCAGCCAGGCACGAGGGTAGTGACACACTTCAATGGCCTGGCGGGTAAAGGCGCGGTCGCAGAACAGCAACTCGCCGAGCGAACGGCTGCCCAACTCGTCCATGTGCAGCCCATCGCCCTGCAAGGCACTGCGGGCCGCCACGCTGCGGGCGAACACCCAAGGCTGGCCGTGCCCGCGCAAATACACCTCGCGTACCCAACCGATACTGGCCGACGGCAGGTCCAGGGCGGCACATTCGTCGTCGCGCAACGGTTGCCAGCCTTCGAACAGCGGCGTCACGCTGAAACCCTCGTTGGACAGCCACGTCAGCCGTCGCGTCAGCGAGCCTTCGTCAAACAGCCAATTGAGGGTCAAGGGCGTGGGCAAGGGGCTCAGAAGGCTCTGGGTCAGCCATTGGCAAGCGTCGGGAAGGGCGATTGAGTGCGGCACGGTGAGTCAGTATTGGCAGCAAAAGAGGCGGCGAGCTTACCATGGCACCCTGGGCTTTTGCCGTGCCAAACCCGTCGTTTGCGTCGAACGTGCTTGCATCTGCCGGCCCCGATCAGTACAAAACGCCCTGAGCCGCGCGGCAACGCTGGATCCATCGACCGCCGGCCAACACGCCTGAACCTGAGGAAGCACGTAATGAAGAAGTGGCAATGTATCGTCTGTGGCCTTATTTACAACGAAGCGGACGGCTGGCCGGATGACGGTATTGCACCAGGCACTCTGTGGCAGGACGTCCCGGAAGACTGGCTGTGCCCGGACTGCGGCGTGGGTAAGTCGGACTTCGAAATGATCGAAATCGCATAATCCCGAATTTAAGAAACGTACTACAAGGAGAAAGGCATGAACGCACCTGTCGTGATCATCGGCACAGGATTGGCCGGTTACAACGTCGCCCGGGAGTTTCGCAAGCTCGACAGCGAGACCCCGTTGCTGCTGATCACCGCAGATGACGGACGCTCCTACTCCAAACCCATGCTCTCCACCGGCTTTGGCAAGAACAAGGAAGCCGATGGCCTGAGCATGGCCGAACCCGGCGCCATGGCCGAGCAACTCAAGGCCCAGGTGCGCACCCATACCCGTATCAGCGGCATCGACCCAGGCCACAAGCGCCTGTGGATCGGCGAGGAAGCGGTGACCTATCGCGACCTGGTCCTGGCCTGGGGCGCAGAAACCGTGCGCGTACCGGTCGAAGGCGATGCGGCTGAGCTGATTTTCCCGATCAACGACCTGGAAGACTACGCGCGCTTTCGTGCCGCCGCTGCCGGTAAACGGCGCGTGCTGCTGCTCGGCGCCGGCCTGATCGGCTGCGAATTTGCCAACGATCTGATCCTGGGCGGCTATGAAATCGATCTGGTCGCGCCCTGTGAGCAAGTCATGCCGACCCTGCTGCACCCGGCGGCGGCCGCAGCGGTGCAAGCCGGGCTGGAGGGCATCGGCGCGCGTTTCCACCTGGGCCCGGTGCTCAATCGCCTGCAACGCACGGCTGATGGCCTTGAAGCGCACCTGTCGGACGGCGAGGTGATCCACTGTGACCTGGTGGTGTCTGCCATTGGCCTACGCCCGCGTGTAGACCTGGCCGCAGCGGCCGGCCTGCAAATCAACCGCGGGATCATGGTGGACCGCCACCTCAAGACCTCCCACGCCAATATCTATGCCCTGGGCGACTGCGCCGAGGTCGATGGCCTGAACCTGTTGTACGTGATGCCGCTGATGAGCTGCGCCCGCGCCCTGGCGCAAACCCTGGCCGGCAATGCCACGGCGGTGAGCTATGGGCCGATGCCCATCACCGTGAAAACCCCGGTGTGCCCGCTGGTAGTGTCCCCTGCGCCACGGGGCACGGAAGGCGTGTGGAGCGTCGAAGGGCAGGGTGCCGACATCAAGGCCCTGTGCCGCGATGCCAGCGGCCGCCTGCTGGGTTATGCGTTGACCGGCAGCGCCGTCATGGAAAAACTGGCGCTGAACAAAGAACTTCCGCCGCTGCTGGCGTAAATACCACCCGTTCTGTCGCAAACATCACGTTCTTACCCGGAGAAAGGCCGCCGCGAGACTGGCGCGGCGCCCGAGGGCATGCCATCCTCACTCCCGTCTGCCGCAGAGTAGAGCCTGCGGCGCCTTGGCGCTGCTCCACCAGAGAGCAGCACGGACATAACAACAAAAAACCGTCAAAGAGGCTTCACATATGCGTAAACCAGAACTCGCAGCCGCCATCGCTGAAAAAGCCGATCTCACCAAAGAACAGGCCAACCGCGTCCTCAACGCCGTCCTCGAAGAAATCACCGGCGCCCTGCACCGCAAAGACAGCGTCACCCTGGTTGGCTTCGGCACTTTCTTGCAACGCCACCGCGGCGCCCGCACTGGCAAAAACCCGCAAACCGGTGAGCCAGTGAAAATCAAGGCGAGCAACACCGTAGCGTTCAAGCCGGGCAAGTCGCTCAAAGACAGCGTCAACCCGTAATAGTGGTACCGCCTGAAGGGAGGCGGGAGGGTATGAAAAATGGGCACGCCGGCGGGTCGGGTGCCCATTTTTTTGCTCTTTGTGTTTGTGTGATCAGCTAAATTGAACGAGGAAATAGCCCCCCATTTCGCCTTCTTTCATTTTTTTCGCTCGATTATCGGCGAACACGTAACCTATACCGCCACCAAATATGCCTTCGTGACGAGCGCTTACTTTTGCGATATCGGTATCGGTCAACTGAGCCAGGAAATAGTAGCGAGGGCTTTCATACAGCGGGTCTTGCAGCCAAGCGGGGCGCCCTAAAACCTTGCTGATACCTACGCCACACTCCACGTCTTCCAGTTCTTCTTCCATTTGTTCGGGAGTCAATGGTTGCTGTGCAATATACTTTCGTGGAATCGGATCAGCCAATGTAGCGGGTGTGAGCTCAGCGGATGCGAGCGTGTGAAGCAGGACACGGCCATGGCCAGTTTGAAGTTTCTGCATCTCGCTTTGTTGATGAACAGCCAACTTGCGCACTGATGCCCGCGTGTAGGTTTCGTCATTTCGCTCAACGCTGACAAACACCGTCAGCGCCATTCCAGGAGGAATGAATGGCACACTCAGAAACGTTGAAGTCATCGTCATCACAGGCAGCATCAATTGGCCGGTTTGTGGATCTCTCGGCCAGAGATCAAGATCTGTCAGCCACGCGCCTCCACCTACTTGTCCAAGGCCATGATCTTGCTCTGAGAGAATGATTTGGTTGATGCCCATAGCGCGTGATCCTTTAGAAACAACCTTTTCGTTTGGCGAATGAAGTGGCGGAGCGCCTCGCCGTTCTGGCCTGTTGTTGCGTAATGATGCCGGTTTTGACCAGCGAGTTGTGTATGGCTTGAGACATGAGGCGAATTTCCAGCTTGCCGCGCTTGAGCATTTGGTTAGGGCCCATGCCGCGAGCGCGCCTCAAACGATTTTCCTCGGCATGTACCATGTCGTGATGCTTAGGGGACAGCGCGATGGACGGGTTGCCCTTGTAGCGGCGACCTTTGGCAATACCTTTTTCTTCCAAAAATTTATTTCGGACAATCTCGTGTGCTTCCAGTCCATCATTCTTGTGGGCCTTTGCACCGTAACCTGCCACTTCGCCTTCTTTGAGCAGCCCAAGCGGGTCAATCCACCCGGACGTATTGGGTGCGTATTGATAGAGGTTATAACCCCCCGCCAAACCAATCGGATCCGGCGTCGTAAACCTCCCCACATCCGGATCATAAAACCGAAACGTGTTGTAGTGCAGCCCAACCTCCCGATCCAGATACTGCCCCTGGAACCGCAAATTCTGCTCTTCGATAAAGTACGCTTCACGCACTTCTTCGTCTGCATTCCCCCACACCTGATAGCGCGCCTGCCACACCGTTTTTCCATCAGCTTCGGTCAGTTGCTCAGGCAATCCATTCAGGTCGTTGTGGTAGTAGCGTACGCTTTGATGCTCGCCCGTGCCGTCCACGCGAGCCAGCGGTACATAGCCGTCTTCTTCATAGAGATAGAGGCTGGTCTGGCTATGCCGATGCTCCTGCAGCAGGCGCAACCCCTCCCAATCAAAGCGGGTTTCACCCAACGGATAACCGTTGCTGTCATGTTCGGTTTTAGCGATGCGCCGTCCGAGGGGGTCGTAGGTCATTTTCACGACCGTTTCGCGTCCATCCTTCTGGCTACGGACTTCGATCAGGCGATGCTCTGCGTCGTAGGCAAAAAACTGTACGCCGCGTAGGGCACTGCGTTTTTCGATCATTCGGCCAAAGCCGTCGTAACGATAGCGTTTGTCCTGATAGGTCAACAGCTTGTTATGCACCACCAGCCCCGCACTGGCTGACGGACCGTCCAGCAGGTTGGCGGCGGCATCATAGGCAAACGTTTCTCGCTGGCCCTGAGCGTTGTCCTGGCTGGCGATAATGCGCCCGGTCGCGTCGTAGTGGAGCAGTTGGCGCTGATCCCGATGGTTATCGCGGTCACGCTCCAGGCGGCCGATCAGGTTATCGGCCGGGTCATAGTCAAAGTGTTTTTGCTGGGCGGCCGGCAGTTGCGTGGGCTGGCCGTTGGGACGGCGTATCCGTGAGCGCAGGCGGCCGCTGCGGTCATATTCGCTGCGCGTGGTGATCTGGCCCTGGGTACGCAGGACTTCACGGTGCAGGCGGTCGCGTTCGAAGTCGCAGATGACGCGCCCGTCGAGGTTGATCTGGTGAAGGTGGCCGCTGCCGTAGTGCAGGCGGTTGAGCCAACGGCCGTCGGGCAATTGCGTCTGGATCAGGTTGCCGAGCTCATCGTAGTGGTAGTTCAGGCTTCCGGCGGCGCTTTGTTCGATGAGCAGTTGGCCGCGCGCGTCGTAGGCGAAGGCCAGTGCCTGGGTGGTTTCGTCATTGCCGATGAAGGTGACAGCGGTGAGTTGGTCCAACGGGTCATAGGCGTATTCGGTGCGACCATCATCGGTTTGTTTCAACAGCAAGCGGCCCACTGCATCGCGTTCGAGTCGATGCACAATTGAAGGCTCAGGCGTCTGCCCTGTGGGCACGTACTCAACGGCGGCTACGTTATCCAGAAGGTCATAGGCATAACGTCGGGCGCTGCCGTCGAGGTCTTGCTGCTCTACCAGACGGTCGCACGGGTCCCAGGTAAAGCGGTAACTCTCACCATTTTCATTGGTCAGGGTTTGGAGGTGTCCGTAGGCGTCGTAGCGGAACTCAATCTGCCGGCCATGGGCATCTATTCGTTGGCGCACCTGCCCGCGGCGTCCGTACTGGTAGCGGGTGGTGTGACCTGCGGCATCGGTATAGCCGATCAACAGACCGCTGGTATCGCGCAGGTACTGCTCGATGCGGCCGTCCGGCATTTCGCTCTGTAGCAACCGGCCTTGGCTGTCGTGTTGATAGCGCTGGCGCTCACCCAAAGCGTCGATGACTACCTGCAAATGACCCTGGCGGTCGTACTCGAACGCTGTGGGGTACCCCGAACAGTCGATATGCTGGATTAACTGTCCGGTTTCATTCCAGCGCAGGGTTTTGCTTTTGCCCGTGGCATCGATGATCTCCACCACCTGTCCAAACGTATCGTAGCGATACCGTGTGACATGCCCCAACGGGTCGATTTCACTGACGCAATTGCCTCGCTGGTCGTACTGATATTGCCACGCGTGGCCTGCGGCATCGGTCTCCACCAGCGGCAGCGACCAATGCTCCAGCCACAACGTCGATTCGATACGCCCCACCGGATCCTGGGTGCTGCACAGGTTGCCGGACTCGTCGTAGCCGAACTGCCATTTGCCGCCTTGTGGATCGGTGGCGCTGAGCAGCTGACGCTCGTCATTCCATTCAAACTGCCAGGTTTTTCCCAGGTTGTCGGTGTACTCGGTTATCTGGTACTGCGGGTTCCAGCGGCGTGTGCTGACCCGTTGCAAGCCATCAGTAATGCGCGTCACGCCACCCGGCAAGTCATAGTCGAACCGGTACTCGTCACCTTCATCGGTCCAGTGCCGCACCACGCGCCATTCGCTACCGTCCACACAGTCCCATTGGTAGTAACAACGCAGCCCGGTGGGCAACTGATGCTCGACCATGCGCTGGCCGCTGTCGTAGGTGAAGCGGCGTTGCACATTTGCGTCGGTATCGCGAACTTCGGCCAGGTCGCCGCGAGCATCGTAGCCGTAACTGACAAGGGTTTCTCGGCTGTGATCGGGGTATAGCCGTTTGACTTGCTCCACTCGCGCAGGCCATTGCTGGCTGTAAACAAATTCGACACGCACATGGTCGAACGTATCTCGTAAGTGGCTCAGCCGACCCTGAATGTCATAGTCAAGGAAGATTCGGTTGTCGTTGCGATCCCCCAATTGGCTAAGGCGCAGGTGTGAGGCGTTACCTGGCGTTGGTTCGAATAGCCGATACAGCCCATCAACGCTTTCAATCAGTAGTTGGCCATTGGTGTTGCGCCGTACGCTCAAGCCTTCTCCTGCGCTGAATACGGCACCGCCCAGCGGGATCACGCCCATGTCGATCTGTCGCGCTTGCTCATCGGTATAGACCAGCCGTTCCCCACCTTCGGGGTGTATGCCGATCTCGACGCAGACCTCGTAGATCACGCTCCAGCTGGCACCGAACAGACCGTCGCGACGCTCGTCCCGGCTGCTGTAGTAGCGCTGCCACTCGATAGGGAGCAGGCCGGGCAGGGCGAAGTCCAGATCGTCTTCCCCATCAAGAATTTTCGCGCCCGTGGAGCTGTGTACCGGGTTAGGCGAGCCTGCTACTGCGGAGGTAATGGCATTGGTCACTTGGCTGGTGCCCCACGACACCAGTCCACCAACGACCATGCACGGCAGCTTGCTGAAAAACTTGGAGCCACCACCGCGCAGCATCAACAGCGCGGTCACCGCCAGCCCGACACCGGGGGTCTTGCCGCTGCGGATCTCGCGCACCACCACGGGGCTGCCGCCAATACGCACGTTGCTGGAGATTATCCCCGACTCGACAATCGATGCGTCGCAGGTACTTCGGTCACCGCTACGGGCGGCCGGCTGACCATTAATCGTGACCTTGCTGGAGCCTTCGGCAATAAACTGCGGTGGCATGGGTGGATGCTTGGTGCAGATGACGATGTCCAGCGGTTTGGGGACTGCGCCTGGAGCAGGAACTGCCACTGTGGGTCGCCACATCTGCGAGAAGAAACCTTTGGCCATGTCAAGGTAGCTGGCTTCTTCGGGACTACCACCTTCGGCGGGCTGCGAGCTGACCGGGCCGATTGCGCCTGCGGCACGTGCAGAGGGAATGCCGTTGGTAAAGGTGTTGTGGGAGCCGGTGGCGATTGTTGCCATCACCACCGGCGGGAATAACGCGTTGCCTATCCAGTCACAAACTTTTGTCAGTCCCTTGTCTGCCCCCGTCTTGCTCATGCCTATGCCGACGATGATGCCCACCACGGCACCCAGTACAAAGCAGCCTAGGCCGCCGGTTACGACCGTAATACCGGTGGCGGCCACAATCGCAGCCGTGGCGACGGCCGTAATAGCGATGTTGGCCGCAATTTCCAGCACGCCGCCCAGGATGTCGGCCATCGCCGAGGTGTGCAGCAGGCCGTCGCCGAGACGTGCCGCCCAGAGAGCGTCAGACATGGATTAAGGGCTTCAAGGTTTGGGATTGAGCTGCAAGGTGCTTTTGATGGTTGCCCAATGGGCGCTTTCAGCATCGCCCAGGGGTTGGGCTTTGACATAACTCAGGGCAAGCATCTGCCGAGTGCCGGGTATCACAAGCGCTAACTGGTATTGATGGATACGCTCGGTGCCCTTGCTGAACTGGTTATGTACTTCGATGGCGTCTATATCCTGCGCCGCGCCTACACGAAGAGCCTTGGCCGGTTGGTAGCGCAAGTCCTGTACCTGCTTTTCCAGCTTCGCCAGTTGCTCTTCGAAGTTGCTCTGCAGCGTCTCGCCATCACCCAGCAGGCTGCGGCTGACGATCAACGAGGTACCCAGCGCGGCGAACTTCAGGATATTGATGGAAGCATCCTGAACCTCATCGCTGGGCAGGGTGAATTCAAATTCATTGAGTCGATAGGTCATTGAAACGGAATCTCGTTATTGGCCGGAAGACGGCTTGGGAAACATGGCGTTGACGGCGGCGTCAATGTCGCCCTTGACCCCCTGGCCCATGGGAGTGGTGCCGCCTTTGCCGCCAATGTTCAAATGCAGATTGCCTCCGGTGTTGATCTCGGAGCTGCCTTCGGAATACACGTTGATCTGAACGCCAGTGAGATTGATCTGCCCGCTGGCATTGAGCTCCAGCACGCTTTTGCCACAGACCAGGCGCAGGTTTTCGCCTACTTCAATCAGGTAACTTTTACTGATGGCGTCTGTCTTGCTGAACCCCACCATGAGCATGTCGTCGTGCTTGACTGCGCGTACCCGGTCGTTGCCGACGGTCACGACCTCGTCATGCCCGATGCTTTTATTGCGGTCATGCCCCACCGAGTGGCTCTCATCCACCTCCACCACGATGTCCTGGTTACGCTCGGCATGGATATACAACTGCTCCAACCCCTTCTTGTCCTCCATGCGGATTTCATTGAAGTTGGCCGGCGTGCCGCCTTTGCTGGAGCGGCTTTTCATGCCGCTCTGGGTGGCGTTCTCTGGCAAATCGTAGGGCACCGTCTGTTCGGCGTTGTAGACGCGCCCAGTGATGATCGGCCGGTCGGGGTCGCCTTCGAGGAAGCTGACGATCACTTCCTGGCCGATGCGTGGAATCTGCATCGAGCCCCAGTTCTTGCCGGCCCAGGATTGCGACACACGAATCCAGCACGAGCTGTTTTCGTTGGATTGGTCGTGGCGGTCCCAATAGAAGTGCACCTTCACGCGGCCATACTGGTCGGTCCAGATTTCCTCGCCCTTGGGGCCTACCACCAACGCAGTCTGCGGGCCTTTGACGATGGGGCGGTGGGTGTTGGCCAGTGGGCGGAAACTCTGTTGGGCGTCGATGCAGGTCAGGCTGCTTTCAAACTGCGCCGAGCCTGAACCGCCGCCGCTTTCCAGGCTTTCCTGCACGATGAAGTAACGGCAACCGACGATCAGGTATTCGCGGTTCTGGTCCTGGCGGCTGAAACCGGTGAGGCTGAACAGATGGCCCGAGCCCAGGCCGCGCGCGTTGCCGCTGAACTCGATCTGTTCATGCAGGGTTTGCAGGGCCTCGATGCGGGTGCGCGCATAGTGTTCGCCGTCGGCGCTTTGCACGTAGGTGCCGGGGTAGTCGTACAGCGGGTAGTCGCCGGCGGTGTGCGGGCGCGGCATGGCCGAGCGCACATCGATGCTCGCGCTGGGGCGCTGGAAGTCGTAGTCGTTAAGCTCCAGCGAGCCCGGCTGCACCTCCTGCGCCAGGTGCCAGTTGTGCATATGGTCGCGTTCGCGCTGTTGCTCGTCCTTGGGGTAGTAGGGGATCGACGCATAGCCGGGCACGCTGGTGTGAGCGCCATAGGCGTCGGCCAGTACCAGCACATGGCGGTCCTGTTCATGGCGGAAGAAATAGTAGATGCCTTCCTGTTCCATCAGGCGGCTGACGAAATCGAAGCTGGTCTCGCGGTATTGCACGCAGTATTCCCACTCGCGATACGGCCGGCTGAGGGCGTCTTCGAAGTCGGAAAAGCCCAGGTCGCGGAACACCTGCTTGATGATCTGCGGGATGCTCAGGTTCTGGAAGATACGGCAATCGGAGGTACGGCTGAGCAACCACAGCCAGGGGCGCAGGGTGGCCTGATAACTGGCGAACTGGCCCTGGTCGATGTTCTGGCTGCAACGGGCGACGATTCCATGAAAGTACCGTTCGCCACCGTCGGCCAGTTGCAGGCCCACGCTCATCGGTTTGCCCAGCAACTGGTTGAGGTCGATGTTGGCGTCCAGGGACGTCAGTTGCAGCTCATAGTTGAACAGCCGGCCCAGCTCTTCACCGCCGCCCATTTCGTTGAGCAACAGCACATCCGGCCCGAGGGGGCTGGTGATCTTGGCCAGGCGTGAGGCTTGGTTGAATAGCATCATTTCATCCGTCAATTTCAACTGTAGGAGCGAGCTTGCTCGCGAAGGTCGTCAACGATGACGCGGGCATTCTGAATGAACGCGGCGATCTCGAGTTCTTCGCGAGCGAGCTCGCTCCTACAGGTGTCAGGCATTGTGGCGCTTATACCGCGTCGCTGAAGTCGTAGTGCAATTCATTATCCCGACTGCTGATCCGCACTCCCGCCAACGCCTTGCCTTCCAACATGCGCGTGAGGAACTCGCGGCTCATGTCCGGCAGCAGGCTGTTGGTGAGGATGGTGTCGATCATGCGCCCGCCGCTTTCAGTCTCGGTGCAGCGCGAGACGATCAGGTCGACCACGGCGTCGTCATACTCGAACGCGACTTTATGGGTGTTCTCCACACGCTTCTTGATGCGGTTCAGTTGCAGGCGTGTGATCGCCTTGAGCATCTCATCGCTGAGCGGGTAGTACGGGATGGTCACCAGTCGACCGAGCAACGCCGGCGGGAAGATCTCCAGCAGCGGCTGGCGCAGGGCCTTGGCGATTTCCTCGGGCTCGGGGATGTTCGCAGGATCCTTGCAGACGTGGGAGATCAGCTCGGTACCGGCATTGGTGGTCAGCAGGATCAGGGTGTTCTTGAAGTCGATCACCCGGCCTTCGCCGTCTTCCATCACGCCCTTGTCGAACACCTGGAAGAAGATCTCATGCACGTCCGGGTGGGCTTTCTCCACCTCATCCAGCAGCACCACGCTGTAGGGTTTGCGCCGCACCGCTTCGGTCAGTACACCGCCTTCGCCGTAGCCGATATAGCCCGGAGGTGCGCCCTTGAGCGTGGACACGGTGTGGGCTTCCTGGAACTCGCTCATGTTGATGGTGATGACGTTCTGCTCGCCGCCGTACATGGCTTCGGCCAGGGCCAGGGCGGTTTCGGTCTTGCCCACACCTGAGGTGCCGGCCAGCATGAACACGCCAATCGGCTTGCTCGGGTTGTCGAGGCCGGCGCGGGAGGTCTGGATGCGCTTGGCGATCATCTGCAAGGCATGGTCCTGGCCGATGATGCGTTTCTTCAAGTGTTGGTCGAGGTTGAGCACAGTTTCCAGCTCATTGCGCGCCATGCGGCCCACCGGGATGCCGGTCCAGTCGGCGACCACCGAGGCCACGGCCTGGTAATCCACGGTCGGCAGGATCAATGGGGTTTCGCCTTGCAGAGCGGTGAGGCGTTGTTGCAGGTCGACCAATTGCGCACGCAACGCATCGTTGCCGCTGTCCACCACACCGGCTTTTTCGCGCAAGGTGGCACGGGTGGCGAGCAGTTCATCCACCAAGGCTTTCTCTTCAGCCCAACGGCTTTCCAGGGTCGCCAGGCGCTCGCGCTCGGCGCTCAACAAGGCTTCGCTGTTGCTCTGGCGCGTACCCGTGGCAATGCCGATCGCATGCTCACGGGCGATGATTTGCAGCTCGGTTTCCAGGGCCTCGATACGCCGACGGCTGTCGTCCACTTCCGCGGGTACCGCGTGCAGGCTGATAGCGACGCGGGCGCAGGCGGTGTCCAGCAGGCTCACGGATTTGTCCGGCAACTGGCGCGCCGGAATGTAGCGGTGGGAGAGCTTCACCGAGGCTTCCAGGGCTTCATCGAGGATCTGCACCTGGTGGTGTTTTTCCATGGTGGAAGCCACGCCGCGCATCATCAGCAGTGCCTTTTCTTCCGACGGTTCGGCAACCTGCACCACCTGGAAGCGGCGGGTCAGGGCCGGGTCTTTCTCGATGTGCTTTTTGTACTCAGCCCAGGTAGTGGCAGCCACGGTACGCAAGGTGCCACGGGCCAGGGCAGGCTTGAGCAGGTTGGCCGCGTCACCGGTGCCGGCAGCGCCACCGGCACCCACCAGGGTGTGGGCTTCGTCGATAAATAGGATGATCGGCTTGGGCGAGGCCTGCACGTCTTCGATGACCTGGCGCAGGCGCTGTTCGAACTCGCCTTTCATGCTGGCGCCGGCTTGCAACAGGCCCACGTCGAGGCTGCGCAGCTCCACGTCCTTGAGCGCAGGCGGCACGTCACCGGCGACGATGCGCAGGGCGAAACCTTCGACCACGGCAGTCTTGCCTACCCCGGCTTCACCGGTGAGGATCGGGTTGTTCTGGCGCCGACGCATGAGGATATCCACCAGTTGGCGAATCTCCTCGTCACGGCCCACGATGGGGTCGAGCTTGCCGCTGCGGGCCTGTTCGGTCAGGTCCACCGTGAAACGCTTGAGTGCTTCCTGCTTGCCCATTGCACTAGGCGCCATGGCCCCGCTGGCCTCGCCAGGAACACCGGCATTGAAGCCGTCGCTGGCGCTCAAGGCGTTTTCCGGTGAGTCACCGACGTATTCATCAAAGCGCTCGCTCAGGGCCTCGGCCTTGATCTTGTCAAACTCGCCGGACAAACCCAGCAGCGCATGGCGCAGGCTCGGCGTCTTCAAGATGCCCAGCACCAGATAACCGGTGCGCACCTGGCTTTCGCCAAACATCAGGCTGCCATACACCCAACCGCGTTCTACGGCCTCTTCCACATGGGAGGACAGGTCGGTGATCGACGTAGAGCCGCGCGGCAGGCGGTCCAGGGCTTCGGTGAGGTCGCGAGCCAGGCGTGCCGGCTCCACGTTGAACTGGCGGATGATGCGGTGCAGGTCCGAGTCCTGCAGTTGCAGCAACTGGTGAAACCAGTGGGCCAGTTCCACATACGGATTGCCCCGCAACTTGCAGAACACCGTGGCGGCTTCGATGGCCTTGTAGGCCACGCTGTTGAGTTTGCCGAACAGTGCGGCGCGACTGATTTCACCCATGCTCTGGATTCCTTGAGGTGGTGGCGTGGTCGGCGTAATGCCGGGCCAGGATTAGGTCGTTGGCGTCATGCGCAGGTTGGCCGAGCCAGGTGTTGAAGCCCAGGCGGAACTGGCCGTTGAGTTGCAGCGCCGGAACTTCGGGTTGTTGCAAAACCAGGTTCAAGTCCCAGTCCAGTTCATGGCCCAGGTACTCGGCCACCCACGCCACCAGCTCGTTGAACGGCTGTTGGCCAGGCAGCATGCCCATGTAGTCATCCAGCGTGAGCGGGCCCAGGCGGATGCGGAATTTGTGCTGGCGGTCCCACACGTGGCTGCCCAGGCAGAAGTCCACGCCCAACTGGTTGGCGCTGACCCCCACGCGGCTGCGTTCGGGCAGTTCCAGCCATTGGCCGACGTATTCTTCGATCGCTACCGGCAGGCCAAAGTACTCGCCGAGGATCGCTTTCAAGCCATCCGGGTAGCGGGTTTGCGCCGACAGATGGCCGCTATAATGCAGCTTTGCGGTATCGGGGATCAGCCCTTGATTGAGCAGGCTCGGCATCCCGCGGCCACTCAGGGCGGCGAGGCGGGCGGACCAGTAGTCATCGTCCGGGCGGTCGTGGCTGACGGTAGGCCGCGCCTCGGCCCAGGCCCGATAGAACAGAGTCAGCAGGCGATGGTGGAACACATCCAGGAACTGCTTGCTGGTGCTGTCGGCGTTGTTGCGTTGGCGCTCGCGTACGTACTCGGTGATGTGCAGCGGCAGCGGGCCATTGGGGCCGCCGAGGCCGAAGAAGAACTGCTCCAGCCGCGCCGGCTTGCCATCGCCTCCCGGGTCGACCGAGGCGAGGGTGGCGGGTGCGAAGGTGCAATCGGCCTGCTGCCCCAGGCGCAGCGGATCATCGGCCAGGCGCAGGGAATGGCCCAGGCGTGGCAACTCGGGCGTTTCGCACTCGATGCGCCGCAATGCCTGGAAGAAGTCGTATTCCCAGGGCTCCTGGTGCATCGCGTCCAGGGTTCTCACAGGGTCGGACGCCGTCCGGGCTTGGCTTTCCATCGCATGATCTCGCCGCGTTCGGTGGTACGGATCACCGTCTCGGTAAAGCTGTTGATCGACACGTAGCGTGCCAGGAAGCGCTCCAGCACCGCACCGAGCAGGAACACGCCGGTGCCGCGAAACGCGTTTTCATCGAACTCCAAGGTGATTTCCAGGCCGCGCCCAAACACAATCGGGCCAGGCATCGGCAGGCGTCGGGTCACCGCCTTGCTGCTGACTTCGCGCAGGCCTTCGATCTGCAATTGCAGGGCGGCGTCATTGCTGTCGCCGTACAGGCGCAGCAGTTCGCGCAAGGCGCCGGCGCCCTGGCCCTGCTCGCTCAAGGACAGGTAGTTGAGCGACAACTGGCTGATCAGGCGCCAGGCCTTGGCGTCATGCGCATGGCTGGCACGCGGGCGGCTTGGCCCCGCCACGCACCGCACGGCCAGTACCGGCGCGCTGTCGGCCAGGGTGAAGTCGGTCTTGCCGTTGCCCACGCTCATGAACAGCGGCAGATCGCGGTTGGTACACAGCGCCGTCACGCCCAACTGGCGCAGGTCATGGCGATACGGCGCCTGGCGGCTGTCCACCAGGCTGACGAAGGTTTCGCTGCCCACATAAGTGGAGCGCGGGCCATTGCGGCGTTGGTCGCTGGACAGCACCCGCGGCTCGCGGCGCACGCTGTAATAGGCCTGGTCGCGGCCATAACGCGACGGATCGCGCACCGCATAGAACGGCAAGAACGGCTGCTCCGGCCCGGTGCCGTGGCCGGTGATGCCGCTCAAGGAGTGAATCTCGAAATCCATCGGCCGCGTACGGTCGGCGATCACATGGTGTTCATTGACCCGGTCGGACAAGTGGATACGGTCCACGCGCTTGGGGAACAGGTTGATGGCGGGCGTGCAGAACGGCAAAAACTGCGCTGCGCCGACGCTGCCCTCCAGGCTCGGTTCGTGGCGGTCGAACAGCACGATCAGTTCCAGCTCCTGGCCGTCACAGCGCTTGACCGCGCGGCTCAACTCGGCGAATTCAACGAACAGGAAGCGATGGGGCAGGGCGAAGTACTCCTGCAACAGGCGATAGCCCTGGAATGCCCGCGCCACCACTGGCATGGCCGCATCGGCATCGTCGAACCCCCGCGAGCGCAACGCGCCCTGGGGCAGGCGCTCGACCCAATCGCCACCGGGCTGGCGCGCAAACACCGCGCAGGCGTTGCCCAGCAGTTGTTCGTAGAGGCGAAACGGTTGTTCATCAGCGCCGCTCAGGTACAGCGGCAAGGTGTCCAGGTCGAGACTGTTGAACGGCAGCTCGGCACCGGTGCGCAAGGTCAGGCGCAGACCGGCCTTGGCCTTCGGTTCGCTGGCGGCCAGGCGCCCGAGCACGGCGGCGGGGTTGCCGAAGTATTCGGCGTTGCTGACCTGCAAAGGCCACAGCGTCACCGGGTGCGCGGTGCGGTACTCGCAGCAGGTCTGGGTTTCACGCCCCAGGGCGGCACGCAGCACCGTGTCACGGGGCAGCGGGAAACCGCCGGCCAGGGAGCCTTCATCGGGGTCGGTCTGCAATTGCACCACGGTCATCGACGGCGTCGGTGCCAGGTAGTGCGGGTAGGCGATTTCCAGCAAGTTGTGGGTGAAGGTCGGGTACTCGGCGTCGAGCTTGAGCTGCACGCGGGCCGTGAGATAGGCGAAGCCTTCAAGCAAACGTTCGACGTACGGGTCGGCGCAGTCCATACCGGACAGGGTCAGCCGACTGGCGATCTTGGGGTATTCCTTGGCGAACTCGGCGGCGCTTTCGCGCACGTGGTGCAGTTCCTGGTTGTACAGCTCCAGCAGGCGCGGGTTCATGGGCGTCTCCGCTGGTCGGCATTGAGCACGCGCACATGGCCGGACTCCAGGTCCACGTCGGTCTGCAACAGCAAACGCAACGGTACCGGCTGTGCCCACAGGTCGCCTTCAATCTCGAAACTCAGGGCGTTGTGATTCATCTCGCCATGGCCCATGCGCGCCTTGACCCGCAATGTATGGCGCAAAATACGTGGCTCGAAAGTGGCGATGGCCTGGTAAATCAAGGCTTCCAGGGCTTTGATATCGACGCTCGAAGCGCTGTTGCCCGCCAGTGCCGGCAGGCCGTAATTGACCACCGAGGTGCCGGCCGGGGTGTGCAGCGTGGCATCGGTATCGAGTAACGAGGTGGTGTTAAGCAACCACGCCAAGTCACGCAGCACCGAGGTCTTCAATTGGGTCAGGGACAGCACGCGTTTGTCGGCGCTTTCCTTGGGGTTGGTCGGGTCGTCATCGGTCAACCGGTCCAACAGGGACGGTTGCAGACGGTCGCGGGAAGCGATTTCAGTTACCACCAAAGCAGCTCCACGGACGGGTTGCGAGAGGGACACAATGGCCGTGGCTTGGGGCCACGGCCACAAGGGCTATCAGCGTTTGGTGTTGGAGCGGATGTTCCAGCCAAACTTGATGGCGCCGCCGTCTTTGGTGCCGTCGGCTTTCTGCGGCTGGTAGTCGACCATCACTTGGGCGAAGTTCAGGGTGACGTTTTCGGTCAGGCGATCATCGCTGCCCGAACCGCCGGTGCTCAAGGAGGTGACCAGCACTTCTTCCAGATTGATCACCATGTACTCGACCTGGCTCTCGCCACCGGCCTTGCGCACGGTCAGCTTGACCTTGTCGATGTGCTTGCCGCTGGCGCAGTGCATCATCAGGTTGGGCGAAGCCTTGTCGACGTATTTGGTCAGCGACAGGTCCTGGATATTCACCTTGCCCGCGCCACCGCCACCGCCGACGTGCATGTTGCCGGACTGGGACATGCCCCAGCTCCAGTTCAATACATCGATTTCGTCCTTGTGGGCCTTGTCCATGGACTCGCCCTTGATGTCGCCGATCTTGATGAAAATATCAACAGCCATGTTTTCTCCCTGTGTGGCCCATGCCACTTGATTGGGTGATCGTTCCCACGCTCTGCGTGGTAACGCATCCTGTGACGCTACGCGTCACCGGGACGCAGAGCGTCCCGGGCGGCATTCCCACGCGGAGCGTGGGAACGAGCTAGCGAGCCGGTCCGGTTAGTTAGGCGCTTTTCGCCGAAGGCAGCTTCGATACCAAACGCAACGACACCGTCAGCCCTTCAAGCTGATAGTGCGGGCGCAGGTAGAACTTGGAGTTGTAATACCCCGGGTTGCCTTCGACTTCTTCCACGATCACTTCGGCGGCGGCCAACGGGTGCTGGGCCTTGGTGGTTTCGGTGGAGTGTGCCGGGTCGCCGTCGACGTAGTTGAGGATCCAGTCCTGCAACCAGCGCTGCATTTCGTCCTTCTCTTTGAAGGAGCCGACTTTGTCGCGCACGATGCACTTCAAGTAGTGAGCGAAACGGCACGTGGCGAACAGGTACGGCAGGCGCGCGGCCAGGTTGGCGTTGGCGGTGGCGTCCGGGTCGTCGTATTCGGCAGGTTTTTGCAGCGACTGGGCGCCAATGAACGCGGCGAAGTCGGTGTTTTTCTTGTGCAGCAGCGGCATGAAACCGTTCTTCGCCAGTTCCGCTTCACGGCGGTCGCTGATGGCGATTTCGGTCGGGCACTTCATGTCCACGCCACCGTCATCGGTAGGGAACGTGTGGGCCGGCAGGTTTTCCACTTCACCGCCAGACTCGATGCCACGGATACGCGAGCACCAGCCGTAGTGCTTGAACGAACGGTTGATGTTCACCGCCATGGCGTAGGCGGCGTTGGCCCAGGTGTACTTGGAGCTGTCGGCGCCGTCGGTGTTTTCTTCGAAGGCGAAGGCTTCCACCGGGTCGGTCTTGGCGCCGTACGGCAGGCGTGCCAGGAAGCGCGGCATGGTCAGGCCGATGTAGCGCGAGTCTTCCGATTCACGCAGCGAGCGCCAGCCGGCGTATTCCGGGGTGGTGAAGATCTTGGTCAGGTCGCGTGGGTTCGACAGTTCCTGCCACGAGCCCATGCCCATCACAGTCGGCGAGGCCGCAGCGATGAACGGCGAGTGCATGGCGGCGCAGACTTTCGACAGCTCGCCCAGCAGTTCCACATCGGGCGGCGACTGGTCGAAGTAGTAGTCACCCACCAGGCAGCCGTACGGTTCGCCACCGAACTGGCCGTATTCTTCTTCGTACATCTTCTTGAAGATCGGGCTCTGGTCCCATGCAGTGCCCTTGAATTTCTTCAGGGTCTTGTGCAGGTCTGGCTTGGAGATGTTGAGCACGCGAATCTTCAGTTGCTCATCGCTCTCGGTGTTATTGACCAGGTAATGCAGGCCACGCCAGGCGCTTTCCAGTTGTTGGAAATCCTGGTGGTGGATGATCTGGTTGACCTGGGCGGTGAGCTTAGCGTCGATGGCGGCGATGATCGATTCGATCGACTTGATCGCGTCGTTGGACACCAGGTCGGTTTGCGCCAGGGCCTGTTCAGCCAGGGTGCGCACCGCGGTTTCAACGGCTTCGCGAGCACGCTCGGTCTTGGGTTTGAATTCTTGCAGCAGCAGGTTCGCAAACTCGCTGGCTTCTTCGGTGGTCCCCAGGATCTGGCTGCCTTCGCGGGCGGTATTGTCCGTCATGATTACTGCTCCCCTGCAGGCTTGGGCGCGCTGGCAAGTGCCTGAAGCAATGCCGGGTCCTTGATCGCCTTCATGATGATTTCTTCAGCGCCAGTCTTGCCGTCCATGTAGGTCAGCAGGTTGGCCAATTGGGTGCGGGCTTCGAGCAGCTGGTTCAGGGAATCGACCTTGCGCGCCACAGCGGCCGGGCTGAAGTCGTCCATGCTTTCGAAGGTGATGTCCAGGCTCAGGTTGCCTTCGCCTGTCAGCTCATTGGGGACGTGGAACGCGACGCGTGGCTGCATGGCCTTGAGGCGTGAGTCGAAGTTGTCGACGTCCACCTCAAGGAACTTGCGGTCGGCCACGGGTGCCAGCGGCTCGGCAGGCTTGCCGGCGAGGTCGGCCATCACGCCCATTACGAAGGGCAGCTGGACCTTTTTCTCGGCGCCGTAAAGCTCGACGTCGTACTCGATCTGCACTCGAGGCGCACGGTTGCGCGCGATGAATTTCTGAGAACTTTGCTTCGCCACGTTGCTGCTCCTGGTCGCTTGAGCGACGGTGTTGTTACTGCACGGTCCGGCGGCTTACTCGCTGTCGGGGCCGCGCAGGTTTTCAAATTGGGACATGCCATCGGGAATCAGATTGCGCACGATGGCCGCAAAGTCGGCATGTACAAGATTCTTGGCTCGGTTCAACAACACCGGCAGCGGGCTCGAAGGCTCGTGGCGGGTGTAGTACGCGAGGATTTTGTCGAGGCTGCGCAGCACATCGTCGCGGGTGGCGATGTCGCCAGAAGGGCGAGGGGCTGCGGGCGCGGCGGCGTAATCGACCGAGGGGGCATTGTCTTCACTGACGGCCTCGGGATCGCTGCTGCTGTCGGTGCCTGGCACCGCTTGGTTGAGCAGTTGCAGGGCCTGTTTGAGCGGCTGCTTCAAGGCGCTGAGGTCCACGCCCTGGGCGGAACCGACTTGGTCATTGACCTGTTGCTCAATGGCCTCGCACGCCGCACGCGCCGCGCTCAAGGCGTCACGGGTGGCTTGCAGTTGTTCGGGGTCGCTGTCCAGGAACGCGGCATTGAGTTGCTGGTTGCCCAACTGCTCATCGGCAAAACTTTGCAGGCCGCTGGCGTTGAGCGCTGCGCGCAGGGTCACGGGCCCGAACGTGCGCGAGCGCGTCAGGATGCTTTCGCGCAGCAGGCGAATATTGGTCTCGCAGGTCAGGCCGGTAAGGGCGTTGATGCGCACGGTGGGGTCGTTGTCATCGTCGGCATCCAGGCGCGGGTGCAGCTCGGCCCAGTATTGGCGCAGCAAGGCGTCGATCAGCGTGAGGACTTCGGCCAGCCCGGCCACACCCTGGAGGGCGAGGGTGCTTTGCAGCAGAAAGTGGGTGATGCGCAGGTCTTTGCTGCGCTGCAACAGGTCCAGGCTTTGCTGCTGGATGCTGCGCCACTCGGGCGGCTCAGCGGGCAGGATCGAGTCGCCCATGCTGCGTTCGGGTTGGCCCTTGGCATCACGTTCCAACTGCAGAAATTGCGCGTCATATTCCATGTCCTCGCCACAGGGCGACGTCGCGGAAACGGCGGTGAGCAGCAACGGCACATCCACTGAATTCGATCTCCTTATCGGCCCGCTGGACGGCGGGCAATGCATGCACTAGTTGCGTAATGAACTTTGCATGTTTTCTTGGTCATATACTCAGCGTGCCACTACTGCGCCATCACTGGTGTTCAAGAAGTTGTGCATTTTTGGTGTAGTACTTATGGCTTGTCAAGGTAAGCTATTCGCCCTCTGTGACAGATGTGCGGTGTTTAACAACCTGCGCGACTGGCGGGTCGAAAGGCGCGCCCAGAGCGGATTTTTGTCATGGAAGCCAGTTAAGATCAGCGATCATGCTGGTAAAAGCAGATTTTGGCGGTCGTTTTTACGACAGGACGGGACTCTCCAGGGTGGCACTGCCTCCTGGGTAGACTGCGCGCGATGTATCAGCAAGGAGGCAAGATGTCGCTGTGTTTGACTATCACTAGTTATCACAAGATCACCCCCGGGCAATGCCCCGAAAAGTCCATGGATCAGGGCGTGATGGCTATTGGCCGCAGTTCTGAGAATGACTGGGTATTGCCCGACCCTGAGCGTCTCGTCTCTTCGCAACATTGCGTTATTCAATACAAAGATGGCCGTTACTACTTAACCGATAACAGCACCAATGGTGTGGAATTGGTCAAGGCGGGTATTCGTATGCGTCGCGGTAACAGCGAGCCGTTGCAAGACGGTGAGTTGATCCGCATCGGTGATTACGAAATCCAGGCGCGCATCGACTTCAACGTGCAGGCCATCGACAGCCAGCCCTTTGCCGGTGACTCACCCAACAGCTTTGAAGCGCTGATGGGCGCCGTGGTGAGCCCGCCTGCGCCCACGCCGATGATCGCCCCGCAGTTCCAGGGCGCCTCGGCCATGGAAACCCTGCCAGACCTGTTCGACTTCCTCAGCCCCACCGCCGTGCCGCCGCCCACCGTGGCGGACCATGTGCCGTCCGAGCAACACGATTTTCGCCCCCCGGCTCCGGTGGCCGTACCGGCGCCCGAAAAGCCGGCGGTGCAAGGCTCGGTGATTCCCGAAGACTGGGACCTGTTCGGCGACGCGCCCGCGCCCGTGGTCAATGCTGCGCCCGCCCCAGACCCGATCATCCCGCCGCCACCTGTGGTTGAGCCTGTTGCGCTCCCCGTGGCCAATGCCGAGCTACAACCGGACCTTTTGCAGGCCTTCCTGCGCGGTGCGGGCCTGGACCAGTTGCGCCTGGACAAAGCCGACGCCTGTGCGCAGATGGAAAGTATCGGCCGCAGCTACCGGTTGATGGTCGAGGGCTTGATCGACGTATTGCGTGCCCGTGCCAGCCTCAAGGGCGAGTTTCGCATGCAGCAGACGATGATCCGCCCCGCCGAAAACAACCCATTGAAATTCGCCCCGAATGCCGATGAAGCGTTACTGCTGTTGCTGCGTCATGGCAACCAGGCATTCATGGCGCCGGACCTCGCCGTACGTGACAGTTTCGACGACCTGCGCGCCCACCAGTTGGCCGTGATGGCTGGCGTGGAAGCGGCGATCAAGCACCTGCTCACGCGCTTTGAACCGGCGCAATTGGAGGAGCGCATGGGCAAACCCGGCGGCCTCTCGAGTCTTTTCAACGGTTCGCGCCAGGCCCAGTACTGGCAGCAGTTCACCGAGCTCTACAGCAATATTTCCCGCGAGGCCCAGGATGATTTCCAGGACCTGTTCGGTCGCGAATTCAGCCGGGCCTACGAAGAACACAGTGCACGACAGCGAGGCTGAAAACGCCTCGCACTCATGGATAAAACGGATAGCTAAATACGTCATTGAGGACGCAGGATGATTCCCAGGTTTTTACTCGCAGCCGCTACCGCGCTGCTGCTGACGGCGTGTGCCAACGACGCGGTCAAACCCCAGGCGGCTGCCGAGGCCGAAGCCGACACGGCCGCCGTTGAGCTGCACTTTCACGCGATTGCCGGGCTTAACCCCGGTGTCAACGGCCAGGCCGCGCCGGTGCGGGTGCGCATTTTCGAATTGAAAAACGCCGCGACCTTTTCACGCTCCGATTACTTCGCCCTGGCGGACCGTGCGCAATCCACCCTGGGCCTGGACCTGCTGGACCAGGACGAAGTGATGGTGCAGCCCGGCCAACAACTGAGCGTGCAGCGCGACCTCGACCCCTCCACGCGCCAGATCGGCCTGCTGGTGGGCTACCGCGAGTTGGACCGTGCGCAATGGCGCGCCGTCATCAACGTGCCGCCGCGCCAATACAGCGAATACCAGATCAGCCTCGACGTGCATGCCGTGCGCGCCGACGTCGTGGCTTCCCCATCCAGCCCAGCCCAATAACAAGCAATCGGAGCCCCCATGTCCTGGAACAATCGCGTGGTCTGGTCGGAAGGCATGTTCATCGGAACGCAGCACTTCCAGCAGCATGACCGTTACCTGGAAAACCTGATCGACGCCCGCAGCCGGCCGTTGTCGGCGGGTGCCTGGGGTTTCTCCGAGCTGCTGATCGACCAGGGCCTGCTGGCCCAGGGCAAGCTGGCGATTGTGTCGGCCCGCGGCCTGCTGCCCGATGGCACGCCGTTCAATATTCCCCAGGATGACCTGGCGCCGAGCCCGTTGAACATCGACGACAACCTGCGCGACGGCCTGGTGTACCTGGCCCTGCCGCTCAAGCGCGCCGGCGCCCGTGACACGGTGGACGAGGGCGAGGCCCTGGAAGCCGCCCGCTACGTGAGCCAGGTGCGTGAAGTGCGCGACGACAACGCCCCGTTCGAAAACCGTGCACCGGTGGCCGTGGGGTCGCGGGCATTGCGCCTGCTGACAGCGCAGGATGGCATCAGCGACTACGCCGCCATCGGCCTGGTACGCATCAAGGAAAAACGCGCCGACCGCGCGTTGGTGCTCGATGACACCTACATCCCGCCGGTGCTGGACGTGGCCGCGAGCAAACCGCTGACGGCCTTTCGCAGTGAACTGCTGGGCCTGTTGCACCAGCGTGGCGAAGCCCTGGCCGGTCGCGTGGTGGCCTCCGGTGCCGGTGGTGCCTCGGAGATCGCTGACTTCATGCTGCTGCAACTGGTCAACCGCGCCCAGCCGCTGATTCAGCACTTCAGCCAGTTGAGCCCGTTGCACCCGGAGCGCTTCTTCAGCGAACTGGTCAGCCTGGCCGGTGAGTTTTCTACCTTCTCAACCTCCGGCCGCCGCCCCCAGGAATACCCGCAGTACCAGCACGACGACCTGGCCCTGAGTTACATGTCGGTGATGGCGGCCCTGCGTGAGGCGCTGTCGATGCTGATCGACAGCAAGGCCACGCCGATCCCGATTGTGGAGAAAGCCTACGGCATCCATGTGGCGATGCTGGCCGACAAGACCCTGCTCGACAACGCCAGTTTCATCCTCGTGGTACGTGCCGATGTGCCCGGCGAAACCCTGCGTGCGCGTTTCGGCCAGCAGAGCAAGGTTGGCTCCGTGGAACACATCCGCGACATGGTCAACCTGCAACTGCCGGGCATCGGCCTGCTGCCGTTGCCGGTGGCACCACGCCAATTGCCTTACCACGCCGGCAGCACCTACTACGAGCTGGACCGTGGCAGCGAGCACTGGCAGCAGCTGAATAATTCCGGCGGTTTCGCCTTCCATATCGCCGGGCAGTTCCCGGGCTTGAACCTGGCCTTCTGGGCGATCCGAGGATAATTGGCGATGCATCCCAATGATGATGACCGCACCCAGTTCATGCCGCGCCCGGGTGGCCGAGAACCTGCACCCGCGCGTGCCGAACCTGCGCCGCTGTCGATGCCGGCCGCGCCGATCCTCACCGGCAAGAGCCAAGGCCTCAACCCGCTGGAAAGCGCTGCCGGCCCGTTGCTGGCGTTGTTGACGCGGTTGCGCAACACCATTGCCCATCCCGCACCGGCCAGCCTGCGTGCGCAGTTGCTGGCGTACCTGCGCCAGTTCGAAGAACGCGCCGAAGCCGCTGGTGTGGCACGCAATGAAGTGCTGTTGGCTCGTTACGCGCTGTGCACCGCCTTGGATGAAGCGGTGCTGAGCACGCCGTGGGGCAGCACCAGTGACTGGGGTAAACAAAGCCTGCTGATCACCGTGCACAACGAAGCCTGGGGTGGCGAAAAGGTTTTCCAGTTGCTTGACCACTGCCTGCAAAGCCCACGGGAACGCCTGTACCTGCTGGAGCTGTTGTACCTGTGCATGTGCCTGGGTTTTGAAGGGCGTTACCGCGTGATGACCGACGGGCGCAGCCAGTTGGAATCCTTGCGCGAGCGCACCGCCGCAGCGATACGCAGCGCCCGTGGCGAACACGAGCGTGAGCTGTCACCGCACTGGCGCGGTGTGACGGTTGCCCGTGATCGCCTGGCGCAGTTCATGCCGCCATGGATCGCCGTGGCGATTGGCTTGGCGCTGCTGTTGGCGTTGCTGTTCGGCCTGCGCCTGAAGCTGGCCTCGGACGCCGAGCCGGTGTTCAAGAACATCCATGCTCTGGGCGAGATCCCGGTGCAGGCCATCGACCGTCCGGTGGCGCAGCCCAAAGTGATCGAGCGCCCGCGCCTGGCCGGGTTCCTGGCCGACGACATCAAGGCCGGCCGCGTGGCCGTGGAAGACAAGGTTGACCGCTCTGTCGTGACCATTCGTGGCGATGAGCTATTCGCCTCGGCCAGCTCCAGCATCGTCGATGACTACCAGCCGCTGATGCTGCGCATCGCTGACGCCATTCGCAAGGTCAAGGGCCAGGTGCGTGTCACCGGGCACAGCGATAACCGCCCGATTGCCACGTTGCGCTTCCCGTCCAACTGGGCGTTGTCCGAAGCCCGGGCCAAGTCGGTGCTGGAAATTCTCGCGGCCAAGACCGGCCAGGCCGAGCGTTTCAGTGCTGAAGGCCGCAGCGACACCGAGCCGCTGGCCACCAACAGTACTGCTGAAGGCCGTGCCCGCAATCGTCGGGTTGAAATCACCGTATTGGCGGAGGGCGTCGAGTGAAGGCGTTTTTCAGTTTCATGATTCGCTGGGTGATTCCCGTGCTGGGCCTGATTGCCCTGAGCCTGATCATCTGGTTTGTTGGCCCGCTGTTGGACGTGCTGGTGCCCGAAGGGCGTCGCTGGGCGCTGATCGTGCTGGTGTTTGCGCTGTGGGTGGCCTACCGCGTGTTCCGCATCATCCAGGCCCGTCGCCAGGCCGCCGAAGTGATGCGCAGCCTGGCCGCAGAAACCCCGGTCGACCCCAACAGCGTTGCGACTGCCGAAGAGCTGTCGACGCTGCGCCAGCGTATGGATGAAGCCCTGGCACTGCTGAAAAAAGCCAAGCTGGGCGGCGATGAGCGCCGCAACCTTTACGAGTTGCCGTGGTACGTGATCATCGGCCCGCCGGGCTCGGGCAAGACCACCGCGCTGGTCAATTCCGGGCTGCATTTCCCGCTGGCGGCGCAATTGGGCGCCGGTGCGGTGCGCGGCGTGGGGGGCACGCGCAACTGCGACTGGTGGTTTACCGACCAGGCCGTATTGCTCGACACCGCTGGCCGCTATACCACCCAGGACAGCAACTCCACGGTGGATAAAGCCGCCTGGCTGGGCTTTCTCGACCTGCTGAAAAAGCAGCGTTCGCGCCGGCCTATCGACGGTGCGTTTATTGCCATCAGCCTCTCGGATCTATTGTTGGGCACCGACGCCGAGCGCGCCGCCCATGCCGCCGCGATTCGTTTGCGCATCCAGGAGCTGTATACGCAACTGGGCGTGCGTTTCCCCATCTACCTGATGCTCACCAAGCTCGACCTGGTGCCAGGCTTCATGGAATTCTTCGACAACCTGAGCAAGGAAGAGCGCGCCCAGGTGTGGGGCATGACCTTTGCCCTGGACGACGGCAAAAACAGCGACAGCCCGCTGGCGCACCTGCAAAGCGAATTCGCCGGCCTGGAGCAGCGCCTCAACGAACGCCTGGTCGAGCGCCTGCAACAGGAACGCGACCCGGCACGACGCGACCTGATCTACGGTTTCCCTCAGCAGTTCGGCGCGTTGAAAGATTGCCTGCAAAGCTTTCTCGAAGGCGTGTTCAAACCCAATGCTTTTGAAGAGCGCGTGTTGCTGCGTGGCGTGTACTTCACCAGTGGTACACAGGAAGGCAGCCCGATTGACCGCCTGATCGGTGCCATGGCCCAGAGCATGAACCTGGACCGCCAGCACCTGGCGCGCCAGAGCGGCACCGGGCGCAGTTACTTCATCGAAAAACTCTTCACCGCCGTGGCCTTTGCCGAGCGCGGCCTGGTGGGGGTGAACCCGAAAGTCGAGCGGCGCCGCAAATGGATCGCCCGTGGCGTACTGGCGGCCACCGTCGCGCTGGTGGTGGTGGTCAGCAGCCTGTGGTGGGTGAGCTATCGCGCCAACCAGGCGTATATCGCCCAGGTCGATCAGAAGGTCGCGCCCCTGGGCCAGACCGTCCAGAACCTGAGCCCGGCACAGCGGGAAGTGCTTGCCGTGCTGCCGTTGCTTAACGCCGTGAAGAACCTGGCGGGGGATTCGCCGAGCTGGTCCGAAGGGCTGGGGCTGTACCAGGGCGATATGCTCGAAGCCGAGTCCGCCAGCGTGTACCGCAAACTGTTGATCGCGGTCTTCGCACCACGCCTGGTGACGCGTATCGAAGAACAACTGCACGGCGGCGGCAATTCCGACTTCCTCTACGAGGGCCTCAAGGCTTACCTGATGCTCGCCGACACCGAGCATTACGACCCGGACTTCATCAAGGCCTGGATCGCCCTGGACTGGGACCGCAACCTGCCCCGCGACCTGCCGGCCGACCAGCGTCAGGCCCTGGCCGGGCACTTGCAGGCGCTGTTCGAACGCCACCCGCCGAGTGCGCGCCTGGACCCGCGCCTGATCGACGACCTGCGTCGGCAGTTGCAGCAACTGCCCGTGGCCCAGCGCGTGTACGATCGGGTCAAGCGCCAGAAGCTGCCCGAGGGTATCCCGGACTTTCGGCTCAATGAGGCCGCTGGCCGCGATGCCGCGCTGGTGTTCAGCCGCAAGAGCGGCAAGCCGTTGGGCGAACCGTTGAGTGGCTTCTTCACCGCCAAGGGCTATCGCCAGGCGTTCTTGCTTAGCAGCCTGAACCAGACCGGCACCCTGGCCGAAGAGCAATGGGTGCTGGGCCATGAACAGGCCGACCAGCAGAACGTGGTGAGCCTGGCCGCCGACGTGCGCCGCTTGTACTTCCAGGATTACCAGCGCCAGTGGGACGCGTTGCTCGCTGACATCGACTTTGTGCCGATCACCAGCGTGGCCCAGGCCGCCGATGTGCTGCGGGTGATTTCCGGGCCGACCTCGCCGTTGAAAAAGCTGCTGGTGGCGGTCGCCAGGGAAACCGACCTGCAAGCCGAAGAACGCCAATTGGCCGCCAAAGGCGTGCCGGTGGAAGGCGGCGTGGACAAGCTCAAGGAGCGCCTCGGCAGCTTGTTGGGCGAGGCGCAACCGACGGCGAATGCCCCGGCGCCGGCGGATGATCCGGTGACTGCGCACTTTGCCGAACTCAACAGCATCGTCAGCAAAAACGAAGGCGAACCGGCGGCCATCGACGGCCTGCTGTCGGACATGAATGCACTGTATGTGCAGGTCAGCGCCATGGTCGGTGCCAGCGGCGATGCCTTGCTCGGCGAGGCCAAGAACCAGGCGTCGGCAGCGGCCACGCGGGTCAGCCTGAACGCCGAGCGTCAGCCGCCGCTGGTGCAGGGCATGGTCAAGTCGGTGGTCAATTCCACCACCAACAGCATGATGGGCGGGGTGCGTAACCAGCTGAACGCCGCCTGGGTCAGTGAAGTGGTCAACGTGTATCGCCAGTCATTGGCCGGGCGTTACCCGATGTCGCCGGGCAGTGCGCGGGACGCCACCCTGGATGACTTCGGCCAGTTCTTCGGCGTGGGCGGGGTGATGGACAACTACTTCCGCAAATACCTGCAGCCCTATGTGGACACGTCGGCACAGACCTGGCGCTGGCAACCGGGGGCGGCGCAGAAGCTGGGGATTGCGCCGGGCGTGCTGCAAACCTTCCAGCGTGCGGCGACGATTCGGGACGCATTCTTCCGCTCCGGTGGCACCCAGCCCATCGTGCGTTTCGAGCTCAAGCCGGTGTCGATGGACCCCACCATCACCCAGTTCCTGCTGGACCTGGACGGCCAGCAACTGAGCTACGACCACGGCCCGAGCCGCCCAGTAGCGATGCAATGGCCGAACCCCGGCAGCATTGGCGTGGTGCGTATTTCCATCATGCCGCCGTCGGCCAGTGGTCGCTCCGGCATCACCCTGGACGGCCCTTGGGCCTGGTTCCGCCTGCTGGAGCAATCGGACCTCACGGCAGGCAACTCGCCGGACCGTTTCAACCTGCGCCTGCGGGTCGATGGCGCGAGCATCGCCTACGAGTTGCGCGCCAACAGTGCCTTCAACCCGTTCAAGAGCCGAGTGCTCAGCGGCTTCAGCCTGCCGGAGCGGCTATGACGACCCTGGGTTTTTACGGCAAGTTGGCCAGCCGCGGCGACTTTGTCAGCCGCGCCTTGCCCCAGAGTTTTATCGGCCCATGGGACAGCTGGCTGGCGGCGGGTTTGCTCGCCAGCCAGAATAGCCTCGGCGCTGACTGGCTGAATGCGTACCTGGTCAGCCCGTTGTGGCGCTTTGTGCTGGCGCCGGGCGTGTGCGGGCCGGATGCGGCGGCGGGCGTGGTGATGCCGAGCATTGACCGGGTCGGGCGGTACTTTCCGCTGGCAGTGGTGACCTTGTTGGATCACGACACTAACCCGGCGTCGCTGGTGGGCGGTTCGGACGCCTGGTTCGAGCAGGCTGAAACCTTGTTGCTCAGCACCCTGGACAGCGGCGCAACCTTCGAAGGCTTCAATGCCGGGCTCGACGAACTGGGTGTGCCGGCCAGCGAGCCGCGAGCGGTGGACAGCCGTTTTGCCGGCCTGCAAAGGGTGGCAGCCACCGTGCCGCACCAGCGTATGACCGCGCTGGCCGAACAGGCGTGCGAGGGCGCAAGCCTGTGGTGGGGGCGAGGTTCGCAGCGTATCTCCCCCGGTTTATTACGGTGCCAGGGCCTGCCTGCCGCCAGCGATTTTGCGCAGTTTTTGCTCGGACAAGAAGGTGTGGTGTAGATGGGCGTGACGTACGAATCCGCGAGCAAAAGCCATGTGGGCATGGTTCGCCAAGTCAACGAAGATGCCTTTCTGGACCTGCCGGAAAACCGCTTGTGGGTGGTGGCCGATGGCATGGGCGGGCATGCGGCGGGGGACTATGTCAGCAGCTTGATCGTCGACAGCCTGCGCCATGTGCCGCTGGGCCGCTCCCTGGACGAATACTCGGCGGCGCTGCGCAATGACCTGCTGCGCATCAACGCGGCTGTGCGCGAAGAAACCGCCAACCGTGGCGTGACCATGATGGGCAGCACCGTGGTGGTGTTCGCCGCGCGCGGCTTGCGCGGGGTGTGCCTGTGGGCCGGCGACAGCCGCCTGTACCGCCTGCGCGACGGCGTGCTGGAAAGCATTTCCCGCGACCACAGTTACGTGCAAGACCTGCAAGACAGCGGCCTGCTCAGCGAAGCCGACGCCCGTACACACCCGCGCTCCAATATCGTCACCCGCGCCATTGGTGTGGAGGCCCAGTTGGACGTCGCTTCAGTGGACCTGTTGATCGCGCCCGGCGACAGCTATTTGCTGTGCAGCGATGGCCTGAACAAGACCGTCGAAGACCACGAAATCCGCGACGTGCTCAGCCATGACGCGCCGGATGAAATCGTGCGCAGCCTGGTGCACCTGGGGCTCAATCGCGGCGCACCGGACAACATCACCACCCTCGTCGTGAAGGTCTCGTCATGAACATTGTCATCCCGGGTTATGACATCGAAGGCGAGATTGGCGAAGGCGCCATGGCCAGCGTGTACCTGGCGACCCAGCGCTCGCTGGAGCGCAAGGTGGCGCTGAAGGTGATGGCGGCAGCGCTGGCGGCCGACCCGAGTTTCTGCGAGCGCTTCCTGCGCGAGGGCAAGACCCTGGCGCGCTTGTCGCACCCGCACACGGTGACCATCCATGACATCGGCAACGTTGGTGAGCTGTATTACATGGCCATGGAATACCTGCCCAACGGCACGCTCAAGGAGCGCATTGCCGCTGGGCTGACCCCGGAGCAGGGCGTGACGCTGATCCGCCAGATTGCCTCGGCCCTGGGCTATGCCCATGCCCAAGGGCTGGTGCACCGCGACGTCAAGCCGGCGAACATTCTGTTCCGGGCCGATGGTACGGCAGTGTTGTCGGACTTCGGGATTGCCAAGTCGTTGGACGATCGCACCCAATTCACCCAGGCCGGGTTTGCCGTGGGCACGCCGAGCTACATGAGCCCCGAGCAGGCGCGAGGCCAGGAGATCGATGGCCGCGCCGACCTCTACGCGCTGGGCGTGGTGCTGTATGAAATCCTCGTCGGCAAGCTGCCTTACAACGGCACCGATGCGCTCTCCACCGCGCTGGCGCACTTGACCGAACCCTTGCCGGAATTGCCCGTGCACCATGGGCGCTATCAGGGCGTGCTGCGCAAGTTGTTGGCCAAGGACCCAGCGGAACGTTATCCAGATGCGGCAGCGTTGTTGTTGGCGCTGGATCAACTGCCGGCGGATGAATCGGACGCCACGCTGGTGCGGCCGCTGCCGATTCCATTGAGCTTTGATCTGGCGGGCATGACCCCTGTCACCGTCGATATTCCGACGGATAAACCGCAGCCGCAGCCAATAGCGCGTCAACCGGTGGTCACGCCGACGCAGCACAATGCCCCGTCCGAGCAGCGCCGTGGGCCGGTATTGGCCTTGGCCGCCGTGGCGGTCGCCGTCGCGTTGGCCATTGGTGGCGCCAGCTACTGGTGGTTGAGCGGCGGCGATGAACCGGCCCAGTCGCCAGCCGCCGTGGTGCCCAAGGTGACGCCACCGGTGGCTGTCGCTGAAGTGGATGGCGGTCAACGCCCATTGCTGATGGCAGGCAAGAAAACCTTGTTCCAGCGCGTACTCAGCAAACCTGGCGCCCAGCTTTCAGCGGACGCAGGGAGCCCGCCGGGTAAAGCGTTGCCGGCGTTTTCCGTGCTCTACGTGTACCAGCGCAAAGACGTCGACGGCAGCCCGTGGGTACGCGTCGGCGCCGCCACCGATGGTCGCAGCGATGGTTGGCTGCCAGCCTCCCAGGTCAGCGACTGGAAACAAAGCCTGGTGCTCAAGTTCACCGAGCGCTCGGGGCGGGCGCCCGTGATGTTCCTGCGCCAGCCCGCAGAGGTGGAAAAACTGCTGGCCGACCCCGCCGCCGCGAAAAGCGCCTTGGCCAAGGCGCAGAACAACCGTGAAGACAACCAGCAAGTCCTGGCCCTGGAGCCGACCGCCAGCGCGGTGCCGCAGAACCAGTTCTACCTGTTGCCGATCTTTGATTCCAAAGAGAGCTTCGACGACAACGGCCAACCGGTGCAGTTGCTCAACGTGGCTTCCATCGACCCAGGCAGCCGCGCCACGGCCAAACCGGCCAGCCCGACGCTCAGCGCCCATGCCGACGCGTTCCGCACGGCCGTGGTGCTGGTGGTGGACACCACCGTGTCGATGCAGCCCTACATCGACCAGATTCGCGACGTGGTGCATGAGCTGCAAACCCGCATTGCCGAGCGCGGCGAGTTGGACAGCGTCAGCTTCGGCATGGTCGGCTTTCGCAGCAGCGTCCAGAAAACCCCGGGCCTTGAGTATGTCGCCAAGACCCTGATCAGTCTCGACCAAGGCCGCGACCCGCAGCGCTTTCTGGAGATGGCGCGCCAGGTCAAAGCGTCGACGGTGTCCAGTCACTCCTTCAACGAAGACGCGTTTGCCGGGGTGATGCAGGCGGTGGACGGCATGGACTGGTCCGGCTACGGCGGGCGCATCATCCTGCTGGTTTCCGATGCTGGCGCGTTGCGCAAGAACGACCCGTTCGGCGCCACCCAGATGAACGAAGCCGAGGTGCGCCAGGCCGCGCTGGGCAAGCAGATCAAGATCTATGCGCTGCACCTGCGCACCGACGCCGGCAAGAAAACCCATGCCGGCGCCGAGAGCCAGTATCGCGTCCTCACCGCCGACGCCAACCCGCAGATCGGCGACCTGTACACGCCAGTGCCAGGCGGCGATGTGCGCAAGCTGGGTGAGCGCGTCGATGAGATCGGCACGGTGTTCGCCAACCTCGTGCATCAGGTTCGCAGCAACACGCCGCAGCCCGTGCCGTTGCTCAGTGCCGCGCCGAGTCTGGCGGACAAGTCCGCCGCCGTCGGCTATGCCATGCACATGGACTTTCTCGGGCGCAAAACCGCGAGCCAGGCACCGCAATTGGTCAGCGCTTGGACCGCCGACCGCGACCTGACCAACCCAGCGCTGCCGGCGTTCCAGGTGTGCGTGATGCTGACCAAACTGCAACTCAACGACCTGCAACAATCGTTGAAGTTGATCGTGGATGCGGCGCGCAAGACCCAAAGCTCGCCCAAGGATTTCTTCCAGGAAATCGCCAGTGCCTCGGCCTATATGAGCCGCGACCCGCAGGCCCTGCGCAAGGGCGGCAACCTGGCTGACGGCGGCCTGCTCGGTGAATACCTCGAGGGCCTGCCGTACCGCAGCAAGTCGCTGAACATGACACAGGACCTGTGGTTGTCCTTGAGCGTGGCCGAGCAGGAAGACTTTATCGACGAGCTGGATTCGAAAATCCGCCTGTATGAAACCTTCCATAACGACGTGGCCAACTGGGTCCGTTTCGGCGATGCCGAACCGGGCGATGCGTTGTACCGCGTGCCACTGTCGACGCTGCCGTAATGTTGAGGCTGAGCGCGGTGCACAAGAGCCGGGGCGTCGGTAGCCAGCGCTACAGCCTGGTGATCCCGGCATTGCAGCTGGGTGCGGGTGAACAACTGGCGATTGTCGGCCCCAGTGGTTGCGGCAAGAGCACTTTGCTGGACGTGCTGGCGCTGGTGTTGGCGCCGGATCAGGTGGGGCAGTTTGCGTTCAACCAACAGGACATCGGTGCGCTGTGGCGTGCTGACCGGCAATCGGCGCTGGCCGCGTTGCGCAGCCAGCACCTGGGCTATGTGCCGCAGACCGGAGGCTTGCTGGGGTTTCTGGATGTGCGCGGCAATATCGCGCTGTCGCGCCAACTGCTGGGCTTGCAGGACGACGGCTGCGTGGCGCGCCTGGCCGAGCAGTTGCAGATCAGCGACCAGTTGGCCAAGCGCCCGGCTGCCTTGTCGGTGGGCCAACGCCAGCGGGTCAGCTGTGCGCGGGCTCTGGCCCATGGGCCGCAACTGGTGCTGGCCGATGAGCCGACGGCGTCCCTGGACCCGCTCAATGCCGAGCGCGTGATGCAGGCGCTGCTGGCCCAGGCCCGCGAACACCGTGCGGCCTGTGTGATCGCCACCCATGACGAACCGCTGGCTCGCGCCAGTGGCTTGCAGGTGCGGCGTATCCGTTGCCAGCGCGATCCAGACGGCGGCGTCACCGCAACCCTTGGGGAGGCGTGCTGATGCGCATCGGCCTGGTTGCCTCGCTTGCGTGGCAGGACTACCGCAACGATGGGTGGCTGTCGGCCTGTTCGGTGCTGGCATTGGTGGCGGTTATCGCGCCATTGCTGGTGTTATTCGGGCTGAAATTTGGACTGGTTAGCAGTTTGACCGAACGCTTGGAGACCGACCCCGCAAGCCGTGAAATCATCCCATTGGGTGGTGGCCGATTCAGCGCGGCGTTTATCGCGCAACTGGGTGAGCGCAGCGATGTGGCCTTTGCTGTGCCGCGCACACGGCAGATTGCAGCCACGGCGCAGGTGGGCACCTTGACCCTGGAAATGCTGCCGACTGCCGCAGGCGACCCGTTGTTGGCAGGCTTGCCGCTGCCCCACGGCCTGGACCAGATCGTGCTCAGCCATACCGCCGCTGAAAAGCTTGCGGCAAGGCCCGGTGACTGGCTGGAAACCAGCTTTGCGCGGCAGGTGGCGGGGCGCGTCGAGGCCCAGCGCACGCGGTTGCAGGTGCTGGCGGTGTTGCCGCTGGAAGCCTTTGCTCGCGAGGGGCTGTTTGCCGATTTAGCGTTACTGGAGACGGCAGAAGATTACCGCGATGGCCGTGCGGTACCGGCATTGGGTTGGGCTGGTGAGGCGGCGAGCGTGAGCGAACAGCGTATCTACCCGGCGTTTCGCCTGTATGCGCGCAGCCTCAGTGATGTGGAACCGTTGCGGGTGTATTTCGCCGGGCAGAACCTGTTGGTTTCAACCCAGGCGCACACCATCGCTCAAGTGCAATCGTTGAGCCGCAACCTGTCGATTGTGTTCTGGATCATCGCCGGGCTGGCGTTGGCCGGGGCGTTTGCGGCTATTTTCGCGGGCACCCTGGCGGCGGTGGCGCGCAAGCATCGGGAACTCTCGGTGTTGCGCCTGCTGGGGTTTTCCACCGCCGCGTTGTTGCTGTTTGTGCTGCTGCAAGCGCTGTACAGCGCGGGTTTTGCCGCTGTGCTCAGCGTTGGGCTGTATGGCCTGGCCGAGGCCGCGTTGAACAAGCTTTTTGTGCAGGTGCCGGGCGAGTACGCCAGCCACCTGTTGGCGCGCCATTACGGCCTGGCCCTGGTGGCGGTGCTCGGCGTCAGTGCCGTGGCGGCCGCCTGTGGTGGTTGGCGGGTGGCACGTATCCAGGCTTCTGAAGGAATCAGAGATGTATAAATTACTGGGCGCCTGCGTGGCGCTGAGCCTGGCCTCGCTGGCCTGGGCCGATGAGGCAAGTGACAAGCTCGACAACCCCAAGCCGTTGCCGGACGACGTGAGCCTGCCGCTGCCCTGCGAAGGTAACATGGTATTCCGCTACGCCTACATCCTGGCCCAGGGCACCCTGGATGACCGTGAAATCAACCTGGGCTACCCCTTTGCCGAAGGCGAGGCGGGTTATCAGCAGTCGTTTATTTCCGGTTACCGCCGCGATTTCATCAACGGCCAGTTCACCCTCAAGGACTTGCCCAAGGACTGGAGCAAGGTCATCGCGCCGCAGATGCCGAAGACCGACGCCAAGACCCCGCTCAAGCCCATGCTGTATTTCATCGGCAAATACGAAGTGACCGCCCGCCAATACGCCCAGGTGATGGCCCAGGCGCAATCCCTGGCCAGCGGTGAACCGGCGCCGGCGTGTGACGTGCCCACTGGCATGGCCGGGCGTTTGCCCAAGGTGAAACTGTCGCGCTTTGAAGCCGAGCGTTTTTCGGCGGTGTACAGCGCCTGGCTGATGAAATACCACCGCGAGCTGCTGCCGGTGAGCGGGCGCGGTGCGTCCGCCGAAGACGGCGGCCTGGGCTTTGTGCGCCTGCCCACCGAAGTGGAGTGGGAGTACGCCGCACGCGGCGGCCAGGCGGTGAGCCGCCAGGACCTCGAAGGCCGGCTGTATCCACGCCGCGCCGAAGGCGGTGAAAGTGATGGCCCGCTGGCCGATTACGCCGTGTTCAACCAAGTGGCCGGCGGCACCGGCCAGGCGGCGCGGTTGATGCCCATCGGTACCAAGTTGCCCAACCCCATCGGCATGTTCGACGTGATCGGCAACGCTGCGGAAATGGTCCAGGAATCCTTCCAGTTGGTACACGCCGGCCGCCGCCAGGGCACCTACGGCGGTTTTGTGGTCAAGGGCGGCAACTACCTGGAAGGCGAGGGCACGCTGTTCACCGGCATGCGCCGCGAATACCCCTTGTTTGCCGCTGATGGCACCGAGCAAAGCAACGAGACCACCGGTTTTCGCGTGGCGATTGGCGCGTTGTCGGCGCCGCGCTCGCGCTACAAGGAACTGTTCGCCCAGTGGCAGAAGGAAGGCCGCCTGGCCTCCCTGACCGACGCCATCGACGACGCCCAGGACCCGACCAAGCGCCTGGACAGCATCATCGCCGCCAGTGTCGATCCCAAGCTGCAAGCCGAGCTGGGCCTGGTCAACGAAGAGCTCAAGCGCAACGTGTCGTTGATCGCCCAGCAACGCGAAGAAGCGGCGGGCAACCTGATCCAGTCGGCGGCGTTGGTGGCCGAGACCATCAGCAACTACAACATCCGCCTGGCCAACCTGCAGAAGAGTCGCCAGCAGGCGGTGGACAGCAAGGACGAGGCCAGCACGCAGCTGTTCGATATGGCCATCACCAATGGACGCAGCGCGTTGGACGGCGCGGTGGCGATTTACATCGACAACCTGGCCACCGGCACGCGCTACACCGATGCGGTGATCCAGGCGCAGTTTCAACGGATCAAGGAAGAGTTGGATCGCAAGCCAGTGCTCGGCAAGAGCCTGGTGACGCGCGCGACACTGTTCGTTCGCCATGTCGGCAACTACCGCAAGCAACAGCGGGCCGACCCGGCAACGATCTTGAAGGAATTGCTCGCAGCGAGCGGTCAGCGGTCTTGATCGTTGGCTGTCTAGCGAGCTTGGAAGGGACTCAGGCGGCGGTGGGCCGTGCTGGGCAAGTCAAACTTAACAGAGATCACATCTATGCTTTTTTCCCGTAAGGCGGTTTCCAAGCGTCACCTGCTGCTGATCGCAGCTGGTTTCAGCACCGTGTTGACTGGTTGCGCTACGTCGCCTGCGTCCAAGGTAGCGTCGAGCACCAAGGTCGAGTACTACCCCAACTGCTACGAGCCGGTGCAGCACCTGCGCGCCACCGATTCGGACATGACCAAGTCGGTCGTCACCGGTGCCGCGATCGGCGCTGCCGGCGGTGCCCTGCTGGGCGCCCTGACCGGCGACAAGGACAGCCGTGGCCGCAATGCCGCAATTGGTGCCGCAGGCGGCGCCCTGGCTGGCGGCGCGGCGGGTTACTACACCGAGCGTCAGAAGCAGATCACTGATGACAACCAGCGCATCGCGTCCTACTCCACCGACTTCAACAAAAGCGCCTCGGACATCGACCGCAGCACCGCCTATGCCAAGGCCTCGCAGCAGTGCTACCAGAACGCATTCACCAAGCTGGTGGCTGACCGTAAAGCCAAGACCGTCAACGACACCGAAGGCCGCAAGCGCCTGGCGGAAATCGTTGCAGGCTTGAAGGAATCCAATGACCTGATCGTGACGGTCAACGGCAAAGCCAGCGAAGACCTGAACAACTACACCCAAGCGTACGAGAAAGACCTGCAACAGGTCGGCGTACAGCGCAGCGATGTGGTGACCGTGGCCACCGCCGATACCACGCCAGTGGTCGCTCCGGCCAAGGGCAAGAAAGCCGTCAAGCCAGCCAAGAAGCCGGTGCTGCCAACAGTGCCAAAAGAAGCGGTAACCACCGAGCGCAGCATCCAGACCGTGCAGGCCAAGCAAGCTGAAAGCAAGCAGGTGGCCACTGCGGGCAAAACCCAGATCGAAGCAACTTGCCGCAATCCAAACCTGGCCGACTGGGCGCCAGTGCCGTGCCCTAACGTTTAAGTACTTGTTGCTATAAGCGTTAAACGCCAACCGATCTGCGCCTAAAGCGCGAGATCGGTGGCGTTCTTTTTGCAAATCGTTACACTGCTGCGGCCACTCCAATAAATACACCGAGGCCGTGTGCATGAAATTTCGTCTTCTCCTGTGGGTGCTGGGCCTGATGATGGGCAAAGCCAGCCGCACCAACCCCGCCTTCCAGCAGCAACTGGGTGACAAAGACCTGGCCTTCCAGCTGCAGACCCTCGACGGCAAGGTTGCCCGTCACTTCATCGTCAAAGACCAGCGCATCACCAGCCGCTCAGGTGTCCACCCGGCGCCGGCCTTCGCGATTGCCTTCAAGGATGCCGCCTACGGCTTCGCCACGATGCAGGCGAAGAACAAGCAACTGGCGTTCATGACGGGGATTCAGGACAAGTCGATCCAGATCAAGGGCAACCCGGCGCTGGTGATCTGGTTCCAGGGGCTGACCAAGTATCTGAAGCCGAAGAAAAAGAAGTAACGATGACGCGGGTTGCCTGCCGCCCCGCAGTGTTCTCGGGTTTTTCGCGAGCAAGCTCGCTCCTACATTGAGGGGGGTGGTCAGGTAGACCGAGTTGGATTCATCGCAGGCAAGCCAGCTCCCACAGTGACCGCGTTCCAACTTTGAAATACGGTCAACTGTGGGCGCTGGCTTGCCTGCGATAGCGGTGTCACAGGCGGCGGGTTTACCCCTGGCTGCGCAACAGGCGCACCGCCAGACATACCAGGTTCTCGGGGTATTGCCGTCATCTCACCGGGTTACTTGCCCCGAGACATTGAGTACCCGATCAGCTAGCAACTGTGCCAGTTCGATTAACTGCGCAACGCCCAGCAGCTCCTCTCGTTTTGGTCCTTCAAGGTCAAAGGCCAGATCGCAACTCAGCGCATTGGCCGAGGCCAGTGTTTCGCTGAGGTTGACCAACAGGTCTTCGGTACTGATGCCTGCGGCTACAGTGAACAAGCGGATGGGGGGATGGGGGGTAGGTTGGATCATCGTGAACTTCCTGATTTAAGTGGAGCTGCCACAGATCGCCGCGACGCGATCGGGTGGTAGCTGTACGCAGGTTCGCGGACCGGAATCAGGAAACCGGCATACCCGAAGGTATCCCGCGCACAGCCACCATAACGCCGCACAGTAGACGATAAAAAGGCGTCATCTGAAAGCGGAAATGGCACTTTGCGTCTGATTAAACCGGGCCGCGACGCCCAACCGCTGCGTGTGCAGCGGTGTACGAAGACTAGAGGTCGAGTGTCCTAGGGACAACCTCAAAGCCTTGTAAGACGTTTCTGTTTTTCCCACTACCTAGCCGAACGGACAGTTGTTTGGCTTTGCGCTCGTCAGCAATATCTTCCTTGCGCCATTTCGGCGCCCTTCCTTTTGCATAGCAACGCAACGACCGCGTTTGAGCATCCTTGCGCGCTAAAAAAGGACCAAACATGAAGAGCATTGATTTTCAAGTTCAGCAGCCAGTTGGACCGACCAACGCCAACCTCATCGACTGCATGGAGAACCCAATGTGAGGCGCTACAACATCACCACAGGTTCAACCACCACGGTGGGTGGCAAGGTAACCAGCGGTTGTGAGGGCACCAGTTTCAACGGCGAAATGATCTCGAGGGAGGGTGACCGGGTCGCTTGTCCGGCTTGCGGCACTGAAGGCTTCATCGCGCTTACCGGCCCTCATTTGCACGAAGAGTGGAACGGCAAACAAGCGGCACTGGAGGGTGATCTGTGCATCTGCAAATGCGATCCGCCGCCGGAGTTGATTGCCAATCAGAGTTCCAAATCTCAGGAGTTTGGTCCCCAACCTCAACGTGTCACCCCGATTGTAATGAGGCCGACTGCATCCGCCTCGCCCCCTGCGAATTATGCCGCGCCCGTTGCGTCGAATCGTGCCGCTGATGCCTGCGTTTTTGCCAAGTCCTGCGTTTCGGTACCGGCCGGTTCTACAGCTGCGGGCACCGCCCCGGAAAACGCCAAAAACTTCGGCACCACCGCCCTCATGGCTTCAACCGGTAGCACGGGCGCCGTCGGCAGGGTAGCCGGCACACTCGGCAGCGACCTCGGTGCCTGGGCTGTACGAGGCTTGGCCGGCGCCAGTTCCGCCCTCAACCTCGTGCTGCTGGCATTCTGGCCACGGGATATCGGTGATTCAACGCTGTACACCCCGGAGCAGTTGGAGGGGATACGTTTGGCCAGCACGCGAGTGCGTTTCCAGTTTCGCCAGGATGAGTCCGGTGAACTGCGTGTTTATGGCCTACATACCCAACCTGGCAGTGGCGCTGACCGTGTGCCGGTTGCACAAGCCCGGTGGAATGTGGACAAAAGCGCGATGGTGGCGGTGCTGGATGGCATCAGCATCACATGGACGCCGAACCATGGGCCGGTGGTCAACGCGCCGAGTCCGTATCCGGGTGCACAGGAACGTCTGGATAATTTGTTCGTTCATCCGATTGCAGTGGGGCAAGACTCGGCAATCAGCCACTACCCTGGCCGGGAAGCTAACGAAGTTACCTGGCAGGATACGATCATTTCGTTTCCTGCTGACTCGGGTATGCCGCCGTTGTATTTGGTGTTTGCCAAGCCAATGGTTCACCCACTGGAAGTTGGGCCATATGACGACTTGAGCAGTCGCAGCATCAAAGACGGCTATGACATCGATCATCTTCCGGCTCGTAAAGTGCTTGAAGCTGTTCTGCTAAAACTTGACGGAGAAATGGATCCACGGGAAATAAGGGATTACCTTCGGCGAGCCCCAAGCATCGCTATTCCTGCCCGAGTCCACCAAAAATATAGTGAGACCTACGGCGGGCGTAGTACCAAAGCAAAGCAGATGCAGGATGCCTCCGGCCTGAGGGCCGCGGTGGACAGCAACTTCAATGCGATTAAACGCGGACTTCTGGAGGAAGGCTTCACCGAAGCAGACGTCGAAGTGGCTCGGGAGCAACTGCATAGGCTCAGTAAAGAACAGGGGTGGTATTGATGAGTGCGCAAACTATTAATGGCTGGATCAGAAATCTGGGCAAACGCTACGAAGATTTGATTACCGAAGGGCTGATACCGAACCAGCCATTACAAGAACTTTATGACGGGCGGGATCGCCTGCACTTAGAACCTGCATGGGGACTTTCCCTGAGTTTTTGGGCAGAAACCAAGCGATTGGAAGCGCTGTTCATCACTCTGATTAAAAGCACTCCGTCGACATTGGAATATAAGGGCGAGCTGCCCAAACCTCTCGCTTCTACGATGACGAAATCCGACATTCGGTCGCATTTCGGCGTCCCTGTAGAATCAGGTGTTCCTGTAAAAATGCCACAGCCCGGGGGTATGACTGGAGGGTGGGATGCCTATCATCTTGATCCAAGCACACATCCGAATACCAAGCTGGTTTGCAAGTACACCTCCACTTTTCAGGTAAAAGCGTTGGTGTTTACATTGATTGATAAGAACCACGACTGATCTGCGTTCTGTTCCCAACTGGTTCGCCCCGCGTGGGAACGAGCGTCAAAGACGTAGAGCGTTCAGATGCACCGCGTTGGATTCATCGCAGGCAAGCCAGCTCCCACAGTGACCGCGTTCCAACTTTGAAATACGGTCAACTGTGGGCGCTGGCTTGCCTGCGATAGCGGTGTCACAGGCGCCAGATTTACCCCTGGCTGAACTGGGATGCCAGTTCGCGCAACAGCACTTCGGCATCCAACACTTTACCCACCACGTCCTCCGCCTTCTCGCGGCTCAAGCCCAGGCGCTCAAGCAGTGCATCCGGAATGGATTCATCCGGCCCGGAGCCGATCCCCCGGCTGCGCAACAGGCGCACCGCCAGGCACACCAGGTTCGGGTATTCGGCGTATTGCCCGTCATACGTGGGGTCGTGCTGGAAGCGCAGGGCGGTGCACAGTTCGTCCGGCATGTCCCAGTAACGCATCAACCAGGCGCCGATCTGTTCGCGGCTGATGCCCAGCAAGTGTTGCTCGACGTAGCTGTGGCACAGGTGCGGGTTGACCTCCAGGTGCCGGCAGATCAGCGAGAAGTGCGGCGGAAACACGTGGGCCAGCAGCAGGTAGCCGAAGTTGTGCAGCAAACCTGCCAGGTAGGTCAGGCCGGCTTCCGGACGCTGGGTACGGGGCATGGCGCGGGTCAGGCCCTCGATGACGGCGGCGGTGTAGATCGACTGGTGCCAGTACGGCGTGGACAGGTGCGGGCGGTCCTTGGGCAGGCTCAGGGTTTTGCCCAGGGCCAGGCCCAGCGCCAGGTTGATCACAAGATCAAAGCCCAACACGCGCACAATGGCGTCTTCGACTGAGCGGATCTTGCCCGGCGAGGCGTAGTAGGGCGACGCGGCCCAACTTACGACCTGGGCGGCAAGGGCTGGGTCGGTTTCCACCACGCCAGTGATGTCGTCGATGGTGGCGTTGGGGTCGACACGCAGCTTGATGATCTTCTGCGCGGTGTCGGCCAGCGGCGGAATTTCGATGGTCGCTTCCAGGCGTTGCTGGATACGGCGCGCAGTGAACGCTTGCATCGCTTGGGTGATTTCCTCGCGGTCATCATTGGGGCGGTCGAGGTTCGGGCGGATGTTGCTCAAGGGTTCGCCAAACTGCGCGGCGCTGGCCTTGGTGAGCAGGCTCTTGAAGGCGTCGGTGGGGATTTCCAGCAACAGCCCGGCTTCGCCCGAATGCACCAGCAGGCTCGGCTCATTGAGCAAGCGGCCTTCGTACAGGCATGGCGAACTGGTCAGTGGCGGCAAGCCTGGCAGCAGGCTCAAGTCATGCTTGCCCAACATCCGCTCGACACGCTCGGGGGCCACGGCCGTGAGGCGGCGACCGGTGAGTTCGGCGAGGCGGTTGAGGTCCAGCAACTGGCTTTGGGGGAACAGCACCATGAGCGCGCCAACCGCATCCTCAAGCAACACCGCCTGGACCTTTCGGGCAGGGTTCAGGCCAGGCTGTTCGATGACTTCCGTGTAGGGGATGGCGAGCTTTGCGAGCAGCGCCCGAATGACCGGCGGGGCGGTCAGTGGGGCTGTGGCGAGGGCAACTTCTGACATGGCCTGATCCAATTTCTTACATTCATTGGAGTATAACCAGCTTGATACAGGTGTTGGTCGGATAAGTGTTCTTTGTGACGAGGTTGGCTGCGCGCCGATCCCGCTGTAGGAGCGAGCTTGCTCGCGAAGAGCTTCCTGACAGCGCGATCACCCAGAATGTCCGCGTTATCGTTGGCGTTCTTCGCGAGCAAGCTCGCTCCTACAGGAGGGGATCAGACTTGGCCGTATTGCTGGCCGTGGCGCAGCCAGCGGTTGAGCAACGGGCTGACGTGGTCGGGCCAGCGTTCAAGCAGGGCCTGAGCGGCGTCGCGGACCGCGGGCAGCAGGTCGGCATCGCGCATCAAGTCGGCAACCTTGAATTGCAGCAGTCCGGTCTGGCGCGTACCGAGCATTTCACCGGGGCCGCGCAGTTCGAGGTCTTTTTCGGCGATGACAAAACCATCGTTGGTTTCGCGCATGATGCCCAGTCGCTGGCGACCGATCTGCGACAGCGGCGGGTGATAGAGCAGCACGCAGTGGCTGGCGGCGCTGCCCCGGCCAACCCGGCCACGTAACTGGTGCAGTTGTGCCAGGCCCAGGCGCTCGGGGTTTTCGATGATCATCAGGCTGGCGTTGGGAACGTCCACGCCCACTTCGATCACAGTGGTGGCCACCAGCAATTGCAGGTTACCGGCCTTGAACTCGGCCATCACTGCGGCTTTTTCCGCCGGTTTCATACGGCCATGGATCAACCCGACCTTGAGCTCACCCAAGGCACTGGTGAGGTCCTCATAAGTGGTTTCGGCGGCCTGGCAGGTCAGTTCTTCGGACTCTTCGATCAGGGTGCACACCCAGTACGCCTGGCGGCCTTCGGCGCAGGCACCGCGCACGCGCTCGATCACTTCGACGCGCCGCGTGTCGGTGACCAGCACGGTGTTGACCGGCGTTCGCCCCGGCGGCAGTTCGTCGAGGATCGAGGTGTCGAGGTCGGCGTAGGCGCTCATGGCCAGGGTGCGTGGGATCGGCGTGGCGGTCATGATCAACTGGTGCGGGTTCATGCGCCCGCCCACGCCTTTCTGGCGCAGGGCCAGGCGCTGTTGCACGCCAAAGCGGTGCTGTTCGTCGATGATCACCAGCGCGAGGTTCTTGAACTGCACTTCGTCCTGGAACAGTGCATGGGTGCCCACCACCATCGGTGCGCCGGCAGCGATCTGCTCCAGGGCGGCCACGCGGTTCTTGCCTTTGAGCTTGCCAGCCAGCCACGCTACTTCCAGGCCCAGGGGTTCGAGCCAGCGCTTGAAGGTGATGAAGTGTTGTTCGGCGAGAATTTCCGTGGGTGCCATCAGCGCCACCTGGTAGCCAGCTTCCAGGGCTTGCAAGGCGGCGAGGGCGGCGACCACGGTTTTGCCGGCGCCTACGTCACCCTGGATCAGTCGCAGCATCGGTTCTTGCTGGCTGAGGTCGTAGGCGATTTCATTGCCCACGCGCTGTTGCGCGCCGGTCGGTGCAAAGCCGAGGTTGGCCAGGTATTGCGCAGGCAGCCGCGTGGCCTTGGGCATTGCCGGGGCGCGCAGGGAACGCATGCTTTCGCGCAGGCGTTGCTGGGACAGCTGGTGCGTGAGCAGTTCTTCAAAGGCCAGGCGATGCTGGGCCCAATGATGGCCGAGGGCGAGTTCGTCCACATCGGCATCGGCGGGCGGGTGATGCAAATACCGTATCGCATCGGCCAGGGGCGCCAATTGATAGTCGCGGGCCAGCTCCAGGGGCAGCCAATCGGGCAGGCTTTGCGGGCCGAGCATGGTCAGGGTCTGCATGCACAACTGGCGCAGACGTTGCTGGGTCAGGCCCTCGGTCAGCGGGTAGATCGGCGTGAGCGTGGTGTCCACCGGTGGCGGTTCATCGCCGGTAATGGCGCGGTATTCCGGGTGGTAGATTTCCAGGCCCGAGGCGCCTGGGCGTGCCTCGCCGTAGCAGCGCACGCGGGTGCCACGCTTGAGGCCTTCCTTCTGCGCGTTGCTGAAGTGGTAGAAGCGCAGGCTCAAACCGCCAGTGCCGTCCTGCAGGCGCACCACCAGGCTGCGGCGCTTGCCCATCACCACGTCGGCGCCACTGACGGTGCCTTCGATCACCGCGTCCTGCCCAGGGCGCAAATGGCCGATGGGCACCACGCGAGTGCGGTCCTGGTAGCGCAGGGGCAGGTGGAACAGCACGTCCTGAAGGTTCTCCAGGCCGACCTTGGCCAGTTTCTCGGCCATGGCCTCACCGACACCCTTGAGTGCCGTCACCGACACCTGCGACAACTCAGTCATACCGTGGCTTAGCTCGCAACGGGCGGCTTGGCCACCGAACACAGGCGGATCGAGTCCGCGAGGATCTCAATCGCTTTGGGGCGCGGGAAGCTGGCGCGCCAGGCAATCGCCACGGTACGGAACGGCACCGGCGGCGTGAGTGGGCGCACTTCGATCACGCCTTGGGCGTAGTGATGGCTGTCTACCGCAGACAGCGGCAGGATCGAAATACCCAGGCCGGAAGCGACCATATGGCGAATGGTTTCCAGGGAGCTGGATTCCACCGTGGTGTGCTTGGCGCCGTCGTTGCCCTTGGTTAGGGTCGGGCAGGCTTCCAGCACCTGGTCGCGGAAGCAGTGGCCTTCACCGAGCAGCAGCAGGCTCTTGTCATTGAGCAGGCCGGCGTCGATGGTGTCCTTCTTGGTCCACGGGTGGGAGGCCGGCATCAGCACGTAGAACGGCTCGTCGTAGAGCGGCAGGGTCAGCACGTCCGCTTCGTTGAAGGGCAGGGCGATGATGATCGCGTCCAGCTCGCCGTTGCGCAGTTTGTCGCGCAGCACGTGGGTGAAGTTTTCTTCGATATACAGCGGCATCTGTGGCGCAACACGGTGCAGTTGCGGAATCAGGTGCGGGAACAGGTAGGGGCCGACTGTGTAGATGGCGCCGACTTTGAGCGGTGCGGTCAGCTGGTTCTTGCCGGCCTGGGCCAGTTCGCGAATGCTTTGCGCTTGTTCCAAGACCTTCTGGGCCTGGGCAACGATGCCTTCGCCCACCGGGGTGAGGCGCACGGCGCTCTTGCTGCGCTCGAAAATCAGCACACCGAGTTCGTCTTCAAGCTTTTTCACACCCACCGACAGCGTCGGCTGGCTGACGTGGCAACGTTCGGCGGCATGGCCGAAGTGCTGTTCTTGGGCGAGGGTCACGATGTAGCGTAATTCTGTAAGAGTCATAGCGGGCGTCCATGAGGTTGCGGGCCAAGCATACCGGCTGCAATCGATAGACGCACGTTATCAGAACTTTGCTGGGGATTGAGTGGGGAATGTCGGAATTTTACTGAGGTCATAAAGCGCATGTGGGAGGGAGCAAGTCCCTCCCAGAGTGCTCTGTCAGCGGCGACGCTTGTCGATGTTGTAAACGAACGGCGCGACCAGTTCGACGCTGCCGTTTTTCAGCAGATCGGCGGGTGGCTTGGGTAGCGGCTGAGCCTTGCGGATCATCTCAAGGGTTGCACGGTCCAGGTCGGCGTTGCCGGAGCGGCCTTCCAGTTCGTAGGACAGCACATTACCTTCGCCATCGACCACGAAGCGCAAGCGGTTCATACCTTCCTTGCCACTGCGTTGGGCGCCGGGCGGGTACTTCTTGTACTTCTGCAGATGCGCCAACAACGTGCTTTGCCAGGATGCCTGGGCGGCCAGCTGCTGTGCCGACGGACCTGGCGTAGGCTGGGCGGACTTCTGCGCTGGTGCGTTGCTCGGCGGCGTTTCGCTCGGTGGCTCCTCGGAAGGTTTCTCCTTGGGCGGCTCGGGCTTCTTCTCCACCGGCTTTGGCGGTTGTGGCTTAGGCTTGGGCTTGACCGGCTTGGGCACCTGGATCGTTGGCTTGGGCGCCTCGGCCAGCTTCGGCAGGGGCAGCTCTTCGACCGGTGGCGGCGGCGGCGCAACGACCTTGGGCGGGGCTGGAGGCGGCGGTGGCGCTGGCAGCGGCGCCAGGTCGATGACCATGGCGGCGGGTGGCAGCTGGATCGCCTGCGGCGCGGACCATTGGAGCGCGATGATGATCGCGACGGCATGCACGCCCAGCACGACGGCGAGGCTGGTGCCATAACGCGTCAGTTTGTGGCGCGTCGTGATCATTTCTTGGCTGCCGTCTCAAGTCCGACCAGGCCGACCTTGAGATAGCCGGCTGCCCGAAGGGCATCCATCACGCTCATCAGGTCGCCGTAGTCCACGCCTTTGTCGGCCTGGAAGAAGATCGTCGTGTCTTTCTTGCCTTGGGTCTTGGCATCCAGCACCGGCCCCAGGGTTTCAGCTTTGACTTCTTCTTCGCCCAGGAACAGGCGTTGGTCCGCCTTGACGCTGAGGAAGATCGGTTTCTCTGGCCGCGGCGCCGGCTTGGCGCTGGACGCGGGCAGGTCCACTTTGATGTCCACGGTCGCCAGCGGTGCCGCCACCATGAAGATGATCAGCAGCACCAGCATCACGTCGATAAACGGCGTGACGTTGATTTCGTGGTTCTCGACGAGTTCGTCGTCGCCTTGATTCAAATGCAGGCCCATGGCCGATTACCCCACTTTCACCATGTGCGGTTGCGAGCTGCGCTCGGTAGGCAGGTGATCGAGGTCACGGCTGACCAGCAACAGGACTTCAGCCGATGCATCCGACACCTGGGCCTTGTAGCCGGCAATCGAACGGGCGAAGACGTTGTAGATGACCACCGCAGGAATCGCGGCAACCAGGCCCAGGGCGGTCGCCAGCAGTGCTTCGGCGATGCCGGGGGCAACGACGGCGAGGTTGGTGGTCTGGGTTTTGGCGATGCCGATGAAGCTGTTCATGATGCCCCACACGGTACCGAACAGGCCGACGAAGGGCGCGGTGGAACCGATGGTGGCGAGTACGCCGGTGCCGCTACTCATGTTACGGCCGCAGGCGGCAACCAGGCGCTCCAGGCGGAAGCTGACACGCTCCTTGATGCCTTCTTTTTCGCGGGTGTTGGCCGACAGGCGCATTTCTTCCAGCGCGTCGTGCACCAGCAGGTTGGCCAGGGTGCCCTTCTTGGTCGCGGTTTCGCTCGCTTCCTTGAGGGTGGTGGCTTTTTTGAGGTGGACGATTTCAGCACGCAGACGACGCTTGGCGCCCAACAGCTCGAAGCCTTTGGCAATCCAGATGGTCCAGGTGATGATCGAGGCGATGGCCAGGCCGATCATCACGGCTTTCACCACTACGTCAGCATTCTGGTACATGCCCCATGGCGACAAGTCGTGGGCCATGCCCAGGGTGTTGTCTTCTTCCAGTACCACGCCGGTTTCGTCGGCAGGTGCGGCAGCGCCGGCGGCCTGGGCCGGGTCGGTAGCCACTGGCGCGACGGCAGGCGCTGCCGGGGTCGCGGCATTTTGCTCGGCGGCTGCTGGAGCGGCGGGTGCGGTGGCGTCAGCGAATGCGGCGGTCGGTGCCAGCAGTACGCTGAACAGCATCGCAGCAATCGCACGCCAGGCGCGGGAGGGACTGTGAAGCTTGGTTGGCGAAGCGGGGGTTGTGTGACGTGTCATGCTGGCCGGACCTGAGAGAAAAAATGGGTGATCGTCCTTCCAGACCCAAAGGGTCGAGGACAAATGGGCGGTCATTATTGCAAGTAATTCTTGTTAACAGAAGTAATACAGTAACTTTATTTGTGCTTTTTCTGGCCGTCGGTCATGTCTGGCGGCTAATCTGCGCCTTTAAGAATGGAGTTTTGTAATGTCTGCGCCTTCTGTTGTGATTGCCGGTTGCGGCGATGTGGGTAGTCGGCTGGCTAGCCAATTGCTGGTCTCGGAATGGGAGGTTCATGGCCTGCGCCGCGATATTTCGCGCCTGCCCGACGGCGTGATCGGCATCGCCGGCGACCTGTTCAAAAAGGACTGCCCCGACACATGGCCCATCGGCGGGGTGGACTACCTGGTGTATTGCGCCGCTGCCACTGACCACGACGAAGCCGGCTATCGCGCCGCTTACGTGCAAGGGTTGCTGCATGTGTTGGAGTGGCTGGACGACTACGGCCAGACGCCCAAGCATTTGCTGTTTGTTTCCAGCAGCAGTGTGTATGGGCAGCAAAACGGCGAGTGGGTCGACGAAACGTCCGAGACGCAAGCGAAGGGCTATTCGGGGCAGGTGATGCTGGAAGCTGAGCAAGTGGCGCTCAATAGCGGTATTCCAGCCACCATCGTGCGCTTGACCGGCATCTACGGACCTGGCCGTGAATGGCTGCTGACCCAGGTGCGTCAAGGCTACCGCGTAGCGGTTGATCCGCCGTTGTATGGCAACCGTATCCACGCCGATGACGCCGCGGGCCTGCTCGCCTTTTTGCTGCGGCATGTGGAAAAGGGCGGCTCGCTGGACAAGGTCTACATCGGCGTTGACGATGCGCCTGCGCCATTGGCCGAAGTAGTGGCCTGGCTGCGCGAGTATCTGGGTGTGACCGAGTGGGCCGAGGACGCCAGTGTGCGCCGTGCTGGCAGCAAACAATGCAGTAATGCGCGTATCAAGGCGTTGGGCTGGGTGCCGACATACCCGACTTACCGGGAAGGCTATGCGGCGATCCTGAAAGGCTGAAACGCGGTCAAAACTGTGGGAGCTGGCTTGCCTGCGAAGACGGCCTCACAGTCAACACAGTTGAACCGGGTACATATCCGTTATTTAGGTAACGGCCACCTAGGGTTCCGCTCTGACAGCGGGTCACTTTTGGAAGGACCCAAAAGTAACCAAAAGGTCCTCGCCCCACCACTCGGCACCTCGCCTAGGCTCGGTGTGCCCGTAATCCGCCAGTGATTTGGGGGGCCGCCGCCACGCGCCATCCATGGCGCGGGGCGGC
>JAAIGE0101581493.1_pt1 | contig 50660 bp, 41 predicted proteins | sample 6487951 | NCBI WGS metagenome assembly JAAIGE01 (sample SAMN13974128, study PRJNA590717) | phyllosphere metagenome | biome: tomato field; feature: multiple bacterial spot infested tomato fields; material: tomato leaves; isolation source: leaves from tomato fields | host: Solanum lycopersicum ...
ACTGACGACCAATAGTGCTTTTGCCGGCACCCATCGGCCCAACCAGAAAGATATTGCGTTTCTCTGCCATTTTGTCGGTATTACTAAGAATTCGTTGATGATACCCCGCGTTCAGCGCGTTGCTGGCGGGACAGGAACTGAGACCTCATAAGCATTAGCAAGAGTCAGATAGAAAATTATCTCAACACTCATGGCCGTTTGGCAACCGAATAAATCGCCTCCGGCAACCTGCACACAGGTATGGTCTTTGGTTCGCGAGACGGTAACGCTCTTCCTTACGTGCCTTCATTAAACGGGCTACAGCTGCGCAGGCCGGGGGTTGCCGGTGCTTATCATCGGCTGATATTAGCGCTGAAAACGGCCCTTTATCTGCTTGCTGCTGCCCACTTTATGCTGGCATATTTCTTTTTTGACGCCAGTATCGCTTGTGACTGACGCCCGTCGGAAGATTATCCTGCCGCGTACCGCTACACCGTTTTAAAATCGCTAAACCTTGTAAGCTAATTCCTCTCTGGCGTCAACGCGCACGGCACTACAGAACGAATTTTCCGCTTTATCCGGCAGAAAGCGCTGCTTCCCTGACCAGTCTGGGGGTAATAAAGATAACCAGCTCACGTTTTTTCTGCTCCTGCAGCTGCTGCCGGAACAGCGCGCCCAGCAGCGGCACTTCTCCCAGCCACGGCACGCGCTTTTCACTCTGCGTGCGCTGCTGCTGAAAAATGCCGCCCAGCGCCAGCGTTTCGCCATCACGCAGCGTCACCTGCGTCTCAATTTCCTGCTTTTCAATGCTCAGCACCTGGTTCTCTCCCAGCGTCAGGCTGCGGCCAGGCATGTTCTGGCTCAGCCGCAGCCGCAGCTGAATGCGACCGTTGCCCAGAACCGTGGGAGTGACCTCCATACCCAGCACCGCCTCTTTGAACTCGATTGCCGTCGCACCGCTGTTGCCTGACTTCACCTCGTACGGAATTTCGGTGCCCTGTTTGATGGTGGCCGTCTGCTGATGCGCAGTAAAGAGCCGCGGGCTGGCGATGATATCGATCTGATTCTCCTGCTCCAGCGCGCTCAGCTCAAGATTCAGCAATTCACCGCTCATTTTACCCAGCGTCACCCCGGCGCGCAGTGCTGGCGTACTGACCGCCAGCGGCAGGCTAAGCTGCGGATTGCGCAGCGTCGCCGCTACCGCATCTGCCGGAGAGAGCTGCCAGCTGACGCCCAGTTCACGCAGATGCTCTTCGTTAAGCGTCACGATATGCGCCTGCAGCTCCACCTGCTCCAGCGGCCGGTCGAGGGCTTTGATCCAGCGCGTCGTGCTTTCCAGAGCCGGTGCCGTGTCGCGCAGCAGCAGTGAGTTAGTACGGCTATCGACCGTGACGCTGCCGCGTGCTGACATCAGTGAAGGCTCTCCCTGCAGGCTGCGGTGAATATCGCTGGCGCTGGCATAATGAAGCGTAACGGTGCGCTGCTCCAGCGTCCGCTGCGCCTGTTTATCTTCCTGCTCCTGCCGGACCCGCTGCATCTGACGCTGCTGCCAGCTTTGCGGATAGACCAGCAGCACCCCCTCCTCTTCTATCAGAACAAGATCGGTCAGGCGGGAAATCAGCGACAGGGCATGCTCTGCGCTTACCTTCTCCAGGCGCAGCGACAGTCGTCCCTCAACCCCGGGCGCAATCAGCAGATTAGTCTGCTGATAATCCGCCAGCGCCTGCAGAATGCGCTCTACCGGCGCATCGTCAAATACCAGGCTCAGCGTGCTGGTCTGCGCCTGCAGCGGGGTGCTTAACATAAGCCCCAGCAGCATCACGATCCGTTTCATAAAAGCCTCCTTTAATTACCCAAACGATCTGTTGCTTCACACAGCGGCGCGGCGCGGTTAACGTCAGCGTGCGCGCGGTTATCCCCGCGACCTGCCAGGGATAAACCGGAAAAGGAATGGATGGCTCCAGCCGGTAGCTTTTCCCCTCGGGCGATATTACCCAGGCGACAAAGTGAGGTGCGCGACCTGCCACGCCCTGCAGACGCCAGTTCTGCGGCGTGGCGGCAGGCGGTTCGCAGGCGCGGGTGGTCAGAGGGACGAAAGGATTGCGTGCTGCGACGGCACCGACCCAGAGCAGCAGGCACAGCAGCGCGCTACTCCGCATCGGATTGCTCCAGCCACAGCTCTGCCGTCAGCAGACGCGCGCCGGACCGCAGTGAAAAACGCTGCGGTACCGGCTGAGCGGTTCCGGCCAGCTCACTGAACAGCGGCATAAATTCACGCCACTCCAGCTGCAGCACCAGTTCTGATGGCTGAGCCTGCGGCTGCCAGTTTTGCAGCTGCGCGCCACGCGTGTTCACCAGCTGCTCCAGCGATGCGCTGGCCGCGCTGCCGCGCTGCGGCATCTGTAACATAGCGATCTCCTGCGTAAGCGTGGCGACTGACGGCTGCAGCGCCTGCTGCAGCTGGCTTTGCTGCGCGGACAACGCTGTCAGCGCTGTCCGCTGCTGTGCCAGCGCCTGCTGCTGGGGTTGCAGCAGCAGCAGCCAGAGCAGCAGCAGCACGGCTGCGGCAACCAGCGTGCTGCAACCGGCACGCCAGGCAAAAGGCCACAGCGCATAGCGCCACATCAGCTCATTCATTGCGCGGCTCCCGCATCCGCGCCTGTAGCGTGAAGCGGTATCGGCCATCGGACTGCCGGGTTATCGCCCTCTGCCTGACGGCGGCAAACAGCGGCTGTGCCAGCAACCGATGGCGCAGCTCGCTCACCGCAGCCACGCTGTCACTCCACCCTTCGACGCGCAGCAGCTGCTGCTGACGATCGATACGCTCCAGCCACAATGCATCCGGCAGCAACCCCGGCAGCTGCTGCCAGAAACGTTGCCAGTGCTGATACTGCAGCGCCACCTGCTGACGCTGCTGCTGTAAGTCCAGCAGCCTGTCGCGCGCCTGCAGCAGTGATTGCTGTTGCGTGCGCAGGTGCCGCAGCGCGAGCAGTCGCTGCCGGGCCTGTTCTGTCGCACTTTCAGCCTGAGTCAGCTGCTGTCTGCTATATCCTCCCAGCACCAGCGCAACGAGCAGCGGCAGCGTTAACGCGGTAATCAGCAGATATTTCGTCTGCCGGCAGCACTTCTGCCACTGCCGCTCACGCCACGGCAGCAGATTAACCCTTAGCATGAGCTGTCTCCGGGACGCAGCGCCAGTCCCAGCGCCAGCGTAAAGTCGCCCTGCTGTGCGGGCAGAGGCGGCTGCTGGTAGCGTAATAATGAGAGCGGCAGGCACAGCTTCGCCTGTAGTGTGGTCAGGGCTGACGAAGAGGTACAAAGCGAGTCCGATACCTGCGGAAAGAGCTGTGTAACAGTGTCTGCATCGAGCGCGCCTGTGACGCTCCCGCAGCGCAGCGCGCCATCATTAAACACCCAGAACCCGTGCTCGCCTGCCGGGTGGATCAGCAGCGTATGGGGGGCAAGCGGCAGCTGCTGTGCGACCTGCATCAGGGCCTGCGTGCTCAGTTCAAAGATGTCAGGCTCCAGACCCGCCTGCTGCAGCGGCTGCAGCCATTGCGCCATTACGTCCCGCCGTGCCGCCGTAACCTGCAGCCTGTTTTCAGCCGCGTCACACTGATAGTCAAACGCCAGCAGCGCGGTTTCCACCGGAAAGAGGGTACGGGCGGCGGCAGTGACATAACGATTTAAAGCGGGTTCGCGCAGCGAGGTGTCGGGCAGCGGCAAGGTCCGCTGCAGAACCAGCTGTGGCGGCAGGCCAACGCGCAGGGAAAACTGCGCCGGCAGCTGCCGCCGCCACGACGCTAACATCTCCTGTAACAGCGGCGAGCTTTGCAACACGCCGTTGCGTAACGTATCGTGCGGCAGCGCTTGCTGCCACCAGTGTCGCAGCTGCCAGCCATGACGACGGCGTTCAATACCCAGCGCACACAGGTGCCTGTTCTGAATATCCAGTCCAATTTGCCAGCGCTGAAAAGCCATACGCGCGATCTCCTTATCATCAAAGGTAAACGCTAAACCCGGCTATGCTGAATGACAGGCAAATGACGGGTATATCAAAGCGTCAGGCTTGCCTTTATACTACCGCGCGATTGTTTATAAACTGCCCAAACGCCAACAGATGGGAATTCTCAGGTGAAGTTCGTAAAGTATTTATTGATTCTTGCAGTGTGTTGCATTTTGCTGGGAGCCGGTACGGTTTATGGCTTGTACAAGTATATAGAGCCGCAGCTGCCCGATGTGAACACATTGAAAGATGTGCGTTTGCAGACGCCGATGCAGGTTTACAGCGCCGATGGCGAGCTGATCGCCCAGTATGGTGAAAAACGCCGCGTACCGCTGACGCTGAAGCAGATGCCGCCAGAGCTGATCAAAGCATTTATCGCGACCGAAGATAGCCGCTTTTATGAGCATCACGGCGTCGATCCGGTGGGGATTTTCCGTGCCGCCAGCATCGCGCTGATGTCAGGCCATGCGTCGCAGGGTGCCAGTACGATTACTCAGCAGCTGGCGCGCAACTTCTTTCTGAGCCCTGAACGTACGCTGATGCGTAAAATCAAGGAAGCGTTCCTGGCCATCCGCATTGAGCAGCTGCTGAGCAAAGATGAGATCCTTGAGCTTTACCTCAATAAAATCTATCTCGGCTATCGCGCGTATGGCGTTGGCGCGGCGGCGCAGGTCTATTTCGGTAAAACGGTCGATCAGCTGTCGCTGAGTGAAATGGCGATGATCGCTGGCCTGCCGAAAGCGCCCTCAACCTTCAACCCGCTCTATTCGCACAGCCGGGCGCTGGCGCGTCGTAATGTGGTGCTGGCGCGCATGCTGGATCAGAACGACATCACACAGCAGCAGTATGAAGAGGCCCGTAATACGCCGCTGACCGCCAGCTATCACGGTCCTGAGATCGCCTTTTCTGCCCCTTATCTCAGTGAAATGGTGCGTCAGGAGATGGTGAAACGTTACGGCGATCGCGCCTATGACGACGGCTACAAGGTGTATACCACCGTAACCCGTCGCCTGCAGGAGGCGGCGCAGCAGGCGGTGCGTAATAACGTTATGGCTTATGATATGCGCCACGGCTATCGCGGCCCGACCGCCGTATTATGGAAAGTGGGCGAGACCAGCTGGGATCAGCCGCGTATTCTTAAAACGCTGAAAACACTGCCCGCCTACGGACCGCTGAATGCCGCAGTGGTGACCAGCGCCAGCGCTCAGGAGGCCACGGCCTTACTGAAAGATGGCAGCACGGTCGCGCTGAAACTCTCCGGCGTGCGCTGGGCGCGCCCTTATAAATCAGACACGCTGCAGGGCCCGACGCCGCGCAGTATCACGCAGGTGCTGCAGGCTGGTCAGCAGATCTGGGTACGTAAAGTGGGCGATGAGTGGTGGCTGGGTCAGGTACCGCTGGTGAACTCTGCGCTGGTGTCGCTGAATCCGGAAGATGGCGCAGTGCGCGCGCTGGTGGGCGGATTCGATTTCAATCAGAGCATGTTTAACCGTGCCACCCAGGCGCTGCGCCAGGTGGGATCGAACATCAAGCCTTTCCTCTATACCGCCGCTATGGATCGTGGTCTGACGCTGGCTTCTATCCTCAACGATGTGCCGATTTCCCGCTGGGACGCCGGCGCAGGCGCAGACTGGCGGCCTAAAAACTCGCCGCCAACCTATGCTGGTCCTATCCGTTTACGGCAGGGGCTGGGAGAGTCTAAAAACGTGGTGATGGTACGCGCCATGCGCGCGATGGGCGTCGATTATGCTGCGGAATATCTGCAGCGCTTTGGCTTCCCGGCGCAAAATATTATTCATACCGAGTCGCTGGCGCTGGGTGCGGCTTCATTCACCCCACTGCAAGTGGCGCGTGGCTATGCGGTCATGGCAAACGGCGGTTTCCTGGTTGACCCCTATTTCATCACCCGCATTGAGGATGAGCAGGGAGGCGTGATTTTTGAAACAAAGCCTAAGATTGCCTGTCCGCAGTGTAATCTGCCGGTGATCTATGGTGATACGAAGAAGTCAGTTGCCCTGAATGAAGAGAGCGTGGAGAACGTCGCCACCTCTGATGAGTCGAAGAATCAGACGGTGCCACAGCCAGCGCTGGAGCAGGTTCCGGCACAGCCGCAGCCAGCAGGCGATCAGCAGTATGCGCCGCACGTGATTAATACCCCGCTCTCTTTCCTGATTAAAAGCGCGCTTAACTCCAATATCTTTGGCGAGCCGGGCTGGATGGGTACCGGCTGGCGTGCCGGACGCGATCTGAAGCGAAATGATATTGGCGGAAAAACCGGTACGACAAACAGCTCTAAAGATGCCTGGTTCTCCGGCTATGGCCCGGGTGTGGTGACGTCGGTCTGGATTGGCTTTGATGATTCACGCGCGCTGGGACGTTCAACCGTATCAGGTGCGATTCCGGATCAGATTTCCGGTTACGAGGGCGGAGCCAAGAGCGCGCAGCCGGCGTGGGATGACTATATGAAATCTGCGCTGGAGGGCGTACCGGTGCAGCCGCTGACGCCGCCGGAAGGCGTGGTCACCGTGACTATTGACCGGGCAACCGGCAAACTGGCTAACGGTGGTGGCAATACGCGTCAGGAGTATTTCATTGACGGCACGCAGCCGGTGGAATATAGCGTGCACGACGTCGGCACAACCATTATGGACAATGGCGAAAGCCACGAACTGTTCTGATAAACAGGCGCCTGCGGGCGCCTTTTCTATTCAGTAATCAAGCCGGCCCTGTTTTACCAGCCATTCGCGCACCAGAAACAGCGCACTGACGTTACGCGCTTCGCTGAAGTCGGGTTCTTCCAGCAGCGCCAGCAAATTCTTCAGCGGCCAGCGTCGTACCACCAGCGGTTCCGGCTCATCCCCTTCCAGCTTCTCTTCATAGAGGCCTTCAGCCACAACGATATTCATTTTGCTGGAGAAGTAAGAGGGTGCCATGGTGAGCTTGCCGAGGGCTTCAAGATGCGTCGCGCCGTAGCCAGCCTCTTCTTTAAGTTCCCGGTCGGCCGCCTCAAAGGCGCTTTCGCCCGGATCGATTAGCCCTTTTGGAAAACCAAGCTCATAGCTTTCCAGCCCCACCCCATATTCCTGAATCAGGATAACGTCGTCGCCGAGAATCGGCACAATCATTACCGCTTCGCGTTCAGAAGGCTTCATGCGCTCATAAACGCGGCGTGCACCATTGCTGAAAGCGAGATCGACGGCTTCAATGGTAAACAGGCGGGAGCGGGCCACCGCTTCTACCTTGAGGATGTCAGGTTTTTTCAATGGAGTGGTCATATCAGCCTCAGACGTTGCACAACCTTGTGAAATGCGATAGCGCCAGCATACCGAAGGCCGCGCAAATGTGCGACAGGCAACGCAGGCTAAGCCGCTGCCGGATTGCGCGGCCCGCCGTATGGCGCGCTATGCGCTCGCTCGCTTTAAGCATAAGTCAACGCCTCAGCGCGAAATTCAGAAAATACCGATATTTAATTGAGTATTGCCTGGTTAACATCCTATCAGGGATTAATCTAATAATTTATAATCCGATGATTTAGCGCATTATTTTATCTGTGTTTCTTCTTGTCAGAACCTCTTCTGCTCGCCAGAATTGACACATCTTACGATTTTCGCCGGGAGTAGAACGTTAACGTGAAGGCATTTCGTTGGCTGGAATGAGCTGAGCATGAGCACTTTTATTGTCATCCTGACAGTGATGCTGATCGGCTCATCATTAGCAGGTATCACTTACTGGTACGCTATGCGGCATCGTCCGCCGTTAGCGCGACCTCTGCCGTTTATCAGTCCGCCCTGCCGCAAACTCTCTGATGATGAGCGCATCGCAGTAGAAAAGTATCTGGCTGCGCTGGCAAAACGTCAGCCGCCGCGCACCCGCGCCCGCTTTGCTACGGAAGCGGAAGCGCTGACGCTGACGGCTCAAAGCAATCATGTCTACCCGGTTACCCGTTCCATCACCCGCTACGGTCTCTCAACCGACGATCCGCACAAATGGCGCTACTATCTCGATGAAGTGGAAGTGCATCTGCCACCGCTCTGGGAACAGTATATTGCCGATGAAAATTACGTTGAGCTGATCCGCACGCAGACGCTGCCGCTGGTCATCTCGCTGAATGGTCACTCGCTGGTTAACTACGCCATTGAGCAACCCGCCCTGCCGCCGCTTATCCAGCCTGCCAGTACCAACGCCTCTATCCGTAAAGCAGAGAGTGAAAACGTTGAGTTACTGCGGGTGCGCAAAGAGTCGCACGAGGAGTACCAGCTTTCGCGGCCTGACGGTACGCGTGAAGCGGTCGTTATCAGCTGCGCTTTTTTGCTGTTTTTTCTCGGTCTGGTGCTGCCGGGCAATCTCCTGCTCTGGCTGGTGGTGCCTGGCTGCGTAATGATCGCCGTCAGCCTCTGGTTCCTCTGTCGTTTTCCCGGTGAGAAAAGACTGCGTGATATTCACTGCCTGCGCGGTGCGCCGAAACGCTGGGGCCTGTTTGGTGAATCGAACCAGGAGCAGAGCAACATTTCGCTGGGCATTATCGATCTCATCTACCCGCCGCACTGGCAGCCTTATATCGCTCACGATCTGGGACAGATCACCGAAGTGGATATCTATCTGAACCGCCAGGTTGTGCGTCAGGGGCGTTTTTTGTCGTTGCAGGATGAGGTCAGGAATTTCCCGGTCCAGCGGTGGCGCAAGAATCTGGTACTGGCCTGCGGTTCACTGCTGGTACTGGCAATGCTGCTGACCTGGATCCCGCTCAGTATGCCGCTCAAGCTGAGCCTGGCCTGGGTCAAAGGCACGGAAAGTCTTGAGGTCGACAGCGTGGATAAGCTCTCTGCCCTGCCGCTGCACGTCGGCGATGTGCTCAGGGTGACGGGAACCGGTATGTGCTCGGTGCCAGGCAATTACCAGAGCAATCGCACCTACGCTTACATGCCTTTTGACTGCTCTGCTATCTACTGGAACAAAGCTGCTCCGCTGCCTCAGCCGCAGTCTGACATTATTGACAAGGCCGCTGCGCTGCTGGATACCACCCTGCGCCAGCTGCATCCGGAAACCAGTACCGATCCCAAGCTTAATCCGCAGCTCGCCTCAGCAATTCAGAAGTCAGGCATGATTTTGCTGGATGATTTTTCCGAGCTGGTGCTAAGGACGCAGGATCTCTGCAGCCAGCAGCAGGATTGCGTCCGGCTGAAAAATGCGCTGGTTAACCTGGGCAATGCAAAAGACTGGGATTCGCTGATCCACCGCGCGGACACCGGCAAACTCAGCGGCATGAATGTGCTGTTAAGGCCTGTCAGTGCCGAAGCGCTGGAGAATCTGGTGAATACCGCGACGTCAACCTTCTTTTCCCGTGAAACCCGTCGTGCGGCGGAAACGCTTAACAGCCCGCCGCCGGGCGGCTTTCTTATCATCAGCGATGAAGGCCGGCAGCTGGTGACGCAGCCGCAGCCTGCCGTCTCCCTGTTTGATCTGGACGCGCCTTCACAGTGGCGCGAGCTGCAGCGTATCGCGGGCATGCTGCTGCATACGCCGTTCAGCGCCAGCGGCATCATTACCAGTATGAGTACCGACGCTAACGGGACACGCCATATCATGCTGCATAACGAACCGGATGCCATGGCGCAATGGCGCTACATCGGCAGCGTTGTGCTGATGCTGATACTGCTGATTTCCGCGCTGGTGAACGGGTTACTGACGCTGCGTCGCATCCATCGTAACCGGCTGCGCATGGCTGAAATTCAGCAATATTACGATAAATGCTTTAACCACAATCTCAGCACTATGCAGAGTGTACGCTCGCTGTTCTGACCCTCCGCCCTTCTGTGCTACCCTGACGCGCATTTTTTTGCGACGGCTGTCGGGGCCGGCATTTACGCTAAACTGATAGGGTGCGGCATCGCGTCGCACCTTGATTTATCACTTTCTGCCCATATCTCCGGGTATCTGCAGCTTTTCCTCTGCGAAGTTCGCGTCAGAGCCGGTTGCATATAGCGCGACGCGGTGATGAGAGCCCGGCCAGCGTCTGGTGCAGAGGCCCGGACGTCAGCCGCTTCCGACGCCGACTGGCCGCCACCCTTTTTCAGCGCCGCCCTGCCGGACCCGTTTACCGGTAAAGGTGAAACGCTGCGTTAAAGCAGGAGCCACAATGAAAGAGAAAATCAGCGACGGCGTACGCCTTGATAAATGGCTGTGGGCCGCGCGCTTCTATAAAACCCGCGCGCTGGCACGTGAAATGATCGAAGGCGGCAAGGTTCACTATAACGGTCAGCGCAGCAAACCCAGCAAGCTGGTTGAATCCGGCGCGGAGTTAACGCTGCGACAGGGAAACGATGAGCGGACGGTGATCGTTAACGCCATCAGCGATCAGCGCCGCCCCGCCAGCGAAGCGCAACTGATGTATAGCGAAACCGCCGCCAGCGTGGAAAAACGGGAAAAAACGGCGCTGGCACGCAAACTGAACGCGCTGACTATGCCACATCCGGATCGCCGGCCTGATAAAAAAGAGCGCCGCGATCTGATGAAATTTAAACTGTCGGGTGATGAATAGTTTCCACCCCTGCGAGAGAAAACTTATGTCTGTTCAAGATCAATTACACCGTTACCTGTTCGAAAACGTTGCCGTGCGCGGCGAGCTGGTCAATGTCTCCCACACCTGGCAGGACATTATCCGCAATCATGACTACGCAGAGCCGGTAAAAACGCTGCTGGGCGAGCTGCTGGTTGCGACCAGTCTGCTGACCGCCACGCTGAAATTTGACGGTGATATCACGGTGCAGCTGCAGGGTGACGGTCCGCTGACGCTGGCAGTGATCAACGGTAATAACCGTCAGGAGCTGCGTGGCGTGGCGCGCGTGAAAGAAGGTGCAGAGATTGCGCCCGGCAGCACGCTGAAAGAGATGACAGGTAACGGCTATCTGGTTATCACCATTACACCAGAAAAAGGCGAACGTTATCAGGGCGTGGTAGGTCTGGAAGCGGATACGCTGGCAGGCTGTCTGGAAGACTACTTCATGCGTTCTGAGCAGCTGCCTACCCGCCTGTTTATCCGTACTACTGAGCAGGGCGCAGCCGGTATTTTACTGCAGGTGCTGCCCGCGCAGGAGACCAGTCAGGATGATTTCAATCATCTGGCCATGCTGACGGAGACGGTGAAAGCGGAAGAGCTGATCACGCTGCCGGCAAACGATGTGCTGTGGCGTCTCTACCATCAGGAAGAAGCTACCGTTTACGATCCGCTGCCCGTTATGTTTAAGTGCACCTGCTCGCGCCAGCGCTGCGGTGAAGTGCTTAAAACGCTGCCAGAGAGCGAAGTGGATGAGATCCTCGAAGAAGATGGCAAAATCGATATGCACTGCGACTATTGCGGCACGCACTATGTCTATGACGCAGTTGATATTGCTGCCATCCGGAACGAATCTGTCAGCGACAGCGACCAGCTGCACTGATTCCGCTGCGGGCGGCCACGCCGCCCGTTTCGCGTAAAACTATACCCCCATGTTTTTTCACGGAAATTAACTAATTTTCACTAACTTTACTTTTATAAGTAGCCGATTTCTCCGCTTGTCACGTTCCAGTTCGCATTTTTAACTATCTTCACTTTCCGCTTCTGCTCAGATGTGTACACTGCGCGCGATCTGTCCTGCGCAACCGAGTGCGCCACGCGGCAGACACCCCCTAAAAATGCAATGAAGTACCGATTTAAGGAGCAGTCACATGCGCGTTAACGGCCTGACATCGCAAGACCTCGCCGACCTGGGCATCAGCGGCACTACCGAAGTGGTGTATAACCCTGACTATGACACGCTGTTTCAGGAAGAAACCCGCCCGGAGCTGGAGGGTTATGCGCGAGGCACCCTGACGCAGAGCGGCGCAATCGCCGTGGATACCGGCATTTTTACCGGCCGCTCACCGAAAGATAAATATATTGTCCGCGATGACACGACGCGCGATACGCTGTGGTGGAATGGCACCGGCAACGGTAAAAACGATAATCAGCCGCTTTCGCAGGAGACCTGGCAAGCGCTGAAGGATCGCTGTACCCAGCAGCTTTCAGGCAAACGCCTGTTTGTGGTGGATGCCTTTTGCGGTGCCAATCCTGACTCCCGCCTGAGCGTACGCTTTGTGATGGAAGTGGCCTGGCAGGCACACTTTGTGAAAAACATGTTTATCCGCCCGAGCAATGAAGAGCTGGCCAGCTTCACGCCTGATTTTGTGGTGATGAACGCGGCGCAGTGTACCAATCCGGACTGGCAGGCGCAGGGGCTGAACTCAGAAAATTTTGTTGCATTTAACCTGACAGAACGCATGCAGCTGATTGGCGGTACCTGGTACGGCGGCGAAATGAAGAAGGGCCTCTTCGCCATCATGAACTATCTGCTGCCGCTGAAAGGCATCGCCTCCATGCACTGCTCCGCAAATGTGGGTAAAGCGGGCGACGTGGCCGTGTTCTTTGGCCTCTCCGGCACCGGTAAGACCACGCTCTCCACCGATCCTGAGCGGCAGCTGATTGGCGATGATGAGCACGGCTGGGATGACGACGGCGTCTTCAATTTTGAAGGCGGCTGCTATGCAAAAACCATCAACCTGTCTGAACAGGCAGAGCCGGAAATCTATCGCGCTATCCGCCGCGATGCGCTGCTGGAAAACGTGGTGGTGCGTGCCGACGGCAGCGTGGATTACGCCGATGGCAGCAAAACAGAAAACACCCGCGTCTCCTATCCGATCAATCACATTGAAAACATTGTGCAGCCGGTTTCCAAAGCGGGTCATGCGAAAAAGGTCATTTTCCTTACGGCTGATGCGTTTGGCGTGCTGCCGCCGGTTTCGCGGCTGACGCCAGAGCAGACGCAGTATCACTTCCTTTCCGGCTTCACAGCCAAGCTGGCCGGCACTGAACGCGGCGTCACGCAGCCAACGCCAACCTTCTCTGCCTGCTTTGGCGCCGCATTTCTGACCCTGCATCCGACGCAATATGCTGAAGTGCTGGTTAAGCGCATGGAAGCGGCGGGCGCGCAGGCTTATCTGGTTAACACCGGCTGGAACGGCAGCGGCAAGCGCAACTCACTGAAAGATACCCGGGCGATTATCAACGCGATTCTGGCAGGCGAGCTGGATAACGCCGCGACCGTGACCCTGCCGGTGTTCAATCTGCAGATCCCGACGCAGCTGGCCGGGGTGGACGCCGCCACGCTGGATCCGCGCCGCAGCTGGCAGAGCGAAGCGGAGTGGCAGCAGGCCGCGCAGGATCTGGCACAGCGTTTTATTACTAACTTTGAGAAGTATACCGACAACGACGCGGGTAAAGCGCTGGTACAGGCGGGTCCGCAGCTGTAAGCACGGCTGAACCACTGCAGCGGGCGGCATCACTGCCGCCCTTTTTTCTGTCTGCTCAGGTGCTGTGCGCGACGCTGGCCAGCGCGGTGCTGTTTTCCGGCATCGGCAGCCAGGCGCGGATACGTAATCCGCCGCGCTCGCTGGCACCAATCTCCAGCGATCCTTCATGCGCATCGATTATGCGCTGCACAATCGCCAGCCCCAGCCCGGTGCCGCTGGTACTGCGGGCGCTGTCGCCGCGCACAAACGGCTGAAACAGATGCTGCAGCTGATCGGGTTTAATACCGGGACCATCATCATCAACCTGGAACCAGGCGCGGTTAAGCTCCTGGCCGCTGCTGACTTTGATCCAGCCGTTACCATAACGCGCAGCATTTACCACCAGATTTGCCACCGCGCGTTTAATCGAGAGCGGATTGATATTCAGCATCAGCTCATCGGTCATCACCGCATTCTCAATCTCGCGTTCATAGCCGCTCTCGGCCGCGACCACTTCTCCCAGCACGCTATTGAGATCGGCCCGCTCGGTCTGCATCTCCTGACCCGTACGCAGATAATCGATGAACTGCTCAATGATAGCGTTGCACTCTTCGATATCTTTATTAATTGACTCCGCCAGATAGCCATCCTGCTCACCCATCATCTCGGTCGCCAGACGGATGCGCGTCAGCGGCGTGCGCAGATCGTGACTGACGCCCGCCATCAGCAGGGTGCGATCGTCAGCCAGCTGCTTGACGCCAGCCGCCATCTGATTGAAGGCGCGCGTCACTGAACGCACTTCAGAGGCCCCGTATTCACGCAGCGGCGGCGGAATAATGCCTTTACCCACCTGCAGTGCCGCGTGCTCCAGATCCACCAGCGGCCGGTTTTGCATCCGGATAAACAGCCAGGCTCCGCCAATCGCCAGCAGCATGATTGCCAGCGTGTAGCGGAACAGCGGCGAGAAGTCGCCCTGATGAATTTCCGTCAGCGGCACCCGCACCCAGATATCGGGCGAAAGCCAGGTTTTCAGCCAGACAACCGGCGAATTTTTATTGACCTCGACGCGCACATCGGTCGGGCCGCCCAGCTGCTGCGCCATCTGCTCACTCAGAAACTCATAGTGCTGCGCCCAGCGCAGCCCGCTCTCTTCTGCCGCCGCGTTGGTATAAAGCGAAATCCCCAGCTCGCGGTAAATTTCGCGCCGGAAGGCGGGTGGCACTTCCAGCTGTGTCCCATCTTCCAGCTGCAGCCGATCGGTCATCAGCATACGCACTTCGTAGGCCAGCACCTTATTAAACTGCTGCAGGCTGGGAAGAATAGCGAAGTTCAGCACCACCAGATACGTCGTTACCAGGCTGACAAACAGCAGGGTAACGATCAGCAGCAGGGTGCGGGCAAAGGAGCTGCGGGGCGAGAAGCGCAGTCGCCTCATGCTTTACTGCCGTCCGGCACAAAAACGTAGCCCAGACCCCAGACGGTCTGGATATAGCGCGGATGCGCGGGATCTTCTTCCACCATGCGGCGCAGGCGCGAAATCTGCACGTCGATTGAGCGTTCCATGGCGCTGTATTCGCGTCCGCGCGCCAGGTTCATCAGCTTGTCACGCGAAAGCGGCTCACGCGGATGACTCACCAGCGCTTTCAGCACGGCAAATTCACCGCTGGTGAGCGGCATAGGCTCATCTTCACGGAACATTTCACGCGTGCCGAGGTTCAGTTTGAATTTGCCGAAGGCGATAACCGCCTCTTCCTGTGAAGGCGCACCCGGCAGCTCGTTGGCCTGACGACGCAGCACCGCGCGGATCCGCGCCAGCAGTTCACGCGGGTTAAACGGTTTGGGAATATAGTCATCCGCCCCAATTTCCAGCCCGACAATGCGGTCAACCTCTTCACCCTTAGCTGTCACCATGATAATCGGCATCGGGTTACTCTGGCTGCGCAGACGGCGACAGATAGAGAGGCCATCTTCGCCTGGCAGCATTAAATCCAGCACCATCAGATGAAACGATTCACGCGTCAGCAGGCGATCCATCTGTTCAGCATTAGCGACACTGCGCACCTGAAAGCCCTGTTCGGTGAGATAGCGTTCGAGCAGTGCGCGCAGACGCATATCATCATCGACGACCAGAATTTTGTAGTTCTCTTGCATGTTCAACTCCCAAAGGCGCCATTGCCTGAAGCAATATTGTGAGGATAAGGGACCTGTCTGTGACAGATATTTATGGTTTATATTCTAAGCGAAATTGTTACAAAGCATATTAAACAGGAGCTTATATTTAATTTCTTGCCTGAAATGCGGCTCCGCTCCCGCTTTTGCCACCCGATTTTACCCTGATTAGCGCTTGTCTGAAAAAACGGCACTTTTTCTCACTGCGCGTGGCTCGACCGCACTTTTCCCGCTCTGCCAGAGCCTGCCCTGCGCTTTCACATCAATTCAGCGGGATAGCAGACCGCCGGCAGCACAAAACTGCGCAGATTCTGGTTAGCGCCTCATAACGCTCTCGGAAGAGTGCCAGCGGCGGCACAATCCAAGACCATTTATAAATAAAGACAGTTAAATCAGCGAGTAAACACCACTTTCGCCCGGCCCGATGATCTCCGACACTTCTGCTGTATCGACCCGATCGGTGTCATGTGGAGAAGAAAAATGAAAAAAGTTGTTCTGCTGAGCGCGCTGGTTCTCTCCAGCCTTACCCAGGTTCAGGCGGCAACGTCAGTCGGTGAAGCCGCCGGTGCGCAGGCGTCAACGACAGCAAAAGGCAACTCGGATGCAATTGGCGTGGGCGCAGTAGCAGCACTGCTGGGCGTGGCGCTGGCTACCATGGGCGGTGGCGGTGGCGATGGCAATGGCAGCAGCACCTCAACCACTACCGCAACGGTGCCGGGCAAGTAAGCGCTATACCGGGACTGCGCTGCCTGTGGCTCACCACGCGCAGTGCAGTTCACTTACGCCTTGTCGTGATAGGTAATCTGATTCACAAACCAGATCTTTTGTCCTTCAGGCGTGTTAACGGTGACCTCATCATCGACCTCTTTTTTGATCAGCGCCCGCGCCATAGGTGAATCGATCGAGATGTACTCTTTCACATTATCGCCATAGATTTCATCTGGTCCGACGATGCGAAAACGCTTTTGTTCCCCCTGCTCATTCTCCACTTCTACCCACGCGCCGAAAAAGACTTTGCCCTCCTGCTGCGGGGCGTAATCAACAATTTTCAGCTCAGCGAGGCATTTGCGCAGGTAGCGTACCCGCCGGTCAATCTGCCGCAGCAGCCGTTTATTGTAGGTATAGTCCGCGTTTTCTGACCGATCGCCGAGGCTGGCGGCCCAGGAGACGATACGGGTGATCTCCGGACGCTTCTCATTCCACAGATGATCGTGCTCGGCGCGCAGCTTGTTGTAGCCTTCGCGGGTAATCAGTTGAGTTTTCATTACATCGGCTCATTTATGTCAGTTTTGCAGGTCGCCAGCTGCGTACAATAAGCGACGCTGCCGCAGGCAGCAAGATGCGGGCGCGATTCAGAAAAAGATGGATTGCCGCCCGGCTGGCTGGCAATTTACGCCCTCAGTCCGTATAACTGTCCCCTGTTTTTAACCCCGGATAAGCAAGATCGTTACTGATGATGAAAGATTCGCTGAGCCAGATTATCGCAGGTGAGCTGCAGGCACGCGCCGAACAGGTTGATGCCGCCGTACGCCTGCTGGATGAAGGGAATACCGTCCCCTTTATTGCACGTTACCGTAAGGAAGTCACCGGCGGGCTGGATGATACCCAGCTGCGCGCGCTGGAGAGCCGCCTGAGCTATCTGCGCGAGCTGGACGATCGCCGCCAGTCGATTCTGAAATCGATTGACGATCAGGGCAAACTCTCGCCGGAACTGGCGCAGGCTATCAACAGCACGCTGAGTAAAACCGAGCTGGAAGATCTTTATCTGCCTTACAAGCAGAAGCGCCGTACGCGTGGCCAGATCGCCATTGAAGCGGGCCTCGAACCGCTGGCTGACACATTGTGGAACGATCCCTCGCAGCAGCCGGAAGCGGTAGCTGCAGGCTTTGTGGATGCGGATAAAGGCGTGGCGGATACGCGCGCCGCGCTCGATGGCGCACGCTATATCCTGATGGAGCGGTTTGCCGAAGACGCCGCGCTGCTGGCAAAAGTGCGCGACTATCTGTGGAAAAACGCCCATCTGGTAGCACGTGTCGTTGAGGGCAAAGAAGAGGCGGGCGCTAAATTCCGCGACTATTTTGATCATCACGAAGCGCTGAGCAGCGTGCCTTCGCACCGCGCACTGGCGATGTTTCGCGGCCGCAACGAAGGCGTACTGCAGCTGTCGCTGAATGCCGATCCGCAGTCTGAAGAGGCGCCGCGTGAAAGCTATGGCGAAACGCTGATTGCCGATCACCTGGGTCTGCGCCTGAATAATGCGCCGGCTGACAGCTGGCGTAAAGCGGTGGTGAGCTGGACATGGCGCATCAAGGTGCTGCTGCATCTCGAAACCGAACTGATGGGCACCATCCGTGAACGGGCCGAAGATGAAGCGATTAACGTCTTTGCCCGCAATCTGCACGATCTGCTGATGGCCGCTCCGGCCGGTATGCGCGCCACAATGGGGCTTGACCCTGGCCTGCGCACCGGTGTGAAGGTTGCCGTAGTTGATGCGACCGGCAAACTGGTGGCCACTGATACGGTCTACCCGCACACCGGTCAGGCGGCGAAAGCGGCGGCGGCCGTCGCGGCGCTCTGTATAAAGCATCAGGTTGAGCTGGTGGCGATTGGTAACGGCACCGCTTCGCGCGAAACCGAGCGCTTTTTCCTCGATGTGCAGAAACAGTTTCCGCAGGTCAGCGCACAAAAAGTGATCGTCAGTGAAGCGGGCGCCTCCGTCTACTCCGCTTCGGAACTGGCGGCGCTGGAGTTTCCTGACCTCGACGTATCGTTGCGCGGTGCGGTCTCTATTGCCCGTCGCCTGCAGGATCCGCTGGCCGAGCTGGTCAAAATTGACCCTAAATCGATTGGTGTGGGCCAGTATCAGCATGATGTCAGTCAGAGTCAGCTGGCGAAAAAGCTGGATGCCGTGGTTGAAGATTGCGTTAACGCCGTTGGCGTCGATCTCAACACCGCCTCGGTCGCCCTGCTTACGCGCGTAGCGGGTCTGACGCGCATGATGGCGCAGAATATTGTGGGCTGGCGTGATGAAAACGGACGTTTTCAGAACCGTCAGCAGCTGCTGAAAGTGAGCCGCCTCGGACCAAAAGCGTTTGAACAGTGCGCCGGCTTTCTGCGCATCAATCACGGTGACAATCCGCTGGATGCCTCTACGGTGCATCCGGAAGCGTATCCGCTGGTGGAGCGTATTCTCTCTGCCACTGAGCAGGCGCTGGATGCGCTGATGGGAAATCCCGGCAGCCTGCGCAATCTGAACGCGCGCGACTTTACCGATGAACGCTTTGGTCTGCCTACCGTGACCGATATCATCAAAGAGCTGGAAAAGCCGGGCCGCGATCCGCGTCCTGAGTTCAAAACCGCGCAGTTTGCCGAAGGCGTGGAAACCATGAACGATCTGCTGCCCGGCATGATTCTGGAAGGCGCCGTGACCAACGTGACTAACTTTGGTGCCTTTGTGGATATCGGCGTGCATCAGGATGGACTGGTGCATATCTCCTCTCTCTCCGATCGCTTCGTGGAAGATCCGCATCAGGTGGTGAAAGCAGGCGATATCGTGAAGGTCAAAGTCATGGAAGTGGATCTGCAGCGTAAACGTATTGCGCTCACTATGCGTCTGGATGAACAGCCGGGTGAGAGCAATGCACGCAGCGCTAGCCGACCTGCTGCCAGAGAACCGGCGCGCGCCGCAAATCCGGCCAAAGGGCGCGGCAAGCCTGCGCCTGCAGGCAACAGTGCCATGGGTGATGCGCTGGCTGCGGCTTTTGGTAAAAAGCGCTGATTTCAGCCTGCTAATCTGCCTGCAGCCGGCAAATGGCTGCAGGTAACAGGTTGCGAAATTGTCCCGTCAGGCTACGCTGAAAAAATCTGTGTGATCCACTGACCTTCCGCGTGGCCTGACAATCTGATGGATAAAATCAACGCCCTGCTCGATGAGATCTATGAAGGAGACCTGCCCGCCATCGCGCGCGAGCGTCTGCTGTCACATATTCGCGCCGCGCGCGACAGCGTGAAAATGCCACGCAAAGCGCACTGGGATGAGAAAGATGTGGTGCTCATCACCTACGCCGATCAGTTTCGTGAGCCGGAGCAGCCCACCCTCGCCAGCTTTACACGCTTTTATCAGCAGCACCTGCAGTCTGCTTTTAACCTGGTGCACCTGCTGCCATTCTTTCCCTACTCGTCCGATGATGGCTTTTCGGTTATCGACTACCACAAAGTCAATCCGATCTGCGGTGACTGGCAGCAGATTGCGGCGCTGCACAGCCAGACGCGGCTGATGTTCGACTTTGTCTGCAACCATATCTCGGCGCACAGCGCCTGGTTTCGTCACTATCTGGCGCAGGACCCGGGCTGGGATGATTTTTTTATCAGTATGCCGCCGGCCACCGATCTCAGCGCCGTGACCCGCCCGCGCACTTCGCCGCTGCTTACGCCTTTTACCCTGGCCGACGGCAGCACGCGCTATATCTGGACCACCTTCAGCGCCGATCAGATCGATCTTAACTTCGCCAGCCCGGATGTGCTGATCCGTATGATCGGCGTGCTGCTCGACTACCTGAAAAAAGGTGCGGATTATGTGCGGCTGGATGCGGTTGGCTATATGTGGAAAACGCCGGGCACGCGCTGCATTCACCTGCATAAAACCCATTTGCTGGTGAAGCTGTTCCGCGCCGTCGCCGATGTTGTTGCGCCGGGCACGGTGATCATCACGGAAACCAACGTGCCGCACCAGGATAACATCAGCTATTTTGGCCGCGGGGATGATGAAGCGCAGATGGTATATCAGTTTTCTCTGCCGCCGCTGGTGCTGCAGGCGATCCATGCCGGTTCAGCGCGCGCGCTGCGTCAGTGGGCCGCCTCGCTGACGCCCGGCAGCGGCAGCACCACCTTTTTTAACTTTCTCGCCTCGCATGACGGTATCGGCCTGAATCCGGCGCGTGGCATTCTGTCAGAGCCTGAAATTGTTGCCCTGGTGCGTGAGCTGGCGCTGGAAGGCGCGCTGGTGTCATATAAAAACAACCCCGACGGCACCACCAGCCCCTATGAAATCAACGTTACCTATCTCGATGCGCTTAACCATCAGACCGATGATGATGAGACGCGCCTGCGCCGTTTCCTGCTGGCGCACGCCATCCTGCTGGCGTTTCCGGGCGTGCCCGCGATTTATATTCAGAGCATCCTCGGCTCGCGTAACGATAACGAAGGGGTGCGCGCTGCCGGCCACAACCGCGCCATCAATCGCGAAAAATATAGCCTGCGTGAAATGGAGCAGTGGATCAGCGGCGGCGACTGGCTGCGTCAGCAGGTGTTTGAACGGCTGAGTGCGCTGATCCAGCTGCGCACCCGCCAGCCCGCTTTTCATCCCGATAACGCCATGACTCTGCTGGAGAGCGACAATGCAATCCTGCTGTTTCGCCGCCACGCGCCAGATGAAGAGGGGCTGCTGTGCCTGTTTAACCTGAGCAGCCGTGAAATTACCGCCACGCTGCCGCAGGCGCGCCACTACCAGGATATCGTCAGCGGGCAAAAGGTGGACGGCAGCGCGCCGGTGACGCTCGCTGCCTGGCAGTTTATGTGGCTGCGTGGATAAACTGCGTCACGTGCCCGCAGAACGCCTCAGGATGTGAGATAAACGGCGCATGCGCTGCCTTTTCCATGACCACTGACGGGGAGCCGGGCCAGCGCGCATCCAGCTCGGCGGCAATACGTCGCGGTACCAGCCCATCCAGCGCCCCATAGAGGCGCAGAAACGGCACGCTAAGAGTGTCCAGCGTCGGGCGCAAATCGCTCTGCCGCAGAATCTCCAGCCCGCTCTGCAGCGCCGCAACTGACGGCATCGGCTGCGACAGCACCACCTCTTTCAGCTGACGCGCATCCTGACGCGCATTTTCTGTCCCCATGGTCTGTAATGCCAGAAAGCGCTCAACGGTGCGCCGGAAATCGTCACTGAGCTGCTGCTGAAAACCGGTCAGGGTGTCGGGCTTAATCCCCGGCCACTCCGCCTGCGCGGTAAAACAGGGCGAGGAGGCTACGCTGATCAATGCAGAAACGCGCGCCGGCTGCAGCAGCGCCAGCTGGCTGGCAACCAGCCCGCCCAGTGACCAGCCCAGCAGCGTGGCGCGTTCAGGCAGCTGCGGCAGCAGCTGTTGCGCCATCTGTATCAGCGTCAGCGGACCGGCCGCTGCGCTGCGGCCAAATCCGGGCAGATCCACCAGATGCAGGCGAAAATGGGGACTGAGTCGCGGAACAATGTGTTGCCACACTTCGGCATTCAGTCCCCAGCCGTGCAGCAGCACAAGATCGCGATCGCCCGCGCCCGTGGTGTGCCAGTAAAGCGAACTCATCGGTTACACTCCCGAAAAGTGAAAAAGAGGTCGCTATGCTATCAACCCCGGCCCGCTGCTGGCTATGCCATCTTCCGCTGCAGATTGCACACCACGGCTTGTGCACTCTCTGTCTGCATCAGCTGCCGCTCCTGCCGGCGCTCTGCCCCTGCTGCGGCCTGCCAGCCACTGCAGCGCAGCGCTGCGGTCGCTGTCTGCGTCAGCCGCCGCCGTGGCATCGCTTAACCTGCGTCAGCGATTACACTCCGCCGCTGAGTGACTGGGTACAGCAGCTGAAATTTTCCGGCGCGATCGCACTCAGGGTGATGCTGGCGCGGCTGCTTTTGTTAAAATTGTTAACAACGCGCCGGAATGAACCCGCTACAGCGTTCGATCTGGTGCTGAGCGTGCCGCTGCATCATCAGCGCGCCTGGCAGCGCGGCTTTAATCAGTCAGCGCTGCTTGCGCAGCCGCTCGCACGCTGGCTGAGGTGTGAGTATCGTGAAGGTGTCAGCCGGATACGTCGCGGCGGCACCCAGCATCAGCTTAATGCCCGCGCGCGCCATCATAATCTGCGCAGCGCGTTCCGCCTTGAAATGCCGGTGCAGGATCGCCATATCCTGCTGATTGATGATGTGGTCACCACCGGCAGCACCGTAGCGGAGATCAGCCGCCTGCTGCAGGCTGAGGGCGCCGCCAGCATCCATATTGGCTGCCTGTGCCGTACCTTGTAGAGCGTCGGTGTTGGGCGTATTATAACCAGGTAATTTAGTCAACTATTGAGCAATCGCCATGATCCGTATTACTGATACTGCGCAAGAGCATTTCGCAAAACTGCTGTCAAAACAGGAAGATGGCACCCATATCCGCGTATTCGTTATTAACCCGGGTACGCCAACCGCCGAGTGCGGCGTCTCCTACTGCCCGCCTGACGCGGTAGAAGCAACGGATACCGAACTGAAGTTCGATAAACTCTCTGCCTATGTGGATGAGCTGAGCGCACCCTATCTTGAAGATGCAGAGATTGACTTCGTTACGGATAATCTCGGCTCTCAGCTGACCCTGAAAGCGCCAAACGCGAAAATGCGTAAAGTCTCTGACGATGCGCCGATGGCAGAGCGGGTCGAATATCTGCTGCAGGCGCAGATCAATCCGCAGCTGGCCAGCCACGGTGGCCGCGTGTCGCTGATGGAGATCACCGATGATGGCATCGCCGTGCTGCAGTTTGGCGGCGGCTGTAACGGCTGCTCGATGATTGATGTCACGCTGAAAGATGGCATTGAGAAAGAGCTGCTGGCTGCCTTCCCGGAGCTGAAAGGGGTTCGCGATCTCACTGAACACCAGCGCGGCGAACACTCCTACTACTGATAGTTTATGCGGCAGCGCCCTGCGCTGCCGCGGTTTTACTACGCTTTACGCGCCTCGCTTACCGTTTTCAGCAGTTTCTTCACGCCCTTATCCGCAAACGCCTCTTCCAGCGTAAAGCTCCACTTGCGTCGCCAGTTAGGATACTCATCTGTTGTGCCCGGCACGTTAACCGGCGTTGTCATGCCCATCCAGTCCTCCGGCTGCAGGCCCAGCAGCGTGCTGCGGGTAAGCGCCAGAAAGCGATGGATAGCCTGATTAAAGGCTGGCGTCAGCGCCTGTTTTTCCGCCTGCTTTGCACTGCGCGCCGGCATGGCCCCGGCCTGATGCAGCGCATCCAGCAGCGCCTGTTTCTGTTCCACGCGCTGCGCCTGCAGCGACTGCAGCGTACTGCCTTTATACATACCCAGCTTCTCGCCCAGTGCCAGATCCTCCGCCTGCCAGAAGCCGCTCAGCGTCGGCAGATCGTGCGTGCTGGCACTGGCGATGGACTGCGGCGGATAGCTGTCGGGCAGGCGATAGCGCCCCTCTTTTTCCTGCTCGAAGAACAGTACTTTCCAGGAGAAAACCCCGCTGTCGCGCAGCAGTTTGACAATTTCCTGCGGCACGGTGCCGAGATCTTCGCCAATCACCATGCAGCGCATCCGCTGGCTCTCCAGCGCCAGAACCGCCAGCAGATCCTCTACCGGATAGGAGACGTAGGCGCCTTTATCCGCACCTTCCCCATGCGGGATCCACCACAGTCGCAGCAGCGACATCACATGGTCGATGCGCAGCGCGCCGCAGTCGCGCATATTCGCGCGCAGCAGGTCGATAAACGGCTGATAGCCACGCGCGCGCAGCACGTGCGGATCGAGCGGCGGCAGCCCCCAGTTTTGTCCCAGCGGTCCCAGCGGATCGGGCGGCGCGCCGACCGAAGCGCCAAGTTTATATAGCTGCGGATCCTGCCAGGTTTCGGCACTATGTTCAGCCACACCTACCGCCAGGTCGCGGTAAAGCCCCACCGCCATACCCAGCTCCTGACTGCGCTGCCAGCAGTCACTGAACTGCTGATGCGCCAGCCACTGCAGCCAGCTCCAGAAGCCAATCTCCTCTTCATGCTGCGCGCACCAGGCCTGGACTTCCGGCTGCGCGGCACTGCGTAAACCCTCCGGCCAGGTTTCCCAGCCCCACCCCTGCTCATCCTGCCCGCTGCGCTCAGCCAGAATGCCATCAAACGCGGCCTGATAACGCAACGCGTCGCCGCCCGCCGTCAGAAACGCCTGGTAATCCGCTTCCTCTGCCGCCTGCGGCTGATACTGCTGCCAGGCCAGACGCAGCGCCTCCAGCTTGAGTGCCGCCACTGCCGCATAGTCAACTGCCTCCACCGCGCGCGCCTTCTCCAGCGCCTTGCGGGTTTTCGCACTCTTCCACCAGCGCTGTGCCGCGGCGCTCTGCTGAAATGCTGCCACCTGGCTGACGTCAATATAGAGAATATTCAGCCAGCGGCGCGACGCCGGGCTGTAGGGGCTGGCGAGATCGGGCTGAGCCGGATAGAGCGCATGCAGCGGGTTAAGGCCAATAAAGTCGCCGCCGTGCGCCGCTACCTGCTCCAGCATCCGTTTTAAATCGCCAAAGTCACCGATACCCCAGTTCTGCTCTGAGCGCAGCGTATAGAGCTGCACCAGCGCACCCCAGCGTTTTTCTCCCTGTGCCAGCGGTTCAGGCAGGTAGCAGCGACGCGGCGCAATAATCAGGCGCGACTGCCACTCCTGACGCCCTTTACGCAGGCTGAGCTGATGATAGCCCTGCGTCAGACGCGGCGGCAGCGTCAGCATCTCGCCACCCTGTACCGTGCCGCTGTGGCTTTTGCCCTGCTCAGTGGTCAGCTGCCAGGTAAATTCACCTTTGCCACCCACCGCAAGCTCGCGCCGGGCGCGTGCCACAAAGACCTGCACCGGCGGCACCGGCGGCGCTTTACCTGCCGGCGCCTCCATTACCGCCAGCAGCGCCTCTTTGGTCTCATCGCTGATGGTTTCCTTTTCCCCTCTGGCATTCACAAAACGCAAGGCAATTCCCGCCGCTTCTGCGGCCTGATCCAGTTTATTGAGAGACATCAACGCTCCTTTCGCGTCCGGGCTGGCGGATAGAGATCAAAAGGATAAGTAAAGTCGCGCCTGGTGAAAAAAGCGACCGGATCGGAAGGGAGAGGGAAAAAATAGCTGCCGGGCGCGTGGCCCGGCGCAGGATCAGCAGAGTTCGAGATGGACCTCATGCTGCTCAATCACTTTAAGCACGCTGGCGGGAGGCTTCTGATCGGTAAACATGTAATCAATCAGTCCCATATTGCCCAGATTGACCATAGCGTTACGCCCGAACTTTGAGTGATCCACAACCAGCATTACGCAGCGCGAATTGTCGATGATGGCTCGTTTGGTCCGGACTTCATGGTAGTCAAACTCCAGCAGCGAGCCATCCATATCGATGCCGCTGATACCGAGAATGCCGTAGTCGAGGCGGAACTGCGAGATAAAGTCGAGCGTGGCTTCGCCCATGATCCCGCCGTCACGCGTGCGCACTTCTCCGCCGGCGATGATCACCCGGAAATCGGGCTTGCCCATCAGCAGAATGGCAACGTTAAGGTTGTTCGTGACAATCCGCAGATCGTTATGGTTCAGCAGCGCATGGGCAACCGCTTCGGGTGTAGTACCGATATCAATAAACAGCGTTGCGCCATCCGGGATCTGACTGGCCACGCGTGCGGCGATGCGTGCCTTTTCTGCCGACCACATCATTTTACGATCCTGCCAGGCGGTATTTTCCGAACTGGAGGGCAGCGCCGCGCCGCCGTGATGGCGCTGAATTTTATTCTGATCGGCCAGATCGTTTAAATCCCGGCGGATGGTCTGCGGACTGACCGCAAAATGCTCAACCAGCTCTTCCGTACTGACATACCCCTGACGCCGGACCAGATCGATAATGGCGTCATGACGTTGCGTCTGCTTCACATCTCTCTCCTCGGCTTGCAGCCGTGTTCTTTTTATCTCTGATGACGGGCAGCGTGGCGCGTATCCACAAACGCCATAGCCAGCCCGACCAGCAGGCCGGTCACGTGCGCGGCATTAGCAATTGCCAGACCAAATGCGCCGTACCAGCCAATTACCAGCCATACAATAGCGAAACCAATCAGTCCGCGCTCCAGATAAATACCGCTTTCGGGATCGCGCTCGCCGCGCAGCCAGCAATAGCCCATCAGCGCATAGACCACACCCGAAAGACCGCCAAACAGCACGCCGCTGAATTTGGCCTGCATCCAGCCGCTGAGCAGCGCAGAGATCAGCATAATCACAAACAGCTTGCCGCTGCCGAGTCGCTTCTCGACCGCTCCGCCGAGATACCACCACCACATCAGGTTAAACAGGATATGCAGCAGCGAAAAGTGCAGCAGCGCATGGCTGAACCAGCGCCAGACCTGAAAATATTGCGAGGCGTCAGCCGGCCAGCCCAGCCAGGCCAGCGCGACATCATCACCCGCAATCTGCATCAGAATAAACACCGCGACGCAGAGCGCCATCACCGAAAGCGTCAGCGGTCCGGCGCGTTCGCGAATCGTGGCCCAGACGTTGCTGCGCTCATAGTGCAGCCCGCTGCGGGTGCTGCCGCTGCGCCAGCTGGCCGCCTGATAGCGCGGGTGATTAGGGTCGCGAACGAATTGCGCAAGTTCGTTTTCGACCATCTGCAGCTGGCTCTCGTCATCCAGCACGATCACAAAGTGACTTTCCTGCTCTATGCGCAGCGTCACACCGCGCGTCGCCATATAATCCACAAACGCCTGCGCGGTGCGGGCGTGGCTGAACCGGGTAATACGCATCATGCTGCGCTCTCCTTAAGGTGGCGGGTCAGAGACTACCGGTCGCGGTCTGCGCAGGAAACGCTGCACGCCAGGCGTCAAACCCGCCATCAATGCTGTACACCTCACTGAAACCCTGCCCCAGCAGAAACTGCGCGGCGCCTTTGCTGCTGTTGCCGTGATAACACATCACCAGCACCGGCAGATCGCGGCGCGCCTGCGCGATAAAGTCCGCCAGGTTGTCATTGGAGAGATGCTGCGCGCCAGCGGCATGTCCCAGGGCGAAACTCTGTGGATCGCGAATATCGACTAACTGCGCGCCCTGCGCCAGCTGCGTGTTTGCCTGCTGAACGTTAATACACTCGAAGATTTCCATCGTTATCTCTCATTTCGCTGTTCTGTTTGCGCCTAGTTTACCCTGAGAAACAGGTGCCATAACCTGATAAAGAAAAGGGTTATCTGTTTTTTTTCCTGCCGGAATGTTAGCTGCATCACGCAGGAATGTTTTTATTGCGTTAAAGACTGGCGAAAATGTTGGTTTCCGATTATTATTACGCTCGAAAACGAACATTTTAGAACTATTCCGAACATCGGAGGAGATGACGTGGAAACCAAAGACCTGATCGTGATCGGCGGCGGCATCAACGGAGCCGGCATTGCAGTGGACGCTGCAGGACGCGGACTGTCTGTGCTGATGCTGGAGGCGCGGGATCTGGCGTGTGCCACCTCCTCCGCCAGTTCCAAACTGATTCACGGCGGCCTGCGCTACCTTGAACACTACGAGTTTCGTCTGGTTGGCGAAGCGCTGGCCGAGCGTGAAGTGCTGTTAAAAATGGCGCCGCATATCGCTTTCCCGATGCGCTTCCGCCTGCCGCACCGCCCGCACCTGCGTCCGGCGTGGATGATCCGTATGGGCCTGTTTATGTATGACCGCCTCGGCAAGCGCACTACGCTGCCGGGCAGTAAAGGTCTGCGTTTTGGCGCGGAGTCGGCGCTGAAGCCGGAAATTACGCGCGGTTTTGAATATTCCGACTGCTGGGTGGATGATGCCCGCATGGTGGTGCTGAACGCGCAGGAAGTTGAGCGTAAAGGTGGCGAAGTGCGCACCCGTACCCGCGTTAACCGCGCATGGCGTGAAGGCGGCATGTGGATGGTTGAGGCAGAAGAGGTCGATACCGGCAAAATTCTGACCTGGCGCGCTAAAGGCCTGGTTAATGCGGCCGGCCCGTGGGTTAAACAGCTGTTTGACGACGGCCTGAAGCTGAAATCCCCTTATGGCATTCGCCTTATTAAAGGCAGCCATATCGTGGTGCCGCGCGTGCACACCGAAAAGCAGGCTTATATTCTGCAGAACGAAGATAACCGTATCGTGTTTGTTATTCCGTGGATGGATGAGTTCTCTATCATCGGTACCACCGACGTTGAGTACAAAGGCGATCCGAAAAACGTCAAGATTGATGAGGAAGAGACGCGCTATCTGCTGAAGGTGTTTAACGCGCACTTCAAAAAGCAGCTGACCTCAGATGATATCGTCTGGAGCTACTCCGGCGTGCGTCCGCTGTGTGATGATGAGTCAGATTCACCGCAGGCGATCACCCGTGACTATACGCTGGACGTGCGTGATGATAACGGCGGGGCGCCGCTGCTGTCAGTGTTTGGCGGCAAGCTGACTACTTATCGCAAGCTGGCAGAGCATGCGATGGAGAAACTGGCGAAGTACTACCCGAACGCCGGCCCGGCCTGGACAAAAAATGCCGTGCTGCCGGGTGGTGATTTCTCCGGTACGCGTGAGGACTACGCTGCCGGTCTGCGTCGCCGCTATCCCTTTATCAGCGAAAACATGGCGCGGCACTATGCCCGCACCTACGGCAGTCGCACCGAAATGCTGCTTGAGGGTGCCACCAGCCTGACCGATCTGGGCGAGAATTTTGGTCATGAGTTCTATGAAGCTGAACTGCGTTATCTGGTCAAAAACGAGTGGGTACGTGAACTGGATGATGCTATCTGGCGCCGTACCAAGCAGGGTATGTGGCTGAACACGGCCCAGCAGGCGCGCATCAGCGAGTGGCTGGCGCGCAACAGCCAGAAGCCGGCGCTTTCGCTCGCATCGTAAGGTCTGTTATCCGCTTTACCGACCCCGCACCCGCTGCGGGGTTTTTTATGTCGCCGGATAACCGATTCAGGAAGAGCGTGCAGGAATAACAGAACAGCGCCGCTGCCCCACAGAAGCGGCAGCGGCGCTGGCACAGAGCAGCAATCAGAGCCCGGCGTGTTCGCGGATATATTTGCGCGCTTTTACCGCATATTCAAACGGGTTGGCGATAGCCGGATCCTGCTCCGCCTCTACCACCATCCAGCCTTTATAGCCTGCCTCGTCGAGAATTTTAAACACCGGCGCGAAATCGATCGCACCATCTCCCGGCACGGTGAAGGTGCCTTTCTTCACGCCATCAAGAAACGACAGGGATTTCCCGCGCACTTCAGCCACCACTTCGTCGCGCACATCTTTCAGATGCACGTGGAAAATACGCGGCAGATGCGTGGTCAGTACGTCCAGCATCGCCTGCTGCGATCCTTCAGAGTAGTAAATATGGCCGGTATCATAGAGCAGGCCTACGCTGTCGTGGGTCAGCGCCATAAAACGGTCAATCTCTTCCGGCGTCTGGATCCCGGTTCCCATATGGTGGTGCAGCGTCACGCGCATGCCCTTTTCTGCGGCAAGCTGCGCCAGTTCGTTATAGCCTTCCGCCGTCAGGCGCCACTCTTCGTCACTGAACACCGGTTTCTGCTCAAACACGGCCAGCGTGGTACCCTGAATACTTTTGCTCTGCTCTGAACAGCCGATAACGCGCGCGCCCATCGCATGCAGGAAGTTCATATGGTTGATGAACTCATCGATGGTCTTCGCCTTATCGCCGTTAGCAAAAAAGGTGCTGAACCACGCGTTGCAGATCTCAATGCCGCGGATATCGAGCATCGGTTTCAGAATCGCCGGATCGCGCGGGTATTTACTGCCGACTTCGCTGCCGGTAAAACCGGCCAGCGCCATTTCACTGACCGTCTGCTGGAATGTGTTCTCTTTGCCCAGATCGGGCATGTCGTCATTGGTCCAGCCGATCGGCGCTATCGCCAGCTTTACATTCTCTTTGTTCATCTTCAGATCCCGGAATCAGGGCGGCGGAACAGCCGCGCCGCCGCAAAAAAAGTAGCAGGTTATTTGCTGTAGAATGCCGGACGCGGTGGCATTTCAACCGGCTCAATCGCGCCGCTGTTCTGCGCCTTCAGGCAGGCGTCAGCTGCTACTGAAGCGGCAAAGCCATCCCATGCGGAAGGTCCGGTAAGCTCACCGGCTTTAACATCGTTGATAAACGCCTGCAGCTCGACGTCATAGGCGTCGATAAAGCGATCTTTCCAGTCGGTCAGCAGCGGCGTACCGAGGCGCGCATTTTTACGCGTCTGGATCGCCGACGGTTCTGGCAGACGGGCGATGCCCTCTTCTCCCACCACTTCACACTGGATATCGTAGCCATAGGCGCAGTTCACGAAGATCTCCACATCGATGCGGATCCCTTTCTGCGTTTCAAACAGCACAATCTGCGGATCTTTCAGCTGCGCATGCGATTTTGACGTGACGCGCGGAAAGACCACCTGCACCGATTTATAGTCATCCTCCGTCAGCCAGCGCAGCACATCCAGCTCGTGGATCAGCGTGTTGGTGATGGCCATGTCGGTGGTGTAGTTCTCACCCACGCTCTGATTACGGTGCGCACAGTGCAGCATCAGCGGTTCGCCAATCTCACCTTCAGTAATCACTTTTTTCAGGGCGCGGTAGCCCGCGTCATACGGGCGCATAAAGCCCACCTGCACCAGCCGTTTGCCATGCTGAATTTCCGCATCCACAATACGGCGGCAGCCTTCCGCACTCATCGCCAGCGGCTTTTCACAGAATACCGGCTTGCCGGCAGCGATAGCCGCCAGGGTAAACTCTTCATGCGTCGGGTCCCAGGAGGTCACCAGAATGGCGTCAACCTCCGGCGAGGCGATCACCTGATGACCATCCTGATAAACCTCCGCGCTGATATTCAGCCGCTGCAGCGCCGCCCGGGCCCCCTCAACGTTGATGTCGGAAACCGCCACCACTTTTGCGCCCTGCAGTACGTTGTTACAGCGACGGATATGCTCCTGACCAATTGCACCGGTCCCGATTACCCCGAGTTTGAGCGTCATGATTACACCTGTAGAGTCAGATAAGAGATAAGACGGCCGATCTGCGCCGGCCAGAAGCGTTAATATTTACGTGCCTGCTGAATGTGCTGATTCAGCTTGTCAGCGACCTGCTGCGTACGCTCAGATTCAGAGGTTTGCGCCACGCCAACGTTCCACCAGCTGAAATATTTGTGCACCATGGTTTTTGGCAGCACTTTGATATCAATCAGGGTGGAGACGCTTTGCTGCTGTGCGTCGGCCAGCGCCGCCTTCAGCTGCTCAAGCGTGGTGACGCGGTAGGTTTTGCAGCCGTACCCGGCGGCAATGGCCGCAAAGTCCACCGGCACAAAGCCGCCATCGAGCCGCCCCCCTTCCGGATTACGGAAGCGGAATTCGGTCGTAAAGCTGTCCATACCGTGTTCCATCTGCAGGTTGTTAATGCAGCCGTTGGTCATGTTATCCAGCAGGATGACGTTGATCTTCGCGCCCTCCTGAATCGACGTCACCAGCTCTGAGTGCAGCATCATGAAAGAGCCATCACCGACCATGGCATAGACCTCACGCTGCGGCTGGGCCAGCTTTGCCCCCAGCGCGGCGTTGACTTCATAACCCATGCAGGAGTAGCCATACTCCACGTGATAGTCGTTGTAACTGCGGGTGCGCCAGACGCGCTGCAGGTCGCCCGGCAGGCTGCCCGCTGCGGCCACAATGACCGCGTCATCCGGCAGCTGCTCGTTCAGCGTGCCGAGCACGCTACTCTGCGTCAGCACGGATTGAGTAAGACGCTGAAATTCGGCAAACAGCGCGTCGCGATCGATATGGTCAGCAATTTCCGGAACGAAATCATCGCTGTTCCAGGTAGCAGCATAGACGCGCTGCGTCTCCTGCCGCAGCTGACGCTGCGCCTCTTCTATCTGATCGCCCCAGTGGCTTTCAAAGCCCTGCAGCTGCTGCGCCAGCGCGGTCAGCCCTTCGCGTGCATCGGCGAGCAGCTGCACGCCATCGAGCTTGTAGCTGTCGAAGTTGCTGACGTTAAGATTAAGGAAGCTGACCTCCGGATGGCGGAAAATCCATTTTGACGCGGTGGTGAAGTCGGTATAGCGGGTGCCGATACCGATAACCAGATCGGCCTCTTTCGCCAGCAGGTTAGCGGCCAGAGAGCCGGTTTCCCCCACGCCCCCCAGGTTCAGCGGATGTTCGGAACTCAGCGTGCCTTTGCCCGCCTGCGTTTCCGCAAACGGAATCGCGAAGCGCTCAGCAAATTTCAGCAGCGCCTCGCCCGCTCCGGAGTATTTGACGCCACCGCCCACGACAATCAGCGGCTTGTGCTTGCGCGCAATCAGCGCCAGCGCAGCCTCAAGCTGCGCAGGAGAAGGAAGGCGGCGATCGAGCCGATGCACGCGCTTCTGAAAGAAGTAGTCCGGGAAATCCCACGCTTCGCCCTGTACATCCTGCGGCAGGGCGAGCGTCACTGCACCGGTTTCGGCGGGATCGGTCAGCACGCGCATGGCGTTAATACAGGCGGACATCAGCTGCTCCGGGCGGCTGATGCGATCCCAGTATTTGCTGACGGCGCGGAAAGCATCATTGGTACTGATACTTAAATCGTGGCTCTGCTCGATCTGCTGCAGCACCGGATCGGGCTGGCGGGTCGCAAACACATCGCCGGGGAGCAGCAGCAGCGGAATACGGTTGGCCGTGGCGGTTGCCGCCGCGGTAATCATGTTGGCCGCGCCCGGGCCTACCGACGAGGTACAGGCGATAATCTGACGGCGCAGCGACTGTTTGGCAAAGCCGGTCGCAGCATGCGCCATACCCTGCTCGTTGCGTCCCTGATACACAATCAGATCGCCGCTATCCTGCTCCAGCGCCTGACCCATACCGAGTACGTTACCGTGGCCGAAAATGGCGAACACGCCTTTCACAAACTTGCTCTCTGCGCCATCGACATTCAGATATTGATTATCGAGAAACTTCACCAGCGCCTGTGCCGTTGTCAGTCTGATCGTGCCCATATCTCTTTTCCTTTACTTGCCGGCATCCGCAGAGGAGCCTCGCGACCCGGAGCAGGCTGTCTGGCTGCCCCGCGCATAAGTGAAACATGCGGCGATTATAAACAAATATTTTTTCCATAAAATACAATTACAGAAGAAACATTTCATTTTGCGATGGAGATCAAATTCAGCAGAGTAAAGTGGCTGAGCAGCCGTTTCTGCGTGGCTAAAGTGGAACGAAGCCAGAAAGCGTGGCGCGGTTATGAACTTTTGTTTCACCCGGAGAGCTTCTGCTATTTACCTGATATTTCCTGCGATCGGCTTCACAGCCCGGAGATGCCGCGCCTGTTTACGACGTTACCCCTGCTCTGTTGCGCAGAGCGGTAATTTTACCTGGCTCACAAAATAAAGATGTATGTTTCATTTTATGTTGTTTATGAAATATTCATTCCTCATACTGATTTTCCAGCCAGTCAGGCATTCTGAGAACCCGACAGCAGCGCACCCGACACGGGTGATGATGTTCGTGCCTGCTTATCACAGAAGGAAACTATAGGTATGAGTACACAACAGAAGCGGCTTGATGTGATTTGTATCGGACGCATCGCCGTTGATCTCTATGGTCAGCAAATCGGTTCGCGCTTAGAGGATATGACCAGCTTTAATAAATATCTGGGTGGATCCTCAGGCAACGTGGCGTATGGCACAGCCATCCAGGGGCTGAAATCTGCGATGCTGGCGCGCGTCGGCGATGAACATAACGGCCGTTTTTTACGTGAAGAGCTGCAGCGCGTCGGCTGTAACACTGACGGCCTGATCACCGATAAAACGCGTCTGACCGGACTGGTGATCCTCGGCATTAAAGATGAAGAGACCTTTCCGCTGATCTTCTATCGCGATAACTGCGCGGATATGGGACTGGTGCCGGATGATATTGAGGAGGCGTTCATTACCTCTTCACGCGCGGTCGCGATTACCGGCACGCACCTTTCCCATCCGGATACCCGCGCCGCCGTGCTGAAAGCGCTGGATATTGCCCGTCGCAACGGGCTGCGTACCGCGCTGGATATCGACTATCGGCCGGTATTGTGGGGCCTGACCTCACTGGGCGACGGTGAGACGCGCTTTATTGAATCGGGCCAGGTAACCCGCCAGCTACAGGAAGTGCTGCACTATTTTGATCTTATCGTCGGCACCGAAGAGGAGTTTCACATTGCCGGCGGCAGTACCGATACGCTGACGGCGCTGAAAAATGTGCGCCAGGCAAGCCAGGCCACGCTGGTGTGCAAGCGCGGGCCGCTGGGCTGCGTGGTGTTTGAGGGTGATATTCCGGACAGCTGGGAACAGACCCGGCTGCAGAGCGGCGTGCAGGTTGAAGTGCTGAACGTACTGGGTGCGGGCGATGCATTTATGTCCGGTCTGCTGCGCGGCTGGCTGAACGATGAGAGCTGGGAGCAGGCGTGTCGCTACGCGAATGCCTGTGGCGCGCTGGTGGTGTCGCGGCACGGCTGCGCGCCGGCAATGCCTACTAAAGCGGAGCTGGATGATTTCCTCAGCCGCGACCGTGAGGTTAAACGACCAGATCGCGATACGCGCCTTACTCACCTGCACCGGGTCACCACGCGCCGGCAGCAGTGGCCGGAGCTGAATGTGTTCGCCTTTGACCACCGTAAACAGCTGGCCGATATGGCGCAGGAAGCAGGCGTCAGCGAGACGCGCATTCCGCAGTTGAAACTGCTGCTGCTGCAGGCGGCGCAGGAGGCGGCGGCAGAAGCAGGCCTGAATGAAAAGAGCGGCATTCTGGCCGATACCACCTACGGGCAGAAAGCGCTGAACGCAATTACCGGCAAAAAGTGGTGGATTGGTCGGCCGATTGAGCAGCCCGGATCGCGGCCGCTGCGCCTGGAGCATGGCAATATCGGCTCGCAGCTGATCGACTGGCCGGCGGAGCACGTGGTGAAGTGCCTGGTGTTTTACCATCCGCACGACAGCGCTGAGCTGCGCGATGAGCAGGATGCGCTGCTGCTGGATGTCTGGCGCGGCTGTAACAAGAGCGGGCATGAGCTGCTGGTAGAGGTGATCCTGCCGGAGAGCAATCCGGATCACAACGAGTCTTACTATCATGAGATGCTGAGCCACTTCTACAGCCTCGGCATTCAGCCCGACTGGTGGAAACTGCCGCCGCTCTCTGCAGAGAGCTGGCAGGCGATAGGTGCGCTGATTGAACAGCAGGATCCGTACTGTCGCGGCATACTGCTGCTTGGCCTGGACGCGCCGGAAGATAAGCTCAAGGCGGGCTTTGCCGCGGCGGCGCAGGCGGAGTGGGTAAAAGGATTTGCCGTCGGGCGCACAATCTTTGGTCAGCCTTCACGTCAGTGGCTGAAAGGCGAGCTGGATGACCAGACGCTGATTGAGACGGTAAAAGGCAACTATCTGCGCCTGATTGGCTACTGGCGCGCGGCGCGCGGTTAGATCCGGCGGGCATTGTTTCCGCACACCCTCTCCCCTGGCGGAGAGGGTGCAACCCTCTGCTTTAGCTCTTTCCCGTGCCTCTCTCTTTCCGGCCTCCGATAACTTCACCGCAAACCGTACTGCCGCCACGCGGTTTTGTGAGGTATTGCATAATCCAATGAAATAGATGCGCTGCTGATGACAATTGAATGAAATTTTCCATCCATCTGGTACTATAGCGCTCATTATCCAGCCATTTTTCTTTTGTTAACGGGCCGAAGCAATGACCAATAATCCAACCCAGCTCACTCTGCTACAGGACGATATCCGTCGTCGCTACGAGACGCTGAGCAAGCGTCTGAAGCAGGTGGCTCGTTATATTCTCGATAACAGCAACAGCATCGCTTTTGATACCGTCGCCTCTATCGCTCAGCAGGCTGATGTACCGCCCTCCACGCTGATCCGTTTTGCCAACGCTTTTGGCTTCAGCGGCTTCAATGAAATGAAACAGGTGTTTCGTCAGCATCTGATGGAAGAGACCGTTAATTATACCGAGCGCGCGCGCCTGTTTCGCCAGACGGCCACCGATGACAGCGCCAGCTCGCCGGAAAGCCCGATGGAGATCCTCAACGTCTTCACCATGGTTAACAGTCAGGCGCTGCAGCAGCTGGCGATGCAGATAAACCCTGAACAGCTCAACAAAGCGGTACAGATGCTGAATGAGGCGGAGAATATCTACATTATTGGCCTGCGCCGCTCCTTCAGTGTGGCTTCTTATCTGGTGTATGCGCTGCGTCACCTTGAGCGCCGCGCGTTCCTGATTGACGGTCTCGGCGGCATGTTTGCCGAGCAGCTGAGCATGGTGAATCCCAAAGATGTGGTGATCGCTATCAGCTACTCGCCCTACGCCCGCGAAGCCGTTGAGCTGGTCGAGCTGGGCGCCCGACGCGGCGCGCATCAGATCGCTATCACCGACAGTCAGGTCAGCCCGCTGGCCGCCTTCAGCGACGTCTGTTTTGTGGTTCGTGAAGCGCAGGTCGATGGATTCCGTTCTCAGGTTGCTTCACTCTGCCTGGCGCAGACGCTGGCCGTGTCGCTGGCGCTGACTAACAGCAGCGAGCCGGAATAACTGCACCCATAAAAAAGGGCAGCGCGCTGGCTGCCCTTTTACCCTCCATACCGCGACTCAGCGGCTGCGTGGATAGCTATCGCTGTTTACCCAGGCGTGATCTTTCTCCCAGGTAAATTTCCACTGCCGTACCGGTCCCGCCATCACGTTGAGATAGTAGTTGTCATAGCCCGCCAGCGTGGCGACCGGGTGGTAACCGCGTGGCACCATGACCACATCGCGATTGCCGGGCGCCATACAGACATCCAGCGAGCGATCGTCGGTATAGACCCGCTGCATAGCAAAACCGGGTTCCGGATCAAAGCGATGGTAGTAGGTCTCCTCCAGATAGGTCTCATCCGGGCTCGCTTTATCATCATGCTTATGGCTTGGCCAGGAGCTGGTCGCTCCTTCACCGGTATAAACCTCCACCACCAGCAGGCTGTCCGCCGCTTTGTTATCCGGCAGAATATTATGCACCAGACGCTGGTTACGTCCTTTGCCGCGATGCTCAATGCCTACCTCTTCCGGCGGGATGAGCCGGGCCGGCAGATCGCCATGTCCCGGCGCGCTGCATACGGCCAGCTCAAGATCGGTTTCTGCGGTGATCTCCGCCTGATCGTGGTGCGGCACATAGACTGACCACGGGGGAGTCCGCTCAAACGGCGACATGCGCTTGCCAATACCGGCAAAGGCAGCGTGACGGGTTTTAACCGACGCCCGCCCGGCGACCAGCACCAGGCAGAGCTCTTTCTCACCGCTCTGCAGCGTCAGCGTCTCGCCCTGCTTTAGCAGGTAAGCCGCAAAGCCAACATATTCCCAGCCTGCGCTCTGCGGCGTGACGTGCTGAATACGACCGCTGCTGTCAGGCTGCTGTGCTTTTGAAATCAGGGACATGCTTTCCTCCTGTGACCGCCTCAACCCAGCGTAGGCATACTGAATTCCGATACGGTCTGCTGGCCGCTGGGCCAGCGTACGGTGGCAGTTTTCATCCGCGTATAGAAACGTACGCCATCCGGGCCGTGCACATTCAGCGCACCAAACACGGAACGTTTCCAGCCGCCAAAGCTGTGGAACGCCATAGGAACCGGCACCGGAACGTTTACGCCCACCATGCCCGCCTCGACGTTCTGAATAAACTCGCGCGCGGTGTGGCCATTGCTGGTAAAGATGGCGCTGCCGTTACCAAACTCATGGCTGTTAACCAGCTGCAGCGCGCTGCTGAAGTCGCTGGCGCGCATAATGCTCAGCACCGGGCCGAAGATTTCCTCACGCCAGATCACCATATCGGAGGTGACATTATCGAACAGCGTGCCGCCTACATAGTAGCCCTCTTCATGGCCCGCGACCCGGATAGTGCGGCCATCGACCACCAGCTTCGCCCCCTCCTGCTCACCTTTATCGATGTAGCCGAGCACTTTTTTCTGATGAGCGGCAGAGACCACCGGACCCATCTCATTCTCTTCCGCGCCCTGCTGCATGCCTGGCCCCACGCGCAGCGCTTTGATCAGCGGCGTCAGGCGGGCGATCAGTTTGTCCGCGGTATCATCGCCGACGGCAACCACTACCGGCAGCGCCATGCAGCGCTCGCCCGCTGAGCCAAACGCACCACCCATGATGGCATTGACGGTGGCATCCAGATCGGCATCCGGCATGACGATAGCGTGGTTTTTCGCCGCGCCAAACGCCTGTACGCGTTTGCCGTGCGCGCTGGCCGTTTTATAGATGTGCTCCGCAACGCCGGACGAGCCGACAAAGCTGACGGCCGCGATGCGCGGATCTTTATACAGCTGTTCTGCATCATCATTAGATGAGTGCACAACGTTAAATACGCCATCCGGCAGGCCCGCTTCTTTCAGCAGCTCCGCCATACGCACCGATGCGGACGGATCCAGAGCCGGTGGTTTGAGAATAAAGGTATTTCCGCACGCCAGTGCGATCGGGAACATCCAGAGCGGCACCATCGCCGGGAAGTTAAATGGCGTAATGCCTGCCACCACGCCCACCGGTTGCATCAGTGAGTAGCTGTCAACGCCGGTGCCTACGCCCGGCGAGTTTTCGCCTTTCAGCAGGTGCGGAATGCCGCAGGCAAACTCAATCACCTCAATACCGCGCGTCAGCTCACCGAGCGCATCTGACCAGACCTTGCCATGTTCTGAGACGATCAGGGCTGCCAGCTCATCACGGTGCTTTTCCATCAGCGCTTTGAAATTAAACATGACGCGCGCACGACGCAGCGGCGCGGTTTTCGACCATTCCGGAAAGGCAGCGTGCGCTACCGCAATCGCCTGCTCTACTTCTGCAGCGGTGCTTTGCGTCAGCTCACGCACCACTTTGCCGGTTGCCGGATCGTAAACCGGAATGGTTTCATTACTGGCGCTGTGCGTGATGCTGCCACCGATAAAGTTTCCAATAATAGTCATGTCGATGCCTCATTGATGTAAAGGGCCCTGCAGGCAGCAAAGGGTTAGCGTCAGGCTACCCGGGCAGGTGAGATGAAAAGCGTGCTATGAAGCTATTACAATGAAATAAATTTTTCAAATAATCTTTTTTGGAAGATTTTCTTTTAGCGGGCTGGATCGCATTTTTTCTGGCTGACGGGGCGCTGATCACTCTCATCAGCCAACGTTTTGGTTACTGCAGATAATGTTAACGGCGCATTTTTGCGAAGCGGATCTACTGTTTTAAATTTCATTATTTACTTATTTTGAAACAAATGTTCTCCTGATTTCCATCAGTATCTCTGCCTGCACGAGGTGCTCAGCGATCCTTATCTGTGTCCCTCAGGGATACTTTTGCCGTTGCTGGCCCCGGTCGGGGCCTTTTTTTTATGGCGTCTCCGCGCTGTCCGGCTGGCGGGATTTCAGCATATAGAGCGTGCAGCCCAGCGCGACACAGACCAGCAGCGCCGTCAGCAGATAGACCTGCGACACGCCGGCATAGCTCATGATCAGGCCAGCAAGGGGTCCCGTAATGCCCAGCGCCAGATCCATAAAGGCGGTATAGGTTGCCAGCGCACTGCCCTGATTCTGCTGCGGCACCGCTTTGACCGCGACAACGCCGATAGCCGGAAATACCAGAGAAAAGCCGGCGCCGGTCAGAAAGGCCCCCAGCTTCGCCATCCACGGATCGACCGCGCCTGCGACCAGAAACAGGCCCGCCGCTTCGATGGCAAAGCAGACGCTGGCGACGCGCAGCCCGCCCCATTTGTTAATCGCATCCGGAAACAGCAGGCGCATGCCCACGAACGCACTGCTGAACAGCGTCAGGGCAAACGCCGCCCCTTCCCAGCCACGTTCGCGGTAGAACAGGGTAATAAAGGTCGCAATCACGCCAAATCCGGCCGACCCCATCGCCAGCAGCACGCCATAGCCATATATTTTTCCCAGGACCGCACGGAACGGCAGCGGGCGCGCTTTACTGCCTTTAACCGCCGCACGCGGCAGCGCCAGCACCATCGCCAGCAGGCTGATGGCCACAATTACCCCTGAGAGCTGCAGCAGCCCGCCGCTGCGAAACAGCGCAACGCCCAGCGGCGCACCCAGCGCCATGGCGCCATAGGTGACAATGCCGTTCCAGGAGATAACGCGCCCGATATGCAGAGAACCCGCTTTCGCCACGCCCCACAGCGACGTCCCGGTGCCGCAAAAGCTCTGACCGACGCCGAGAATAATGCGCCCCAGGCAGAGCAGCGTCAGGCTGAGTAGCGCCTGCTGCTGTGTCAGGGCGGAGAAGAGCATACAGAGTCCGCTCAGCAGGCTGCCTGCCAGCCCCAGCACCACCACGCGCTTGGGTCCCCAGCTATCGGCAAAGCGTCCGGCATAGGGCCGGCTGAGCAGCGTAGCGATATACTGCAGGCTGATCACCACCCCGGCCCAGAACGCGCTATACCCCAGATTGTCATGGACGAACCCCGGCAGCACCGCCAGCGGCAGCCCGATAGTCAGATAGGTGGCGAAATTAAACTTCACAATAGAGAGAATCTGCAGATTCAGCCGGAGACGGCTCTGTTCCGCAGCAGCAGGCAGGTCAGGCATAGATAAACGCGCTCACGACAGGCATTTGATAACAGAAAATTAACTATACGCTTTTTCAGAGGGTATGCATCTGCTGAACGCCCTGGATCGCGCTCCTGTTTCTGGCGCTGTGCCCTGGCGTCTGCCCTGCCTGCGCGTGTATAAACAATCTCTTACCCGCCTTCAGCTACACTTGGATCAGAAAAATTCCCCGCAGGAGCAGCAATGAACGAAAAGCCACAGGAGAGAATTGGCCAGAACATTCTGGTCAAGCTGGCGATGTTAGTCATTATTCTGGCAGGCATCCGCGCCGCGTCAGACATACTCGTCCCCTTTCTGCTCGCCAGTTTTCTGGCCATCGTGCTCAACCCGCTGGTCAGCACGCTGATGCGTCGCGGGCTACGCCGCGGCGTCGCTATCTCACTGGTGATTACCGTTATCTTTATTATGATGCTGCTGCTGGTCGCCGTGCTGGCAAGCTCAGTCGGTGAATTCAGCGATACCTATCCGCAGATCCGCACCATGCTGGAGCAGAAGCTGATGGTCATCCAGCATCTGGCGGCGGGTTTTCATATTAATATTTCAACCGAAACGCTGGCGCAGCACTTTGACCCGAATCTGATCATGAACATGGCAACCACGGTACTGGCGCAGTTTTCCGGCGCGATGACCAATATTGTGCTGCTGATCCTGACGGTGGTGTTTATGCTGTTTGAAGTGCACCACCTGCCTTATAAAATGCGCAACGCCCTGACAAACCCGCAGATCCGTATTGCGGGCCTGCATAAAGCGCTAAAAGGCGTGACCCACTATCTGGCTCTGAAAACGCTGGTAAGCCTGATAACCGGATTTTCTGTATGGCTGGTTCTGCTGCTGCTGGACGTGAAGTTTGCGCTCTTCTGGGGCGTGGTGGCCTTTATACTCAATTTTATCCCTAATATCGGCCCGATTATCGCCGGTATCCCGCCGTTTATTCAGGCGCTGGTGCTGAATGATATTTACGATGCGATGCTGGTCGCGTTTTTGTTTAGCGCAATCCATATGGTATTTGGCAATATGCTGGAACCGCGTCTTATGGGGCGCGGGCTGGGCCTCTCTACGCTGGTGGTTTTTCTGTCGCTGATTTTCTGGGGCTGGCTGCTGGGGCCGGTCGGCATGCTGCTGTCGGTGCCGCTGACCAGCGTCACAAAAATTCTGATGGAAACCACGCCGGGCGGCAGTCGGCTGGCGATCATGCTTGGCACCGGCAGGCCGCGCCTGAAACGACGCGAGCCGCAGCGGCAGATCAAATAGCATCCGGCCTCGTCACCGTTTTGCTTTTAGCGATTAATACCTCTTTATCGCTGCTTTTAACCGCAAAACCACGATTTATCCGCTGGATAAACGCAAATTGAGCGGGAAAAAGCGGGCGATAAGCGCAACGGGCAGCGATCGTTAACGCCAGCGGGTGGCATCGCAGACGATTCACAGCCCTGCAGAGCGTAAAGAAGATGCTATGCTGCTGGCGCGGCTGATGAATGCCTAACCCCACCGAGGAGAGTCTGGTGCCTCTGCGTAAAAAACGTCGTGATTTTGGCTGGCTCTATATTGTCTGCGCCGGACTGCTGCCGCTGGTGCTGGGCATCGTCTGTACGGCGATTGAAGCGCGCCATATGGTCAGGCAGCAGCAGGTGGCAACAGCTAATATTCTGCTGGCTCAGGCGGAGAAAATGAGCGACAACGCCTGGGGTATGATCGCCGAACTGCAGCAATACCAGCATCAGACCTGCAGCGATATCGAAAAGCATCTGCAGCGCATCGGCACGCTTAACGCCTACTTTCGTTCGGTGGGGATGCTGCAGGGCGATAACATCACCTGCTCCTCCGCTTACGGCGTTAATCACGGCGCGCTTGAATCGATGATAATGCGTCCGCTGCCGGTGACGGATAAAGCCGTCTGGAGCCTCTCACTGCCCGGCACCTCGGGCGTACCGCATCGTCCGGCGGTGATTTTCGTGCGTCAGCTACCGGACAGCAGCGGCTTCTGGGCCGTTATTGATGGCCAGTATCTGATGGACTTTATGCATGCCATGGGAGAGTCCCGCGGCTATCAGATGAGCCTGCAGTTCAGCGAAGGCGCAATTATCGCCAGCGGCAACTCTAAAACGCCAGCTGAACACTATATGCAGAGCACTCTGTTTCAGAGTGAATCGCCGCGTTACCCTATTCGCGTCAGCGTAACCGTGCCGCCGGCAGAGCTGATCGCCGCCTGGCGACAGGCGCTGTTTATCTTCCTGCCGATGGCCTCAATCTTCTCAATCATGCTGATGATACTGACGGCAAACTGGCTGCGCCGGCGTATCTCCTGGGCCGATGAAATCCGCCGCGCCATGCGTAATCGTCAGTTCTCGGTTCACTATCAGCCGGTGTACAGCAACACCCTGGCGCGCTGTTCAGGCGCAGAAGCGCTGCTGCGCTGGCAGCTCCCCGATGGGGAGATGGTGCGACCCGATATTTTTATTACGCATGCGGAGTCAGAGGGGATGATTGTCGATCTCACCCGCCATCTGCTGGAACTGATGAGTGAAGATATCGCCCGCTGGCCGGTGATGCCAGGTTTTCACCTCGGGTTTAATCTGGCGGCAGATCATCTGCAACATGCGGAATTTACTGAGGATATCATGCAATTTGCGCACGCTATCCGCGACAAGCAGATGCTGCTCACGCTTGAACTTACCGAGCGCAGCCTGATTCAGGATGGCGAAGCGGTGGCGCGCAAGCTGCGCTTTCTGCAGGCGCAGGGCATGAAAGTCGCCATCGACGATTTCGGCACCGGCCACTGCTCCCTCTCCTATTTGATGACCTTCCCGCTCGACTACCTGAAGATCGATCGCGGCTTTATCAACGCTATTGAGGGGCTGGAGATCGAAACGCCGGTGCTGGATGCGATTATCACTCTCTGCCATAAGCTGAAGCTGGAGGTGCTGGGCGAAGGGGTGGAAACCGCGCTGCAGCTCGCCTATCTGCAGCAGCGTCAGGTCACGTTTATTCAGGGCTATTATTATGCCCGTCCTGTCGCCAGTCAGACCTTTCTGCGCTGGCTGGAAGAGCATGGCAGCCAGCCGCTGAGCGGTATTGTCTCTGCATCGCACTGACCTCATCACAGCCCGCATGACATGCGGGTTATGTCAAAAAAAGTAAAATATTTTTTACCCCTCTGACACCGCTTTACGACCATATAATTAGCTAAAAAGTAACCACTTACTGGCTAAAACATGACAAATATCACATAAAAACGGTATACTCCGTCGCGGTTCGCAATAATTACCCGGGTAATAATTGCTATGGCTGGCCAGGGAAAAACCCGTTTTCACGGCTATGCTTTAATTTTCTCAACGCCGCGGACTGAGTTGATAGCAGACAGCCGGCGGCGTTGAGGATTTTTCGAATTCCAATACAGGGTAACATCATGAAATTACGTAGGAAGCGTGTAAAACCTATCGGGCTGGATGACGTCACCATTATTGATGACGCCCGCTTACGCAAGGCTATTACTGCGGCATCGCTGGGTAATGCGATGGAGTGGTTCGACTTTGGTGTCTATGGCTTTGTTGCCTATGCGCTGGGTAAAGTCTTTTTCCCGGATGCATCTCCGGGCGTGCAGATGATCGCGGCGCTGGGTACCTTTTCGGTTCCGTTCCTGATCCGTCCGCTGGGTGGTCTGTTCTTCGGCATGCTGGGCGATAAGTATGGCCGCCAGAAAATTCTCTCTATCACCATTGTTATTATGTCGGTCAGTACCTTCTGTATCGGCCTGATCCCCTCTTACGCCTCTATCGGCATCTGGGCGCCGATTCTGCTGCTGCTGGCCAAAATGGCCCAGGGCTTCTCGGTCGGCGGTGAGTATACCGGCGCATCGATTTTTGTCGCAGAGTACTCCCCGGACCGTAAACGCGGCTTTATGGGCAGCTGGCTCGACTTTGGTTCTATTGCCGGCTTTGTGCTGGGTGCAGGCGTTGTGGTGCTGCTCTCGACCATCGTCGGGGAAGATAACTTCCTTGAGTGGGGCTGGCGCGTGCCGTTCTTCCTGGCGCTGCCGCTGGGCCTGATTGGCCTCTATCTGCGCCATGCGCTGGAAGAGACCCCGGCTTTCCAGCAGCACGTTGATGGTCTGGAGCAGGGCGACCGTGACGGCCTGCGCGATGGCCCGAAAGTGTCGTTTAAAGAGATCGCCACCAAACACTGGAAAAGCCTGCTGGCCTGTATCGGTCTGGTGCTTGCCACCAACGTAACCTACTACATGCTGCTGACTTACATGCCGAGCTACCTGTCGCACAACCTGCACTACTCAGAAGATCATGGGGTGCTGATTATCATCGCCATCATGATGGGTATGCTGTTTGTACAGCCGATCATGGGCATGCTGAGCGACCGCTTCGGCCGTCGTCCGTTTGTTATCCTCGGCAGTATTGCGCTGTTCTTCTGTGCGATCCCGGCGTTTACGCTGATTAACAGTAACGTGCTGGGCCTGATTTTTGCCGGCCTGCTGCTGCTGGCGGTGATCCTCAACGCCTTTACCGGCGTGATGGCCTCGTCGCTGCCCGCGATGTTCCCGACGCATATTCGCTACAGCGCGCTGGCCAGCGCATTCAACATCTCGATTCTGGTGGCCGGTCTGACGCCGACCGTGACCGCCTGGGCAGTAGAAGCCAGCAATAACCTCTATATGCCTGCCTACTATCTGATGGTGGTTGCTGTCGTGGGTCTGATCACCGGTCTCTATATGAAAGAGACGGCGAACAAACCGCTGCGTGGCGCCACGCCTGCGGCATCTGACCTGGATGAAGCCCGTGAGATCCTGCAGGAGCATCACGACAACATCGAACAGAAGATTGAAGATATTGATGCCGAGATCGCACGCCTTGAGGCTAAACGCCGCAACCTGGTCGATCAGCATCCGGTTATTAAAGAGTAATATTCACCAGTCCCGCCGCCCGGCGGGACTTTTTTATCTCCCGTCTCCGCCTCTCAGCAGCACACATTCTTCATTACCCGACGTGAAAAAGAGTAAACTGTAGTCACTATTTTCATCCAAAAAAGTTGTGTGAACATGTCTGAATTTAATCTGATCCAGCGCCCGAGAAGGCTGCGTAAAAGCGCCTCTATGCGCGCAATGTTCCAGGAATCCGGCCTTAGCATCAACGATCTGGCGCTGCCGATCTTTGTTGAAGAAGAGGTGGATGACTATGTGCCGATCAACGCTATGCCAGGCGTGATGCGAATTCCGGAAAAACGTCTCGCGTATGAAATTGAGCGTATTGCCAAAGCGGGTATCCGCTCGGTAATGACCTTCGGTATTTCGCATCATACCGACGCCACCGGCAGCGATGCATGGCAGGAGAATGGCCTGGTCGCGCGTATGGCGCGTATCTGTAAAGATACCGTGCCGGAGATGATCGTGATGTCCGACACCTGCTTCTGTGAATACACCAGCCACGGCCACTGCGGTGTGCTGTGCGATCACGGCGTGGATAATGACCAGACGCTGATCAATCTGGGCAGGCAGGCGGTAGTAGCCGCGCAGGCGGGTGCTGACTTCATCGCCCCTTCAGCGGCAATGGATGGTCAGGTTAAGGCGATTCGTCAGGCGCTGGATGGGGCGGGCTTTACGGATACGGCGATTATGTCCTACTCCACTAAGTTTGCCTCTTCGTTCTACGGCCCGTTCCGTGAGGCCGCTGGCACGGCGCTGAAAGGCGATCGCAAGACCTATCAGATGAACCCGATGAACCGGCGTGAAGCGATCCGCGAATCCCTGCTGGATGAAGCCGAAGGGGCGGATTCGCTGATGGTTAAACCTGCCGGCGCCTATCTCGACATTCTGCGTGATATTCGCGAACGCACCACGCTGCCGCTGGCTGCCTACCAGGTGAGCGGTGAATATGCGATGATCAAGTTCGCCGCGCAGGCGGGTGCGATTGACGAGCGTAATGTCGTACTGGAAAGCCTGGGCGCCATTAAGCGTGCCGGTGCCGACCTGATATTCAGCTACTTTGCGCTGGATCTCGCCGAGCAGAAAGTGCTCTGATAAGCACTCTTCAGCCTGGCGGTCGCTATCGCCGGGCTGCTGATTTACACAATAATCGTGAGCACGTGAACCGCTTTTTCTGATCGAAATTTAAATAAATAACGCTGCTTTTATTCTGTTATTTCCAGAAATAACGGTAAAGTATTTATATAAAAACAAGACCATTCTTGATATGAGAATATATTAATCAAAAGCAGAAAAATAATTTAGCATGCCGCTATTTTATGCCGTTTAATTAACCTTCATAATAACGAGTGAAGGGAAAACATCGGCATGAAGCAGAAATATAATCAGCAAGTTATCGCCATAATAAAAGAGTGGATCACCGATAATCTGGAGCAGCGCCTGAGCATCGACGATATTGCACAGAAATCAGGATATTCGAAATGGTATCTGCAGAAATTATTTGCCCGCTATTATAGTGAAACGCTGGCGCGTTATATTCGCCGGAAAAAACTGACCCACTGTATTGCGGATCTTAAATACAGCGACACGCCGATTATTCGCCTGGCGCTGAAATACCATTTTGAAAGCCAGCAGTCGCTGACCCGTTCGTTTAAGCAGACGCTGGGTTGCACGCCGCTGCAGTGCCGCAGGCGCAGGTTGAGTCACGAAGCGGAAGCGCATATCCGCAACAGTGACGACCCCTGTGCGATTTGCCGGCGTATGGAGGGTAAACCGGGCTCTCCGGATGAAGACCCGCTGTGATCGGCCGGCAACACGCTTCGCGCCGGCCGCAGAGAAGCGCAATCGCTTTTATGCCACTGGCTTACCCGGCAGCATCACGGCTGACATGATCTGCCGGCAGCGCAGCGCCTCCTGACGCGCCTGCTGCTGCTGCGGCAAGGCCAGATCCTGCCACACCTGCTGCAGATGGGTTGCCAGGCCAGGCTGGAAGCGGATTTTCTGCAGCGCGTAATCGGAGTTACCGCCTTCAATAATCTGTTGCATCGCCTGCGGGCTGTTATCGCGCCCGTCGTGGGTCAGCGTACAGAATACAGCAATATAATAAGCTTTATCTTCATCATCATAATGTGGCATCAGCCACCATACGGCTGCGCTCAGCAAAATCAGCACCGGCAGCAGAAATTTCATTTTTAACATAGTGTCACAGGATCGGCGGAGTAAAAAACCTGGCGATAATAGCAGATTAGCGGCCCGGCTACCCGCCCGCGTGAGCCATCCGCGCCGGTTTCTGCGGATTCTCTTAAAGTTGTTGTTTTACGGTTTATTGATTGAGCAACTTCCCGCCCTTTGTTAATTTTAAAACTTCATTTCGCGCCGCTCAGGGTGCATTCAGGACGTTGCCACAGGGCCAGTTTTTTTGCCTGCATAAAAACTGCGATAGCTGACGGCCTGCGACAGGAAAAAGCATGAACAAAAATAACGTTAAAACGCATCTGGTCTCGCTGGGTCTGCGGGCAGAGAAGATGCTGACGCGGCGTAAACAGCTGGCAAGCTATAATCCGCGCGATGAGCAGGATATCGATATGTGCAGCCAGCCCGCCACCGGCACGCCAATCCCGCAGCAGATCTGGATGTACTGGGAGAGCGAAACGCTGCCCGCTGAAGTGCAGATTTTTGTGGATAAAATTGTCCGGGAAAACCCGGGTTACCAGATGACGGTGATTAACAATCGCAATCTCGCCCACTATCTGCCGGACCTGCAGTTTACGCATCCCGATATGCGTCCGTCGCACAAAAGCGATGTTATCCGCCTGGAGCTGCTTTACCGCTATGGCGGCATCTGGATGGATGCCACCATTATCCTCAACCGTACGCTGGATACGCTGCTGGCCGTTAACGCCGATGCGCGTTACGACCTGATTGCGTTTTATCGTGCCGGTTCAACGCACGATATGGCTTATCCGGTGATTGAGTCGTGGTTTCTTGCGGCTCCGGCGAACAATGCCTTTATTGGCCGCTGGCTGCACTATTTCCGCCCGATTGTGACGCTGGGGGCGGAGGCTTTCTTCCGGCAGCTGCTGGCGCAGCCTGACTATGACACCCTGGTGCAGGGGATTACGCCACCCGACTATCTGGTAGTCTATCTGGCGCAGCAGCAGGCGCTGCGCGAAAGCAATCATTACAATCTTTATCTGCGCAAGTGCGAAGCCAGCGCGCTGCTTTATCAAAGCCTGAGCGAGTGGCGTCCGGTCCGGCTGAGCCGCATGCTGATGGTCGATCGTCTGCCTGAGGTGCTGCCGCCGTTAACCAAACTCACCGGCTTCGATCGCAAATATCTCGCCACCAACCTGAAATATGGCGTGGTCAACCGCGACAGCCTGCTGGGACAGCTGCTGCTGAGCCGCCGGTAATGCTCAGAGCGCCTGGGCGCAGGCCCAGGCGGAACTCCACGCCCACTGGAAATTGTAGCCCCCCAGCCAGCCGGTCACGTCCGCAACTTCACCAATGAAATAGAGGCCCGGCACATCGCGCGCCTCCATGGTTTTTGAAGAGAGCTGGGTGGTATCGACGCCTCCCAGCGTGACCTCTGCGGTGCGATAACCTTCGGTGCCGTTTGGCTGTACCCGCCACTGGTGCAGTAACTGCGCCAGTTCAGCCTGCTGTTTGCTGTTGAGCTGCTTCAGGGTGACATCCGGAATCGAATTCATCGCCTGCAGAACCTCCACCAGCCGCTTCGGCAGGATCTTCGCCAGGCTGTTTTTCAGGCTGAGATTGGGATGTGCGCTGCGCTGCTCATCAAGGTAGTCGTTCAGCGCCAGCGCCGGCAGCAGGTTGACGCTGATAAACTCGCCTGGCTGCCAGTAGCTGGAGATCTGCAGCACTGCCGGACCAGAGATACCGCGATGGGTAAACAGCATCGCCTCCTTAAACAGCGTGCCATCCTGCGCTTCGATGGTGGCCGGCAGCGCAACGCCCGACAGGGTGCTGAGCTGCTCCAGCAGCGGCTTATGCAGCGTAAACGGCACCAGTCCGGCGCGGGTCGGATAGACGCGCAGACCAAACTGCTCCGCCACTTTGTAACCAAACGGCGACGCGCCCAGTCCCGGCATCGACAGCCCGCCGCTGGCGATCACCAGCTTCTCTGCCCATACCTCTGCGCCATTAAGCTGCAGCCGGTATCCCCCGTTGTCACGCTCCGTGCTCAGCACTTCGCTGCGCAGCCGCAGCGTCACCGCACCCGCTTCACACTCTTTCAGCAGCATATCGACAATCTGCTGCGCGGAGTCATCACAGAACAGCTGACCCAGCGTTTTTTCATGCCAGGCGATGCCGTACCGGCTGACCAGATCGATAAAATCCCACTGGGTGTAACGCGCCAGTGCAGATTTGCAGAAGTGCGGATTGTGCGACAGGTAGGCCGCCGGCTCGGTATACAGATTGGTAAAGTTGCAGCGACCGCCGCCTGACATCAGAATCTTACGGCCCGCTTTTTTGCCGTTATCCAGCAGCAGTACGCGGCGCCCGCGCTGTCCCGCCTGCGCTGCACAGAACATCCCGGCAGCACCTGCCCCTATTACGATAACGTCAAACTTTTCCACTGCGATGTCCACCTGATTACGAAAGGCGCTGATTGTAGTGATCTGCGGCTTTTTGCGCCACCTTCAAAAAAATGCCGTAAATATGTCATAATGTAACTGTTTCATTTTTCGGCTCTTTTACCTTGTTTTGTCCTCTGAGTTACCAATTTAAGACAAAAAAAGGCTATATTTCTCTTTCCCATACAGTGCGTTGTCGCAGATAATGCGCCGCGTTCATGTCCTCCAAAATGGCGTAACGTTTATGCTACATCTGTTTGCTGGTCTTGACCTGAGTACCGGCCTGTTATTGGTTCTTGCCCTGCTGTTTGTATTGTTTTATGAGGCAATCAACGGCTTCC
>JAAIGE0101282130.1_pt1 | contig 50605 bp, 41 predicted proteins | sample 6487951 | NCBI WGS metagenome assembly JAAIGE01 (sample SAMN13974128, study PRJNA590717) | phyllosphere metagenome | biome: tomato field; feature: multiple bacterial spot infested tomato fields; material: tomato leaves; isolation source: leaves from tomato fields | host: Solanum lycopersicum ...
CCAGGGCATCGCTGCCGAGGGTCAGGCGTTCGCCCTCGACCGTGAGGATCTCCACCTTGAGCAGGTTGTGCACGGTCAGGCCGTACTTCAGGCAGTGCACGCCCCCGGCATTTTCGGCGACGTTGCCACCGATCGAGCAGGCAATTTGCGAGGAGGGGTCTGGGGCATAGTACAGGCCATGGGGGGCAGCAGCCTGGGAGATGGCCAGGTTGCGGACACCGGGCTGCACGCGGGCAAAGCGCCCCTGAGGGTTCACCTCAAGGATACGGTTGAAGCGCGCCATCACCAGCAGGATGCCCTTGGCCAGTGGCAGGGCGCCGCCCGACAGACCGGTACCGGCGCCACGTGCCACTACCGGCACGCCGCGCTGGTGGCAGAGCCTGAGCAGGGCTTGCACCTGCTCCAGCCGTTCGGGCAGCACCACCAGCAGCGGTACTGTGCGGTAGGCCGACAGGCCGTCGCATTCATAGGGTTTGAGGTCTTCTTCGCGGTGCAAAATTTCGAGGTCGGGCAGGGCAGCGCGCAGCGCTTGCAACAGGCCCGCCCGGTCCATGCTGGGCAGCACGCCATCGACGCGTTCGTCGTAGAGGATGTTCATCGGCTCACTCGGCAACTGTTTTTGTTGTTGTTGGCAAAGCGGTCACCTTTGCAGCGTGCGCGTGGCGAACGCTGTGGTCGAGCACGCGAAGCACTGGTCCTACCAGTTTTTGCACCAGGCAGTGGTTATAGATGGCTTTGTCCGGCTAGATTGGAGCCAGCGGCACAAGTGGTCCTACCAGCAGGAGCGGTGTGATGGTTACTGAAGGCAAGGCCAAGGTCGCCGACCAGGTCGCCGAACGGGTCGAGCGGTTGATCGTCGAAGGCGTGCTGAAGGTGGGGCAGGCGCTGCCGTCGGAACGGCGGCTGGTGGAAAAGCTGGGGTGCTCGCGTTCGGCCCTGCGCGAGGGCCTGCGCATCCTGCGTGGGCGCGGCATGATTGACACCGAGCAGGGGCGCGGCTCGTTTGTCGCCGATCTGACGGGGCGGTCGGGGACTACACCGCTGATGCACCTGTTCAGCTCGCAACCGCGCACGCTGTACGACCTGCTGGAGGTACGGGCGTTACTGGAGGCAGAATCGGCGCGGCTGGCAGCCTTGCGTGCCACCGAGGTCGACCGTTTACTGATTCGCCGTCGTTACGAAGAAATGCTGGCTGCCCATGAGGCCGCCGAGGCGCTCGATGCCCGCGAGCATGCCCACCGTGACCATGCCTTTCACCGGGCGATCAGCGAGGCTTCACACAATCCGGTACTGGTGCATACCCTGCAATCGCTCAGTGACCTGACCTTGAGCACGGTCTTTGCCTCGGTCAACAACCTGTATCGCCGGCCGGCGCAGAAGCGCCAGATCGATCGGCAGCATGCGCGGTTGTATCACGCGGTGATGGAGCAGTTGCCCGAGCAGGCGCAACGGGCGGCACGGGAACACATCAACGGGATACGTGACAGTCTGCGAGAGATCGAGCAGGAGGAGCAGCGCCTGGTCAGGGCGACCATGCGTATGGATGGTTGGGGGTGATCATGCCTGTGCTGGCTTCTTCGCGGCAAGCCCGCGAAGAAGCCAGCGCCGGACTGCCTCAATGGTCAGCTATGCGGTCATCCTGCGACAGGATGGCCCGGGCCAGTTCTTCATCGTTGGCCTGCAGCCCTGGGTGATCCTTGCGGGCCTGTTCCAGCGCTGCCTCCACGTAGGCGCCGCGGATCGCACCGCCACTGGCTACGAACGCAGAAAGCTCGTCACGGGCCGGGATGATGCGTTTGTCATCCTTGAAGGTGGAATAAAGCGAAGCGGAAACACCGGCCGAGGTGGCGACGTCGCCCGCATCGACGCGGGCCAGGGCAGCACCGGCAGGCAGCAGGAGCAGCAGCGCAGGGGCGAGGAATAGGTGGCGCATGTCGTGATCTCCAGTAGCGTGAAGCACAGGGAAATAAACCACTCAGTGTTTAAGAAAGCGCCAGAGGGGTGGTAGTTCCCTTTACTGTTCTGGAGATTGCAGGGGGCTGCTGCACAGCCCAATCGCGACACAAGGCCGCTTACAACAGGTTGTGGCGAATCACCGAGGTGTGTACACACCACCGATCAATGTAGGAGCGGGCTTGCCCGCGAATGCGGTGGCGGCAGCAACGGCAAACAGCCAGGAATATTGGCCGGCAGGCCCGGCCTCTTAGCGGCTGAACCCGCTCCTGCAGGGGGCTGCAGGAGCGGCCTTGTGTCGCGATTGGGCCGCAAAGCGGCCCCCAAGGCCCGATCAGGCCAACTGGTAAGTGGTCTTCACCCGGGTATAGAACTGCCGCGCATGCGTCCCTTGCTCACGCGAACCCAGGCTCGATGCGCCGTTCCCGCCAAACGGCACGTGATAATCCACCCCGGCGGTAGGCAGGTTGACCATCACCATACCCGCCGAACTGTTGCGCTTGAAATGCTCGGCATGCCGCAGCGAGGTGGTGACGATCCCGGCAGACAAGCCAAACGCAGTATCCTCGGCCGCCGCGAACGCTTGGTCATAGTCACGCACCTTGAGCACGCTCAACACCGGCCCGAAGATTTCTTCGCGGTAGATGCGCATGTCCGGTGTCACCTCGGTAAACAGGGCAGGGGTAAAGAAGTATCCCCCCGCCTGGCTGTCGATACGTTCGCCGCCACACACCAGCTTCGCGCCTTGTTCAAGGCCCGCAGCCACGTAGGACAGGTTCTGCTCCAGCTGCCGGCTATCCACCACCGGCCCGATGTCGGTGCTGGCCTGCAGCGCATCGCCCACCTTCAGGGCGCGCGTGCGTTCGGCCAGGCGCGCAACGAAGGCGTCATGAATGCCTGCGGTCACGATCACCCGCGAACTGGCTGTGCAGCGCTGGCCAGTGCTGTGGAACGAGCCGTTCAAGGCCACGTCCACGGCCTGTTCCAGGTTGGCATCGTCCAGCACGATCAGCGGGTTCTTGCCGCCCATTTCCAGCTGGACTTTCTTCATGCCGTCGGCAGCCAGCCGTGCAATCTGCCGGCCGGTGTGCTCAGAGCCGGTGAAGCTGATGCCATCGACGTGCGGGGAGCGGATGATCGTATCGCCGACGCTGCGCCCAGGGCCGATCAGCAGGTTGAACACACCGGCTGGCAAACCGGCGCGAGCGATAATTTCGGCCAGTGCCCACGCCGAGGACGGCACCAGCTCGGCCGGCTTGAACACCACGCAGTTGCCGAAGCACAGTGCCGGGGCAATTTTCCAGGCCGGAATGGCAATGGGGAAGTTCCATGGCGCGATGATGCCGACCACACCCAGTGGCTGGGTGAACACGTCAATGCCGACGTCCCGGCGTATCGACTGGTATTTCTCGCCCTCGGCGCGCAGGGCTTCCTGGGCGTAGAACTTGAACGAGCGCCCGGCGCATTCCACTTCGCCCAGGGCTTCGCGCACCACCTTGCCTTCTTCGCGGGCCAGCAGCGTGGCCAGTTCTTCGCGTCGGGCAAGGATTTGCGTACCGATGAAGTCCAGCGCGTCGGCGCGTTGCTGTGGGTTGCTGCGTGCCCAGGCTGGGTGCGCGCGGCGTGCAGCGGCAATCGCTTGTTCGGTCAGCAATTGGTCGGCGCGCTCGAAGCGTTCGAGCACTTCACCCGGGTTGGACGGGTTGCGGTTTTCCAGGATATCGGTGCTGCTGCCAAGCGCGACAAAGGTGCCGTCAACGTAGCTACTCTTGGTAACGGGGGTCATGCGGTACGCATCCTTTTTGCAGAAAGCTGGCGGGCGACGAAGTCGCTGATGTTGTCCACGGCGCTGTCCATCAGTTGTTGCATGGCGTCTTCGCTGCTCCAGGCGATGTGCGGGTTGAGCAGGAAGTCGTCGCGGTCGATCAGCTGGAACAGAGGGTTGCTCGGGTGCAGCGGCTCCACTTCCACCACATCCAGCGCCACGCCACCCAGGCGGCCGGCCTGTAGCGCGTCGATCAGCGCCGCTTCGTTGACCACGCCGCCGCGGCCGGTGTTGACCACCACGGCATCGGCCTTCATCAGTGCCAGTTGTTCAGCATCGACCAGGTTGTGGGTTTCGGGCGTTAGCGGGCAGTTGATCGACAGTACGTCGCAGCTTTGCAGCAGCTCGGCCAGTGGCCTGCAATCGGGGCCCTGACGCTTGCCACCACGGTCCTCGAACAGCACCTGCATGCCGAACGCCCGCGCCAGGTGGGCCAGGCGCAGGGCAATCGGGCCGCTGCCGATGATTGCCAGTTGCTTGTCGCGTACGTCGCGGATGCGGTGGTTGAAGTAGATGTTCTGGTGTGGCTGATCGCCGGCATGCACCTGGCGCATCAGCCGGGTGAACGCAGCCGGCCGGCGGAACAGTTCAAGGATCATCGCCAGGCTGTGTTCGGCCACGGTATTGGCGGCATAGCCCGGCACGCTCGCCACTTCGATGCCATGGGCCTGGCAGTAGTCGACGTCGACGATGTCGCGGCCGGTCAGGGCCAGCGAGATCATCTTCAGCCGGGGCAGCTGGCGCAGGTGTTCTGCGCGCAGCGGCACGCTACAGGTCAGTGCTACAGTGGCGTCTTTCAAGTGTGCCAGCACTTGCTCGGGGTGGGTGTAGGCGAACTGCTGCCAGCTGTGCTCGCAGTCAGGGCGCTTCAGGCGGGTGGAAGGCGCCAGGCCTTCGTCATCAAGGAAGACGATATGTTCGCTCATGCTGCTGTCCTTATTTTTTCTGCGCCGGCACGTAACCGGCCGGCGCCATGCCGACCAGCTGGCGGGTGATGAAACCGGCGTCCTGGTCGTGGTCTTCCAGCGATTCCTTGCGCACCAGCGCGTCACGCACCAGGTGGGCGCCAAAGAAGCGGAACGGCTCTGGCGGCAGCAGTGTCATCTTCTGGTTGACCAAGCCACAGTTGGCCCATTCGTCGTTGGCATGGGTGGCCAGCGACTTGATGATGCGGCTTGCGAACACCGTGGTGGCCACGCCATTGCCAGAGAAACCGATGCCATAGCTGATGGTCTGGTGCTGGTCGAGGTAGCCGAAGTTGGGCAGGCCTTTCATGGCCCGGTCGATCGGCCCGGTCCAGCTGCTGACGACAGGCACGTCCTGCAGTTGCGGGTACAGGCGGCGCAGTTCGGCGGCCACCTTGTCGGCGGCCGGTGAAGGCTTCTCATACAGGTTGCCGATGCGCCCGGCATAGGCGAACTGGCCCAGCGGTTTGCCGAATACCACGCGCCCGTCCGGGGTATTGCGCCAGTAGTTGAGCACGGTGCGCGAGTCGGTCATGCATTCGCCACCGCTGAAACCGATGGCGTCAAGTTTGGCCTTGACCGGCGCGGTGGCGACCATGTCGCTGGACATGATCGCGATCATCCGGCGCAACTCGGGGAACTGCGCGCCCCAGGCGTTAAGCGCCAGCACCACGTGGTTGGCCTTTACATGGCCCTTGGCGGTGTGCACCACCGGGTGCTTGCCGCGCTCCAGGTGGGTGAACGGCGATTTCTCGAAAATCTGCACGCCCAGCTTCAGGGCCACGCGGCGCAGGCCGCGAGCGAGCATGGCCGGTTGCACGGTGGCGGCGTTGGGGTCGTAGATGCCGCCCAGCACCAATGGCGAGCCAACGCGGCCGCGAAGGGTCTGGCGGTCCAGCTCCTGGAACGGGTTGACGTCAAGCTTCTGCAGGCCGTCGGTGAGCACGCGCCAGGAATTCATCTGCCGTTGGTTGGTGGCAGTCCACAGCCAGCCGTCCTTGCGGTACTGGGCGTCGATGCCATGTTCCCGGCAGAAACTGCCGATCTCGTCGATGGCCGACTCGGCCGCCTCGCAGATGCGCCGCGCCTCGACGTCGCCGCAGATGGTACGCACCGACAGGTACTTGCCCCACCAGTTGGTGGCCACGCCGCCGTTGCGGCCACTGGCGCCCGAGCCACAGCGGTCGCGCTCGACGATGACGATGGTTTGTTCCGGGTGCGCCTGTTTCAGGCGGATGGCCGACCACAGGCCAAGGAAACCACCGCCCACGATGCACACGTCGGCTTGAATCGAGTCCTGCAGGGCAGGGGCCAGGTCGCTGTCCAGGTCGAGCGCCTGGGCATACCAGAATCCACGGTACATGAAGGGTGCCTCTGAGCATGTTTGTCTTGTGGGCACATGATGCTCAGCGCGGCTGTGGGGCCGATATTACAGCCATGACAATTGATAGAACGCTGCCGCCTTTTGTCACGGATTCACTATTTGTGGTGATGCATATGATATGACGGACGCAGGGCGCGCCTTAGAATGGCGTTATTGCGGATGTCATGAGGCCAGCCTCCATGGTTGCTCAACAACAAATAGAACAACAGCTTCAACCGGTTCATGCTCCCGTCATCGCCGCACAGGTCAAGCCCGAGCTGCGTGTGGGTTTTGTGCTGATGAACCACTTTACCCTGGTGCCTGTAGCCGGGCTGGTGGACTCGCTGCGCTTCGCCGCCGACAAGTCGTTCCGCAGCCAGCAGGTGTTCTGCCAGTGGGACTGGATGACCCTCGACGACCAGCCGATCACTGCCAGTTGCGGCATGCCGATATCGCCGACCAAACCACTGAACCTGTTTGCCCAGTACGACTACATCGTGCTGGCCGGCGGCCTGCTGGATCAAACCCGCAACCCGCCAGGCTGGCTGCTGGATGCGCTGCGCGAAGTGCATGCGGCAGGCATTCCGATCATTGCCCTGTGCTCAGGCTCGTTCGTGCTGGGCAAGGCCGGGCTGCTCGATGGCCGACGCTGTGCGCTGCATTTCACCCTGCGCGATGAGTTCAGGGAGCGCTTCCCGCAGGCCACGGCGGTAATCGACAAAAGCTACGTGGATGACCGTGGCATCATCACCTGCCCAGGCGGCACCGCCATCGACCTGGCGGCCAACCTGATTCGCCGTCATTGCGGCGCGGTGCGTGCGCAGAAGGGGCTGGAATACCTGCTGGTGGACGAGCGTGCCGACGAGCAGCCAGACAAGGCGGCCAGCGACAGCGTGTACCAGAATGACCGGGTACAACGGGCGATCACCTTCATGCGCGCCAACCTGGATGCGTCAATGACCCTCAAGGCGGTGGCCGAAGCGGTGGGCACCCACCCCCGGCAGTTGCACCGCGAGTTTGTTGCCAATACCCAGGAGCCACCGGCCAACTACTGGCGCAAGCTGCGCCTGGACCATGCCCGGCGCCTGCTGGTGAACACCAGCCAGAACATTACCACCATCGCCCTGGCGTGCGGGTTTTCCGATGCATCGCACTTCATCCTGTGGTTCCGCAAGCAGTATGGCGAGACGCCGTACAGTTTCCGCAAGCGCCGGCATGAGGTGGAGCGGCTTGACTGGCATGGCGACAAGGTAGGGCTGGACCCGGAACTGTAACCAGCCACCGCGCTTGCAAAAGCTGGCGCGATCCCTGTAGGAGCGGGCTTGCCCGCGAATAGGCCAGACCTGCCGGCCAGTTCCCACCGGCCACTCACCGTTGCAGTCGCCACCGCATTCGCGGGTAAACCCGCTCCTACATGGGTCGGTGCTGGTCACAGATCGGTGGCTCGACACAACCCGTCGTAGGAGCGGGCTTGCCCGCGAATAGGCCAGACCTGCCGGCCAGTTTCCACCGGCCGCTCAACGTTGCAGTCGCCACCGCATTCGCGGGTAAACCCGCTCCTACATGGGTCGGTGTTGGTCACAGATCGGTGGCTCTACACAACCCGTCGTAGGAGCGGGCTTGCCCGCGAATAGGCCAGACCTGCCGGCCAGTTCCTGGCAATTCACCGTCACCAAACAGCCGCACCAAACGAAAAAGGCCAGCACCTACGTGCTGGCCTTTTTCTCTATCGCTGGGTTACTTACCCACGAATCTCCGCTACCACCGCCGCCAGCGCCTGCGCCGGGTCGGTGGCCTGGCTGATCGGCCGGCCGATCACCAGGTAATCGGAACCGGCATCCAGTGCCTGGCGCGGGGTGAGAATACGGCGCTGGTCATCCTGCGCGCTGCCCGCAGGGCGAATGCCCGGGGTCACCAGCTGCAGCGACGGGTGTGCCGCCTTCAGGGCCGGGGCCTCCAGCGCCGAGCACACCAGGCCGTCCATGCCGGCCTTCTGTGCCAACGCCGCCAGGCGCAGCACTTGCTCTTGCGGGTCGACATCCAGGCCGATGCCGGCCAGGTCTTCACGCTCCATGCTGGTCAGCACGGTCACGCCAATCAGCAACGGCTGCGGGCCGCTGCGCTTGGCCAGCTCTTCACGGCAGGCCGCCATCATGCGCAGGCCACCGGAACAATGTACGTTGACCATCCACACCCCCATCTCGGCCGCCGCTTTTACCGCCATGGCCGTGGTGTTGGGAATGTCGTGGAACTTGAGGTCGAGAAACACTTCGAAGCCCTTGTCACACAGGGTTTCGACAATGCCCGAAGCGCTGCTGGTGAACAGCTCTTTGCCAACCTTTACCCGGCACAGCGCAGGGTCAAGCTGGTCAGCCAGCTTCAGGGCGGCCTCACGGGTTGGGAAATCCAGGGCGACGATCAGGGGCGTCTGGCAGGCGGACATGGGCAGGGTCTCTTGGCAAGTCGAAAACGGCGCGCATTGTAAACGAAGTGGCGCTGGCTTTGGGGCCCGCGGGTCACGGAATTGGCCCGGCACGGGCTGGCACCTATAATTGAACCAACGGAACGGGTAATTGCTCAATATTCCTACAAGCGTTGCCCATGGCCCGATCAAAGGAGAACGACAATGCCCTGGTATGCCTGGCTGATACTTATCATAGCCCTCGGCTCCATCGTCGGCGGGTTGATGATGCTGCGCGACACGGCCAAGAAAGTGCCGCTGACCGAAGAACAATTGCGCAAAGTGCATGAGCGCAATGCCGAGGCCGACGCCAAGGACGCGCAAGACCGCTAGAGCGCCCCGGCGTTGCGGTAACGGGCTTGCCCCGGGCACACCTATGCAGCCTGAAAAGGCCGGGCCAGGGCATTACCCCGGCCCCTCCCCGCTTACTCCACCATCACCTTGTCCCGGTTACGCTCCAGCAGCGCTTTACCTATCCCCTTGATTTCCAGCAGCTCATCCACCGAAGCGAACGGCCCATTGGCCTCGCGATAGGCGACGATGGCCTCGGCCTTGGCCTTGCCGATGCCGTTCAGCTCTTTTTGCAGGGTCAGTGCATCTGCCGTGTTCAGGTTCAGCCGAGGTGCCTGCTGGGCTTGCACTTGGGCAACCACCGGCGCCGGTTCAGCCACTGCCGTGGCGCTGGCCGGTGCAGCACTGAGGGAGAAGGACAAACTGGCAAACAGCGGCAGCAGCAGGTACGACAGAACGTTATTGCGCATGGTCAACACTCCTTGGGTTGGTCATTTTCCAGCAGCCGGTTTCCTTCGGCTGCGCAAACAACCCTAGCGGCGAACCCGGCAGCGAAACACCCGGCAACCCCAGCGAATGGTTACCGAATCAGTCAGCAAAACGGCCAACTTCGCCTACCCACCCACAGTGGCCATTACAGCACCGCCAGCCCTGGCCCCGGCAGTTCAATGCCTTGCCCTGTACCTGTAGGCCGATACCCACTTGTCTGATAGCCCCTACCTACGCGTGCGTTGCCATTTTCCTACAGCACCCGCCGAACAAGGCCCGCCGCGCAAAATACGCCACCGCCCGCCGGCAAACAGCCACCTGCAAACTGGCACGCCACTGCCCGCCTGCTAGATTTCTTGAGCAATGGAAACCGGTTTGCTTCAAGGACCCGAGCAAGAGGACACCGCCGTGCCCCTCAAGACCCTGACTGTTTTCGGTACCCGCCCAGAAGCCATCAAGATGGCCCCGCTAGCCCTGCAACTGGCCCAGGACAGCCGCTTCGAAGCCCGCGTGTGCGTCACCGGCCAGCATCGACAAATGCTCGACCAGGTGCTGGAGCTGTTCGAGATCAGCCCCGACTACGACCTGAACATCATGAAAGCCGGCCAGGACCTGACCGGCGTGACCACCGCCATCCTGCAAGGTATCAAGCCGGTACTGGCCGAGTACAAGCCCGACGTGGTACTGGTGCACGGCGACACCGCCACCACCTTTGCCACCAGCCTGGCGGCCTACTACCAGCAAATCCCCATCGCCCACGTAGAGGCCGGCCTGCGCACCAACAACCTGTATTCGCCCTGGCCCGAAGAAGGCAACCGGCGCCTGACCGGCGCCCTGGCCGCGCTGCACTTTGCCCCCACCACCACCTCGCGCGACAACCTGTTGCGCGAAGGCACCGACCCGGCCCACATCTTCATCACCGGCAACACCGTAATCGACGCCTTGCTGGAAGTGGAGCAAAAGCTGCAAAGCCCGGCGCTAAACGACCGTTTCGCCAAGCAGTTCAGCTACCTGGCAGCAAACCGCCGGCTGTTGCTGGTAACCGGCCACCGGCGCGAGAACTTTGGTGGCGGCTTCGAACGCATTTGCCAGGCCCTGGTGCAGTTTGCGCGGCAATTCCCGGAGGTGGACGTGGTGTACCCGGTGCACCTGAACCCGAACGTGCGCGAACCGGTCAACCGGTTGCTGGGGGATGTGGGCAACATCCACCTGATCGAGCCACTGGATTACCTGCCGTTCGTGTACCTGATGACCCGCGCCTACGTGATTCTGACCGACTCGGGGGGCATCCAGGAGGAAGCACCGGCGCTAGGCAAACCGGTGCTGGTGATGCGCGACACCACCGAGCGGCCCGAAGCCGTGGCGGCAGGTACCGTCCGGCTGGTAGGGACAGAAGTGGACTCGATCGTGCGCGAACTGAGCACCTTGCTGACGGATAATGCCGTGTACCGCGAGATGAGCGTTGCGCACAACCCGTATGGCGACGGTAAAGCCTGTGTGCGCATTCGCGAAGCCCTGGCGGGGTTTACCAGGGAATGAGCAAAGCCCATCGAACGTAGCCCCACAGTCGCGGGGCCGTTACCGGTCCAACCCCAGCCAGCGTTCTTCCAGGCGGGCCAGCGCGGTGATGTACTCACCCTGCCCCAACGACAAGCGGAACCCCTCAGGCCACTGTTCAGTCGCCCTCACCTGGTTCGCGTCCAGGCGGCTAACGTAATAGGCGCGGCCGTTATTGGTGCGTAACCGCTCCAATGTCCTGGCGATGTGCGGACGGGTCATGTCGTGGGAAAACTTCAACGCATCGACTTGCCGGCAATCCTTGAACTCTTTCCAGCCCGCCCACGCAGCAGCGGCAAACCCGATCAGCACAATGAGCACCAGCACCGGGCCATAAACGTAATTCACGTAGCCACTGTATTCCGGGAACTTGATCGCCAGCCAAAGCAACAACCCTATCGCTGCCGCACACAGCGCGATCACCCCCAACAATCCCCCCCAGAACCTGGCCCTTAGCAGCAGAGGCAACAGTTTGCTCAGCCCCGTGTAAGCCACCATCCAATCCAGCATCAACCCGGCCAGCACCAGACACACCACCTGGTACAGCACAGGGTCGATGCCACACACTTGCATGACACATATCGCGCCTTTGCCGGGCGTAGGCAACAGGCCCACGAAACTCATCAGGCAAAAGACCAGAAGCCCACCTACCGTCATGTACCTGAATACCGCCAACGCGCGTTCCCACCGCCCAGCATTCAACCACTTGGTACTGGCCGCACTGTTCTGCTGCCGATCAGTGCCCTGCCCCGGCGTGGGCTTGTTCTTGCGCAGGAAAAACTCCGCAACCCCTTGAGAAATGCACAAACAGAACAGCGCATACAACCCACCCACTGCCACGCCCTTGGGCGCGACCAGCACCAGTGCCAGCGCCGCAAAACACGAAACCACCCAGTTGACAACCCTGAGCCGAGCTTGTGCATAAACCCCTTGCAGTGCGTCGGACAGCGACAAGCTCAGCAACAGCCCTTTTCGCGAGCGCCAGAAACGCAGGTCGGGAATATTGCGCACGTAAGCGGCAATGTCGTCCTGCAAGCCCTTTTCCACACGCGGCAGATAACGGCAGCCTTTAAACGCGGTTTCCTGCAGCCACCCATCGCCACACCCCAGCGCCAACGACAACACCGGCGCCGTCTTCATTTCCGGCAACAGGCCAGTGGCCTCCAGACAAATCTTGGCGAACACCAGGTTGTCGCCATCACTTACATGCCGCTCGACAAGTTGGTGCAGTTCATCACCAAAGCGCTGTATGGCCTCCCGCCGGAAACAAAACGCGTCCACTAAAAACCGCAGGCAATGAATCGCCCGCATCCGCTGCGCCTCATCATCGAAATGGGCCTTGATTTCATCCCAGCACAACGTGGCGATACGCTCCGCTTCGGCCGGCGCGCAGATCTGCGCATAAAGCACCAATGCATCGCGCCCGCGCGAGTCGGTGGGGATATCGGAGATTGGCGCGTTGCCAGGGTTGGCGAGCAACCGGCGGGTGACGAAGTACTCCAGGAAACGACGGTGCACGAATGCAAAGGAAGGCGCAGCCCCTTTGGTGACGCGGGCGATGCCCGCTTCGCGTAACACGTCCAGCGCCGGCCCGATTTTCCTGGCCTTGAATTGCCTGTCGATAGCCTTCACCGGCGCTTCCAACCCAAACGACGTGGTGCTGAACACAAACCAGGCCACCTCTGTAGCAAGGTTAATGGCCTCATCAGCAGTCAAGCGGGCGGCGGCAAGCTCGGGGCCACACCTTTCCAGACGTTTAGCAATAAAACTGTCGAAGATCTGCGCCTGGTTGGCAGGCGCCTCGCCATAGTTCCTGATCCAGTCGCCCAGCAGCACCATCATGAAAGGGTTACGCATCAGCGGCATCAATTCCCGCCGCCGACGCAACAGCCCAAGGCAGCCTGCATACGAGAGGCCCGCGCGGCGCGACAAGCCTTGCACCGCGGCCGACTCCGTCAGCGGGCGGATTTCCAGCACTTTTTGCGCTTGAAACAACTTGGTGGGCCGCCTGAACACACGCGAAGCCAGGATACCTTTCGATTTGCCATCGCTGGCAATGAACCGGGAGAGCAAGTCGGACAGCGCGTCGATCACCTTTTCATCCTGGCCAGCGTCCAGCACCTGCGAGATTTCATCAAATGAATCAAATATGAAATACAGCCGGCCGGTGTCCCACAGCGCATCGAAGTATTGGCTGACAAACGCCTCGCGTGATGCTTCGCCCTTGGTAATGCTTGCCAGCACAAAGCTTTTAAGGTCTTCGAACTGAAACGAAGGCTTGCCGTTCGCCACGCTACCCTTGGGCATCCATTCGCGCAGGTTGACGTAAATAGGGATACGCCTGTTGTGGCTCACTTTCTCCAGCATGTGCAGGGCCAACCTGCGCAACGCTACGCTCTTGCCCGCCCCCGGTACCCCCAGCAGCAAACACGACTGCAGCCGTCCACCCACCCGGATGGCTTTTTGCAAGTTGAGCACCTTTTTGCGCTTGGCGACGCCGTGGCGGTTGCACACCTCTACCTCGGCTTCGAGCTCGGCATAATCGTCCGGCTCCCATTTGCTTTGAGTATCCAGCGCGATCAGGTCATGTTTGAGCTTTTCGCAAAACGCGTCGAGTTTGGCCTGCGGGATGGCCAGGGCTTTACCGTTCGCTGGCGCAGCCTGGCTACCCGCGTTGCTGGTGTCGCGCGTGAAGTAGAAAACCGTAAGCAATACCAGGTAGGAAAATACCATCACCGGCCATGACGGCTCCGAGCTAAAGCGGATGCGCCTTACCCACTGTGGCAGCCAGGCCAATTGTGGGGCCGCGATCAACGCATTGGCGACGTTCGCAACCCACCCACTCTGGCTCACCATGAGTGTTACCACTGCGACAAGGCACACCATCCGCAACTTGGTAGCGCCGTAGCCCGCCGGCATCACGGTAACGCGCAGCAGCACTATGACGGCGAGGATGAAAAGCGCCATGCCAACCGCCCCCCACCCCGAGATGATGGACATAACGGCTACTGCTGGTATACCAATGATCAATACGGCAATTAAGACGTTATTTTTCAACATCAGAAACTTGCATCCCTTGCATGACGATTGCTTGCAGGCAGCGACTATACCGTCGAGCCCGGTAGCGGTCACTTCAAGGCGCCCCCTCCCTCACGACGTCTTGCCATACCCCTGCACGTCAGACTTTCCTGAAACCTGGCCCCCGCCCCTTCAGTTCGGATAACCAAGCGAACTATCCTACACACCAGTCAGAAGCAGCTGAATTGTCGGGGAAATGCCCCAGGGATAACTTCACCGGGTCGCCATGTTGGTGACCGGGTGTGAGAACCTGTTGTGCACTGCTGCTGTACTGCTCAATGGCAGCCATTCGCGGGCAAGCTTCGGCTTGGCCGGTTTCCAGTGCATCGGTTTCTCACCCCGCGCAATGGCTGCCACCTTTTCCGTGAGAAAGATCCAGGTGGTGGTTTCTGTCAGCGCACTGGAATCTCACCATGAAAAACACCGACCACTCCCCCGTCCTCACTGCAGGCATCGAAACCTTCCTCGAAGCCGGCAACCCCACCCTGGACCTGTTCCGCGTCCAACCCGGCATCCCCGTCGATGATGCCTATGAACACGTATCGGTCCTACTGGGCTACTGCAAGCACCTGGTGCGTGAAGGTGACATGGAGGACGACCACAAGCTGCTGGGCGCAGCAGATTACCTGCTGGCCATGGCCAAAGCCCTGATGAACGATATCGAGATTTCGAAGAACAAGCGCCACTGAAACGCGCCCCCCCAAGCCCAGGCGAGGCTCTGCCTCGCTTGCCGAGCTTTTTGTAACGAATGCGCCCGCACCAACACCACCACATGCCCGGTACAAACCGACCGGCAGCCCCCCCTAAGCCGAACCAAGCCACTGCCTTTTTGTAGGAGCGGGTTCATCCGCGAATACGCCCGCACTGGCAACACCAACTGCCCGGTAGAAACTGACCAGCAGCCCTGCCCCTTTCGCAGCGAGGTGGCATCTGTGGAAGTGGCCCTTGGGAGCGCGGCCATCCAGGGTAAAGGGCTTGCCCCACAAACACCGGCAAAGCCGGTGCTATCCACATCAAAGCCCCTTCAAATCACCGTGCGCGGATAAACGCTGATAAACGCCGAAATCGCAATCGCATCCCCATCATCAACCTTCACCCGCGGGCTCTGCCCCGAGCGCTTGATATCAGAAGCAAAATCCGCCGCCTTGAATGCCTGCTCAAGCTCGTCACTGCCCACCCCGGCATATACCACCACCTGGGTACCGGTATTGTGCTTTTGCAGAAGCAGCTGCTTGATCTGCACCTGTACACCCGATTTGGTCAGCGCAACGGCAATTTCCTTGGCAAAGCGAACCGCCTCTTTGTCATCCTTGTGGATATTCAGCAGCACCACCGGTGCCAGCGTCTTGGCCTTCAGCTCACCCGCCAATGCCTTGAAGGCCTCATGTGCCTGCGGCGTTAGCGTTCTGGGCTTCAGGCTGGCCTCCAGCTTGAGCCGCTCGGCCTTCTCGCGCTCCAGCTCGGCCTTGAGCGCGTCGTTCTGTTCCAGGAGTTGCTGAATTTCCAGCTGCGCCTGTACCTCCGACTCGTTGACGACAGAAACCTCTTGCGAGGCCCGCGAAAGGGTCACTTCGGACTGCTGGTTTTTCACATCCGAGGTCATGTGAGCCAGGATCATCGCGCTGGCGGCGATCAGTGCGGCGATGACGGCTGTGGCGGAGGCTATGGCGTGGATCAGGCTAGCGGTGCCTGCTGAGATATCCGGCATAAACAGGTTCTTGAGGTTGAAGGTTTTCATCGTTTCACGTTCAGGGAGACGGGCCAGACAGGGACCTGCCTCGGGTACTCATAGCGCTTCGCGGCGAGCGAAACCGCGGCAGAGTGCCATATTTGAGTGGCTTACGACAGCCATTTAATCAAAGGATACTGTAGGGGCGGGGAAAAGCCGATTCCAAGGACTTGGGTCAATTGATGTTATATGAGCCGTAGCATCGGCAGATGACCTATGCGCACATTCGATTAGGATAGATACCCGGGCAGTAAGTCTATAGTGGATAACGGTTATAAAAGTGAAGAACAAATGAAATTTGTCCTCCGATTCAATTTTTCAATCGTCGGATTGAGCAAACCGCTATAATGACTTGAACCGTAGAGCTTAATCTGGGTCTAAGGCCTCAACAAGCTGCAAGCCAACAAGCAGCGCTAAACATCAGCCTGCTGATATCTAACAAGGAGATATTTTATATGGCATCGCTTCCAAGACTAGTACTGGCCTGCACTGCCACCCTATTTTTCAGTTCATGTACCTATATTCAAAGCCATGCCGAACAGGCGACCGCTCTTGTACCACACGACAAAATCATTAATAACCCCCATGAAACACCAACTAAAGATCAACCCAAATTCTCCATACTAAAAACACTAGACTTCGAATCAGAAAATTACCATAAAATACTCCAGCGCATTAATGCTCGCTATACGTACCCGCAAGCTTTTCAAATCGACGAAGATCGTGATTTCGCCTACATACTTCGATACTCCAACGGCAGACCTACTCGAGGCGTAATCGAGAAATACCAGTGGAATTCAGGCAAACTAATAATGACCTATATAATTCCTGAGCCCCAAACCTCGGTATCAGAGGGATTGGTAGTTGATAAGGAAGCAGACGGCGATATAGCCTACGTCCGATCGGGTAATACCTTAGCGCGCCTCTTACTCATCGATTCCCCATCAGGAATCGGCACCACACAAGTGCTCGGCTCTGTTGCCACTAACGTAGCACAAAGCTTTTATAAAAAGGATGGCGAATGGTTTGTAGAGAAATTTAAAACACCTGCAGACAACCTTGGGGAGAGCCGAGGCCAGTACGCGATTATGGATAGCGAATTCAACACTATTGGAAATGTAACTTTTGCACCGCAGTATGCAGGCTACCGAAATTCAGACAAGCTGAATCTCCCCAAGCACCAAGGATTCGCAGTGCTAAATAGCGGATACGCAATGACAATGGGGGGATACTGGGACTCTCGAACCAAGACCAGCCCTTATAATTATTTCGGAGTAAATTATTTTAATAAAGACGGAAAAATCGTCAAATCCGAATATATGCCACCCGAAGAATTCGCCTCTCAAATCGCAAATATGGGAATTCAGGCCTACTCCATCGAAAACGAAGGAGTACAAGAGCTTAAAGGTGGGCAACTGGTAACGCTACAAGTTATTCGCACGCAACGTGAACGAACCGGAAAACTGCTGTTTCTTCATCTTAACCCTTAACTATGCTCGCGGCCAACCTCAACGAGGGCAGCCGCAAGCTACCCTCAATAGTTACACTGGGTAGTATTCGCAGACCTCATCCACGATGCCGACCACGGAAATAGTCAATTAGCCCTTGGGTCGAGCCATCTTCGGCACACTCATCAAGACTACCGACCAATCGCTTATAGACCCCGCCCCCTAGCTCCTTACCCAATTCCACTCCCCACTGATCAAAAGCGTTGATGCCCCAGACCACGCTTTGCACGAAAACCTTATGTTCGTACATCGCCACCAGCGCGCCCAAGCGACGGGGACTAATACGCTCGACCACCAATGTATTACTAGGGCGATTACCTGGAATAACTTTATGAGGAGCGATTTTTTCGATATCCGAAGCATTCATACCTTTATCGCGCAATTCGGCTTCAGCTTCACTTAGGCTTTTACCCAACATCAGCGCTTGGCTCTGTGATAAACAGTTGGCGTACAACCATTGGTGATGATCAGCCACTGGATTGAAGCTCACCACTGGCACGATGAAGTCAGCAGGTATCAGCTGAGTGCCTTGATGTAAGAGCTGATGGTAGGCGTGCTGCCCGTTACAACCGACGCCGCCCCATATAACTGGCCCCGTATCAATCCTTGCTGGACTACCATCTTGCAAAGCACTCTTGCCATTGGACTCCATGTCTAGTTGCTGCAAGTGCTTGGTAATATTGCGCAGATAGTGATCATATGGCAGGATCGCATGGCTATGGGCACCCCAGAAATTCCGATACCATACGCCTAGCAAGGCGAGCAAGACAGGCATGTTTTCGCTGAAGGGCGCGCTCTGGAAATGTTGGTCCATGGCATGCGCACCAGACAACAGCTCCTTGAAATTGGCAGTACCGATTTCCAAGGCTATCGGCAGCCCAATGGCTGACCACAGCGAATACCTCCCGCCCACCCAATCCCACATTGGAAAAATATTCTCCTCGCGGATACCGAAAGCGACTGCGGCCGACTTGTTGCTCGAGACCGCTATGAAATGGCGATAAAGCTCAGCCTCCGTCCCCCCCTGCGCTAGGTACCAAGTGCGAGCAGCAGTAGCATTCTTTAGCGTCTCGAGCGTATTGAACGACTTCGACGAAACAATAAATAAAGTGGTCTCAGCGCGGAGGTTGGCGGAAAGCTCATGGAACTCACTACCGTCAATATTAGCTAGATAGTGGCAGCGCACGCCCCGCTGAGCGTAAGGCAACAATGCTTCTGAAACTAATTCTGGCCCAAGGAACGACCCACCAATACCGATATTGACCACGTCGGTAATTGGCTTTTCATTGTATCCACGCCATAGGCCATTGTGGATACGACTGACCAACTCTGTAATCTGGTTAAGGACCTTATGCACTTCTGGAATGATGTTCACACCATTGACATACAGCTTGTCGGCGACCGGCCGACGCAGGGCTGTGTGTAGCACAGGACGACCTTCAGAAGCGTTAACAATCTCGCCCCTGAACATCGACTGGATTGCATCCTTGAGGCCGACATCTGTGGCCAGCTTAACCAGTAACTCAAGGGTCTGCTCAGTGAGCAGGTTTTTCGAGTAGTCGAGGAACAGGCCACAGCTACTCAGGGAAAACTGACCGAAACGGTTGGCATCGGCGGCGAAAGCTTCACGCATGCTGAAGCCTTGCATAGCGTCGCGGTGTTGCTGAAGCGCCTTCCAGATTGGCAGAGCAGTGACATCGTGGGGAGTACGGTAAAACGCCATTGCAGATAGATCCTTGATGCTTGGTAATGCTTATACCCGACAGTCATTAACAGGTACAGATTCGGCGCCATTATAGGCATTGAGAACGCCTGGGAAAGGGAAAAGCCCGAATCGGTAGCTTTTCGGGCCGAAGAAACGTCCTTTTATGAACGCATAAGGGCATCTGGTCTGAATTTGGCTCGCTCAGACTTGCCCCGAACCCCCTAACCCTGATTAGCCTGGCAAAAAATAGTAGAATCAGACAACCCGCGGGCAGCAAGCGGATGTTGACCGCCCTCTCTCGCCCCCCTATGGGCTCCTGCCATGGAGTAATTGAGTAAAAAATGATCAAAATCACCCCCTCAATCGAATGCTCGAACTCGGCCCCTTTTGTCCTGTTCGGTGGGATCAACGTTCTTGAGTCCGAAGACCTTGCCCTGACTGCATGCGCAGAATATGTCCGAGTAACAGAGAAGCTCGGCATTCCATATGTGTTCAAAGCTAGCTTTGATAAAGCTAACCGCTCTTCTATTCACTCCTACCGCGGCCCTGGCATGGACGAAGGATTACGTATCTTTGAAAAGGTGAAGGCTGAGTTCGGGGTTCCGATCATCACTGACGTCCATGAGATTTACCAAGCTGCTCCGGTTGCAGAAGTAGTCGATGTGTTACAGCTGCCTGCTTTCCTCGCGCGTCAGACCGATCTTGTCATCGCACTAGCTAAGACAGGGAAGCCTGTCAATATAAAAAAACCCCAATTCCTGAGCCCTTCGCAAATGCAAAATATCGTGCATAAGTTTAAAGAGGCAGGCAACGATCAGCTTATCCTGTGCGATCGAGGCACTTGTATGGGTTATGACAATTTAGTTGTCGACATGCTCGGCTTTGGCGTTATGAAGCGTACATGTGATAATCTGCCCATTATTTTTGACGTCACTCATGCGCTGCAGAATCGGGACCCATCCGGTGCAGCATCTGGAGGTAGACGAGAGCAAGTCGTTGACTTGGCACGAGCAGGCATGAGCGTAGGCTTGGCGGGCCTATTCCTGGAAGCGCACCCTGATCCGGACCAAGCGAAGTGTGACGGCCCCAGCGCACTACCACTTGACAAACTTGAGCCGTTTTTGACCCAAATAAAAGCGCTTGATGACCTGGTTAAATCTTACCCCCCATTAACGATTGCATAATCCTCACGAAGGGACTCTTAGCCCTCTTCGGAAAAGCCGCATACCTACCAATAATAATAGGTATGCGGAACCGACACCGCCTACCAATTAAAAAACGCCATTCAGCAACGCTAGTCGTGTGAAAACTCACCAAGCAGAACACAAACAAGAACCTTTAAACCCAGAACACCAACCCCGTCTTGAACGCTCAAAACAACAGCAGCGCCTGCCCTCCGGATCACATATTACATTATCGAAAGCACTAAAATAATTTCTCAAAAACCCACATTGATTTAACTTAAGATGTTACAAGCTTGTAATAAGCAAATCTAATGCCTTTCCCGCTAGCGGAGATTCTTGCCAACCTAGGCCGGGAATTTTGCCAGTTTACAAAAAGAAAACCAATATTCAACACCAACCCAAAAACCGACATACGGGACTTGCAAACCTAGCGGAAGGCATGGCAGGGCGATTCACTCTAAGCTACCGACAAGTACACCAGAGACGGCCGGGTGACAATTTTCTTGACGCTTCCGTCTCACCGAATTACCCTCCCGCCCCTTACAGAACATGGAAGTCTCCGGGACATTCCCAGGCGAACCGCTAACGGAATCGGGCCTTTCCTGAAGATGAATCCAGCGTGCTTTGGCGCGCTGCTTTGCTTTGCGGTAGCCAACTTGAAGCCTCGTTCGTCGCTACAGATACAGAAATCAGTGATCTTCGCCCTCGTGTTGCGGGAGGCTCGTGCACGTGTCGGCGACCGCCGCCTGGGCGCAGTCTGGATCCTCATTGAGCCGATTTGCCACCTGCTAATTTTTTCCCTGCTCTACACCCAGATCCGAGGCCGTAGTATTTCCGGGGTTGAATACCCGGTTTTCGTGCTCGTAGGCATGGCTCCATTTCTACTGTACCGCAATACCGCCCTGCGCTTGATGGACAGCTTGAGAGAAAATCGCTCGTTGTTCGGGTACAAACAGATCAAACCATTAGATACCTACGTAGCCCGCGTCCTGGTCGAAGCCTGTATTAGCGGCCTTGTCTATGCTTTGATGGTCTTTGGCTTTGCATGGTGGGGTTTTGACATGTCGGTTCAAAATCCTCTCATGTGGCTTGCGACTTTAGCGCTCGGGTTACTTTTTGCATTTAGCCTCGGCATGCTCTTGGCCTTAATCACACACGCCTTGCCAAGTTTAAAGCTCGTCATTCGCATGATTTTTTTTCCTCTCTACTTCATTTCGGGCGTGCTTATACCCGCAGCGTATCTCCCGCATGCGCTAATGCCAATTTTGCTTCTCAACCCATTCCTCCATCTCACTGAATTGATTCGTGGAGAAGTGTTGCCTCATTACGCAATGGTTGATGGCATTTCGATAGGTTATGTCACCAGCTTTACTATAGTTCTCCTATTCATCGCAATGGGCAGCTACAGGGCGAGAAGACTGCACCTGATTTCCACAAAAAATGGATGAGACCCGGTTACCGTGTTTGAACTTAGAAATGTTACTAAGTCGTACCTGACTCCGAAGGGTCGTCGTTACATCTTTCGGAATCTGTCGCTCGCGATTCCGCCCGGAAAAAATATCGGGTTGATCGGGCGCAATGGCGCAGGTAAATCCACACTCATGCGACTACTCGGCGGGGCGGATGTTCCTGACTCTGGCACCATCGTAACCGACCGCAGCATCTCGTGGCCTGTAGGCTTGACCGGCGGATTTCAAGGAAGCATGTCCGGCAGAGACAACATTAAATTTGTCTGCCGTGTTTACGGAGCCGAAGGCGAAGCAATGCGCGAAAAGATTCGCTACGTTCAGGAGTTTGCCGAGATCGGCAATTGGCTAGATGAACCCATCAAGACTTACTCCTCAGGGATGCGTTCACGGGTAGCATTCGGCTTAAGCATGGCATTCGACTTTGATTACTACTTGATTGATGAAGTTATGTCTGTCGGTGACGCTCAATTTAAACGTAAATGCGCAAGAGTTTTCCGCGAAAAATTAAAGAAATCAAACGTAGTCTTAGTTTCGCACTCTATGCCTGAAATCAAAAAACTCTGCGACGTTGTCCTTCTTGTAAAAGACGGCGAAATTCAGATTTATGATGATGTAACAGAAGGCATCAGAGCGTATAGCGCGTAATCGACATTTATCTTAAGCAACACTGTTTCAATCAAGGATGCAGCAAATTATGAGCAGTAAGGGTAAATTTAAGGGCTGGGGTTTAGCCGTTGCCATGGTCGCCTTGCCAATGGCTCTGGCGATCATCTACTACGCCGCGTTCGCCGTCGACCGCTTTGTGAGCTCGTCCCAAGTTGTAGTCCGCCAAGACGGTAATAACCAAGCCGCACAGGTGCCCGGCCTCGCAACCTTGCTAACTGGCACGAACCCAGCTTCGCGGGAAGAAACCCTTTACTTGCGCGAGTACATCACGTCGATGGACATGATGCTGCTCCTCGAAGATCGAGTGCATTGGATCGAACAATACGCAGCTCAACGCAGCGATGTGTTTTTCTGGCTGAACAAGGACGCAGAGCGTGAGGACTTGCTCAGTTACTATCAACGCATGGTTTCAGCACATTACGATGAAACCACTGGCTTGCTCCGCGTTGAAGTCCAGGCGTTCACTCCCGAACTTTCTGAAAAAATGCTGCGAACTATATTGCAAGCTAGTGAGCACTTTGTAAACGAAGTTAGCCACAACATTGCGCGCGAACAGATGAAGTTCGCCCAAAGTGAGCTTGAAACCGCTCGACTAAATTACGCCAAGCGTAAAACTCAGCTTTTGACCTTCCAGAATGAAAACAAGGTTCTTGACGGTGGTAATTCTGCGCAAAGCCGCGCCACTATCATCGCCGACTTGGAGAGCCAATATACTAAAGAACAAGCACTGCTTACAGAAATGAGCTTCAAGCTTCGAGCCGACGCCCCTCAGATCCGCCAGCAGCGCCAAAAGGTCGAAGCCATCACACAGCAATTGGCCAAGGAAAAGCGTCTCCTTGTTTCCTCTCCTCAGGGTTCTCAGCTGAACGTTGTTGCTTCTCGCTTCCAGCAATTAACGCTGGATGCGGGTATTGCTGAGGAGAGCTATAAAATGGCTGTTTCCGCTGTGGACAATGCTCGTATTGAAGCAAGCAAAAAAATCCGCACACTGGTCACCGTAGTCAGCCCCAATACCCCGCAACTCGCCCTGTACCCCGAACGCTGGTACAACTTGGCAACTATTTTGCTTGGCCTACTGATGCTTTATGGCATCACCCGCTTCATTCTGGCTTCGATCGAGGATCATCGTGATTAAATCTCCGCCTGTCTCTCACTCCTTCAAACTGAAGCTGGCAGCAATAGCGTTGGCATCCTTGAGCCTAGCAGGCTGTGGCGGGACGCTTTCTGGGGCCGGTCCCTATAAAGGTGCAATCGAGAGTAAAACTGATGCGTATAATCTGGTAGATATTAGCGCACAGACCATTGCTCCTTACATGCGAGGCGCTCCGGCCCCAGCAGTTGCTAACGTGACCAAGCCCGTGTCGCCCGAAGTTCGCTTAATGCCTGGCGATACACTTAACGTACTGATTGCCGACACGGCACCGGAAGGATCAGCCTTGTTTGCACCGCTGGCCACGGGTGGAACTCAGCTGAAGTCGCGCATTGATGCACAGGGGATGATGTCCCTTCCCTACGTTGGTCGACAGTACGTAGCTGGGATGACGCTGAATCAGGTTGAAAATCTTATTCGTCGCCAACTGAAAGGGATAACGACTGACGTGCAGACGCACGTCGAGTTGGTCGGTGATCTATCTGGCTCCGTCTTGGTCGCCGGCGCAGTGAAAACTCCAGGTCGATTCAGCACCTTGCAGGGTCCATTGACACTTCTAGACGCAGTCAACCAAGCCGGCGGTCCTGTTCTTGAACCTCATCTCGTAACTGTGACAGTGCGCAACGGCAGCCAGGTCCAGGAGTTCAATTATGATGAGGTTTTGGCAGGCAATAACATGGTGTTACGCCCTAACTCTGAGGTTGTTCTTGAGAGAGCCCGGCAACGCTTTGTAGCAATGGGCGCCGTTGCCTCACCGGGTCTCAAAGATTTGCCGGATCGTAATACTAGCTTGCTGGACGCCCTTGGTACAGTTGGCGGATTGCGAGAAGGAAGCGCCAACGCAGAAGGTGTTTTCATATTCAGAATGGAATCGGCAAAAGCCAAACCGACTGTATTAAGACTCAACATGCGTGATCCGGCGGCAATTTTCTATGCTCGTCAAATGATCGTAAAACCTGACGATACGATCTATGTGACCAATGCGGCAGTCTATGAATGGCAAAAAGTCATTTCACCCATTGTTCAGACAATGGTGCTAGGCCGTGCAACCGGGGTAAATTGATAGTAATAATGAGGCGCGCACAGTTTACGGCGCGCCGCACCGAACGGTGTGCGCTCAAATGCTAACTGACAATGAGCGCAACCTTTCGACCAGACGGATCTGAATGAATGGCAACCTCACGATGAATGACATTTCAATTATCGTACCTCTAGACTTATCACAGCGCCCGCTGGATATCTTGCGGAAAGCCATCAGAATGTCTGAGGCCGCCGAGCACAATCGAGCACGGCTAATTTTTGCGCTAAATGATCAAAATAGTGCATACGATCGACGATTAAGAACTGCGATCAAAGATCTTAGACACGTCACTCTCATAGCAGATAAGCATTATGCTGGTGCGGTCAATCCAGCACTGCTTAGAAACAGAGCTTATGAAGCGGTTGATAGTGAATTCCTTGCATTGCTGGATGTCGATATCTGGCCAGACTTTACGCTATTAGAGAAGTATAAATCCCATATAGAAAGAGGAGATGCTCCTTTCTATTTTTTACCCTGCATGTACCTAACTGCGAGGGGTTCAAAGGATCTATGCAAAGGAAAAACCACTCCTGCCCAACTGAAGGATAAGTACTTTTCTTTTTCCAGGAAGGAGTTCTTGCATCTAGCAAATCCTTCCTCAGTAACCATTATGAAAAGCGAAGACTATCAATCCATTGGCAAATTCAACGAATCCTATAATGGTCATGGGTTTGAAGATTTTGACTTTATGATGCGGCTAGCCAAGCACCACAGAAAGCTTCGGCCCTGTAAAGAAATGATGCTGAATAAAAGTGCACGCTCTCCGCTATTTACTTCTGGATTCCGTCGGGCACTCGGGCGCCTTTCCCTTGAGGCCTTACTCAACAAAGATTTTGTTTTCCACCTATACCATGAGCGCCCAAACGTAATAGCGCACAAGGAAAAACGGGAAGAGAATTTCTCTCGCTTTGTTAATACGCATGACAGGGATTGGGGTCAAGAAATATCCAAAAGCTTACTTGAAGAATTTATCGAAGCCTGTCGCCTATCCGAACGCAGCGTAGATGAATATTCAGCTTTGTTCGAAAACAAACCAGGCCATATCGACAGATTCGATACTTTCAAACGCCGCTTGAGATTTTTACTAAATGAATAGTAAACCCGTAAAGTATAAAAAACTTCGAAAATTCTTCCGCGATCCGAATATGTTTTTCTATGACATGTTCCGCAAGCGCGTCTTTAAAGATGCTCCTCCGGCAGCTATTAAGAACACTGAGGCCAAGCCCCAAACTGTCGTGCGCAGTGTTGACCTTCTGGAAGTAAACCGTCTCGGCCTTCCTGAGTATATTAGAAAGTACCTGAACGCAGGTATTGGCGCAGAGGACGGAGTTGACCCAAATAGTCTGGTACTTTGGAGCGGCTACCTCAACGGCTTGATCAGCTTCATTGCAGGCCTTAGAGAGTCAACGCCTACAAACGTTACAATTTACACCCTTGGTGGTGGCTATAGCGTTGCGGCCAAAGCGAATGAACGCTTTGACGCCAAAGCAGTGAGCAACGCGCTGGCTCAACGACCAGACTTTGTCGTTGAGCTGTGCAATGCTCTAGGCGGAACCCATGTCCTGCATTTCTATCTTTATGATCTTGCTCCGACAGGCGAGGCGACCATGCGTTCTGGACGTGCTTGGCAACGCCGTTTTCCGATTGACCGCTTTGAGGAAATATACGCAGCTAACACCGAGCGTGTGGACTATCAAGCCATTGATGCGGTCTACACGTGGGTGAATCATACTGATACGGGCTGGCAGCAATTATGGAGAGACTCCTTCCCTGAAGAAAGTTTCGATCCAGATCGATATACTAACAACGATGAACTTCGCTACTCCTTACGCTCCCTAAATAAATATGCGCCTTGGCTCAATAAAATTTATATTGTATCCAATTGCCAAAGGCCGGAATGGTTGCGCGACGATAAAAAAGTGATATGGGTAAGCCATGAGGCTATCTTCCCAGACACCAGCGTACTTCCGACTTTCAACTCTCACGCCATCGAAGCCTGCTTGCACAAAATCCCTGGACTTAGTGAAAACTTCATTTATCTAAATGACGATTTTGTTCTAGGGCACCCTTGCCTGCCAACAGATTTCTTTGATGAAATTGGGCGTTCACTCGCCTATTTCGAGCCATACGGCATGGCAGGTGATGACGTCACGGAAGAAACGCCCGATTATTTGGTTGCAGCAAGGAACTCTCGCAAAGTACTGCGGGATCTGTTCCCAAACTATCAAGCAAAAAACCTTCATCGACATGTACCTTACTGCTTGAAAAAATCCGTGTTGGATAGAATCGAGCAACTCCAGCCAGAAGTATTTTCGACCACACGCGCAGCTAAACGCCGCAGCATGGAAGATATCAATCTGACATCTTTCCTTTACCATCATTTTGCATATGCATCAGGTCTTGCGGTGAAAGCTGACGCTCCGGGCATTATCATTCGCCCCACAAACATCGACAAGGTTGTTACCAAAGAGCGTTTTAAATACAAGCTAATCTGCTTCAATGACGGCAACGGAAGTGCCGAAGACACAACTTATAAGAGCCAAACTCAAAATTTCTTCAATCAACGTTTGTTTCAAAGTGCACCATGGGAACGCCACAGCCCGTTGGCCGACCTCAACTAGCGCATAGAAAATTACAAACAACGAGCCAAACTAATGATTGAGAAACTATTCAAATCAATATTTCCAGCAATCAGCATTGACAAGATGATTGGGGAAGAATCGCGTGCACTTTCCTTAAAAAAAATTACACTCTCAGAGCTTGCGGCGAAGAAAATATTACCTGCTTATTTTGATGAAACGTGCGTTCTCTATACCACTGAAAATATTCTCAACGACATCCTACAGCGCAAAAAGAACGTTGAGATTAAATTCCTTGGGAAGAAAGTCGTTTCAAACTGTAAGCTGGTTATTCTCAGTGACAAAGCGCAAATAAGAGTAATGTTTCGTCAAAGCCATGCTAAAGTTTTCATCGGTGCTAATTGCGAAGGAAAATTTGACATTCGGCTGAATAATTTAAGACCTGAAGTTTGTGTTGGAGAAACTGTAACCTCTAGAGGTATCCATATAGCAGTGCATGGCAATGGCATCAGCATCGGCAAGCAATGTTTGATTGGTGAAGATGTAGTCATTCAGGGCCATGATGCTCACGGCATTGTAGATATTGAAACAATGGAGCTGATCAACTCTGGAGATTCGCAGACAATTATTGAGCCTCGGGTATGGCTTGGCAAGCGTGCAATGGTTTTACCTGGAAACACAATAAGCGAAGGATCAATCATAGGTGCGGCTTCTGTGGTGACTAAGGATATTCCGGCCTGCACTCTTGCCGTCGGGATACCTGCCAAAGTAATTAAAAGCGGAGTAACTTGGTCTCGTTCACGCTATAAAATTGATGATGAATGTAAAGACTTCATCGGAAGTCTATGAACGATGCAAATTTAACTCAAGAAAATTTGACTCATAATCAGGAAGATCAGATGAGCACTCGTGCTAAAACTGTAATAACTTATGGTACCTTCGACTTGTTTCACGTTGGCCACGTGCGCCTCCTCGAGCGAGCAAGGTCTCTGGGTGACCGCCTTATTGTTGCCGTCTCCGAAGACAGCTTTAACGAAGGGAAGGGCAAGAAATCGTACTCTAGCTATGCCGATCGTAGCCAACTCGTTGCTGCGTGCCGCCATGTCGACCTAGTTATTCCCGAGCTCAACTGGGAGCAGAAGCGAGAGGATATTATCACTCACAATGTTGACATTTTTGTGATGGGTGACGACTGGGCAGGTAAATTCGACTTCCTTAGCGACATATGTGAAGTAGTGTATCTGCCGCGCACCCCAGATATTTCCAGCAGTCTGATCAAATCTCACTTAAAAAAGCCCACTGCCACGGCAGTCGCCTGAGGTTGAATGAAATGAGTGAGGCCAAACAGGTTCATTATACCTACGTAGCCAGCGAGAACCTTCGTCTGCTAGAGCAGGAATTCGCGGCTGGCATCAACTCTCATTTATCCGGCTGGGAAGCGACCGAAGCCCCTGTTGTAACTCGTGCAGGGGCGGTCAACGTTACGTTTTTCATCTATCGCCGCGCTCATGTAATGATGTCGCATGGCGTAGCTGATAAGAACTATCTGACCCGCAGAGACCCACAGCGTGGTTTTGAGATAAATAAATATCGCTCGATATGTGTGCCAGGCGACTGGTTGAAACATAAATTACTCAATACCAAAGGTGTAGAACTAACGGCCAATCAGATCAAGGTAGTTGGTTGGCCAAGGATTGACTCCTTGATTCAAGCTCAGGAAAAAAAACTAGCTGAGCAGACATTTTCAGAGCGCTTGGCCAAGCTATCCCCCTTCCGCAAGATTAAAGTATTATGGGCTCCAACCCACAATGCAGAGAGCAAGGCAGGGCCGATCTCTAGCTATCCCGGGATGATTCCTTACGAGGAAAAGCTACGAGAGCTGTTCGATTACGACTACTCTCTGCACCCTAACTTGCGAGACTCCAAGAAGCCCACATTTGAAAAATTGATTGAGGCAGACGTCGTCATTGCAGATCGAGGAACACTGGTTTATGAAGCTTGGGCGCTTGGTAAACCAGTGATATTCCCCTCATGGCTGATCGGTGAGGGGAATCTTTATGATAATTTAGGGTCGGCCGAAAGCCATATTTACCATCAGAGACTCGGCTTACACCCCAATAGCTTTGACGAGATGGTAGATATGATTCGAACCGTGAAGAAGCCGGACTTACAAACCTTGCAATTCATGGAGTCATATCTCCCACGCCGCACTCTAGGTAAGTCTTACGAACTCATTGCGAGCGCAATTAATGAGGTTTGGGACTCGGGCAACTTACGTTTAGCTAGAAAAGTCACCAAATCTGTACAAGCTTGAGGTTCAATGAAATCCGGGTTTCGTTAAATTTGCCGTGGCAGGGCCTGCATAACGAGTCAGGCCCTAATAAATCTCATACATGCCCAATACCCTAAGGCTTCAACACCTCATATACAACAAGCCCCTAAACACAGATTAAAATTTAATAAAAATTATTATAGCCTCGCAGAAAACCAATAACTACGGATAGTTCAGCCGTGCAATAAATGGGGATAAAACCCTGATTCTAATAAAGCAGGAGGTTCCATGATAGTCACTCAGGAGCAGGCGCATCAACTGTGGATAAGTCGGGTACTTTTCCGTTTGAACTCTCCGAGACCGAGTCATGACAAATACGGCTGGTTACAGCTAGGTCGAGACATCCCTATTCGCAAGACCGTCAGAATTGAAAGCCACTCTGGACTATACAATGGACCTTATAAGGGCTGCATAGGTGGAGGGAAATACTCGGGTTTATGCTCAATTGGCGCCCTCTCCTACTCCTACTCAGCTTTACCAGAGCCGATGAAAGTTGGAAGGTACTGTTCAATTTCAACAGGCTTGGTGATTCTCGACTCTCACCACCCCATGGATCTTGTAACAACATCCATTATCACATTCCGCCCCAGTAACGACCTGGTACGTGACTTTACCTCCCCAGAACAGACTAGCCAATACAATTGGCACAAGTTCGATAGAAGGAACTACCCGCTAATTGGAAATGATGTTTGGATAGGTAGAAATGTAACATTGCGGATGGGAATAACCATCGGAGACGGTGCGGTAATCGCTGCAGGCAGTCTCGTTACTAAAGATGTCCCACCCTACGCAGTAGTTGGTGGCAATCCTGCGAAAGTGCTGAAATATCGTTTCTCGGAAGATGTTATAGATAACTTGCTAAAGCTAAAGTGGTGGAACTATGACCCAACTCAAATCTGCGAAATTGGCTTTAAAGACCCTGACCGCTTCTGTGCAGAACTGACTAACGCAATTAACATAGACGAAATCAGAATTTTTTCGCCAAAAATATTCGAATTCGCTGGCGACTCGTAATACTTTCCACAGCGCCCAAGAATTTTAATTATTTAAAAAGCTGAGGCATTAGTTGCCTCAGCCCTGCAAAGAGCGCCGACTTTAACCGGCACTTACTGCTATTTCGCTGCTGCTACAAAGTCATTATAGGCAATGGCGTTATACTCATGAGCATCGAATTTTCTCGGAGTAAAGGTACCATTGATAATTTCTTTTACCCCTTCTGCTAATCCTTCCGCAGAGAGTGCAGTTAGAATTCCCAAACCATTTGCCAACACATCATCAGGCCCCGGAATGTTGGTAGAAACGCAAGGTACATCCAGCGTCATAGCCTCGAGTAGCACAATTCCTTGCCCCTCGTAATCCGATGAAAGAACATGACACTGTGACGCTTTAACAAACGGGAATGGATTTCGCTTAACCCCAAGCAACATGACCCTATTCTTCAGGCCGAGCTCCTTGATGAGGTTCTCCAACTGTGCGTAAAGCGGGCCTACACCTAAAATGTAAACCGCAATGTCATGGCCTTGATCGACAAGCAATTTAGCCATCTCAATCAGCCGAACCTGGTTTTTTTCAGGCCACATGCGAGCAACGTTTACAATTTTAAAGCGATTATCCGATCTCAGAGAACGGAGCCCTTCATCATCAAGATCGATATCTGCATCATTGATAATTCGATTGACATCCAGCCCGTTTCGGACCAGATGGAATTTATCGACAATAGCAGAATTAATCGACTTGAAGCTTTCCTTATTAATTTCCATAGAACTGCCAGATACATTCAGGAATGCGTCATACTTATCGTAGAACCTGAAAACCTTCCTCAAATTCGGTAAACGCTTTTCTGACTCTTCGAGCATATCGTTATGGAGGTAGATCAGATGACGGTTCGCCGGCAAAGCAGCCATGAAGCCTGCCCAGAACGGATGATAGCCCTGATGCTCGACGCTAAAATCAGCCTCTAAAGCTCCCAAGACTCGATAACACTCTTGCTGACATGCAGTTTCATAAACCTCCTGCATATCCTGAGAGTAGAAAATCCCCTCTGAGTTAAATTTATCTGAAACCCATTGCTGCTCTAGGCTCATGGAGGTCCTACCGCTTCGGAATATGACGTTTGCAACTTGCTCTAATTTGCGGATCGCGTCAAAGCCTGCTTCTTCCTTGCGCAGTTCCACAGAGTCGAGCAAGACAACTACATCATTACCTTGGGCTGCGAGATTTTGCACTAGCGAAATCGCCGAGGTAGCTACCCCATTAATAGTGCCTAGAGCAGATCGGACTACAATGGGTTTTTTAGGAACTTGTCGTGCACGATGCCCATTATCATTGAAGAAAAACTCAACCACTCGCTGCGTAGACTTTCCATCTTCAGCCCCACAGAAACTCTCATGGAATTTTTCATATGCTTCATTAACATATAGACCAGGATTACCAAGAGCACTTTGAATCAGAGCGCTTAACTCTTCAGTAGTCTCACACTGAGGCCAAGGAAGTTGATCCCGCTCAAAATACAAGCCCCGCTCGTTTTTATATTCATCCCAATCAGGGATGAAGTGAATAACTGGGCGCTTGAGCGTCATATAGTCAATGATAATTGAAGAGTAGTCAGATATCAAAATATCAGCTACTGGTAACAATGCGTTTGTATCAATGGACTGAGGAGCCAATTTAACAGGAAGATTTAGCTCGACGAGTTGCTTCTCTACCAAATGATGGCCACGGAACAACAAAGTATACTCATCCGAAATGATACTTTTAAGCTGTTCAATGAGATATTCCGCCTCAAGTTGCGGTGAGTTCCAACTTCCCCGGTAGGTTGGAGCAAACAAAACAACTGGCTTCCTTGCTGTAATACCCAGCGAAATACGAATCTCATCAACTTTATCGTAATCAATTTTAAAAAGTTGATCGTTACGTGGATAACCACTAATCAACTGCGCGCCTTTCAAAATCCGGTCAATACTATGACCTTCAATTTGAGTCTGACGTGTATGCTCATTAGGGAAAATCAAATGCGTTGCATGCAAAAAATTGCGGGCTGTATTCGCTCGAGTATAAGGCGGCGTGTTCATCGCTCGACCAAGTGTTTTCAGTGGCGTACCATGCCAAGTATTAAGATATTGCTGACCTGGCTTTCTTACAAAATATTCAGCAAAAGTGCCGTTACAGATCAGATATTTGCAGGACGAAATCAAACGCAGGTAAAGCGCACTTCCTCGCTTGACAAAGAAGACATTCTTTAAGCCTTTGTATTTTAGCTCAACACCAGAGATATCATTTACCACCCAAAAGTGTTTACGATCTCTGTACTGTTCATTAGCAATCAAATACTCGAAAATGGCAAGTGGATTGCACGCCATCGAAGAACCATTATGAACTTCATAGAGGATTGCATCCTCCATAATAGGTAAAAGATCTACGAATTCTTTATAAGTAGCGTGAAAATTAAGTGCATTATCAGTGAGGAATTTGTCCTCGTACGCACCATGGGGGCGCTGAATGATTTTATATGCTTTGAATGCTGCACAAGCCTTTTCCGCCTCACCCGCAAGCGCCAAAAGCCTACCCAACTCATAGTGCATCGCTGGATTGTGCTCATTAGTACGCCAGATAGCTTGCTGTACAGCCTCTGCCGCACGATCTAACTTGCCGAGCGCTACCAAGACTTTACTATATGACATCCAAGTATTCGGATTAGTGCAGTCGCGCAGGAGACGAGACTCTAAAAGATTTGCCTCAGCCAACTTGTTAGTCAAACTACCAGAGAGAGTAATTAGTTTGCCTACTTCCCTCTCCTCAGCATAAACAGCAGCATTTTCCAGCCCTTTTTGGGCTAGCTCGGTGTCACCTTGTTGCAAGTGAGCTTCGTAAAACTCAAACCATGTTGCACTTACGCCAGAATTGACTCCCAGATCTGATTCGACATTCTCAACACGGTGAGACATTAATGATGCCTCATAGCGTTTTTTGTCGAAATCTACAATTACAGCATCGCTTTTAATGGCAAGGAAGAGGTTACAAGCCTCGTCATAACGGCCCAACTCAGCCAATACCATACCAGCACGGTAACGCCACTCTGCAAGCCCTTTGCCGCCCAGACGAATCGCGTACTTGTAAGAGTCTATGGCCTCGGCGTACTTCTCCTGGCGCTCCAGTGTAAAGCCAAGTCGGAAGTGTGATTCCGCTGATTTCATTCGCAACCCAACGGCCGTGCGGTAAGAGATTTCTGCGTCAGCCCAAAGGTAGCATCGCTCCTGTGCCCTGCCCAATCTGAAATTGAGATCAAAATCAAACTTCAAGACGAGCTTGTGTTCAGTAAATGCGCTTGCCGCTTTTGACCAACGTCCAGCTGCAGCATGGAAGGTTCCGATACCATAATTGTCCGCCTTATGCTTTTTATCAAGCAAGCATGCCTTGGTATATGCTGCAATAGCTGCAGGCATATCAGCAGGACCTTCATGGCAGTCATTTTCATAGCAGTAGCCTAAGCGATAATACCACTCCGCTGGAACTGAACTACTCAGCTCTACTGCTTTTTCATAGGCAGCAGCGGCGGAGCGGAAATGCCCCATTTTCTTTTCGGCCACCGCCAATCGGTGATATACATCTGCATCTTCATTGGCAATTTTTATAACATTACGCAGTGCCGCTACAACTTGCCACCACTTGTGTTGCCCTTGAAATGCCGTAGCAAGCTTATTATTCAAGCTTACATCATCAGGATAGATTGACAGCAAGCTCATGAGCGCGGTCTCTGCCTGAGCCCAATGCTTCTCTTTCAAGCTCAACTCAGCTTGTTCGCGCGCTTCTTGTTCGCTCTCAATCGCTAGTGGGTCACTAAGATGCTGCAACAAATTACATATTTTAGCGGAACTATTGGCTTCTTCAAAGTTACTAATGTAATCCTTGCAAAAATCTTTAACTTCCTCACTGACTTCAAGCTTGTTAAACCCCTCAATCAACGCAAGTAATTCTTCAAAACTACCCGGATGATAGCCAAGATTCCGACTATAAATCTCCGCCTCTGCTGATTTAGGGGCCTTCTCAAATATTGCATCCCCTACGATCCAACGCGGAAAGATTACAGGCTTGCCAAGCGCCCAGGCCTCATATGCTAAAGAGGTATAGTCGGTGATGACCACATCTGCCTCAAGCAACTCCTGAGTAATCGGTTTTTTGTTAATTTTATTGCGCTGATCTTCAGCAACTACCAAACTGCAGTGACGCCCGAGTTCTTCGATATGCCCGGACAAGTCAAGGCCCGAACTCATAGCAGTGCCAGAGTGATCAAACCAGTTTCCGTGAATAGGTGCATACAACACACGAGGTGTCGAATCTATAGCTAATTTTTTGTATCGTTCGGCCATCGAATGGAGGTAATCGACTCGAGGAGAACCAACTACGACGATATCCGAAGGCTGCAACCCAAGCTTTTTATCTTTGAGTAAGCTCCGGGCCATCCAGAGACCAGGAACCAAAATTTTCTTGAAATTGCTCAATACAGATGTGCCATCACCCTGCAACTGATGTAGGTGTTTCCGGTCTGCCAGATCAAACATCAAGAACAGATCTGCCTGTACTCCTGCAAAAAGCGAGACGCTTAAGCATGCTTCAGAGCTAGCCTCTTGCGACGCCTGAACCCAGTTGAAGCTCCCTTCGCCGGCTGCCTTAATTTGCGAGAATATTTGTGTACGAAGCAGTCGCAGGTTATCCGAATCGTCACCTACCAACTGTACCTGACGCTTACCTTCCACATCGAGAGCTTCCGGCAATAGCAAAGAGCCATCAACATTTACAACTTCAGTCATCACGCACCTTTCGAGAATACCCATCTTAGAATTTGTCAAGAAATTTAGTTGCAGCTAACAATCCATCGTTACTCAAACCCTCATAATCTTTTGCTTGTACAAAGTATCCTGATGCGAAGCGCGATGACCTACTCATTTCGGCTTGCTTCACAAACGCTGAATGATACCCTAGCAACGATTGGAGTTAAACATAAATACCTGTTGCGTCAATTTATTGGCGACAAGATATTGACAAGCACCTCGCAGGACGAATTTCATGCTGAGCAAAATTAAGATTGCAGTCGCCTTTTGTTTAGTCGCTAGCTATTGCCAAAGCTCATTTGGCTGGGGAGAGGAAGGCCATAAGATAGTGGCGCTCATCGCAGAGCAACAACTTACTCCTCAAGCCAGGGCTAGCATCGATAAAATAATGCAACGAACTGCCAACGGTGAAATCGCAGATGTTGCGTCTTGGGCAGATGAAATGCGTGGCAATAGCGATGTTCCGCAGATAAGCCACGTTGTCAAGATACCTTTTAATGCACGTAGCTACTCAGAGGGGCGAGACTGTTCAGGCAAGTATCGATGCGTTATCGCCGGGATTCATGAGTCTGAGTCAGTACTTGAAGAATACGCACGCACCGGACAACAAACCATCAAAACATCATATGCCTTAAAGTTTCTCGTGCATTATGTTGGGGACGTCCACCAACCGTTGCATGCCATAAAAGAGACCGGCAATATGCGCACCCTCCCTAGCAGGCAAAGATGGAAACTTCATAAGGTCTGGGACACAATCATAATCAGGAGCATGCATCAGAGCCCTGAGTCGGTGGCTAGACGACTCCTCAACAAACGCCTGTATGTTGAGCAGAAAACCCCCGAAGACTGGGCGATGGAGAGCCATGACATTGCAAAACGGGTAATTTATGGAGGAAGTTATGCCCTAGCTAAATCAAAAAGCCCAATTGAACTGGGCAATAGTTATTATAAGGAGAACTCCCCAATCGTGGACGAACGCTTGCTAATGGCTGGAGTTCGTCTTGGACGACTTATTAACTCGATATTCAAATGAGTTTACAACTGATGCCTTGGCTCAGTTTTAGAATTTAGATTAAGGTCTTTCATGATCAAGAAATGCTTATTCCCGGCGGCCGGCTATGGCACTCGTTTTCTGCCAGCCACAAAAGCCATGCCTAAAGAGATGCTGCCAGTAGTTAACAAGCCACTTATCCAGTACGGCGTAGAAGAGGCGCTAGACGCGGGCCTGAGCGAAATATCTATTGTTACCGGGCGGGGTAAACGAGCCCTGGAAGACCATTTTGATATTTCTTATGAACTTGAGAATCAAATCAAAGGTACAGATAAAGAAAAGTACCTAGTTGGTATTCGTCGACTGCTTGATCAGTGCTCATTTTCTTACACTCGTCAAACCGAGATGAAAGGACTGGGGCACGCAATCCTCACCGGCCGCCCACTAATTGGCGACGAGCCATTTGCAGTAGTCCTGGCGGACGACCTGTGCGTTAACCCCGATGGAGATGGCGTTCTGACACAAATGGTAAAGCTCTACAAACAGTTCAGATGCTCAATCGTAGCCATTCAGGAAGTAGCGCCGGAGGAAACTCATAAGTACGGCGTAATTGCGGGCGACATGATCCGTGAGGATATTTACCGCATTACCAACATGGTGGAAAAGCCTAAGCCAGAGGATGCCCCATCGAATCTAGCCATTATCGGTCGCTACATTCTGACGCCTGACATTTTCGACATCATTTCTGATGTAGAACCAGGCAAAGGTGGAGAGATTCAGATCACTGATGCGTTAATGAAACAAGCCCAGAGCGGTTGCGTCATTGCTTACAAGTTCAAGGGCAAGCGCTTCGACTGCGGAGGAGCCGAGGGTTACATCGACGCTACAAACTTCTGCTTTGAGAATTATTACAAAGCAGGTAAAGCCTACTAAACATGTAAGGGGGGCCATTTTACCCCCCACCCTAACACCAAGCACACCACTACACCCTATACAACATCCATGCAATAGCGCCCTACGGGAATTTGATACAGCGAAGCATTCATAAGCATAACCGCAATATTCACAGTCTGAGCACCTACGTCGGGATGATCATTTATGAGAACATTGAGTGAATTCAAATAATTGAACCCGCGCCCAACTCGCGACTCTTTTACAATGCTAGTAATGTACTCATATTGAGGGGATCGCGACGAATAAATGATAGAGATACTCTGCTTTAATTCAACATCAGAATTTAGTATGCGTGTAAAAACTTGCTGCTTGGTCTCAGGGAATGTTCCTATCGTAAAATGCGAATCCTTGAAGACCCTTTCGTAATATTCATCTGAAACGATAGGATCGACAACAACAGCATTGAACCCCCCCATCACACCATGATAAAGCGCGCCCGTCCCCCCCTTTGACGCTCCATAGAGCGTAACTCCTTCCGGATTTACGCCCAACTCCTGGCTCACTCTTTTAATGAGAGAAGTGACTCGATCAGCAAACTCCGGATCCGCATTATTATTTAGATAAAAACTACCCACAACCCCACCTAAATCTGCAATTCTCAAGACTGCAGTGTCGGCGGGCAAATATTTTCCGATCGACTTGAAATTAAAAGTAAAAACTCTCATCAGACTGGATGTAAATATATCCTCACCAATAGACGAGAATACAACCAATACCCTAGAGACTTTGTGCTCCTTCGGAGTCTCTAGTTGATAGACAAGGCCGTTAGCACAATTAAACTCACCAGCCTTAACTCTATGCCAAAAATCCGGCACAACACTATTCCGAACAAAACTCGATATACGATTAGCTGACTTATACAAACTAAACCCAGAGTTGGCCAATTCAACCACATAGGATTTAGCAAGAGGATCTTTTCGACTGACATGCAAAATATTTTCGCAATCTGCATATTCCGAGTGATCTACGTGAACATAATCGATCGAACTCAGATTCGACAACACTTCAGCGACCGCCCCCCCCAGCACAACCTTTTTTGTCTTTGTCGCCATACCCTGCCCATGTCTTCAAAATCGAAAACATAAGAGTATCGGACGCTGACCACTCCAAGTCAATAGCTAGGAAGATTGGGCGTCAGCAATCTTCTTCGCACGTGAAATGCAACGCCCAGCCCAAACCAGAAGAAAACAAAACAAGGGTTAACAATAACAAGGCAGCGATCAACATTATCCTGACCCTCTGAACAATGGAACCCTAGGAACAACTTCGGCTCTCCACCTTGGCTATCATAGGGCTCGCAATATTTCAGTTTATGTGTCAGGAAGTGACCGACCATCGGAAATGGTAATCACCTCACACGGACAGGGGATCGCGCCTTCAGCGACGCCCATGCCCAGACCTAGACCCCGATACATCAGTCGAAGATTTCGACGATTCCGCTAACCTCTCCAGTAACCGCATCTCGAACCGCTAAAGCACGGATTTTGTTCTCGTGCATGTAGCCTTCTGCTTCAGAAATAAGCGCGTCGGAAGCGATTTCATGCGGACTGGCTGTCATGAAGGCTGAGACCCGTTCTGCCACAACGCCTGGGTTTTCTAAAAGGGCTCGCCGCAAGTCACCATCAGTGACAATACCTACAAGTCGACCTTCATCGGTTACCAATGTGAGACCGAGGCGCCCCTGCGTCATAACGAGCAAGCAATCATGGAAGCTCGTGGATGGTGTAACGAATGGTGCTGGACTGTGCATCACATCAGAAACTCGCGTCAAGAGTTTCCGGCCCAAACTTCCACCTGGATGGTAGCGAGCGAAATCCATAGGCTTGAACTCTATCGCCTCAATCAGAGCCACTGCCAACGCGTCTCCCATCGCCATTGTCGCTATGGTTGAAGTAGTAGGAGCGAGATTATTTGGGCAAACTTCACGCTCAACAGATATATCCAGCCAGATATCAGCGTGCTGCGCCAGCGTCGAAGTTTTGCTCGCCGTCATCGCAATAAATTTGTTCCCAAACGATTTCAAGCTTGGAATCAGCTTTATAAGCTCTTCGGTTTCGCCGCTGTAGCTGATGAGAATCAAAACGTCGACAGCTTTGAGCATCCCCAGGTCGCCATGAAAGGCCTCTGCGGGATGCATGAAAAAGCTTGGCGTACCAGTAGATGCGAAAGTGGCAACCATTTTCTGACCGATCAAGCCAGATTTGCCCATCCCGCAGACCACCGTTCGCCCTTTACATCCGAGGATTAACTCAACAGCTTTCTGGAACTCCCCATCCAATCTGTCAGCCAGTTGGGTAACAGCTTGAGCTTGGGCAATGAGCGCTTCTCTGGCAATGGTAAGGTGGTTCATTTCCGTCTCTAATGCTACGGGTTTACGAGAGACGAGATCTTAAAGTCTTTAAGGACGCGACGCAAAGGACTCTGTGGCAGCTCAACCAATGATGCATGCCCAGCATCAAGCAGTGCCCATTACAGCCGTTCACTGAAAAAAGCACCGTTTGCTCACCGCCCAAGGCAAGGCCGCACACCACATGACAGCTTCAAGGATGCAGATTACATACCCCCGCTGGAGAACTTTTTGTTGTACGTCGGCCTCTGATAACGCAGGATACCACCCCCCCAAAAAATGCGTACGGCCAAGACGACTACGCCTGACTAGAATTGATGACTGCACTTTCTCAACCCACCGCTCGAGGCAAAGCCTACTTCCGCTGGTATCGAGCCTCGCTCGAGCACCACATCCATACACTGATCCCCGAGTGGAACGGGGTCCCCCTGACGATCACCAGCCGGGACCTTGGGTCCAATGCATCGTTTGTCAATTACGTTCGCTACCATCGCCTGATCAACCCTGCCACAGGTGAGCCAATGGACGTGGTGGAAAAGTCGATTCGTAAGTTGGCGTTCATCAGCAGCCAGGAAGCTCGGTTCCACCGCCATGACGGTATGCTGAAAGGCACTATCTATTTTCGTTACCCACCCTGCCTCGGCGTGATCGAGACACCCTGGGAAAGCTTGATTTTCACCCGATACGTACGCGGCCGCGCGCCCCGCATGGAAGCTATTGCCTTTCATTTGGCCCGGGGAATCACCGAACTCGAAACCCGGAGCCACGACTACCTGCAGAGCAGATCGGGCGCCAAGAATCTCCCTCTGTGGAGCATGGACTTCTTTCGACCATGGTTCATGTTGCGGCCTCGCTTCAATTTCTCACGCTGCCTTCCTGAATTGGAGAGACTCGCGCTGGAGGATCCCCGTTTCACTGGGATTGCTGAGCAGCTCAAAGCCTTTAAACCACTGCTTCGCGACCTTGCACGTATGGCAAAAGAGAGCCCCAGATGCGTAAGTCACATGGACTACCTACGCAAGAACCTCTTCATCCGCAAGCGCCGATTGTACCTGATCGACTGGAGTGAGGTAAAAATTGGCCGCATCGGATTCGACGGAGGGGCGTATCTGGGTAGTCTTTTTCGCCGCAAGGAAATGACGGCATTCCTCGCTGCCCTAGCTCAGTTCAACAAGGCTTATCGCGAGTCTCTACCCTCGCATTTCGACCGAGAGAACGCCCTTAGAAATCAACGCTACATCTTCCTGCTCACAGCCCTTTATCACTGCCTCAGGCCAGAGACGATCCGGGAATACAAGGAGCAAGGTCGCTTAGCCCTTCTCCTGGAAAAGTACCGATACCTCATAACACTGCTCTGATTAGATGTCATTTTGATAGCATTACTCAAGAAAATCAGCTGAGTGGAGCAGCTTTTTTCTTCAAAAGCCGTCCAAAAAATTGTGAATTTGTATTAAGATTTGCGCCCTACAATTCCCTTTGGATTCAGAAGCCTTCTTGCGCTTTGCTGCCCGCACACGGAATGCTGCTGCACGTTTATGGATGACGTTTTGCCTCGCCCTCACTTGCTGATCCTCTCAAAAGGTGCTCAGCAAATTGCCACTTTGCCTGCCCTACTGCCCGACTTTGCGCTGCAGAGCGGCAGCGTGCGTGACGTGCCAAACGCAGATTGGGTGATGGCATGGGGTCGCAAACCCAGTGCACTCACTGCTCTTGCTGAAGCGCGAAAGGCTGAAAAACCTGTACTGACCGTGGAAGACGGCTTTCTACGCTCAGTCGGGCTAGGTCCTGACGAACCACCACTTTCTCTGATAGCTGATGATGTAGGTGTTTATTACGATGCCTCCCAGCCATCACGGCTCGAGCAGTTGATCGCGGATCCATTAACCTCCGCAGAGCACGAACGAGCAACGAAGCTCCAGGCTCTCTGGCAGGAACAACGAGTCTCAAAGTACAACAATGCACGCATAGGGGTCCCTGTACTACCCAGCAACTGTGTGCTGGTAGCTGACCAGACGAAAGGCGATTCCTCGCTCCAGGGCGCTTGTGGGGATGATTTCAGCAAAATGCTGGATGCAGCATTAGATCGATATCCAGATTGCACGATCTTGCTGAAAGTGCACCCTGATGTTGTTGCAGGAAGGAAAATCGGGCATTTTGACCTTGCTTCAGTAGCCCGGAAAGCACGCGTTCAAGTTTTGGCTCAGAACTTTCATCCTGCTGACCTGCTGCCTCGCGTTCGGGCGGTATACGTTATGACCTCTCAACTCGGATTTGACGCGCTGTTATGGGGCATCCCTGTCCATACCTGGGGCATGCCATTTTATGCTGGCTGGGGATTGACTGAAGATCGACTCTCAGCCCCTGCTCGTCGCAAGGCCGTACCCCTCACCCAATTGATCCATGCCTGTTTGGTGCGCTACCCGCGCTATGTGTGCCCGGAACGAGGCATCCCAAGCACTCCTGAGGCGTTAATCCGCTGGTTAGGGCTACAACGCAGGCAGCGCAGTCTGATACCAGAGAATGTGCAAGTTTGCGGCTTTAGCCGGTGGAAAGAGCCTCTTGCCAAATTGTTTTTCGATGGAAGCACCATTCGTTTTATAACGGCCAAGAAGAAACCATTCGTATCCATGCCTGTTGTCGCTTGGGGTTGTAAATATGACCAGAGGCTGATCGAGCACCCTCACTCAATACATCGCGTTGAAGATGGCTTCCTGCGCTCTGTTGGGTTGGGTGCAGGCAAAGCTAGGCCTTTGTCTTGGGTGATTGATGATCTGGGCATCTATTACGACGCGACCCGCACCTCACGACTGGAGCAAATTCTTGCTAATGGCGCGTTCGAGCAACCGCTGCTACAGCGGGCCGAAAATTTGCGGCACGCCATTTGCAGCGCAGGCCTCACGAAGTACAACCTTCCTGGCTGCGCTTGGCAAAGGCCGTCTTCAGCAGCGCAAGTAATTTTGGTTACCGGTCAGGTGGAGGGTGACGCATCCATCAGTTTCGGCAGCAACCGTATTCGTAGCAATCTCCAACTGCTACGCGCAGTCCGGGACCAGAATCCAAATGCCTGGGTCTTGTACAAACCACATCCTGAGGTCCTTGCCGGCACCCGAGCGCGTGGCAGTGACGAAGAACAGACGGTGCATTGGTGCGACGAGGTTATAGGCGATACGCCCCTGCATCAGTTGCTGGAAGTGGTAGATGAGGTGCACGTTTTGACGTCCCAGTCGGGCTTCGAGGCGCTTTTGCGCGGCGTGCCGGTGACGACTTATGGTCAGCCGTTCTATGCCGGCTGGGGTCTTACACGCGACATGGACCTTCAACCACAAGTACAGGCACGCCGTCATCGGACATTGACCCTGGACGAACTGGTGGCCGGAACACTACTGCTCTACCCCACCTACGTAAGCCGCATTACCAATCGTTTCACAACAGCTGAACAGACCTTATACGAACTACAGAATTGGCACGCGCTACCACCGCAGCCAGGAGCCCCCTCCCGATGGCAGGACTTGAAACGACGCTTGAGCAGTTTGTTGGGCATGAAGCGCCCGACCAACTGAATGCAAGGGCGACGCGTGGTCCTCTGCTGCGCGTCCCCACCTGCAACTTCCTGTTTCTACAAGGCGTAAGTTCGCCATTTTTCGCTCGCCTTGCAAAAGGCCTGCGCGAAATAGGCCAGTATGTGCATAGCGTGCGCTTTAACGTTGGTGATGAGCTATACGGGGCTGATGGCCCAAACATGGCCTGCCCGAGTAACGCCAATGGTCTGGGAGACTGGTACGCCGATGTCTTCCGACGACTGGACATCACTGACCTTGTCCTGTTTGGCGACTGCCGCCCTGTGCACCGCACAGCGATAACACTCGCTCGTCTGCAAGGCATCCGCGTGCATGTGTTCGAAGAGGGCTACTTCCGCCCTTACTGGATCACTCTGGAACGCGATGGCGTCAACAACAACTCGCGCTTGCCAAGGGACCCGGAGTGGTACCGCGAAGTGGGCAAATACATCCCACGCTACCAAAACGGTAACTCGTTCAAGTTGTCCTTCACTGCGCGCGCAGCACATGACGTGATGTACCACGCAGGCGGCGCGCTCAACGCGCTGTTCTACCCGAAATACCGCACCCATGCGCCCTTCAACGCCGCAGTGGAATATGCTGGCTTCATCCGCCAAGGCCTGCGCCTGCTCCGCGCCCGTAGCCGCGACGACGCCCTCGTCGCCGACGTTGCCTCTGAGCGCCAGCCCACCTACCTGCTGCCCTTGCAGCTGGACAGCGACGCGCAGATTCGCGATCACTCGCCATTCGAGAACATGACCCAGGTCATCGAGCACGTAATCGACTCGTTCTCGCTGCATGCCCCGTTCAATGCCCGCCTGCTGGTCAAGAACCACCCATTGACACCTGGGCTGGTCAATTACCGGCGGGTCACCGAGGCGCTGGCCCGTGAATACGACGTCGCCGACCGGGTCGAGTTCATGGAAAGCGGGCATATGCCCACCCTGCTCTCGCACATCAACGGCATGATTACCGTCAACAGCACCGCCGGGGCTTCGGCGCTGCTGCACGGCCGCCCGACCATCACCCTGGCCGACCCTATCTACGCCATGCCCGGCCTTACCCACCAAGGCAGCCTGGCTGACTTCTGGCACACTCCGGACATGCCAGACATCAAGCTCTTCCATCGCTTCCGCAATACAGTCATCCACACCACCCAGGTCAACGGCGGCTTCTACACCGCCTGTGGCATGGACATGGCCGTGGCCAACTGCCTGGAAGTGCTGATGGCGAAAACCTCAAGAATCGAAAAATACCTATGAGTTCGCACGCCTCACCCCGCTGCATCCTCATCACTGGCGCCACGGGCGGTATCGGCGGCGCGCTGGCGCCGGCCTATGCGGCCCCGGGCGTGACCCTGATCCTGCAAGGCCGGCGCCACGAGCGCCTGGCAGAAATGGCCGAGCAATGCCGCGCCCTGGGCGCCCAGGTGCTGCTCGAAGCCCTCGACGTGCGCGACCTGGATGCCCTGCGGGCGATGGTGCGGCGGGTCAGCGAGCAGCATCAACCCGACCTGGTGCTGGTCGGCGCCGGGCTTAACACCGCCGTGGGCGCCAATGGCGAACCGGAAGCCTGGGACGACAGCCGCGCCTTGATGGAAGTGAACGTGATGGCCGCCCTGGCCACCGTCGAGGCCGCCCTGCCGGCCATGCGCAGCCGTGGCAACGGGCAGATCGCCCTGTTCAGCTCGCTGGCGGGCTGGCGCGGCTTGCCGGTTACACCGACCTACAGCGCCAGCAAGGCTGCCATCCGCGTGTATGGCGAGGCCATCCGCGACTGGCTGGCGCCGGAAGGGGTGAAAGTAAATGTGATTGTGCCGGGGTATGTGGAGTCGAAGATGTGCTTCGAAATGCCGGGGCCAAAACCGTTTCTGTGGACTGCCGAAAAAGCGGCCAGGCGCATCAAGCGTGGGCTGGCGGCGAACCAGGCGCGTATCAGTTTTCCGTTCCCGCTCAACCTGGGCACCTGGCTGCTGGGGCTTATCCCGCAGTGGCTTTCTTCGATGATCCTGCGTGGGCTGAAGTACAGTGATTGAAATTTCCTTGTTGCCGGTTGCTGTGATCGGCCTTGGCCTGACCGTGGCGGTCGAGCGCCTGCTGCACCCTCGCCCTGCCCTGCGCCGCCCGGCCGATTGCTGGATGCTGCATGCGGGGCTGTGGTGCGTCGGCTTTGGGTTGTTGTATGCGCTGACGGCGCGGCCGTTGTTCAGTGGGGTGAACCTGCTGTTGCTGTGGCTGCTGATCGTGCTGGTGAGCAATTCCAAGTATCACTCGCTGCGCGAGCCGTTTGTGTGTGCAGACTTCGAATATTTCAGCGATGCAGTGAAGTTTCCGCGCTTGTATCTGCCGTTTTTCGGGTTTGCCAAGGCGGCGTTGCTGGCGGTGGGCTTCCTCGTTTACCTGTGGGCGGGGCTGAGTTTCGAGGTGCCGGGTGCGCGGGTTGTGGCGTTGTTGCCGCTGGCGGTGGGGCTGGGCTTGTTGCGTCTGGGGCATCGGAAGGTACAGCCGAGCTTTGATGCCGAGCGCGATGTGCGGGCCTGGGGCTTGGCGGCCAGTTTGTGGCGCTACTTCTGGGCGGCGCGGGCGCCGGTAGATCGGGCGGCGTTGGGGTCACCGTTTGCTGATATGCCTGTAGCAGGCTCTGCGCGGGGCAAGCCCGCGAATGCGTCGGCACAGCAAGAACTGCCCCAGGCCGGGGCGCTGCCAGACCTGGTCTCGGTGCAGAGCGAATCGTTCTTCGATGTGCGCGACCTGTGGCCAGGCGTACGCCCGCAAGTGCTCGACCAGTACGACCTGCTGGCCAGCCAGGCCTTGGCCCGTGGCAAGCTGCAAGTCGCGGCCTGGGGCGCCAACACGGTGCGCACCGAGTTCGCCTACTTCACCGGCATCCCCACCGGGCGGCTGGGCGTACACCGCTTCAACCCGTACCGGGTGCTGGCCCGCCAAGGCCTGCCCAGCATCGCCTCCAGGCTCAAGGCGCAGGGCTACCGCACCATCTGCATCCACCCGTACGACGGTGGGTTCTATGGCCGCAACAAGGTGCTGCCGGCATTGGGCTTCGATGAGTTCATCGATGTGCGGGCGTTCAACGCGTCGCAAAAGGCCGGGCCGTTCATTGGCGATTGCGCCGTGGCGGAAAAAATCCGCGAACTGCTGCAGGCGCCAGGCCGCACCCAGCCGTTGTTCATCCATGCGGTAACCATGGAAAACCACGGCCCGCTACACCTGGAAAGCGTGGCCGCGCACGAGCTGCCTGCCTGGTTCGACCGCCCGCTGCAACCGGGCATGCAGGACCTGGCCCCCTACCTGCGCCATATCTGCAATGCCGACCGCATGCTGGGCATGCTGCGCGAAACACTGATGTCCCACCCCAACCACGCGCTGCTGTGTTTCTTTGGCGACCATGTGCCGATCCTGCCCGAGGTGTATCAGGCGGTTGGCGCGCCTGCCGGTGAAACCAACTACCTGATCTGGTCCAACCGCCACCAGCCGGGCTGCCGTGCCAGTGCACTGGCGGTACAGCAGTTGTCCAGCACCTTGCTGGCGCACGCCCAGGCGCCCGTGGTGGGCCGGCATGCGCCCGCTGCCACTGCCGGGGTAGCCTGACAAGGTGGTGCGTATCGTGCTGGGATCGGACCTGGCGCCGGAGCGCGCCGCAAACCCCGCCCTGGCCCGTTTGCTGGCCGAAGGGCGAGGGTCGTTGGCGTTTCTGATTGGCGATACCGCTTGCCGCTATCGCCTGCTGGGTGCAGCCATCCACTGGGACCGTGTGCTGCTGGCCTTCGATGGCGAGCAGGCAGTGGGCTTTGCGGCGTTCAAGCATGGCCGGCGCGGGCCGTTTGCCTTGCACTGGCGGCCGTTCATCCGTGAGTTTGGCGTGCTCGGTGGCTGGGTGCGGTTCACCGGGTTCTGCCTTAGCGAACTGCGCGAATGGCGCTACCCGTTCTTGCTGTACGGGTTGCGCGTCAGCAAGGCTGCCCGCCAGCAAGGCGTGGGTTCGGCGCTGGTGCAGGCGTGTTGCGCGCATGCCGCCGCGCAGGGCTTTGCCCATGTCGAGCTGGAAGTGCCACTGAACAACCCCCGCGCGCAGCGCCTGTACCTGCACACCGGCTTTGCCCTGCGCCGCAAGCGCTGGGTGCCGTTCCCGCCGGTGCGCAACATGTGGCGGGCGGTGTAATGCTGAGGGAGCGGGCTTGCCCCGCCAATACCGATATCTGCAATTTCACACCGCCAGAGGCGCTGGTAAACGGCACCGGCTGGGTCGGCATCATGTCGCAATGGGTGGCCTGGAAGGTTCTGCACCTGCCGCAGTTCCTCGCCCCCGAAGGCCCGCCGTTCTGGCTGTGGCGCCGCGGCCGCAAGGCGCCCAAGGGGCTCAAGGCCATTGCCGGCATCGGCTACAAGCAGTCCTCGGCCCATGCCCGGGTGCTCTGCCAGCGTTGGGGGCTGCCGTACATCGCGCTGGAAGACGGCTTCTTGCGTTCTTCCTCGCTGGGCATCGAAGGCGATACGCCGATGTCCATGGTGGTCGACCCGGTGGGCATCCACTACCTGGCCGACCGGCCTTCACTGCTGGAAAACATCCTGCAGCAGCCTGAGGCCCTCAGCGCCTACGAGCTGAATTGCGCCCGTGAGCTGATTGCCTTGATGCGCAGCAGCGGCATCGGCAAGTACAACAATGCCCAGGACCTGCCCGCCGACGACCCGCTGGGCCTCGATCGGCCGCTGGTACTGGTGGTGGACCAGACTGCCGGGGACTATTCGATCCCGGGCGGCGGGCTGTGTGAGGCCGATTATGTGCGCATGCTGGATGAGGCCCTGGCAGAAAACCCGGGTGCCGACGTGCGCGTGCGCATTCACCCGGACTGCCTGGGCGGGCAAAAGCCCAGTTGCCTGCTGGAGGCGGCGCGGGCCCGTGGGGTAGCGCTGGAGGCACGGCCAGTCGCCTGGGCATCACTGGCGCGGCGTGCCCGGCGGGTGTATGTGGGCACCAGCCAGGCCGGGCTGGAGGCGTTGATCCAGGGCGTGCCGGTCACCTGCTTCGGGCTGCCGTTCTACGCGGGCTGGGGGCTGACCGATGACCGCATGGCCATCCCCCGCCGGCAGGCCCGGCCAGACTTGGTACAGCTGGTGGCGGCGGCTTATGTGCGCTATTGCCGCTATGTCGACCCCCTGACCGGCCAGCTGACCGATGCCTTGACCGTTGCCCGCCAGTTGGCCAGCAAGAAAGCCCGCGATGCAGCATTCGCCGGGCCTACCACGGTGCTGGGCGTGAAGCGGCACAAACAGCACAACATTCGGCGCTTTTTTGCCAGCCGCTGGGGGCAGTTGCGCTTCAGCGTGGACGGGCCGCAACTGGTCAGCCAGGTAGCCGCCGAACAGGGCCGGTTGCTGGTGTGGGCAGCGCGTGAACCGGCTGGCCTGGCTGAGCGTGCGCGCCAGGCGGGTGTGCCGCTGTGGCGGGTCGAGGATGGTTTCCTGCGCTCCACGGGGCTGGGCGCCACCAACAGCCCGGCGCTGTCGCTGGTGCTGGACCGGGGCGGCATTCATTACGATGCGCAGTCTGCCAGTGACCTGGAACAGCTGTTACAGCATGGCGATTACGATGCAGCAAGCCTGGCTGAAGCGGCGCGCCTGCGGGCTCAGATCGTGGCCAGCGGTACCAGCAAGTTCAATTTGCGCAGCACTGTACGGCCAGACTTGCTGGGGCAGCCGGGCCAGGCGCGGGTACTGGTGGTTGGCCAGGTAGAGGACGACGCTTCGGCGCTGTGCAGCGGTGGCGGCGCCGGGTGTAACCTGCGCCTGCTGCAACAGGTGCGCGCGCGGTTGCCGGATGCCTGGATCCTGTACAAACCGCACCCCGACGTGGAAGCCGGCAAGCGCCGCGGGCAGATCGCCCCTGCACAGCTGCAGGGGCTGGCCGACCAGGTGCTGACGGGCGTGGACATCGCCGGCTTGTATGGCCAGGTCGATGCGCTGCATACGCTCTGTTCCACGGCCGGTTTCGAGGCTTTGTTGCGCGGGGTGCCGGTGGTTACCTATGGCACGCCGTTCTATGCCGGCTGGGGCCTGACCGAGGACCACCAGCCGTTGCCGCGCCGTACCCGGCGCCTGACCCTGGACCAGTTGGTAGCCGGCGCCTTGTTGCGCTATGCGCGCTATGCCGACGTCCAGCAAGACTTGCCCTGCGATGCCTGGCACGCCCTCGCCTGCCTCAGCGCGCCACACCCGGCGCGGGTGGCTCATCGGCGGATGGCGCCGTTGCTCAACTATACCCGGACCATGCTCGGCTGCGGCCGGCCACTGGCCCCATCAAAGGACTAGATCATGCCTGTTTCGATGAAGGACATCGGCCGTTACGCGGCGCTCCCCTGGCATTGTATGCAGTTGGCTACCCATGCCAAGTCGTTCGAGAACAACCCGGTGCTGGGCAGCGCCCGCCTCAATGCCCTGGGCCTGCATGTACAGCGCCGTCAGCTGGCGATGGCCATGGCCGGTTACCGCCGCAACGCGCTGGCGTCGCGGCTGGATGCCGGTGAGCGTGAGCATTTTGAGCAGAACGGTTTTTTCATTCGTGAAAACGCCCTGCCTGCCGAACAGTTTGCGGCACTGCGTGCCGAGCTGGGCGCCTTGCGCAGCACCGGCTGGGAAATGCGCCAGGGCCGTGCGGTAACCCGCCGGGTCAGCCTGGATCAGGACGTGCTGGCGCAAAACCCGGCCAGTGCCGCGTTTGTCGCAGACCGTGGGGTGCGCGACCTGATTGCCTATGCGTCGTCCAATACCGGTGGCATTACCTACCAGTTGCAGTCGATCGTGATTGATGCAGCCAATGCCGACCAGGACCCACAGACCCGCCTGCACGCCGACACCTTCCACCCCACGGCAAAGGCGTGGTTGTTCCTGGACGATGTGGCGGATGACCAAGGGCCGTTCAGTTACGTGCCGGGGTCGCACCGCCTGACGCCGGAGCGTTTGGCCTGGGAGTATCGGCAAAGCCTGGGGGCGGCGCGGTCCAGTGAGCAGATGCACCGTGAGGGTTCGTTCCGTATCGACGAGCCCGACCTGGCCGCGCTCGGCTTGCCACCGCCACGTCGCTTTGCGGTACCGGCCAACACCCTGGTGGTGGCGGACACCTCAGGTTTCCATGCCCGTTGTGCAAGCCACCAGGCCAGCCATCGTGTAGAGATTTATGCCAGCCTGCGGCGCAACCCGTTCATTCCGTGGCGCGGTGCGCACCTGTTTGCATTGCCATGGATTGCCAACCACCACATGCGTTGGGATATCCGGTTGAAGCGGTTGATGGGGTTTGGCAAGAAGAGCCATTGGCGGTTTGTGGAGCAGTTGAATGCGTATGAGCCGCCGCATATCTGACCCCCGACGGGCCCGCCCGCTCCTACATTGATCGTAGGGCGGGCCTGCCGGCCAATATCTCCTGGTAACTCACCGTCGCGGCCGCCACCGCATTCGCGGGCAAGCCCGCTCCTACATTGATCGTGGGCCGGGCCTGGTGGCCAATTTTTCCTGGTCATTCGCCGTCGCAGCCG
>JAAIGE0100402530.1_pt1 | contig 50410 bp, 37 predicted proteins | sample 6487951 | NCBI WGS metagenome assembly JAAIGE01 (sample SAMN13974128, study PRJNA590717) | phyllosphere metagenome | biome: tomato field; feature: multiple bacterial spot infested tomato fields; material: tomato leaves; isolation source: leaves from tomato fields | host: Solanum lycopersicum ...
CAAGCCGCAGATCGGGCTGGATTTCGCCAACGCATTGCGCAGCATCGTGCGTCAGGATCCGGACATCATCATGATCGGCGAAATGCGCGACCTGGAAACCGCACGCATCGCGATCCAGTCCGCGCTCACCGGCCACCTGGTGCTGTCCACGCTGCATACCAACAACGCGGCCGGCGGCATCACCCGTCTGCTCGACATGGGCGTGGAGGATTATCTGCTCACCTCCACCATCAACGGCATCCTGGCGCAGCGCCTGGTGCGCAAACTCGACCTGGCCAACGCCGAGCGCTACGCCGCCTCGCCGGAAGAAATCGCCAGGTTCGACCTGCGTCGCCTGCAACCGGAGGGCGAGATCTTCCTGTATCGCCCGCGACCCTCGGCCACCGCGCCCACCGGTTATCTGGGCCGCACCACCATCGTCGAATTCCTGGTGATGAACGACGAATTGCGCCGTGCGGTGATGCGCCGTGCCGGCATGGGCGAAATCGAACAACTCGCCCGCCAGGCCGGCATGCGCACCATGTACGAAGATGGGCTGTCCAAGGCCCTGCGCGGCGAAACCACCATCGAAGAAGTCCTGCGCGTCACGGAGGATGCGTGATCGGTAAGGCGGCAGAAACACGCCTGGCAGGCACCGGACCAACGAACCGCCAGCACAGCCACCCGCCGGCTCTGCTGTGCGTGCACAGCGATGCGTGCGCGATGTCGCCAATACGCAGCGACGTGCTTTTCCCGAATCCCGATTCCCGATTCCACAATCCCGGCCTCCCAGCCTGATGCCCCTCTACCGTTACAAGGCCCTGGACGCCCACGGCGAAATGCTCGACGGCCAGATGGAAGCGGCCAGCGATGCCGAGGTGGCGTTGCGTCTGCAGGAACAGGGCCATCTGCCGGTGGAAACGCGCCTGGCCACCGGCGAAAACGATTCGCCGTCGCTGCGCATGCTGCTGCGCAAAAAGCCGTTCGACAATGCGGCGCTGGTGCAATTCACCCAGCAACTGGCCACGTTGATCGGCGCGGGGCAACCGCTGGACCGTGCGCTGTCGATTCTGATGGATCTGCCCGAAGACGAAAAAAGCCGGCGGGTGATCGGCGATGTGCGCGATACCGTGCGCGGCGGTGCGCCGTTGTCGTCCGCACTCGAGCGCCAGCACGGGCTGTTTTCCAAGCTGTACATCAACATGGTGCGCGCCGGCGAAGCTGGCGGCAGCATGCAGGACACGCTGCAGCGGCTGGCCGATTATCTGGAGCGCAGCCGTGCGCTCAGGGGCAAGGTGATCAACGCGCTGATCTACCCGGCCATCCTGCTGGCGGTGGTGGGCTGTGCGTTGCTGTTCCTGCTCGGTTACGTGGTGCCGCAATTTGCGCAGATGTACGAAAGCCTGGATGTGGCACTGCCATGGTTTACCCAGGCGGTGTTGAGCGTGGGCCTGCTGGTGCGCGACTGGTGGATCGTGCTGATCGTCGTGCCGGGCGTGCTGGGGCTGTGGCTGGATCGCAAGCGTCGCAATGCCGCGTTCCGTGCATCGCTGGACCAATGGCTGCTGCGCCAGAAGGTGGTCGGCAGCCTGATTGCCCGGCTGGAAACCGCACGCCTGACGCGCACCCTGGGCACCCTGCTGCGCAATGGCGTGCCGTTGCTGGCGGCGATCGGCATCGCGCGCAACGTCATGTCCAATCTGGCATTGGTGGAGGATGTTGCCAATGCGGCCGACGACGTCAAGAACGGCCATGGCCTGTCGATGTCGCTGGCACGCGGCAAGCGCTTTCCGCGGCTGGCGCTGCAGATGATCCAGGTGGGCGAAGAATCCGGCGCGCTGGACACGATGCTGCTCAAGACCGCCGACACCTTCGAGCTGGAAACCGCGCAGGCCATCGACCGCGCACTGGCCGCGCTGGTGCCGTTCATCACGCTGGTGCTGGCCTCGGTGGTGGGGCTTGTCATCATTTCGGTCCTGGTCCCGCTGTATGACCTCACCAATGCAATCGGCTGAGAGCGGAGCTCTGCGCAACGGTGCAGTCTTCACCCGAGCACAGCCGCTGCTCGGAATCGGCATGGCGCGCTCGTACACTGCACATCCCGCGCGTGTGCCGCGTCCAACGGCCAAGCGCGCGCAATGCCCTGTCAGCCACGCGCTTGACCGGGCAGCGTATTCACCACAACGTTCCGGTGACCGCACGACACCCATGCGGGAACCTTTGCAATGCCCGCCGTGTCATGTGTTGGCGGCAGCATCCTTCATCGACGTGCAAGGAAATCGTTCATGATCAAGCGTTCCATCACCCGCAGTCCGTCGCGCGCAGGCCAGGCCGGTATGAGCTTGCTGGAAATCATCATCGTCATCGTGCTGATCGGTGCGGTGCTCACGCTGGTCGGCAGCCGCGTGCTGGGCGGTGCCGATCGCGGCAAGGCCAATCTGGCCAAGTCGCAGATCCAGACGCTGGCCGGCAAGATCGAGAATTTCCAGCTCGACACCGGCAAGCTGCCGAGCAAACTCGATGACCTGGTCACCCAGCCCGGCGACAGCAGCGGTTGGCTGGGCCCGTACGCCAAGCCGGCCGAACTCAACGACCCATGGGGCCACGCCATCGAATACCGCGCGCCCGGCGACGGTCAGCCGTTCGATCTGATCAGCCTGGGCAAGGACGGCAAGCCCGGTGGCAGCAGTTACGACGCGGACATCAAGTACCAATAAGCGCTCGCCATGCGCGTTGCGTGTCAGTCGTTGCGTCATCGGCATGGAGTGGTCGGCCCTGGTCGGGCACGCGCGCGTGGCACCTCGTTGCTGGAGATGCTGCTGGTGATCGCGTTGATCGCAATGGCCGGCGTGCTTGCTGCCGCAGCATTGAACGGCGGCATCGACGGCATGCGCCTGCGCACTGCCGGCAAGGCCATCGCCTCGCAGCTGCGCTACACGCGCACCCAGGCGATTGCCACCGGCACACCGCAGCGGTTTCTGATCGACCCGCAGCAGCGGCGCTGGGAAGCACCCGGCGGCCATCACGGCGATCTGCCGCCGTCGCTGGAAGTGCGCTTCACCGGCGCGCGCCAGGTGCAATCGCGGCAGGATCAGGGCGCGATCCAGTTTTTTCCGGATGGTGCGTCCACCGGGGGGCGCATCGATCTGCAGGTCAAGGACGCCCGATGGCGCGTGGACGTGGGCTGGATCACCGGTGAGGTGCGTTCTGGCCCCTTGCGGACGCCGGCGCCATGAAGCGTCAGCGCGGTTACACCCTGATCGAAGTGATCGTTGCCTTCGCGTTGCTGGCGTTGGCATTGACCCTGTTGCTGGGGTCGTTGTCCGGCGCCGCACGCCAGGTGCGCGCGGCCGATGAAAGCACGCGCGCCACCTTGCACGCGCAGTCGCTGCTGGCCGTGCAGGGCATCGACAAGCCGCTGCAGCCCGAGCAGCAACAAGGCACGTTCGAAAACGGCCACTTTCGCTGGTCGATGGACGTGCGCCCGTACGACGAGCCACGGCGCAACCCGCAGGCGCCGATGTCGCCCGGCGCGCACCGGCTGCTGCAATTGACCTTGGTGGTGCGCTGGGGCGAGCAGCCCAATCAGATGCTGCAATGGCGCACGTTGCGGCTGGTGGCGGCCAACACGCAGGGCAGCCCGCCATGAGCCGTTCGCGCAGCGCAGGCTTCACCTTGATCGAAGTGCTGCTGGCCACGATGTTGCTGGTCGGTGGGTTGGCGTTGGCGTTTGCCACCTTGCGCTCGGCCAGTGCGGTGAGTCAGCGCGGCGAAGCGATCGCACAGCGCAGCGAGCGCGTACGTGCGGTGGAAGAATTCCTGCGGCGGCGCCTGGCCGCCGCATTGCCTATCGCCATGGGCATCGATACGCAAAGCCAGCAGCCGATCCTGTTCATCGGCGAGCCGCAACGCCTGCGCTTTGCCGCAGACGTGCCCGATTACCTGGGACGCGGCGGGCCGTATCTGCACGACCTGTCGGTCGCCGGCGATGGCGATCGGCGCAACCTGCTGATTGCCTTGACCATGCTGCAGTCCGGCAAGTCGATCGAAGAAAGCAGCCCGCTGCCGCCGGAGATCCTTGCCCAAGGCGTGCAACAGGTGAGTTTTCGGTATCGCGGCATGGATCCGCAAACCGGGCGCCTGAGCGCGTGGCTGCCGCAGTGGGAATGGCACGACCGCCTGCCGCTGATGGTGCGCATCGACATCCGCAGCGACGATGCCGCATGGCCGCCGATGGTGGTGGCGTTGCCGCAATCCAGCAACCCGGGGGCAGGGCAATGAGTCGTTCGCGCGGTGCCGCGCTGGTGCTGGTGTTGTGGTTGATCGCATTGCTTACCGCGATGATCGGTGCGTTCGCGCTCACCGCACGCGTGGAAGCGCTGCAGGGCAGCATGCTGCGCAACGGTGCGCAGGCGCAGGAGTACGCACGTTCTGGCCTGGAATACGCATTGTTTCGCTTGCAAGATGCCGACACCCAGGCACGCTGGCGCCCGGACGGCCGACGTTATCGCTGGCAGATGGACGATGCCAGCGTGGAGATTCGTATCACCGATGAAAGCGGCAAGGTGGATCTGAACATGGCCGAGCCCACCTTGCTCGCCGGTCTGGTGCGCGCGGTGGGCGGCGAGCAGGCCAGTGCCGGGCGCATCGCCGGTGCCATCGTCGATTGGCGCGATGGCGATTCGTTGAGCCAGCCCGGCGGTGGCGCGGAAGATCGCGATTACGCCGATGCCGGGCTGCCGTATGGCGCAAAAGACAGTCCATTCGAAACCCTGGGCGAACTGCGCCTGGTGTTGGGCATCGACGGCGAGTTGTATCGCAAGCTGTTGCCCAACGTCACGCTGTACAGCGGTCGTTCGCGGCCTGAAGCGCGTTTTGCGCCCGCCCCGGTGCTCACCGCGATGGGGTTGGACGCGCAGCAACTGCTGGCCCAGCGTGACGCGCCGCTGGGTTTGCCGGGCAGCGAGGCGACGGTCGGTGGGTCTGACACTTATAGTATCGAGAGCCGGGCGCGACTGAGTCAGGGACGCGAGGCCGTGTTGCGGGCGGTGGTGTCGACCAGCGCGTCCGCATTACCAGGGTCGGCCTATACCGTGTTGCGTTGGGAAGAGGGAGCAGCAGTGCAATGACCGCATGGCGGGATACCTTGGGTCGTATCGGCGTACGCGCCATGCCGGGAGCCGGAGGCTTCTGGCGTTGGTGGCAACAATCGCTGCTGGCCTGGCTGCCGCAGCGGTGGCAATGGCAGTTGGGTCTGTCGCAGGCACGCCTGTTGTTGCAACAGGATGGCGACACGCTGCAGTTGCTGCGCCAGCGCGATCACAGCTGCGACACCGTCGCCAGCCTGCCGTGGCCGGTGCATCCGCAGGAAGTCAATGGCTTGCTGCCGACAGCGCTTGAAGGCCTGCCGCGGCATTGGCTGTTGCCGGCCGCGCACGCCTTGCGCCGGCCATTGCGCCTGCCCGCAGCGGCAGCGGCGCGCCTGCAGGACGTGGCGCGTTTCGAGATCGATCGACAAACCCCGTTCACTGCCGACCAGGTGTATTTCGATGCGCGCGTGCTCGATGTGCGCGAAGACGGCCAGCTCGATGCCGAACTGGTGGTGGTGCCGCGACGCATGGTCGATGGCCCGGCCGGTGTGCCGGACGCATGGAGCAGCGCGCTGTCGGGCATCGATGTGACCGACGCCAATGGCCTGCCGTTGGGCGTGAACCTGCTGCCGCCGGCGCGACGCCTGCGCCGCAGCGACCCGATGCAGCGCTGGAATCTGTTGCTGGCCGCCTCTGCGCTGGTGCTGCTGGCCGTTGCCGGCTGGCTGCTGCTCGACAACCGCCGTCAGGCCGCCGACGATCTGCGCGCCAAGGTGCAGGCCAACGCCGCGCGCGCGCGCAAGGTCGCTGCCGAACGGCAGCAATTGATGGACCTGGTCGAAGGCGCGCGGTTCTTCCAGCAGCAACGCGCCACCCGCCCGACCTCGGTCGAAATCTGGGACGAACTGAGCCGGCGCCTGCCCGGTGGCACGTATCTAGAAAAATTTTCGGTCGAAGGCGGGCAACTGCAGTTGATCGGATTGAGCAACGAAGCCTCTTCGCTGGTGCGTCGTCTGGAAGGCTCGCCGTTGTGGCGTACGCCGTCGTTGACCGGCGTGCTGCAGAGCGATGCCGGCCGGAATGTCGACCGTTTCACCATCACCGCCGAGCTTGCCGGCCCCGATGCGAAGGAGGCGGCCGATGCCACGCAGCGTTAAGCGCGATCGCTGGATCGCTTTGGGCCTGCTGTTGCTGGTGATCGGCGTGGCCTACCTGGTGCTGGTGCACCCATGGTTCACCCAACCGATGATCGCGGTGCAGGACGACCTGCAGGCGCTGCGCGAACGCGAGCTGCGCGTGCGCGTGCAATTGCAGCAGGCGCCGGAAGTCAGCAAGCGGCTGCAGCAGGCGCGGCAGACGCTGGAAAGCCGCCCGGGCTTCCTGCCGGAAACCTCGGCCGAACTCGCCTCCGCCGGGCTGGTGCAGCGGCTGGAACGCGCGGTGGTGGAGGCCAGCCCTGGCAACCGCAGCTGTGCCATCAGCAACCGCTCGCCGTTGCAGCCGGAGAGCAAGAACCGCTTCACCCGCGTGGCGGTGCAGGTGCGTCTGCGCTGCGGCACGCCGGAACTGGCCTCGGTGCTGTACAGCCTGGAAAACGGCACGCCGCGCTTGTTCGTGGACAACCTCAACGTGATGGCGCAGCGCTACCAGCTTTCGCCCAACGAAAGCGGCAACGGCCTGGATATCGCCTTCGAGCTGGCCGGCTATCTGCGCCCGGGCGCCAGCGCCGCACCGCTGAACAACGAGGCCGCACCTGCTGCCCCCAACGCCGCGGAGGCCAGCAATGCGCCTTGACATGATCGGCCTGCGCACCTGGCTGCTGGCCACCGTGGTCGGTTGGGCGCTGCTGGTGTGCGTGCTGGCCGTCGCCGGCCTGGGCAAGCGCGTCGAGCTGCTGCCCGACGACCCGGCGCTGGTGCAGCGTCTGCCCACGTTGCCGGCACCGGCGCCGGAGCGCCTGGGCGCATTCGAGAAATATTCGGAAATCGCCGCGCACCCGGCGTTTGCCGAAGACCGCCTGCCGCATCCGTTCTTCCTGTCCGGCAACGATGGCAGCAGCGCCGCTTCGACAGTACGCCTGACCGGCGTGCTGCTGACGGACAACTTCAAGATGGCGACGTTGACCCTGGACCCGCAGGATTCGGTGCGCGTGCAGCTGGGCGGCGAAGCGGTGAAAGGCTGGCGCCTGCTCGCCCTGCAGCCGCGTAGCGCAACCATCGAAGGCCCCAGCGGCACGCAAACCCTGGAATTGCATGTGTTCAACGGCCAGGGCGGGCAGCCGCCCACCGCCAATGCCGCCGCACGGGGTGCCGCCACTGCCACCCCGCCGGTACCGTCCCCCGACGCTGCCGCACTTGCCCCGCCGCAGCCGCCGCAACCGCAACCGGTCGCGCCGGTGCAACAGCAGCAGCCAGGCGGGCAGACACCGCCAACCGTGCCGCCGCAGCGCAGCGATGGCGCGCAGGAAGCCCCACGCCCCTCCGACGATCAGATGCGTGCCATCCGCGAACGCATCGAAGCCCGACGCCGCCTGCTGCAACAGCAGCGCCAGAGCGGCTCTACCCCCGGTCAGACCCAATGAGTGAACGCATGACGCCGCGCCTGTTTCCCGTGTCCCTGCTGATTGGCCTGCTGGCCGGTTGCGCCACCACTCCGCCGCCGGACGTGCGCCGCAACGCGCGCCTGGATCCGCAAGTCGGTGCTGCCGGCGCCACCCAGACCGCCGCCGAGCAGGCTGCCGATGGCAACGCCAACGCCAGTGCCAAGCCCAGTCCGGTGATCCGGCGCGGCAGCGGCACCATGATCAACCAGGGCGCCGCGTCCGCGCCGGCGCCCACGCTGGGCATGGCCAGCAGCGGCAGTGCCACCTTCAATTTCGAAGGCGAATCGGTGCAGGCGGTGGTCAAGGCGATCCTGGGCGACATGCTCGGCCAGAACTACGTCATCGCGCCCGGCGTGCAGGGCACCGTGACCTTGGCCACGCCCAATCCGGTGTCGCCCGCGCAGGCGCTGAACCTGCTGGAGATGGTGCTGGGCTGGAATAACGCCCGCATGGTATTCAGCGGTGGCCGCTACAACATCGTGCCGGCCGACCAGGCGTTGGCCGGCACCGTGGCGCCCAGCACCGCATCGCCCTCTGCCGCACGCGGTTTCGAGGTGCGCGTGGTGCCGCTGAAGTTCATTTCCGCCAGCGAAATGAAAAAGGTGCTGGAGCCGTACGCGCGCCCGAACGCCATCGTCGGCACCGACCCGGCGCGCAATGTGATCACCCTGGGCGGCACTCGCGCGGAGCTGGAAAACTACCTGCGCACCGTGCAGATCTTCGACGTGGACTGGTTGTCGGGCATGTCGGTGGGCGTGTTTCCGATCCAGTCCGGCAAGGCCGAAAAGGTCAGCGCGGATCTGGAAAAGGTGTTCGGCGAGCAGAGCAAGACCCCCAGCGCCGGCATGTTCCGTTTCATGCCGCTGGAAAACGCCAACGCGGTGCTGGTGATCACCCCGCAGCCGCGTTATCTGGATCAGATCCAGCAATGGCTGGACCGTATCGACAGTGCCGGTGGCGGCGTGCGGCTGTTCTCCTACGAGCTGAAGTACATCAAGGCCAAGGACCTGGCCGATCGGCTTTCGGAAGTGTTCGGTGGCCGCAGCAACGGTGGCGATTCCAATGCGTCGCTGGCGCCGGGGTCCGAAACCAGCGTGCTCGGTGGCACGCTCGGCAACCGCGACAGCAGCCTGGGCAGCAGCTCCGGCATGACCGGCGGCAGCATCGGCGACAGCAGCGATGGCAGTTCGTCGGCCAGCGGTTTCGGCACCAGCGGTAGCAGCAGTGGTGGTTTGGGTAACGGCAGCCTGCAGCTGTCGCCGCGCAGCAATGGCAACGGCGCAGTGACGCTGGAAGTGGCCGGCGACAAGGTGGGTGTCTCGGCGGTGGCCGAGACCAATACCTTGCTGGTGCGCTCCACGCCGCAGGCATGGAGCTCGATCCGCGACGTCATCGAGAAGCTCGACGTGATGCCGATGCAAGTGCATATCGAAGCGCAGGTAGCCGAGGTGAACTTGACGGGCGCGCTGAGTTACGGCGTCAATTGGTATTTCGAAAATGCGGTGAATGCTGCCTCCGATTCGACCACCTACGGTTTCGGCGGCGCGGGGTTGCCCAGTGCCGCAGGGCGCAACATCTGGGGTGATATCGCCGGCAAGGTGACCGGCACCGAGGGCCTTGCCTGGAGCTTCCTCGGCAAGAATGCCGCCGCCATCATCACCGCCTTGGACAAGGTCACCAATGTACGGTTGTTGCAGACCCCTTCGGTGTTCGTCCGCAACAACGCCGAAGCAACGTTGAATGTCGGTTCGCGTATCGCGATCAACTCAACGTCCATCAATACCGGCATCGGCACCGACACCAGCTATTCGTCTGTGCAGTACATCGACACCGGCGTCATCTTGAAGGTGCGTCCGCGCGTGACCAAGGACGGCATGGTGTTCCTGGATATCGTGCAGGAAGTCAGCAGCCCGGGCGATCGGCCGGCGGCGTGCACATCGGCAACCGCCACCATCAACGCTGCTGCCTGTAACGTCGACATCAATACGCGCCGTGTCAAGACCGAGGCGGCGGTGCAAAGTGGCGATACCATCATGCTGGCCGGTTTGATCGACGACACCACGTCCGATACAAGCGACGGTGTGCCTTTCCTGAGCAAGTTGCCGGTAGTGGGTGCGCTGTTCGGAACCAAGGGCAAGACCAGCAACCGCCGCGAAGTCATCGTGCTGATCACCCCGTCGATCGTGCGTAACCCGCAGGAAGCGCGCAATCTCACCGACGAATATGGCCAGAAATTCAAGGCCATGGAACCTCTGAAACCCAACCAGAAGCCGCAATGAGTGCAGCGCTGCCGGTCGTGCTGGTGCCGGTGGGCACCGACGACGAGGCGCTGGATGCGTGTCTGGGCGCATTAGATGCGGCCACGCCTGCAGGAACACGCGTGTGGCTGGCCGATGATGCGCAGGCCGGCCCGCGCGGGCGCGCAGTGATCGAACCTTGGCTGGCACGCACGCCATTGCAGGCGCATTACACCCGTCGCCAGCGCATGCTGGGCGAGGTGGCGCATCTGGACGAAATGCTCAGCGCCTGCGGCGATGCCGATGTGGTGGTGCTGGGGTTGGATGCTTGCCCGTTGCCGGGGTGGTTGCGGCAGCTGACCGCGTGTTTTGCACGCGACGCCGCGATCGCCACCGCCACGCCATGGAGCAATGTGGGCGAGGCCTGCAGCTGGCCGCGGCTGGGCGAACTCAACCCGATGCCGGATTCACCCGAGCGGCTTGCGGCTGCCTGTGCCGCGATGCCGCCGCTGCACCCGGAACTGCCGTCGGCGATCGGGCATGCGGTGCTGTTGCGTGGAACGGCGCGGCGCAAGGCCGGTGGCCTGGACGCCAGCAGTTACGGCTCCTGGTACGCGGCGCTGGTGGATCTGAGCCTGCGCATGGGTGGGCTGGGCTGGCGTAACGTGCTGTGCGACACCGCCTTCGTTGCCTCCCCGCACGAGGGCCGCCCGGCCGAAGGCGACATGGACGCGCTGGCTACCCGCTGGCCGGCCTGGCATGCGCGCCTGGCCAATTTCCTCATGCACGACCCGTTGCGCGCGCAGCGCGACCAGCTGACGCAACTCCTGGCGCACCTCCCGCCACCGGATCTGCAACGCGCGTTGTTCGACGCCTAGCGTCGCCGCCGGAACGACCTGCCCACCGTCAGGCACGGTGATCGTCCGCAATCTACATGGATCACGCAGGCACGACGACGTTCGTTATCCGATCATGCGCACATGGCAACTGCAGGTTCCACTCCGCTGCAGCCTCGCTGCTCTCGCGATCGCACTTGTCGCATGACCGGATCGATGTCGTGACACCTGCATCAAGCAAAAGGCGGAACCACCGCTCAATCAGCAGCCGTGCCCCGTCGATGCCGCCGGCACGTCACCGATGCGTTCTGGCCGAAAACGTCATCCGTCCTATCAAGCAGCTTCGAATCTGCTGTTGATGACACCGAGGTGGCAGCAAAGCCGCACACACCACGAACGCAATAATGCGGCACGCTCTTCAACGATTCCCGATTCCCGATTCCCGATTCCCGATTCCCACCCCTAAAAAGCAGACCGCGTCGGCGCCTCGGTCCGCACCACCACATCCAATGCGTCGTGGCGCCAGGATTCGATATCCAGTTCCACCGCGCGGCCGTCTTCGGCAAAGCTGATCCGCTGCAGCCGAAAACACGGCGTGCCGGGCGTGGACTGCAGCAGCATCGCCTGTGTCGCGTCCAATCCGGCCGGATGCATCGACAGCTGCGCGCGGCTCAGGAACAGTCCCAGCCGCTGGTTGAACACGCTGGACAGCGACCCTGCCAGATCGTGTTCGAGCAGGCCCGGCGCCCAGTCCGCAAGCACCACATTGGTTTCCAGCAGCACTGCGCGGCGGTCGATCCAGCGCCGACGTTGCAGGACGAACACCTCGTCGTACGGGCTGTCCAGTCGCAACGCCGCGGCGTAAGCCGCGCCCGCGACCTGCCGGGTGGCGCTCAATAATTCAGTGCGCGGCTTGCGTCCTTGCGCCGCCACGTACTGCATGAAGCCCGCGATGCTGGTGGGGTCGTAGCGCACGCGCGGCGCGCTGACGAACCAGCCGCGGCGGTTTTCGCGATAGATGCGGCCTTCGGCTTCAAGCTGCTGCAGCGCTTCGCGCAGCGTGATGCGGGTGCAGGAAAATCGCTCGGCCAACGCGCGTTCCACCGGCAGGCGTTGATCCGGTCCCCATTCGCCGGCAGAGATTTGTGCGGAGATCGCTTCGGTGATGGTGTGTTGGCGCGACACGCTCATGCGGCGAACCGCAGGCGGAAGACGCAGGGCGTGAGCAAGGCAATGAGGTGGCAGGCGTGCATGTTGCGATGGTAAAGAAGAACGCGCGCACAAACCGCGACCGGCTTAGCGTGCGACGGCCAGGTTCTGTTTCTGTTGGGTTTTCCAGCTATGCCAGCCGTACACCGCAAGCGCCACGAAGCCTGCGTAGAGCAGGGCAGTAGGGTACAGCCCCTTGCTGATGAAGACGCCGACGTAGACGCAGTCGAGCACGATCCACAATACCCAGTTGGCGATGCGCTTGCGTGCTGCCCATACGCTGGCCACCAGGCTGAAACTGGCCAGCGCCGCGTCCAGCCACGGCAGCACCGCATCGGTGCGGTAATGCATATAGGCGCCGAGCGCCGCAGCGAACGCCGCGCCGATGCCCAGCGAAAGCCAGCGTTCGGCGGACGGCATCGGCAGCGGGCGTATCCGCGTGTCTGCAGCGTTGCCGGGTTGCCAGTGCCACCATCCGTAGAGCTGGGTCAGCACGTAGACCCCTTGCAGCAGCATGTCCGAGTACAGCTTCCACTGGTAGAACAGCCACGCATACAACGCCACCGCCACGATGCCCACCGGCCAGCACCAGCGAATGCGCCGCGCGGTGAGCCACACGCCCAGCAGGTTGATCACGACAGCGATGGATTCGAGCAGCGACATGCGGTACCTGGTGCGTGATAGGTCAACGTGTTGCGGCGTAGGAGGCGTTGGGACGACGGTGCATACAGTTCAGCCTTGGAACACGGCACCTCGTCGTCCACGAGCACAATCCGCAGGCGAGCTGGCAGCGCCGGTGACCGGCTGTCGACGCTGCCCGACAATGTGTGCCTACACTGCAGGTTAGAAATCCACCTGCACCGTCAGCCGTGCGGTGCGCGGCGCACCGGGGAACAGATACGCATCGCCCTGATATTCGCCGGAATCGCGCCAATAGCGCTTGTCGAACACGTTGTCCACGTTCACGCGCCAGGTGGTCGCCAGCCCGCCCAGCGCCGTGGCGTAGCGGGCACCCAGGTTGGCCACGGTGTAGGCCGGCACGCTGGCGTTGCCGAGGCGGTCGGCAAACTTGCGCCCGCTGTATTGCACACCGCCCAGCAGGGCCAGACCATCGATACCGGGCACGCTGTAATCGGCCTGCACGCTGGCGCGCAGCTTAGGCACGTTGATCGCCTGATGGCCTTCGTACTCGGCAATGTCGGTGTCCTCTGCACGCGCGCGGATTGCCGCGACGCTGGCGAACAGACGCAGCTGCCGGGTCGCCGCACCGTCGGCAGATAGCTCCAGGCCGCGGTTGTGCAGGCGGCCCTGCTGCACATAGAGCAGACCGCCATCGGCCTGCGGTTGGGTGAACTGATAGGCCTGGCGGATGTCGAACAGTGCCGCGCCCAGACGCAGGCCCTGCAGGTCGATCTTTGCGCCGGTTTCCAGCTGGTATGCATTGGTGGGCGGCAGGATCTGGTCGGCGTTATCGGCAAACCACGGCGCCGTGCCGCCGGCCGCCAGGCTCTTGGCGTAGCTGGCATACAGCGACATGTTCTGCTGCGGTTTGAACAGCAGCGCCGCCTGCGGCAGTACCGTGTCTTTGCGCGTGCGTCGCTCCAGCAGGCCGTCGCGATCGAAGCTGCGTTCGTCCAGCTGCACGTAGCGCGCGCCAAGCGACAGTTCCCACTGCGCGCCCAGGCCGATCCGGTCGGCCATGACCAGCGCGCGTTGGCGGCTGTCCAGACGGCGCTGCTTGGGGTCCAGCGCAACATCGGTCTGCGCAAAGACCTCCGGGTCGCGATCGATGCTGCCGCTGCCGACGAATTCGTTGACCGAACCAAAACGGTCGATGGTGCGGCGCAGCCACTCGCCGCCGATGCTCAGGTGTTGCTCAAACGCGCCGGTCGCGACGTGTCCTTCGAGCGTGGCACGCAGCTGATCGTGCATGCGGGTGTCGTCGGGGCTGCGGTAATCGTAGATGTCGTATTCGCCCTGCGCGCTGAAGAAGTTCGGCGTGGCGATGTCGGCGCAACTTGCCGCGCCATAACAGCCCCAGGCGAATGCAGAGAAATCGTTGATCTTCGAGCGACTGCGCGATGCTTCGGCGGTTGCGCGCCAGTCGTCGTTGAACTGGTAGGCGTAACGCAGCTGCGCGTTGAGCGCATCCATTTCCACTGGCCGCGCCCACGGCTGGTAGCCGAGCAGGCGGTGCACATCGATATCGCGCGGTACCTGCGTGCCGCCCAGCAGTTGATAGCCGGGCACCGAGCGCTGTTGCCGGTGCTGATACTCCACGTCCAGCTGCAGCAGCGCCTGCGGGGTGATCTTCCAGTCGCCGGCCAGCGACAGGAAATTGCGGTAGCCGTCGGCATGGTCGACATAGCTGTCGATGTCTTCGCGTGCGGCGTTGACGCGTAAGCCCAGCGTGCGTTCGGCACCGAACCAGTCGCCCAGATCGGCGGCGACATAGCGCGAGCCCTGTTCGTCGGTGCCCAGGGTGACGCTGCGCACGTGCTCGGGTCGCTTGGTGCGGTAGTCGATCAGTCCGGCCGGTTCGTTGACGCCCGATTGCAGCCCGGCCAGGCCCTTGAGCAGTTGCACCTGCTGTTTGTTTTCCAGTGCGATCGATTGTTCGCCCACCGCGCTCATGCCGTTGATGCGGTAACTGTTGGCGGCATTGAGCGAATAGCCGCGCACCACGAAGTTTTCGTAATAGCCGATCGGCGCATACGCATCGCCGGCAGAGGCATCGGCGCGCAAGACCTCGCTGAGTACGCGTGCCTGGCGATCGAGCAATTGCGCACGATCGATGACCGCGATCGAGGCGGGGGCGTCCAGCAGCCGGGTGGCGCCAAATCCGCTCAATGCCGTGCTGGTCTGCGCGCGCTCCCCACGCACGTTGACCGTGTCCAGTTCGACCGCATCGGCGCCGGGTTGTTGCTGCGCCAGTGCGGGGGCGCAGCACAATGCCAGTGCAAGCGCGAGCGGGCAGCGGGACAGCAGGGGGAAGGCAACGGACATTGGGCAGGACTCGACAGAGAAAGGAAAGTGCTCACGGCAGCCGGCGCGCACGTGCGTGCAGATGCGCGAGCAGGTGCTGGCCATCGGCGCTGGCGAACCAGTCCGCGTGGCCGAGCAGATAGCGGTGATAGGCGATATCGACATTGGCGGGCGAACGCGTGATGCCGGCGAAATATTCCATTTCGCTCAAGGCGAAGTCGGCATGCACGATCGGCAGCAGCGCAGCCAGGCGGTGCAAGTGGTTTGCGTCCAGTGGGCGATGCTGCGCGTAGCCCTCCAGCAGCGCGTCGAGCTGGTCGAGCTCGGCCTGTGCGCGTGCGCCGGTGTCCAGCCGCAACCAGGGGATGAGGTTGCGTTCGATCGCGGTGGCCAGATCGAATAGCGCGCTGCTGCAATCGCTCAATCCGAAATCGAAGACGGCGCTGACGCGGGTGGCTCCGTCGGTGGTGTCCCACAGCAGGTTGGACGCATGCCAATCGCCGTGGGTCCACAGCGGCGGTAGCGCGCCTGGCGCAGACAGCAGCGGCCACGCCTGCGCATGCCAGGGCAGCACGTGGGTGGCCAGATCGTCTGGCCAGGGGCGGTCCTGCAGGGCTGCTGCAAGGTGCGGCCGCGTTGGCAAGGCATCGTGCAACGCCTGCAGGGGGTCTGCCTGGGCAAACAATCGCAGATTGGCGACCAGCACGCTGGTGGAGCGTGCCGGCGCATCGAAGCCCTGGGCCGCGCAATGCAGTTGCGCTAACGCAGCGCCGGCCGCCCGCGCATGCGCAACATCGGAGAACGGTGTCCATGACAATGCATCGCGGTAGAGGTCGTGCCCCGCACCCACCCGCTGCACTTCGTACACCCAATCGGCGTGCGCCAGCGCAGTGCGGCCCCGGGCGTCGTGCAGCACCTCCACCACCGGCGCGCCGGCCCAGCGCAGATGGGCCATGAAGCTGTGTTCCTCGCGCAGCGCGGCTACGCTGCGCACACTGCAGTGGTGGCGTTTGACGATGACCGGGCCGCTTGCAGTGTCCACGCAGGCCGCTGCCGAGAACGGGCGCGCGCTATGCCAGCGCACCGCAGTGAGGCGGCCCACCGCCGCAAACCGCTGCAGCACGCGATGGATTTCATCGGTGGTCAGGACTGGCCAGTCCGGCAATGCCAGTTCCAGGCTCATGCCATGCACCTGATGCGGCACGTTCATGGCCTGACTCCCGACGGGCGCGGCAACCGTGCTGCGCCGGTGAGTGGTATAGACCAGGTTATCGGGAGTAAGGCGGCGGACGCGGCGCGCGCGCCGGCAAGAACAAGAACGGCGCTGCCGGGCCGTTGTCGCATCGCATCCGCCATCAGGTCGCGGCGATGCAAGCAATGAAAAGGCAGCGCGAAACCGCAAGGTCGCTAACCGTCATCTCAACAATCAGGTGTGGGAGTGCACCAAAAGCAACCTGCAACCCGGCTGGCGATCAGGTGCAGCGGGCGACGCGCTCTGACGCAGATGTACCCCTGGTACATGCATCGCGTGCTGCCCGCGCTTGCCTGGCTGCGCAGTCGGTTTGCCGGTTGCACAAAAGTGTGGCAACGGAAACCGCGTGCGGCTCCGGGCGCGCAGTATGCGCCTTGCGGCGGTGGGTCGCCATGCTGCAAGGCGCGTTCGCGCCCGGTCACTGCGTGCAAGCGGAAGCGTGGCGCCGTTCCAATCGCGTCCGGACGTCGGCGCGATGCGGCCGCGGCAGCGCCTGTCGCGCAGCGAGCATCGGCCAACCCAAGATGGCGCTGCGCCGCTCCGGCACCGGATAATGGCCGGATGACTCCCGTCCAGATCGCCGCCGTCGTCGTCACTTATGAAAGCAGCAGCACCATCGATGCGTGCCTGTCGCGATTGCGCGCGGCCGAGGGCATCAGCGAGATCCGCGTGGTCGACAACGCTTCCAGCGACGACACCCTGGAAGTGGTGCAGCGTCATGCCCTGGCCGATGCGCGGCTGCATTTCATCGCCAATCCCGACAACCCTGGTTTTGCGACTGCCTGCAACCAGGGCGCGCGCGATTCGCAGGCACCCTGGCTGGTCTTCATCAACCCGGACCTGATGGTCGCGCGCGATACCTTGCTACAGCTGTACGACCGGGCAGCGGGACATCCGGCGGTGTTGCTGGGGGTGGAGCAGGTGGATGAGCAGGGGCGCCCGGATGCGGCCGTGCGCCGCCGCGACCCTGACTTCGCCGCGATGCTGCGCGCGCCGCGCGCCGCCGCCAATCTGGCGGTGCCGGCCGATCCGTCGCGCGCCTTGCAGCCGGTGGATGCCATTTCCGGGGCGTTGATGCTGATGCAGCGCAGCCTGTTCGACCGGCTGGGCGGCTGGGACGGCAGTTACCGGCTGCATGCTGAAGACCTGGATCTGTGCCGGCGCGCCCGCCAGGCCGGTGCCCTGGTGGCGGTGGCCAACGATCTTCAAGTGCTCCACGTACGCGGGGTCTCCAGCCGCGCGCGGCCGTTCTTTGTGGAGTGGCACAAACATCGTGGATTGTGGCGCTATTTTCGTAAATTCGAGGCTGATCGACGCGGGCTGCCGACGCGGCTTGGCGTGTGGCTTGCGATCTGGATCCACGCAGTGGCCCAGGTGCCGCGTTTGTTGCAAAACAAATGAGTTGGATCGCGTTAAATTTGTGATAAGTCGGTGATGGGGCGCCGGCCGCAACTGTGATACGTTTCGCCCCGAAGTGTGATCAACCCTAGCTTCCTGTCCCTTCCGGGTCCCCCATCAGGAATCGTGCAATGTCTTTACAGAACGACCCGCAAAGGCGGGTACGTCGGTCGTGCGCTACCCCGCTTCAGTCCAGTTCGATTGCCTCGCCGTGTCATCCCAATCCAACCCAACCGCGTGCGCTGTCGGTCCTGGCATCGGCGCTTGCACTGAGCTGTGTGCTGGCCGCATTGCCGGGTACCGCATTGGCCGGTGCGTGGACCCAGCCGCAGGGCGACACCCTGGTGATCGTCAAGGCGCTGCATAGCGATGGCCGCGGGTGGTTCGACGACAGCCACCACCGCACGACCTTCGGCGACGGCCAGCAGTTCGATGGCAATGGCCGCAGCCGTCAGGACCAGCTCAACGTCTACGTCGAGCATGGTCTGACCGAAAAGCTCAGCTTCATCGGCAACTTCTATTTCAACGACGTGGGTTTCAGCAACCACGATGCCGTCAACGGCCGTCAGCAAACCACGACGACCGGTTTTGCCGATCAGGAAATCGGCTTGCGCTATGCATTGCCGAGCGCGCAGAACGATGTCTGGCGCAGTGCCGTGCAGGCCCTGGTGAGCATCCCCGCGTATGGGCGCAGCAAGACCTACCACCCGAACAATCCTTCTGCCAATTCCGACCCTGCGCTTGGCCTGGGCGACTATGGCCTTGAGCTGCGCTACAGCCGCGGCCGCGGCTACACGCTGGGCGGCCGCAACGGCTATGTCGATCTGGGGGGCGCGGTCCGCCTGCGCGGAAGCGCGGCGTCCGACGAACTGCGGGTAGACGCGTCCACAGGTCTGAGTCTGACCCCGAGTTGGCTGCTGTTGGGCGAACTCAATGTGATCCAGGGGTTGGGCAACGGGCGTGGCAACTTCGATGTTGCCGGTAGCGGTGGCGGCGTGGGCTTCGTCGCCACCGGCACCAACTACGATCTCACCAAGTTGCAGTTGTCCACGCTGTACACGGCGCCGGGTGGCAGCCAATGGCAGGTGGGGTATCAGCAGCCGGTGATGGGGCGCAACACCGGTGCCGCGGGCGGGCCATTCGTGGCCGCCTGGTGGCGTTTCTGAGGGGCCGCACATGACGGTCACCTGCGAAACGGACGCGCTGGGACGAGCACCGGACATCGGCCGCGAACGCGGTCTGCTGGGTCGTGCGCTGGTGTCGGCAGGCGTCATCACCGATGAACAGCTGCGCTCGGCGCTGGCCTTGCAGCAACGCTGGAATTCGCGCCTTGGCGATGTGATCCTGGCCCAGCGCGGCGTGCCGGCGCAGCGGTTCTACGCCATCGTTGCCGCGCACTTCGGGCTGCAATTCATCGATCTGGTGCAGCAGCCGCCGGATCCTGCGCTGCTCACCCCCGGCGATCTGGATAGCTACGCGCAGCGCCTGGTGTTGCCGTGGCGGCGCGAGGACGGTGTGCTGGTGCTGGCGGTGGCCGATCCGGATCCGGCCTTGTTCGCCTGGGCACGTGCCCATTACGGCGAAGACGTGCGCTTTGTCGGTACCGCCAAATTCGACATCATCTGGAGCCTGCAGCGCTATGCCGACGAGCAGCTCACCGACAACGCGCTGAACCTGCTTGCGGCGCATGCGCCGACGTATTCGGCACGCCAGGTCATCACGCGCGGGCAGAAGTTCGCGTTGTGGGCGTTGGCGGCGGTGATGCTGGCGACGTTGGTGCTGTTCCCGGTGCCGGCCCTGATTGCCGTCAACGTGCTGGTGGCGCTGGGCTTTCTGGCCACCTTCGGGTTGAAGTTGCTGCTGGTGTGGTTCGGCTCGCGCCATCGCATCGACATCAAGGTCACCGAAGACGAGGTGGCCGCGCTGCGCGACGACGACCTGCCGGTCTATACCGTGCTGGTGCCGATGTACAAGGAGCCGGAAGTCCTGCCGATCCTGGCCAACGCGCTGCGCAAGCTGGATTACCCGATCAGCAAGCTGGACGTCAAGCTGGTGCTGGAAGCGGACGACCTGGACACCATCGAAGCGGCCAAGAAACTCGGCCTGGAAGCGTTCTTCGAAATCATCCGGGTGCCGCCGTCGCAGCCCAAGACCAAGCCCAAGGCCTGCAACTACGCACTGCATTTTGCGCGTGGGCAGCTGCTTACCATCTACGACGCCGAAGACAAGCCCGAGCCGGACCAGCTCAAGCGCGTGGTTGCGGCATTCCGCAAGGCCGAAAAGGATGTGGTGTGCATCCAGGCGCGGCTGAACTACTACAACGCCGACGAAAACTGGCTGACGCGGATGTTCACGCTGGAGTACACGCTCTGGTTCGACTTTTACCTGCCGGCGCTGGAATACCTGCGCATTCCGATTCCGTTGGGTGGCACCTCCAATCACTTCCGTCTGGACGTATTGCGCCAGGTGCGCGCGTGGGATCCGTACAACGTCACCGAAGACGCCGATCTGGGCGTGCGGCTGATCCAGAACGGATACCGCGTCAATGTGGTCAATTCCACCACCTTCGAAGAAGCCAACGTCAGCATTCCCAACTGGATCCGGCAGCGGTCGCGCTGGCTTAAGGGCTATATGCAGACCTGGCTGGTGCACATGCGCGACCCGGTGCATCTGTATCGCAGCACCGGCTTCAAGGGATTTTGGGGGTTCCAGTTCTTCATCGGCGGCGGTTTTTTCACCGCATTGGGCGTGCCGGTGCTCTGGGCGTTGTACGCGGCGTGGGCGCTGACCGGCACCACGATGTTCGAACGCTTCTTCCCGCCGTGGCTGGCGGGGGTCTCGCTGGTCAATCTGCTGCTGGCCAATGCGTTCTTCATCTACATCACGCTGGTTGCAGCGTTCAAGCGCGACTACTTCAAGCTGGCGCCGTACGCACTGACGGTGCCGTTCTACTGGGCGTTGCAGTCGATCGCCGCCTACAAGGGTCTCTGGCAGCTGATCCACAATCCGTTCTATTGGGAGAAGACCACGCATGGCATCAGCAAGCATTCGGAAAACGAGCGCCGCGCCGCACTCGAAGAGTGAGCCGGTTGCGCAGCGTCGCGAGAGCGGGCTGCCGGCGTTTCTCATCGCCGTGGTGGCGCTGTCGCTGCTGAGCCAGCCGCTGCTGGTGCAGTCGGTGGCCACGACGCCCGCGCTTGCGCCGGACATCGGCGTGCCGGCGACCGGGTTGCTGGCGTGGGCGGTCGATCTCACCTTGCATCGCTGGAATCTGCCGTTCCAGGTCTGGCCATGTGTCGCGGTGGCTGCGAACGCGCTGTTCCTGTCGCTGCTGTGGCGCGATCTGGCTGGCGTGTTCGGGCGCGGCTGGGCCAGCGCGCTGACGCTGCTGGTGGGCTGCAACCCGCTGTTCCTGCTGCCGATCGCTGCCGGCGGCAGCCAGGCAGTGGGGTTGCTGGCCTTCTACGGTTTGTGCCGCACCTTGCGCCGCTTGCAGGCGCCGGTGGAAGCCTTCACCTATCTGCGCATTGCGGGCTGGTTGTGCATTTTGCTGTGCCTGGATCTGCAGACGCTGGCGCTGTCGACAATGGTCGCGCCGTGGCTGCTGCTGGTCATGCCGCCGCAGATGCTGCGCAAGGCACCAGGCTCGTTCTATCTGGTGTGCTATCTGCCTTTCGCATTCCTGGTCGGCATGTGGGCCTACGTGAATCTGGTCGTGTTCAATGCGCCGTGGCCGACGCTGTCCAGCATTGCCCAGGCGTCGCATCCGTTGCCGTTGCCACTGGCCGGCCATGCCGACGGCTGGTTGCCGGCGGTCCGCTGGGGTGTGGCGGCCGTGGCGTGCTTCCCGGTGCTTGCGCTGGTGGCGCGTGCGCGCAGCGGTGCGTTGGCGCGTGGCGTGGTGGCCAGTGCCGGCACCGTGATCTGCGCGGCTGCGTTGTCGTTCGCGTTCGGCTGGGCTGGCTTCGATGCCCTGCTGCTGTTGTGGGTGCCGGCGGCGTTGTTGCTGCGTGCGCTGCACGCCGACCAGCGCGGCCAGGCGGCCGGATTGCTGGTGTTGGGCCTGGTGGGTGCGATCTGGGCACAACCGCAGGGTTGGGGTAGCTGGATGCGTGCCGCAGCGCCCGACGAACAGGCCCTGATGCAGGGCGAGGCCGTTGTCATGACGACGCCGGTATCGTTGCCGGTGCGTGCGGCGGCCGCTCCCGCTACGCAGGAGGCTGGGGTGATGCAGCCGGCGATGGCCCAGAGCGCTGCGGTGGCCCCGGCTGCAACGGCATCTGCCGACACTGCCGAGCCGGCCAACCCGGCAGCGGTCACGGCGGTGCCGCAGGACAAGAACAGTGCATCCTTGCGTGCGACGGCGTGCTCCCGGCACGCGGCGCCGCCGAATGCCGAGGTGTCTGCTGCATGTTCAAGCGCGTTCTAAGCGTCGCAACGTTGATCGGCGTGTGTCTGCTGGCAAACGGCTGCAATGCCGCCGCGCCGACCTGGATGGGCGCCAACGTCAAGGTGTCCGCCAACGCCCCGTGGGAAAGTCAGGCTGCAGCGCAGTCGCTGGACGCACTGGCCAAGACGGGGGCCAGCAAGGCGTTGCTGGTCGCGTTCGTGTGGCAGGCCAACCCGCAGTCCAACGACCCGGTGCTGGGCAGCGACAGCAGTGTGGACGCCATGCGCGCTGCGTTGCGGCAAAGCCTGCAGGCTGGATTGCAGCCGACGCTCAAGGTGCATGTCTGGATTCCGGGACACTGGGCCGGCGATGCCGCGCCCACCGACCCGGCGGCGTGGTTTGCGGCCTATCAGCAGGCATTGCTGCCATTGGCCAGGTTGGCCCAGGACGAACACGCCGAAGCGTTGGTGATCGGCACCGAGTTGCGCAAGTTGCAGGACGCGCCGCAATGGCCGGCGTTGGTCGCGGCAGTGCGCAAGGTCTACCACGGAAAACTGTTGTACGTGGCCGACGGCATGGAGCATGCCGAGAGCTTCCGTTACTGGTCGTTGTTCGATGCGGTGGGCACCAGCCTGTATCCGCGCCTGTCCGAAGCTGCCGACGCACGCAGCGCTGAAATGACCGCCGCGGCGCAACGCCTGCAGCAGTTGGGTCAGCGCGTGGGCAAGCCGGTGTGGGTGGCCGAGCTGGGGTTGCGTTCGGCGCGCGGTAGTCTGGCGGCGCCGTGGGAAAGCCCGGAGCAGCGCACGGCCGCCGTCGATACGCGCCTACAGCTGCAGGTGTTGCAGCAGTGGCGCAAGGTACTGCAGGCGCATGGCGTGGAAGGCATTGCGCTGTGGTGCTGGTATACCGACCCCAAGGCCGGCGGCCCGGGCGACAGCGATTTCACCGTGCAGGGCAAGCCGGCGCAGCAGGTGCTGGCGCGCTGAGGGCGACTGGCGAACAGCTGCGTTCGCCGCAGCGTCGGGGCGCGGCCAGTGCCCGGGATCGCCAGAAACCCGCTCGCACGCTTGGGCTTCTGACGCCGGCCACGTCACGTGATGCGGGCTCGCTCTGGTTGCCGGTCGCGCTAGATCGCGCTGCACGTGCATGGCGTGCGCCTGTGCTGTGCGTCAGACGGGTGCAGCTGCACGTGCTGGCGTCACGTTGCATGCCTTCCGACGTGCTCCTTCCGCCAGCGGCTGCGCTGCGCAGAACGGGTTGGAACGCGCTGGCCCAGCTTGGCAATCGCGGCTGTCTACCTGACGACACAGGTGCGCTGCGTTCTCACGCGGCTTGCGCACTGCACGCGCTGTCATCGCCGCCAAGGGCATAATCCGGCGGCATGATCATCCATTCGCTGCTCGACACCGACCTGTACAAATTCACCATGATGCAGGCAGTGCTGCACCAGCACCCGGCAGCGCAGGTGGATTACCGCTTCAAGTGCCGCACCCCCGGCGTGGATCTGGCGCAGTTCGTCGATGAGATCTCGCGCGAGATCGATGCGCTGTGCCGGTTGCGGCTGCGCGAGGACGAAGTGGATTACCTGCGCAGCCTGCGCTTCATCAAGCCGGACTTCGCCGACTTCCTGGCGCTGTTCCATCTGGATCGCAAGTATCTGAGCCTGACCGCATCGGCCACCCATCCGGGCGAGATCGAGCTGACCATCCGCGGCCCCTGGCTGCACACCATCCTGTTCGAGGTGCCGCTGCTGGCGATCATCAACGAGGTGTGGTTTCGCAATACCTCCGAGCCGGATTTCGAAGAGGGCCGCAGCCGCCTGCGCGAGAAGGTGGCGAGCCTGCGCAGCATGCCGGCCGGCTGCAAGATCGCCGACTACGGCACCCGGCGGCGCTACTCGCGGCAATGGCATGGCGAGTTGCTGCCGCTGCTGCGCGATGGCCTGGGCGAACAGTTCGTCGGCACCAGCAACGTGTATTTCGCCAAGCAGTACGGGCTGACCCCGCTGGGCACGATGGCGCACGAGTATCTGCAGGCGTTCCAGGCGTTGGGGCCGCGGCTGCGCGATTCGCAGGTGGCGGCGCTGGAATCGTGGGCGCGCGAATACCGTGGCGATCTGGGCATTGCGTTGTCGGACGTGGTTGGGCTGGATGCGTTCCTGCGCGATTTCGATCTGTATTTCTGCAAGTTGTTCGATGGCATGCGCCACGATTCGGGTGACCCGTTCGAATGGGGCGAGCGCGTCATCGCGCATCTGGAAGCGCACCGCGTCGATCCCCGGACCAAGGTGCTGGTGTTCAGCGACGGGCTCAATATCGACAAGGTGATGCGGCTGTACCAGCACTTCCACACGCGCTGCCGGCTGGCCTTCGGGGTGGGCACCAGCCTGACCAACGATCTGGGGCCGACGCCGCTGCAGATCGTGATCAAAATGGTCCGCTGCAATGGCCAGCCGGTGGCCAAGCTCAGCGACTCGCCCGGCAAGAGCATGTGCGAGGACATCGGGTATCTGCGCTATCTGCGCGACGTGTTCGGACTGCCGCCGATGGCAGAGGGATGATCGCTCGGGGCGATGCCGGCGGGGACTGACGGGCGGGCGTCGCCACCCGCTACAGAAATTCCCTACACGCTGTCGGGGAATGCCCGAAAAAAGTGAGACGCAGATCTCGATTCGAGGATGGCGGCCGCTAACATGTCATCACGCATGCATCACATCGGGTGCATGCGTCGCATGTGACGGCCCTTTTTTCCTTGCGAAGTCTGTTGAATGAGCGCACTCGACCCGCTGCCGCTATACCGTACGCGCAGTTGCTCCCGGCAATGGCTGGGGTTTGTGCGCGCGATGGCCGAGGAGTTCGGCGCCGAGTTGCCCGAGGACGATCTGGCCCTGTTGATGGCGCGAATCGGCCAGCGCTTCGCACGCGAACAGCGGCTTGCGCCGTGCGCCACGCTGGACGACGCGCAGCTCGCGGCCAATGCGGTCTGGGACCGCTGCGATTGGGGCCAGTGCGTGTTGGAGGAATACACCGACCATGTGCAGATCCGGCACGCGGGGGCGCCGTTGAGCGTCGCGCTGAATGGCGCCGCGTGGAGCGATGGGTTTTTGCAGGGTGTCTACGAGGGGTGGTTTCAGCAACTGGGGATGCTGGCGGGTCTGGCGGTGCAGAGCGTGCCGAGCGACACCGTCGATCTGCGCCGCCTGGTGTTGGCGCGCACGGCATGAGCATGTCTGATCGGGCAAGGAGAGTGTGATGACAGCAAGGAAGGGCAAGGACGCACCCCAACATGACGATGTGTCGGGCCTGTTCGCGCGTTTGGGGACGCCGGCCAGCCAGGGGTACCACGATTTCGCCTACACCCAGCTGTCGCCGCGCACCTGCAGCCTGCCGCAGGCCGGTGCGCCTGTAGCGGTCGAACCGGTCACCGTTGCGCCCGATGCCGTGCAGCCGCCGGTGGCGGTTGCCGCGCCGACGCCAAACTTGGGCATGCCGGCCGCCGTACCGGCGCCAGAGCGCTCGCTGCAACCCGTCGTGACGGCAGCAGACCCGGTGCCGGATGCGCTCGCCCCGCTGCGCAAATTGCGTCAGCTCGACGAACCTGCGCCGCGCGGCGTGCAGCCGGCTGATCGGCCGGCGCAGACGCCGTTGGAGCGCTTGTTCCAGCGCCTGTTGCAGGCCGATGCGCGCAGCTGCGCGCAAAGCCCGCTCAAGCGCCTGCGCTCGCGTTGAGCTGTTGCCCGTTGTTTCCCGCTGCAGGCGCCGGTGCGCTTGTCGCTTGTTGTGCCGCACGCCGCCATGCCTGAAGGACGATTGATGACCGCTGCCAACCGCCATTGCGCATCACCGCTGCCGACGCTGGCGACCTGGGCGCTGTGGTTGCTGAGTGCGTTGCTGCTGGTGTTCGTGGTGGCCGTGCCGATGGATGTGACGCAGCAGCTGGTGTTTTCCGGCGTGTTGTTCGCGGTGGCGCTGGCGGTGCGCAACCGCGGCGGGCGGGTGGTCATCCTGATGATGATGGGGATGTCGCTGGCGGTGTCGTGCCGCTACATCTGGTGGCGCATGACCCAGACCATGGGCGTGGGCAGCGCGGTGGATTTCATCCTCGGCCTGGGCCTGCTTGGCGCCGAGCTGTATGCCTTCGTGATCCTGGTGCTGGGCTATTTCCAGGTGCTGTGGCCGCTCAACCGCAAGCCGGTGCCGCTGCCGGCCGACCAGCGCCTGTGGCCCAGCGTGGACGTGTTCATCCCGACCTACAACGAGCCGCTGTCGGTGGTGCGCACCACCGTGCTGGCGGCCAGCGTGATCGATTGGCCGGCCGGCAAGATCACCATCCATTTGCTGGACGACGGCCGTCGCGACGAGTTTCGCGCGTTCTGCGCCGAGGTCGGCATCAATTACGTCACCCGCACCAACAACGCGCATGCCAAGGCCGGCAACATCAATGCCGCGTTGAAGAAGTGCAGTGGCGATTATGTGGCCATCTTCGATTGCGACCACATTCCCACCCGCAGTTTTCTGCAGGTGGCGATGGGCTGGTTCCTGCACGACACCAAGCTGGCACTGGTGCAGATGCCGCACTATTTCTTTTCGCCGGACCCGTTCGAACGCAACCTGGACACGCATGGCAAGGTGCCCAACGAAGGCGAGTTGTTCTACGGCCTGCTGCAGGATGGCAACGACCAGTGGAATGCCACGTTCTTCTGTGGCTCGTGTGCGGTGATCAAGCGCACCGCGCTGGAAGAAGTGGGCGGCGTGGCGGTGGAAACGGTCACCGAAGATGCGCACACCGCGCTCAAGCTGCAGCGCCGCGGTTACCGCACCGCCTACCTGGCCGTGCCGCAGGCGGCGGGTCTGGCCACCGAAAGCTTGTCCGGCCACGTGGCGCAGCGCATCCGCTGGGCGCGCGGCATGGCGCAGATCGCGCGCATCGACAACCCCTTGCTGGGGCGCGGGCTCAAACTGTCGCAGCGGCTGTGCTACCTCAACGCGATGCTGCACTTCTTCTATGGTTTGCCGCGCATCATCTATCTGACTGCGCCGCTGGCCTATCTGTTTTTCGGCGCGCACGTGATCCAGGCCTCGGCGTTGATGATCCTGGCCTACGCCTTGCCGCACATCCTGCAGGCCAACCTGACCAACCTGCGCGTGCAGAGCCGCTTCCGCCATCTGCTGTGGAACGAGGTCTATGAAACCACGCTGGCCTGGTACATCTTCCGTCCCACGCTGGTGGCCCTGCTCAATCCCAAACTCGGCAAGTTCAACGTCACGCCCAAGGGTGGGTTGGTGTCGCGCAGCTATTTCGACGCGCAGATCGCCAAGCCGTATCTGTTCCTGTTGTTGCTCAACGTGGTGGGCGTGGTGGCTGGCGTGCTGCGGTTGATCTATGTGGGTGGCAGCGGCGAGCAGCAGACCATCTGGTTCAACCTGGCCTGGACGCTCTACAACATGGTGCTGCTGGGCGCCACGATTGCCACCGCCAGCGAAACGCGCCAGGTGCGCAGCGCACACCGTGTGCCGCTGGATGTGCCGGTCACCCTGTATCTGCCCGACGGCGGTGTGCTGCCGAGTCGCTCGGTGAATTTTTCCACGGGCGGCATGGCGATCACGCTCGCGCAGCCACAGCCGATCGAGCCGGGTCTGCCGGTGCAGATCGGCCTGAGCCACCGTGGCGTGGAGCAGACCTTGCCGGCGGTGGTGCGCCAGGATCGCGATGGACAGGTCAGCATCCAGTTCACGCAGATGTCGATGGAACAGGAGCGCTGGCTGGTGGCGTCGACCTTCGCGCGCGCCGACATCTGGCTGTTGCAGTGGGGCCAGCACGACCGCGATGCGTTCTGGCGCTCGATGGGCCAGGTGTTGGAAGCCAGTGCACGCGGATTCGGGCGACTGGGCGGGCATATCGTGGACAGCGCGCGGCAGGGCTTTCGTCCGAGGCGCCCGGTGGATCTGGAGTCGTGAGTGTGATGCGTGGTGTTTCCCTTTCCTTTACCAAGATGCCGCTGATGCGGATATTCCCGGCTGTGTTGAGCTGTGCGTTGACCTTGCTGGCAGGCCTGGCCCAGGCGCAGCCCATGCCTGCAACGCCATCTGCGCAGGCAGGCAGCCAGATGCAGGCAGTCACCCCAGCGCAGGTGCCCGTCGCCTTCGCAGCGGCACCGTTGCCAGGCGGCAGCACGCGTGCGGCAACACTGCGCGAGCTGGGCATCGATTACGAAATCACCTTGCGCGGGGTGCAGGGCAGCGCCGGCGTGCCCTTCAGCGTGCGCAGCGATGAGATCGTCACCGCGGCCACGTTGAATCTCAAATACAGCTACTCGCCCTCGCTGTTGCCCGACCTGTCGCACCTCAAGGTCACCATCAACGGCGTCACCGTGGCCACGCTGCCCACCGACAAGGCCAACGCCGGCAAGTTGCTCTCGGCCGATCTGCCGATCGACCCGCGCCTGGTCACCGATTACAACCAGCTCAACCTGCAGTTGATCGGCCACTACACGCGCGATTGCGAAGATCCCGACCACAGCAGCCTGTGGGCGAATGTGGATGCGGCCACCAGCCTGTCGCTGACCACCACGCCGCTGGCCTTGGCCAACAATCTGGCGTTGCTGCCGGTGCCGTTCTTCGATGTACGCGACACGCGCCGGCTGGAATTGCCGTTTTATTTCCCGCAGCGCCCGGACACGGCCACGTTGCAGGCGGCCGGCACGGTGGCCTCGTGGTTCGGTAGCCTGGCCGGCTACCGTGGCGCGGTGTTCCCGGCCTCCACCGAGGCCTTGCCGGCGTCCGGGAATGCGGTCGTCTTCGCTACGCCCGGCACCTTGCCCGCGCAATTTGCGACCGCCGACAGCGGCGTGGCCGACATCCGCGGCCCCACCGTGGCCGTGCTGGCCAACCCGAACGATCGCAACGGCAAGCTGCTGCTGGTGCTCGGCCGCAACAGCGAAGACCTGCAGCGTGCCGCCACCGCGCTGGCCTTGCGCGCACCGTTGACCGGTGCGGTGGCCCGCATCGGCGACATCAGCGCGCCTGCGCCGCGGCGGCCCTACGACGCGCCCAACTGGGTGTCGAGCGAGAGTCCGGTACGCTTCGGCGATCTGGTCACCCAGCCCAGCCAGCTCAACGTCACCGGCTATCACCCCGACCTGATCCGGGTCGGCCTGCAACTGCCGCCGGACCTGTTCGTGTGGGAACGCGACGGCATCCCGGTTGCGTTGAACTACCGCTACACGCTGCCGGAGCAGGACAACAAATCCGCGCTCAATGTCAGCATCAACGAATCGTTCGTGACCACGCTGCCGCTGACCGGTCGCCCATTCGCTCAATCCACGCCGATGCGCTGGTGGAACAGCCTGGGGACGCGCGGCAGCATGCCGGTGCATCAGGACCTGACACTGCCGGTGGGTGCGTTTTCGGCCAACAGCCAACTGCGCTTCCATTTCTTCTTCGATCGCCCGCAGGGCGAAGCGTGCAAGAACACCTTCCCGGATGTGTCCGGTGCCATCGATGCCGATTCCACCATCGACCTGAGCGGCTTCCACCACTACATGGCGATGCCGAACCTGGCGGCGTTCGCCAATGCCGGCTACCCGTTCACGCGCCTGGCGGACTTGTCCGAATCCACCATCGTGCTGCCCAACAATCCCGGCGATCAGGACCTGAGCAATGTGCTGACCCTGCTCGGGCATTTCGGGGCTTCCACCGGTTACCCGGCGCTGCATGCGCAGATCATCGGCGCCGGCGCAGTGCAGCAGCATGCAGGCCGCGATCTGTTGCTGCTCGGTAGCGCCGAATCGCAACCGTTGTTCAAGCAGTGGCGCGCGCATCTGCCGATCGGCCAGGACGGGCGGGCGACCCGCTTTGCGCTGACCGACTGGCTGTTCGAACGATTGCCGCGCTTTCTCTCCTTCGATGCGCGCCGCACCGACCTGCCCACCACCGCCGAGATCGCCCTGCAGCCGCAGCCGGACGACGTCCTGCTGATGGGCTTCGAGTCGCCACTGGCAGCCGGCCGCAGCGTGGTCGCCTTCCAGACCGAGGACCCGGCCAACATGAGCCGCCTGTTCGATGCCTGGTTCGACCCGACCCTGCTCAAGGATTTCCAGGGCAGCGTGGTGGTGCTGCAGCAGAACAAAGTCACCAGTCTGGTCGGCAACCAGGCCTATTACGTGGGGCATCTGCCGCTGCCGACCTGGCTGCGCTGGTATTTCTCGCACCACCCGGTGTGGCTGGCCCTTACCGTGGTGCTGCTGGCGTTGTTGCTGGCCCTGGCCGCACGCGTGCTGCTGCGCAGGCACACCGCCGAGCGGCTCAACGACGGTGGCGGTGCATGAGCGCGCACGCACATACCGGTGGCATGACGCGCCGTCGCCTGCTGCATGCAGGCGCATTGGCCGGCGTGGCCGCGCTGCTGCCGGCAGCCGCGCGGGCGGCGCCCAGCCAGTGCGGGCCGTGGCCGCTGTGGAGCGCCTTCGTCGACAAGCACATCCAGCCCGATGGGCGGGTGGTGGATTTTCTCAATCCCGATCAACGCTCCACCTCCGAAGGGCAGTCGTATGCGCTGTTCTTCGCATTGGTCAACAACGACCAGGTGCTGTTCGACAAGGTGCTGAGCTGGACCCGCCACAACCTGTGCGGCGGCCGCCCGGATCTCAACCTGCCGGCATGGCTGTGGGGCCGCGATGGCAGCGGCGCCTGGCGCGTGCTGGACGCCAACACTGCCAGCGATGGCGAGTTGTGGATTGCCTATGCGCTGCTGGAAGCCGGACGGTTGTGGAGCCGCCCGGGCTACCTCAAGGCCGGCCAGCAGATGCTGCAGCTGATCCGCACCCAGGAAGTGGCCACGCTGCCCGGGCTGGGCCCGATGCTGCTGCCGGGCCGCACCGGTTTCGTCGACAACGGGCGCTGGACGCTCAATCCCAGCTATCTGCCGATCCAGGTGCTGCGTCGTTGCGCCAATGCCGACCCCAAGGGCCCATGGGCTGCCATTGCCGCCAACAGCGCGCGCCTGCTGCGTGACAGCGCGCCGGTGGGGTTTGCCCCGGATTGGACGGTGTGGGACGGCAAGACCTTCAATGCCGATCCCAAGCGCGGCAATGTCGGCAGTTACGACGCCATCCGCGTGTACCTGTGGGCCGGCATGCTGGACGCTGGCGAGCCGCTGCGCGCGCGATTGCTGAAGGACCTGTCCGGACCGGCCGACCTGCTCGCCGCGCAGCAGACGCCGGCCGAAAAGATCGACACCGCGCGCGGTGTGGGCACCGGCGCCCTGCCGGTAGGATTTTCTGCGGCTTTGCTGCCGTACCTGAGCGCACTGGGCAAGCCCGCGCTGCTCAAGGCGCAGGCGCAGCGGGTGCCCGCCGCCACGCAACCGGCCGCCGCTGCATTGCCGTATTTCGAACGCACGCTGGCCCTGTTCGGACAGGGATGGCTTGAGAACCGCTACCGCTTCGCCGCAGACGGGCGCCTGTTGCCCGCCTGGAGAACCCCTGCATGTGCCGCAACGACCTGAAGCCGTTCTACCTCGCCGGAATGCTCGCGCTGTGCCTGCTCGCCGCACCGGCAGCGCACGCGCAGACCAGCGCCGCCCAGCAGCTGGTGGAGCAGGGCAATTACTGGCACGACCAGGGTCGCGACGATCTGGCCGCCGACACCTGGAAGAAGCTGCTCGGCATCGACCCGGACCAACCCGACGCATTGCTCGGCCTGGCCCAGATCGATCTGGCGCAGGGGCGCCAATCCGAAGCGCGCAAGCGGCTGCAGCAACTCGAAGGCGCGCATCCGCAATCGCCGCAGGCGCAGCGCCTGCGCGTGGCGATCGGCGCGCGCGGTAGCAGCAACGCGGGCGAAGATTCCAATCTGCGCAATGCACGTCGTGCCGCCTCTGCCGGGCGCTATGTGGAAGCGGCGCGCAGTTACGAAGCCGCCTTCGCCGGCAAGTCGCCGCCGCCGAACCTGGCGCTGGAGTACTACCAATCGCTGGCCGGCACCCCCACCGGTTGGGAGCGCGCCCGCGACGGCCTGCGACGCTTGCAATCCAGCGACCCGGGCAATCCGTCCGTGCAGCTGGCGCTGGCGCAGGTCCTCAGTTACCGCGAACCCACCCGCCGCGACGGCATTGCGCAATTGCGCACGCTTGCCCAGCGCGCGGACGTGGGTGGGCCGGCACGCAGCAGCTGGCGCCAGGCGCTGCTGTGGCTCAACGCCGGCATGGCCGATGCGCCGCTGTACCAAGCGTTTCTTGCCGGTACCCCGAACGATGCCGAAGTGGCCGCCAAACTCGGCCAGCTGCGCGCGCAACGCACTGCCGCGGCCACGCCGGCCGATCCCAACGGCGTGCTGCTGGGCGAAGGCTTTCGCGCGTTGAGCGCCAACAATCTGAGCGCCGCCGAACAACGCTTTACCCAGGTCTTGCGTGCACGTGCGCGCGACCCCGAAGCGCTCGGCGGCCTGGGCTCGGTACGTCTGCGTCAGCAGCGTTTTGCCGAGGCGCAGGAACTGCTGCGACCGGCCGCGGCCAGCAACGGCAAATGGAAAAGCGCGCTGGAGAGTGCCCGTTACTGGCAGCAGCTGCAGCAGGCCGAAGCGGCGCGCGCGCGCGGCGATCTGGCGCAGGCGCGCCAGCTGGTAGAGCAGGCGGTGCAGCTGCTGCCCAACGAGCCGGCCGGACACGTGGCGCTGGGTGACGTGCAGGCCGCCGGCGACCCGGTTGCTGCCGAAGCCAGCTATCGCAAAGCCTTGTCGCGCGAGGCCGACAATGCCGGCGCGTTGCAGGGCCTGGTCGGGCTGTACAGCCGCCAGGGCCGTCTGCAGGAAGCCAGCGCCTTGTTCGACCGGCTGCCAGCGGCCGAGCGCGCCAAGTCCGGTGGCCAAGCCTTGCTGCGCTCCAACGTGCAGCGCGCCCGTGCGCGTCAGTTTCTGGATGGCGGCGATGCGGTCAGCGCGCAAACCGAACTGGAAGCGGCCATGGTCGAACGCCCCGGCGATGCCTGGATCCGTCTCGACCTGGCGCGCCTGTACCAGCAGGCTGGCCGCCCGGATCAGGCGCGCAGCGTGATGGACGGCCTGCTCGCGGTCCATGGCGACCAACCCGAGGCGCTGCACGCCAATGCGCTGCTGGCGCAGGAAAGCGGCGACTGGCAGGGCGCCTACGACAGTCTGGACCGCATTCCATCGGCGGCACGCACGCCGGCGATGGCCCAGCTGCGCGCCACCGCCTGGATCGAATTGCAGGCGCGTCAGGCGCGGCAGCTGGTTGCGCAGGGCCGGGTGGGCGAGGCGCAGCAGTTGCTGGCGCGTACCGAAACGGCGCTGGGCAATCAGCTCGACGATCCGCAACTGCTGGCCGCCCTGGCCGGCGCGCATGCCGACGCCGGCAACACCCAGCGCGCGCTGGTGCTGGCCCAGCGGCTGGTCACCGGCGCCAACCCGCGCACCGAAGACCGCCTGCAATACGCCAGCGTGCTGCTGCGCGCGCATCAGGACGCCGAGCTCTCGGCGGTGTTGCGTCAGCTGCAGGCCACCACCCTGACCCCGGAGCAGCTGCGCCGCTACCAAGGCCTGCGCAGCGCCTACACGCTGCGGCAGGTGGATGCATTGCGTGAGCTCGGCAATCTGGAAGGCGCCTACGACGCGTTGTCGCCAATACTGGCCCAGCAGCCGGACAACCGCGATGCGCAGGCCGCGCTCGCGCGGTTGTACGCGGCCGCCGGCGAGCACCGCCAGGCGCTGGCGATCTACCAGCAGCTCCTGCAACGTCAGCCCAGCGATCTGGACACGCTCACCGCTGCCGCCAACAGCGCCGCCGCGCAATCGGACCTGCGCAATGCAGAGAGCTATCTGCAACGCGCGTTGGCGCAGGCACCGGAGTCGCCGGAGGTGCTCGCGGCCGCCGGCCGCGTGTATCGCAGTGCCGGCAAGAACCGCAAGGCCGAGCAGTATTTCCGTGCAGCGCTGGCCGCGCAGCAACGTCAGGCCGGGCAGCTCGACAATGGCCTGGCGTCTGCACGTGGCCCGGCCGCCGTCGCCGCATCCGGTCGCCCGCTCAACCCATTCTCCGGCATGACCGGCGCCATGCCGCGTGCGCCGGCGGTGCTGTCCGAACGCATGGACGCCGGCAGCGCCTACACCGATGTCGCAACCGCGCCTGTCGCATCCATCGCGCCGCTCGCCATGCAGCCCAGCGTCGTACCTGTCGCGCCTGCCGCACCCGTCAATGCTGCCGCCGACATCAGGAGCGACGCGTTGCCGCAACCGGTGCGCGCCAGCACCGTGCCTTCCACGTTGCCTGCGCCCGGCAGCCGCTTGCGCGCTTCCTCGCATGGCACGCTGCCGCCTGTGTCGGGCAGCGATCTGCAGCCGCGCAGCAACCTCGCGCAAGCACTGCCTGCGCGCAGCAGCGGCAACAGCGTGCTCGACGAACTGCGCGCCGTGCAGGCGGAAAACAGCGGCGGCCTTGCCGGCGGCGCGCTGTATCGCGCACGCGACGGCGAAGACGGCCTGGGCCGTCTGGACGACATCGAAATGCCGGTGCAGGCCGAATTCGCAGTCGGCGAGGGCAAGCTCGGCGTCACGCTGACACCGACCGTGGTGGATGCCGGCACGCTCGGCACCGACTACGCCACCGCCAGCCGCTTCGGCACCGGCCCGCAAAGCGCCATCGGCGATGCGCTGGCCGCAAACCGTGGCCCGATCGACACGCTGGTCGATTCGCCGGTGTATCAGCTGCTCGCCACCGAAGGCGATACCGCCGCCACGCGCGAACGCCTGCGCCGCTACAGCTTGAATACCGGCCTGTTCAATGCACTGCTGGTGGAGCACAACAACAGCAATGCCGCTGCGCTGGCGGCGTTGGCCAACGAGCCGCTGCCGGCCTACCTGCTCAGCATCAACGCCTCCACCACGCCGATTGCGCAGCTGGCACGCGACATCCTGGGCAATGCCGCGCTCAGCGAACAGCTGGGTGCAGGCGATGCGGCCGCATTGCGCGCGTTGGCCGGCAGCACGGCCGCCGCGCAGCAGACGCCGACCGGCCTGGCCGACACGCTCAATGCCATGGCCGCCAGCGGCAACGGCAGCCGCCGGCTCAGCCAGGACGACACCGGCGTGGGCGTCGGCGTGCGGTATCGCAATGGCGGTTTCAGTGCCGACGTGGGCAGTACGCCGATCGGGTTCCAGGAGCACAACCTCATCGGTGGCGTGGGCTATCGCGGCGAGCTCGGTGACACCGTCAGCTGGTCGGCCGAGGCCTCGCGGCGTGCAGTCACCGATAGCGTGCTGTCGTTTGCCGGTGCGCAGGACGCGCGCAGCGGGCGCGAATGGGGCGGTGTGACCAGCACCGGTCTTTCGCTGTCGGCCACTGCCGACAACGGCCTGCTCGGCGGCTACGCCAACCTTGCCGCGCACCGCCTGCAGGGCAACCACGTGGCCGACAACGACCATCGCCAGGTCGACCTGGGCTTCTACGTGCATGCCTTGGAGACCGAGCATCAATCGCTCACCGCCGGCGTCAATCTGACCACCATGCAGTACGACAAGAATCTCAGCGGCTTCACTTACGGGCACGGTGGCTACTTCAGCCCGCAGGACTATGTGGACCTGGGGTTCCCGGTGCACTGGAGCGGGCGCACGGCCGGGCAGACGGTGAACTGGAAGGTCGACGCCAGCGTCGGTGTGCAGCATTTCAGCACCGAGGCCTCGCCGTATTTCCCTACCGACCCGACCTTGCAACAGGCCGCCTACGACGCCGCGTCGCTGGCCGCGCTGCTCGGTCTGGTCAATCGCTACACCGACCCGGTGTATGCGGGCGAAAGCCGCACCGGCGTGTCCTACAACCTCAGTGGCGCGGCCGAATGGCAGGTGGCCCCGCAGCTGTTTCTGGGCGGGCGGCTGACCTTCAACAATGCACGCGACTACAACCAGTTCAGCAGCAACCTCTACTTGCGTTTCGTGATGGATCGCCTGGGCGCTGCGCTGGGGCGTGCGCCGCAGGTGCTGACCTCGCCGTATGCGGCGGAGCATTGAGGTGACGGCAAACCTGGTGCCTCGCTCCGAAGGCGCGCAGCAGGGGCTGCAGCGGATGCGCGCAGGCGACGGGATGCCGCGCGTGCATGGGTCCGCATGCTCGCCTGCGACGTGGTGTGCATCGCCGCCACGCTGCAGGGACCGCCTGGCCTGCGCGCCACCACGCGGCAGCAGATAAACGAACGGCGCCTTCCGGCGCCGTTCGCATTGCATCCCATCACGCGTTCGGCGCTTACGGACGCACCTTGGTGGCGCAGACGAAGACCGCTGCCTGTTGTACGCGGCTGATCACGCCCTGGCTCTGCAGCTCGCGCGCGTGTTCGTCCATGCAGGTCAGGTAACCCAGGCGGTTGCCGGCGTTCTGCGTCTTGCACAGGCTGCTTTCGGCAGACACGTTCGCACCTGGAATCAGGCCGCCGGTTTCCACCGTCGGGACCAGGGTGTTGCAGGTGCCCAACTTGGCCGGCCCGGTGTTCAAGGTCCAACCGATGTCGGCAAACAGCGCCGGGGTCAGGTCGATGTTCACGTGCGCCTGCACCTCCGGCGTGTCGAACGGTTCCATCAAGGCATTGGGCTGCAGATCGGTATCGAAGTGCGAGAACGTCGAACCACCGGCCACCACGCTGGGCGAGTACAGCCGCGTGCGGCCTGCGCTGTCGGTGCCCTGCAGCAGTTGCGGATCTTCGTACAGCGCCGCAACCACCGCAGTGCTGCCCTTCAGGCGCGCGCCGTCGGCCTGCGAGACCATGATGGCGGGGATGGTGATGTCGGTGATGGGCGGTGCTGCGTTGCCCATCGTCTGTACACCGGCCGCGTTGTTGGCGACGATCACGCCCACCGCGCCGTTGAGCTGCGCATTCTTCACCTTGATCGCGAAGGCGCAGGTGCCGCGGTCGATCAGCGCCACCTTGCCGGCCACCTCGGCCGCATTGACGAACGGGGTTTCGCAGCCATCGCTGGCCGATGCGGCCGCCACGCCGTCATTGACCGTCACCACCGAACGCGCCGGGAAATTGGCCGCGGTGGCCAGCGGACCGAAGCTGGCAAAGCCCACTTCGAACTTGCCCGCAGCGCTGGCCGGTGCGGTGACGCGCAGCAGCGTGCGCGGATCCAGGATCAGCGCCGCCTCGCGGTTCACGCGCGTCCCGGCCCAAACCGTACGGCCGGGCGTGCGCATCGCTTCGGCACGCAGGGCGTTGGTCATGGTCGGGTCGTCGAAGCGCTTGTTCTGGACGTTGTCGTAGGCCTGCGAGGTGTAGACGTCGGTCAGGCCGCTCCCCGAACCCAGCACGCCGGTGGTCTTGTTGAGAAAGCCCGCCGCGCCCAGACCGTGGCCGATCTCATGCATCACCACGTTGAGGAAGTTGATCTGGCCTTCGGGCGTCTTGCCGTCCAGGCCCAGATACCAGCCCGAACCGGCCAGGCAATCGTCCTTGCCCAGGTCGCCGTTGAACTGCGAAAACACGTCGGCCGGATCGGCCGGATCCGGCACCAGGTCCTGCCCGGCGATCGCATCGCCCAGCGCGGACGGATACAGCGTATCGGCCTTGGCGCCGGGGAAGTTGTTGACGATCCAGTTCGGGCCGGCCTGGCCCAGCGTGCCGCCGGTGGCGGTACAGGTCAGCCGTGCGAACGAGGCATACACCTTGATCTCGACATTGCTCTGCAGCACCGCGCCCCACAGGTCCATGGCGTACTGGTATGCGATGCGGCGTTGCTCGCCGATCGTGCGGCCCGGGTTGCCGCCCAGCGGTGCGGCAGCGGTCGGGTCGTTCAAACCGACCACGGTGCCGGCATCGCCATTGATCAGCGTGACATTGGCTGCCCGGGCGTGCAGCGGTGCCAATGCGGCCGCCACGGCCAGGGACAACAGCAACAAGGGCTTATTCATGCGGCAGCGCTCCGTGCTCGGCGTGGGTGGGTTGGGTGGTGTCGGCGTCGTCGCTGTGTTCGATGACGATGCGTCCATCGGCCTGGCGGGTTGCCGTCAGCGAACTCATTTGGGTGGCCGGCAACTTGCGCGCCACGGTGCCATTGGGCAGGCGCCGCTCGGTCGCGCGTGCGGCCGCTTCGGTCTGCGGAACCGAGCTGCGTGCGGCGCTGCTGCGTGCTGCGGAGGCCGCTGCAGCCGCCTGCTGATCCAGGGCCGCGCTCTCGGCGTCGGTCAGCGGGCGCAATTTGCCGGTGGCAGGGTCGATACCGACCTTGGAACTGCTGGTAGCTGCTTCCTGCGCTGCAGCGATCGCCGGCAGGCATGCGACACACAACACACCGGACAGCATCCATCCGGGCTTGCGAAAGCTCATCATCGTTGGGGTTTCCTTGGGTCCAACAGGGGAAAAAACGCCGTGCTGACACCGGCGCTCGGGAGAATCCTTCCATTTCAGTCTGTTCATGACTGAATCATGAATCCGTGATTCGTGTCAATCTTTTGACACATTCACCGTCGAATGCGAAGCGGCAACCTGAAAAAGTTATCGGCAGGGTTGCAGTCTGGGAGTTCACTTCTCCCGGCACCGTCACCAAGGCGCCTGCGCACGTCGTGGCAGCGCTCGGCATGCCCGGGCGCCACTCGTACACTGGCCGGTCTGGGCGTCGTTCGGACATCCGTTGCCGGCGCCGCCAGCCACCAGCCAATCCAGCGCCAGGCCACCATGCACGCCGTCATCTACCACAATCCCGGTTGCGGAACCTCCCGCAATACCCTTGCCCTGATCCGCCACACCGGCATCGAACCGCAGATTGTCGATTACCTGCAGCATCCGCCAAGCCGCCAGACGCTGCAGGCGCTCATCGCCGCTGCCGGCATCACGGTCCGCCAGGCCATCCGCGAAAAAGGCACGCCCTATCTGGAACTGGGACTGGACGATCCCACCCTGGACGATGCGGCGTTGTTGAGCGCAATGCTCGCCCATCCGATCCTGATTAACCGCCCATTCGTCCAGACCACGCGCGGCACACGCCTGTGCCGCCCCTCCGAATTGGTGCTCGACCTGTTGCCGCCAGCCACGCACGGCTTCATCAAGGAAGACGGCGAACGCGTGCTGGACGAGGCCGGTCAACGCATTGGCCGCTGACATGTTTGAGCCGGTTCAACCGGCGCCAAGCCGGTGTTGCGCCATCACGCTGGCCGCAGCGCTGGCGATAGATGCAGTGCGCCTATTCACGGCGCGATGAACAAGCCGGCTGCACGCCCACTTGCGCATGCACGACACCTGCTGAGCGCGGCACAGCAGGCCGGCTGCACGCACCGTGCGCTGGCGCGAGCGTTGCCCGGTGCCGGCATCCACAACCCGCGGCAGCGACCGCTCGTACACTGCAGCGCCTGCGGACCGTTGCACCGCCCGGCGCTTGTTCGCTACCGGGCGGCAGCCGCCCTAGAATCCACGCCACGATCGTCAGGAGCACCCGCATGATTCGCGAAATTATCCGCATGGGCGACAAGCGCCTGCTACGCGTGGCGCCACCGGTCAGCAACCTGGGCAGCGCCGAGTTGCACACGCTGGTGGCCGATATGTTCGAAACCATGGACGCTGCGCGTGGCGTCGGTCTGGCAGCACCGCAGATCGCGGTGGATCTGCAATTGATGGTGTTCGGTTTCGACGCCAGCGAGCGCTATCCGGAAGCGCCCGCAGTGCCGCGCACGGCCCTGGCTAACGCGCAGATCGAACCGCTGTCGGAAGAAATGGAAAACGGCTGGGAAGGCTGCCTGTCGATTCCCGGCCTGCGCGCAGTCATTCCACGCTATCGCTTCATTCGCTACCGCGGCTTCGCACCCGACGGCACTCCGATCGAGCGCGATGCCGAAGGTTTCCACGCACGCGTGGTGCAACACGAATACGACCATCTGGTCGGTCGCCTGTATCCCTCGCGCATCGAAAATTTCGACACATTCGGTTTCGAAGACGTGCTGTCTTACGACCTGTAGCAGGTCCTTCGTTGTGTCCAATGCGGCGTGGCTGCCGCCATGGACGGCAGCCACGTCCTGGACTGCGCCGCATTCAAGGCAATCATCAGCACGCTGCCTGGCGCGGTGCCTCGGCATTGCGGCACCGTTGGCGGCATCAACGTAGCAATCGACTCGCGTGATGGATGACGGCGTGTCTGGTGAGCGCATCGCACCCCCGCCCATGCCTCAGGCCGAAAACGCGTGTGGCTCGGCAGCAAATCCGACTGCCAAGGCGCCCTTGCCGACGTTGACCATGCCGGTCAGGCTCATCACGCTTTCCAGCAGTTCCACGCCGTGGGTTTGGCAGGCGCCCTGCAGTGCGGCATAGCCGGGCAGGGCATGCAGCTCGGCCAGCTCGCCGCCGTAGCCCACGCACACCGTTGGCGTCATCAGGCCGTCGCGAATCTTGCGCACGGTGAAGCCGAACAGCTTTTCGGCCGAAGGTTCGAAACCCTTGAGCTTGGCCACTGGCTCGGTAACGCCGCGGTAGGCGCGCAGCACCGGCTTGATGTCCAGCGCGCTGCCGAGCGCGGCGCCGATCAGGCCGACGCTGCGATCGCCCTTGGTGCGTGCACGTGCGCGCAGGTAGTAGAGATCGCGTGGAATCATGTAGCCATAGGTATGCTCGGCCAGCTGTTCCAGGCGGGTACGGATGGCCGCCACGCTCCGGCCCTGGTCGCGCAGGCGGACTGCTTCCACGGCGGTGATGCCCTGGCCGGCGAACAGGTTGAGCGTGTCGATCACCCGTAGCGCGAACGGCGAGGTGTGGCCTGCGGCCTGCCGGATCGGCTTGTAGTCGTTGAGGATCGCGAAGCTGGCCTGCATCGCATTGTCGAAGATCTGGCTGCGGAGTTTGGAAATGGTCAGGCAGAACACATGGTCGTAGTCGATGACCAGTTGTTGCAGGAACAGATCGCGGATCTGGTTGACCGAAAACGGCGTGGTTTCCGCTTCGTGCCCGCGCTCGGCCACATGCGCCTGCAAAAAGCTCAGCGTGGCTTCCTCGTCGCGATGATCGGCCAGCACGGCCTCGCCGATACGCACGCTGATCGGCAATACGATGATGTTGTGACGTTGGATGAAGTCCTGCGGCAGATCGCACGCACTGTCCACCACGATTCCGATACGCATCGTCGCCCCCTCCGGCTGTTGCGTTGTCTGTAGTGCGAACGCTATCGCAAAACGGCTCCGCCGCGTAGGCCTGAGGTGGAGCGTGTTGCGGGCGCCGATCGCGCGGATGGCGACCGGACTGATGCAGGCCGGTGGCAGCGACGCCGCACTGCGTTGAAAGGCATTGCACGCGCAAGCGACGCCGCCGGCACGTGCGGACACGGGCGATGCGTATGTGGCTGTGCACCATTTACCGCCCCACGCGCGGGCGTCTTTGGCGCGAAACCCGCCGCTACGCCCGTGTCCGGTGACCTAAGTGCTAGCCAGCGCACGCTCCAAGTGCAAGGTGGCGCCCGCTATCGCGCTTGGCCGGGTGGCGCCGCCGGAATCGTTATAGCTCCCCGCGTGGCGCCGCTGCTACGGTCCGACCCGACTGCCGCACGGCAGGTCCCGACGACGCTGCACCAGCGCCGCCGCGCTGAATCATACGGAGAGTCACCATGCACAACTGCCCATCCAGCTCCCTTGTCCAGACGTGCGCCCAGGCGCCGACCACGCGGCGGCGCGCCTCGCGCTGGTGGACCGCGGCGCTCGCTTTCGGTCTGGTCGCACTCGCCCCGGCGGCGCTCGCCGGCCCGTACAAGATCTTTGGCAACCACTATGCGTGGGTGAACAATTTCAACGATCCCAACAACATCATCCAGGGCACGTTCGGCACCGGCAGTACGCCGGAGCTGACGGTCACCTTCAACTTCGCCGACTACAACCTCTACGGCTATCCAGCGATCGTGCGCGGCTGGCATTACAACTGGAATCCGACCACCGACACGCTGTTCCCCAAGCAGATCTCCTCGATCAGCTCGCTGCCATTCAAATTCAATTACAGCGCAGGCGGCACCAATCTGGCCGGTGATTTCGCTTACGACATCTTCTTTCGCTGGGACACCGCCAAGGGCAATCCGCAGCTGGAAGTGATGATCTGGGGCGACCACAATTCCTGGCCGGTCGGCACCGTGACCGCGACCAAGGTCATCACCGCGGGCGGGCGCACTTTCGATCTGTGGGAAGGCTTCAATTCCGGCGCCGGCTATTACGTCTACACCTTCATCCCGACCGGGACCGCCGGCCAGCCGACGCTGAAGACCAGCGGCAGCCTCAACGTGGATGCCAAGCCGTTCCTGACCTGGCTGCAGAACAACCGCGCCAAGGATGGCCGCTACAGCAACAGCATGTACCTGCATGCGGCCGAAGCGGGCTTTGAAGTGGTACGCGGCAATGGATGGGCCAAGGTCAGCGCGACCTTGGATGCGAAGTAAGCGCAGCCCGGCTGTATCGTGCGTGTCGGCGGTATCGATCGGCACGCACGCGGGTTTTTTCAACGTTGGACAAGTCGCCGCCTGTGCATTGTTCGAGCGGCTGGCGGCGCAGCGCTGCGCATGTGACAGCCACGTGCGGTGTGTGGCGCCTGTCGCCTCGATATCGGATTTCGGATGAGCTCACGTGAGCGATGTGCATGGATCACTGCGCCTGCGCCGCGCGTGGCCGCGGATGCGCTGGCGCGCACATCTGGAGCGGCGAACAACGCGCCGCTACGCGGGCAGTGCCGGCCCGAAGAACATCGGAACGGTTGAGCGCTGCATGCCGACGCCACCTACCAGCCGCGCGTGCCTGGCCACTGCGCGAATCGTGTGTTCGGACGTTGCTATAACGCCACCAGCTGGATGCTGTCGAACACGATTGCCGGGCTGAGGTAGCCGTTATCCGGGGAGCCGGAGGCGATGCCGATCTCGATGCGGTTGTTGCCGGCCTGCAACGCCGAGGCGGGGATGTCCACTTCGTAAAGGGTATTGTTGCCGCGCGCAGTGCCGCGCGTGATGCCGCGTGTCTTCGGTTGCGTGGGCGCGGCAGGCAGCGGGCCGTTCCAGCGTGCGTTCACGCTGATCTGCGGACGTGCGCCGCCCTGTGCCAACGGCACGAAAAGACGCAGGCGATAGCCGCGCACCTCGTTGGCGGGCAGGGTGAAGTCGATCCGGCTCGGGGTGTTGATGCCGCGCCACTGCACTGCCGGAAAGCTGCTCACGCTGCTCGATCCCACGGTGTAGGTCACCGCAGACCAGTGCATGCGCGCATCGGAAGGGTGCGCCCGCGGCAGCAGGTCCGCGTCGCTGAACCCCACCGGCGTGCCGTCGGGAATGCCGATCTGCCACTTCACCGTGCCCGGCAAAACGACCGCCTGCAGTGCGGCGTGCGCAGTGGCACCGGCAGAAACCTCGATGTTGCGTTGTGCGACCTCCAGTTCGTTTTGGTAGAGCGTCATGCGATAGCTGCCCGGGCGAACACCCGTCACCTGGTAGTTCCCGCTGCCGTCGGCGGTGGCCCAGTACTGCGCCTGCGCGTTGCGCAGGCCGATGACGGCCGGCTGGCCCGGCAGCACGCCGCCGACGTGCCCACTCACGGTGCCGCGCCCGCTTGCCGGCAAATAACCGCTCAGGCCCAGCGTGGCATCGACGAACGCGGTGTCCAGCTGCGCACTCGACGGCAAGCTTCCATCGGTGAACAGCAGCCCGTACACCCCGTGCAGGCCGCCGCGAAAGGCTTCGGTCTGGGTGTGATCGGAATACATGTAGTTATAGAGCTCATGCGTCAGGCTGGTTTTTTGCGTCGCAATGTCCTTGAAGAACGGGCCGCCCGCGCTGCGCTCGCGGTTGCCCATCAGCATGAACACGGCAACGCCAGGGCCACTGACGCCATGCACCTGGTCGTCCATCATTCGACGTGCAGAATAGAACTTGGAGCTGGTGCGCCCATCCGGCAATAGAAAGACATCCTCACTTTCGATCGCTCTGCCGACATTGGAATCGGGCTCCTGCTGCGCATTGGGCAACTTGGACACGTTCAAGCGGGCGACGAAGCGCAATTCGCCCACTGGCAGCAAGGTGGGCGCATCGGTGGCCATGTAGATCGCGTTGCGGCCCTTGCGTGCGATGTAGTACTGGACCAAGTCGCCGGCCTTGGCCGACACCACGATCGTCCCGCCAACGATGCGTGCATCCACACTGGCACTGCCCAACCCCGAAGCGATGTGCGAGCCCTTCGATTCGGTGGTCTGCAGTTCGTTGTCGCGATAGCGCATCGACACGATGTCGCCATTTCGGGCATCGACCGCAAACACCAGCTCGGCGCCGCTGTCGACGATCACGCGGTTGCCGCTGCGGCTGACCCCGAAGTCGGCCAGTGCAGGTGCGCTGATGCCGGCATAGAGCAGCAGTGCGCAGGCGAAGTGATGTCGAAGATTGCGAGGCATGCGGGTAAGCTGTCGGAAGCAAGGCATGGTGGCGATGCGTGCGCGCGATGCTAGGCCAGTACCGAAGACAGAGAATGTACGCACTGTTCGAAATTCCAGCGATCAAGGGTGGCGTCGTTGGTTACCTGCGGGCATCGCTGACTGTCGCCGCAGTGGGCAACTGCAATACGCAGTTCCGGCATCGGCCATGGAGAGGCTACCAAAACCTCGAGAGCCTTTGTCGGTTGTCGGTTGTCGGTTGTCGTGGACGGCGCACGGCCACCGCGCTGCACGAGCGGGACATGCCGCACGGCTCGGCGGCCGCCTCCGGCTTGGCGGTGACGCAGTCGCCTTGCCAGCTGCCTCTGCGACGCACCGGCGTCCTTGCACGGCTCAGCGCAGGGCATCCCGCGCCGAGGCGATGTCCGCCATCCATTGCGTGCGCTTGCCGATCACGAAGCGGTATCGCTTTCCGTCCTCCAGCCGCACTGCCAGCGATGTCGGCGCGATCGGCAGCAGGCCGAACAGGCGTGTCCAGCACGACTGAATCGCCACGATCTGCCGCAAGGGCAGGCTCAGCGTCTGGCGCTGTACATTGAACGCGTGCGGCTGAAACAGCAGCGCATCGGCGGTGAGAATCAGACGCCCGCCCACCGCTTCCATCCCGCGCTGCAGATTGGCAGGTGCCTGGCGCAATACCGCCCGATCGATCGAACGCAAGCCGCTACCGTGGAAGAGCGAGCTCACGGGCGTGCAACGGCGAGGTGGGCACGCGGCATATGCAGTGGCAAGACGCCAAGGCGGCCAAGCGCTATCAGGAGCGAAACCGAAAACATGCGATAGGCCTAGTGGGAAACATCACGACAGCGAAGGCCGCCAGCAAGATGCGGCAGGACGCCATGACAGCACATCACCTGTGCACAGCAGCGAAGCGGTGCGCCGGTACCCGCTGTGCCGGCACACCAACGATGAAAGACCATGCTCAGGTGGCGCTTGAGCAATCCACCGCACGCTTACTTCAGATAGGCGCGCGGCAGCGGGCCGGCCTGCTGCATGTAGCGGTCGCGCAGCTCGCTCTGGCGCGATCGCATCGGCATGTCGCGGCCGCCCAGCCAGACCTGCTCGGCATAATGCGCCACATCCAGCGGGTCGCCTTCCCACAGCACCAGGTCGGCCTGCTTGCCGATCGCAATGCTGCCGATGCGATCGCCCACGCCGAAGATGTCTGCCGGCACACGGGTCAGGCCGGCCAGGCCGGCTTCCCATGGCAAGCCATTGGCGACCGCATTGCCGGCGAGCTGGCGCAGTTTGCGTGCGTTGTGCGAGGCATCGCCGTTTTGGGTAAAGCTGACCTCCACGCCGGCAGCGCGCAGACGTGCGGCGTTTTCCAGCGTCGCGCCAATCTGGTCGAAGGTCGATGGCAGATCCGCCAGCGCGTCGACCAACACCGGGACCTTGGCCTGCGCCAGTTGCGGCGCAAGCTTCCAGGCTTCGGCGCCGCCGGCAATGGCAATGCGCACCTTTTCGCGCTGCGCCCAGCGCAACAGCTGGCGGATGTCGGCTGCGCGTTCCACCTGCACCACGATGCGCCCCTGGCCGGCCAGGTAGTTTGCCAGTACACCGCGTCCAACCGGGGTCAGTAATGCATGCGGCCAATCGGCCGGGATACGCCCGCGTGCTTCGGCAACCAGTTGATCCAGCAACATCCATTGCGCGGCGCGCGAGCTGCCGGTGAGATCGGACGCCGCCGCTCCGATGCGAAGAAACAAGGCGTGCGGGCCGGCCGGATCCGGGCTGCCATCCAGCCGCACGATGCCGCCCTGGCCAGCGATGAAGGCGCCACTGGTGGTCGCCCCCAACGCGGTAAAGCCGATGCCCTCCACGCGCGCCACCGGCACCAGCACCGAATCGGGGTTGTAGGCCAGGGTGACGTCGAATTCCGGGCGCATCGGTTGATCGGCCAGCTTGACGCCGCTGTCCACGGTGCTTTCTTCGCCGGAAACTTCTTCGACACCGATTTCGGTGATGCCGCCGAACAAGGCCGGCGTCAGTGGGCGGCCGTTTGCTTCGACCACGCGGCCGTCGGTGGGTACTGCCAGGTTGCGGCCGATGGCGCGAATCACGCCGCCCTGCACCAGCACGTCGGTGTTCTGCAGGGTGCCTTGCGCGGTGGCAGTGTGCACGGTGGCGCCGCGAATCAGCACCTGCTGCGCAAAGGCCGGCAATGCCAGCGTGGCCATCACCAATGCCGCGATCGCGCGCAACCGCGGGGGCATGTGCGTGGCGCGGCTCATCGTGCCACCTCCTGGCCGAGCATGAAGTCCGACACCGGCTGCAGTGCGCGGTTGTGCCGGTCGTAGACCTGCGCGCCGTCGATATACACCTGCTCGGCCAGCGCATACGAGCTGAAAGGGTTGCCGTTCCAGACCACCACATCGCCCATCTTGCCCGGCTCCAGTGCGCCGGTCTGCTGCTCGATCCCGAGCGCCTTGGCGGCATTGCTGGTGAGCCAGCGGATGGCGCGCTCCGGCGGGATCTCCATGCCACTGCGGCGCGCGTTGGCGATCACCTTGGCGGCCTCCTGGTTGAGCCGCTGGATGCCTTCTTCCGAATCCGAATGCACGATGGCGCAGCTGTTGGCCGGGCGATCGACCAGTGCGATGTTTTCCTGGATGCCGTCGAAGGCTTCCATCTTGAAGCCCCACCAGTCGGCCCACAGCGCGCCGCAGACGTTGTCCTGCGCCAGGCGGTCGGCCAGCTTGTAGGCCTCCACGCCGTGATGGAAGGCGGCGATGTGGAAGCCGAACTCCTTGGACAGATCCAGCATCGTCGCCATCTCATCGGCGCGGTAGCAGTGGATGTGCACGCGGATGTCGCCGTTGATGGCACCGGCCAGTGTGTCGAGCTTGAGATCGCGCTTGCCGCCGGCATCGCCACTGCTGTCGTTGTCGCCGCCGCGGCTCCACCAATGGCGCTTTTTGGCGGTTTTCTTTTTCGGCGCGTTCTTCTGCAGATACTCGGCCGCGTCGATGAACGCAGCGCGGTAACCGGCCACGTTGCCCATGCGCGTGCCGGGACCACCTTTCTGGCCGTACACGCGTTTGGGGTTTTCGCCGCAGGCCATCTTCAGGCCCCATGGTGCACCGGGGAATTTCATGCCCTGATAGGTGGTGGAAGCAACGTTCTTGAGCGTGACGCCGCGCCCGCCGATCAGATTGGCCGAGCCCGGCAACACCTGCAGCGAGGTGATGCCGCCGGCCAGCGCAGTGCCGAAGCCGGGATCCTGCGGCCAGATCGAATGCTCGGCCCACACGTTGGGCGTCACCGGTGCGGTCATCTCGTTGCCGTCGCTATGCGCGCTGACGCCCGGGCTGGGATACACGCCCAGATGCGAGTGCACATCGATGATGCCGGGCGTCACCCACTTGCCGGTGCCGTCGATACGGCGCACGTCAGCGGGCGCCTGGAGCGCCTTGCCCACCGCAGCCACCTTGCCGTCGCGCAGCAACACGTCGGCATCGTCCAGCCGCTCGCCGGTGCCGGTGAGCACGGTGGCGTGCTGGATCAGCACCGGAGCGGACGCGAGCGCGCGATAGGTGCTGGGGTAGGGATCTTGCACGAAGCGCGATGCGGCCGATGCCGCAGACGCAGGCCCGCACAGCACCGCCGCGCCCAGCGCGGCGAACAGGATGGAACGCATGGATTTCCCCGGTAACACGAAAACGTCAGCCGCCAACCTAGTCGTCGGCGGCGTGCTTGCCAAGTGCTGGAGGTCGAGAGCGGCGGGCTCATCACATGCACCCGTGCATGCTATGCCGAATTCGTCAGGGGATGTGCCGATGATTGCCAAAACAGAGCGCAACAAGCAGGCCGATGTGGTGTTGGCTTTCTGGGAGCTTGCCGGCGCGGCGCGCTGGTTCACGCACAACGACGCCTTCGATGCCAATTTTCGCCAACAATTCAGCGAGCAGCATTTTGCCGCCGCACGGGGTGAGTACGCGCAGTGGATGGCACGCGCCGAAGATGCACTGGCCTTGCTGATCCTGCTGGATCAATTTCCACGCAATGCGTTTCGCGGCAGTGCGCATGCCTATGCCACCGATGGCCTGGCACTGCGGTACGCCAAACAGGCGCTCGCCAGCGGCTTCGATCAACAGGTGTCGGCGCAACTGCGTCTGTTTTTCTATCTGCCCTTCGAGCATGCCGAACACGCCGATGAGCAGGCGCGCGCGGTGCAGCTGATCACTGCACTGGGCGATGCACAGACCACCCACTGGGCGCTGGAGCATCAGCGCATCATTGAGCGCTTTGGCCGGTTCCCGCACCGCAATGCGGTGCTGGGACGTGAGACCACGGCAGAAGAGCAGCAGTTTCTGGATGAGGGTGGATTTGCCGGTTGAAGACCTGCATCGGCGATCTGCATGTCGATGATCGAGGTCTGCCGTGCAGCGTGGGTAACGACGCTGCTGCAGCCGGGCACAGGTGGGCATCGCAACGCAGAAGATGCCGCCCTGCGCATGCCGCACCGGGCAGCGTGCAAGCAGTCAACACCGATCAGCAGCCGCCCGGCAATGCTTCCGACCGCCAGCTGGCGCCTTCGCCGAGCAGCAGAGAAAACCCGTAACTTTCGTAGCCGCTTTCGGCCAGCACGAAATCGAGCGTGCCGTTGCCGTCGATATCCCCGAACTGCAGCAGATGCGTGCGCAGCGGAAGGTCTTCGCAATCGTCGCAGCCGCTGGCAGCGTGACCCTTGCGGAACTGCCAACGGCTGCCGTCATGCTCGAAGATCGCAAGGACGACGAGCACGCCGGTGGGGTTTTCCGGGTTGCCGGTCTCGATGGGATGGTTGGAGGTCAGGATCGCCACGCGTCGCTGCGGTTGCTGCGTATCGGTGACGATCTGCAGCGCCGCCAGATCCTGCGCGCGATCGGCATCGAACGCGGCCAGCGCCTGCGCCAGGGCTGCCGGCTTGACGCGCTTGCGCAGCGGCGCGGTGTTGTTGACCTGTGCAAACAGCTCGGCCCGTTCGCTGACGGTGGCTGCGCGGCCGGCAAAGCGCTTGCCGGGATTCACATCCACGGTCGACAGCAGCGGCGAGTCGGACAGCGTGGGGTTGCCCTTGATGCGCAGCTTCGCGGTGCCGCCGCACATGCTGTTGTCGTCTACCGTCAGTGCCGCAAGCCGCACGTTGCCGGTGGAAACGCCTGCGTTGAAGACCCGCAACGGCTGGCCCAGCAGCGCCTTGGGCAGGGTCGATTCCCTGGCGATACCCTCGCCGAGCCAGACCGGGATGTATTCCAGCGGATCGTCGGTCGGCTGGTTGTCGTAGGTCTGGACCAGTAGCACCGCGCGCGACGGTTCGGCGGCGTGGGTGGCCAACGGCAGCAGCGCGGCCAGGGCGACAGAGAGCAGGCGGGTATGCATTGCAGCGATGTCCTTGTGCTGGGTGATCCATGAAAAAACGGGCGCTCCAGGGAGCGCCCGTTTCGGTCTGCGGTGTGCCGGCCTAGGCTGCGTCTGGGCGAACCGCGGTCGCGTGGTTGTCGCAGGCGCGGCAGTCTACCCAGGACGCATGACCGGCGAGCGGCAGCCGCAACCGTGCGACGACCGCCGATGTGTTGCTCAGTATTTCGCCACGCCGTTGTCCACCTCGTCCGACCACGCATCGATGCCGCCGGTGACGTTGTAGACATTGGTGAAGCCCAGCCCACGGAAATGTTCGGCGGCCTGCAGGCTGCGGCCGCCGCGGTGGCACAGGAACGCCAGCGGGGTGTCCTTGGGCAACTGTTCGATGGCGGCGCGCTCGTGCGCATCCAGCGTGCGGAACGGTGCGGCCACTGTGGCCAGTGCGCGCTCGTCGGCCGGGCGCACGTCCACCAGGGTCAGGCTGCCGGCTTTGAGACGGTCGTCGGCATCGCGCACCGACAGCTCCTGCACCGGCTTGGGCGCATTGGGGTTATCGATGGCCAGGCCACGGCCGCGGATGTCGTCGACCCAGTCGATGGTGATGCCGTCGGCACGACGCGCGCTGGCCAGGTCGAACTGCACGCGCAGCCCGTTGGATTCAGCCGC
>JAAIGE0101012785.1_pt1 | contig 50051 bp, 35 predicted proteins | sample 6487951 | NCBI WGS metagenome assembly JAAIGE01 (sample SAMN13974128, study PRJNA590717) | phyllosphere metagenome | biome: tomato field; feature: multiple bacterial spot infested tomato fields; material: tomato leaves; isolation source: leaves from tomato fields | host: Solanum lycopersicum ...
AATGGGGTCAGATCCGTTTTCCGCAGGAAAACGGATCTGACCCCAAGAGCTGCTCCGAAAGATCGCAGAAATCTGTCGAAGGCGGGGTGGGTCCGGTTGCGGGAGTGTCCGCGGCATGGATGCCGCGGCCAAGCCCCCATGGATGGGTTTACGGCGTCTCCCGCAACCGGACCCACCCCGGCTACCCTCAGGAAACCAGCTTCTGCTGTTGCTTGGGCTCTTGCTGTGGCCGTTGCCTCTGCGGGTGCAGGGCGCCGCCCTGCCGAACTAAACTACCCGCCGTTGTCCCTGCAGGATTGCCCATGTTCGATACCTCGCCCCAGCTCGATTGCGCCGGCCGCATCCTGCGTCTCGACCGTGCCCGGGTCATGGGCATCGTCAACGTCACCCCGGACTCGTTCTCCGATGGCGGCGCGCACGACACCACCGAGGCCGCGGTCGCACATGGCCTCAAGCTGGTCGAGGAGGGCGCGGACCTGCTGGACATCGGCGGCGAATCGACCCGGCCGGGCGCTGCGCCGGTATCGGTGGAGGAGGAGCTGCGCCGGGTGATTCCGGTGATCGAGCAGTTGGCTGCCCGAACCCAGGTGCCGATCAGCATCGACACCTTCAAGCCCGACGTGATGCGGGCGGCAGTGGCGGCCGGCGCCGGCATGATCAACGATATCTTCGGCCTGCGCGAGGAAGGAGCGTTGGGCGCCGCTGCCGAGGCCGGCGTGCCGGTGGTGCTGATGCACATGCAGGGCGAGCCGGGCCACATGCAGGCCGATCCGCATTACGACGACGTGGTCGGCGAGGTGCATGGTTTCCTGGTGCAGCGCCTGTTCGCTGCCGAGATGGAGGGCATCGAGAAGAAAAACCTGCTGATCGACCTCGGTTTCGGCTTTGGCAAGACCACCGCCCACAACATGACCCTGCTGGCGCGTTCGGAGCGCTTCCTGGAACTGGGCGTGCCGATGCTGGCTGGCCTGTCGCGCAAGCGCAGCCTGGGTGAACTGACCGGTCGCGACACGCCGTCTGAGCGAGTGGCTGCTTCGGTTGCCGCGCACCTGATCGCAGTTCAGCGAGGTGCGGGCATCGTGCGCGTGCATGACGTGGCCGCCACGGTCGACGCACTGAAGATCTGGCAGGCAGTGGAGGCCGTACCGACGCCGCGCGCCGACGCCACGCCGACGATCCGCTGGCCGGACGAAGACTGATGGGGATCGACCAGCGGCCGCTGGCGATCGCCGTGATGGGACCGACCGCCAGTGGCAAGACCGCGACTGCGATCGCCCTGGCCCGGCAGCTGGATGGCGAGATCGTGAGCGTCGATTCGGCACTGGTCTATCGCCACCTGGACATCGGCTCGGCCAAGCCCGATGCGGCCGAGCGTGCGCAGGCGCCGCACCACCTGCTGGATCTGCGCGATCCCTGGCAGACCTATTCGGCGGCCGAGTTCGCGGCCGATGCCGGTCGCGTCGTGGCCGACATCCTGGCGCGCGGCAAGATGCCGATCCTGGCTGGCGGCACCGGGTTGTACTTCCGCGCCTTGTTGCAGGGCCTGTCGCCGATGCCGGAGGCCGATCCGGCGACGCGCGAAGCGCTCAGCGCCGAAGCCGCCGAACGCGGCTGGGCGGCACTGCATGCGGAACTGGCCAAGGTTGATCCGGCGGCCGCCGCACGCATCCATGCCACCGACCCGCAGCGCATCCAGCGGGCGCTGGAGGTCTATCGCCTGACCGGTACCCCCATCACGGAGTGGCAGCGCCGGCCGGGCGTGGCGCCCTTGCCGGTGCGCACGCTCAAGCTGGTCCTGGCCCCGCGTGACCGCGCGGTACTGCACCAGCGCATCGAGGCGCGCTTCGACGCCATGCTGGCGCAGGGTTTCCTTGACGAGGTGCGGGCGCTGCGCGCGATGCCGGAATTGGCCGCCGTGGAGGCGCCACTGGACCTGCCGGCGGTGCGCGCGGTCGGCTATCGCCAGGCTTGGGAGTACCTGGACGGGCAGGGCGATGCCGCCCGCTTCCGTGACAAGGCGATCTTCGCTACCCGGCAGCTGGCCAAGCGCCAGCTGACCTGGCTGCGCGGTGAACTTGATGCGCGCTGGTTCGACCCCCATATCGACCGGGAGCGCCTTGCCGGCGCGGTGTCGACCTTCGTCGCACGCTGAACCCCCGCCAGCCGTGTAACATCATCGGTCGGTGGGCGGCTCGGGGGCCGCGGCAACCGTCGGCAACCCAATAAGAACAATAATCAGGAGTGTGCAATGTCCAAGGGACAATCGCTGCAGGATCCTTTCTTGAACGCACTGCGGCGCGAGCGCGTGCCGGTTTCGGTGTACCTGGTCAACGGTATCAAGCTGCAGGGCACGATCGAGTCGTTCGACCAGTTTGTGGTCCTGCTGCGCAACACGGTCAGCCAGATGGTCTACAAGCACGCCATTTCCACGGTGGTACCGGCACGCAACGTGAAGGTCGGACCGGGTGGTGGCTATGTGCAGTCGGGTGAAGGTGGTCAGGCGGGTGATGAAGCAGACGAGTAAGACTGGAGCGGTGAATGTTTGACCGCTCGAAAAAGGGCGAACACGCCCTCTTGATCCAGCCGCATTTCGGCAAGCTGGAAGACGATGTGCTGGAAGAGTTCGGTGATCTGGCCCGCTCGGCTGGGGCCAGCATCGCCGCCACGATCACCGCGCGCCTGGATCGGCCCAATCCGTCGACCCTGATCGGCAGCGGTAAGCTGGACGAGATCAAGGCTGCCGCAGATGCCTCTGGCGCCGACCTGATCCTGGTGAACCATGCGTTGAGCCCGGGCCAGGAGCGCAACCTGGAGCGCTTCCTCGAACGCCGGGTGATCGACCGTACCGGCCTGATCCTGGACATCTTCGCCCAGCGTGCGCACAGCCACGAAGGCAAGCTGCAGGTCGAGCTGGCACAGCTGCGCCACCTGGCCACGCGGCTGGTGCGCGGCTGGACCCACCTGGAGCGCCAACGCGGCGGTTCCATCGGCCTGCGCGGCCCGGGTGAAACCCAGCTGGAAACCGACCGCCGCCTGCTGCAGAAGCGGGTGGAACAGCTGCAGAAGCGGCTGGAAAAGGTGGAAGTGCAGCGCACCCAGATGCGCCGCGCACGCGTGCGCAGCGAGCTGCCGCGCGTGGCCCTGGTGGGCTACACCAACGCCGGCAAGTCGACCCTGTTCAACGCCATGACCGGTGCCGAGGCTTACGCTGCGGACCAGTTGTTCGCGACCCTGGATCCGACCGTACGCCGCATCGCGGTGCCGGGCGGCAACGTGGTGCTGGCCGACACCGTCGGCTTCGTCCGTGATCTGCCGCATGATCTGGTCGCCGCGTTCCGCTCGACCCTGTCCGAGGCGCGCGAGGCCGACTTCCTGCTGCACGTGGTTGATGCCGCCGATCCGCACCGCGAGGAGCGCATCGCCCAGGTCGACGAGGTACTGACCGCGGTCGGTGCCGGCGATCTGCCGCAGCTGCTGGTGTTCAACAAGATCGACCGCATCGACGGTGCTGACGTCCGCCACGATGGCCAGGACGGCGTTCCCGACGAGTCGCGCCGCGAGCGGGTGTGGATTTCCGCACGCGATGGACTGGGCCTGGAACTGCTGCAGAGCGTGCTGGGCAAGCGCCTTGGCCTGCAGCACGTGACCGGTGAGCTGCGCCTGCCGCCGGATGCCGGCCGCCTGCGTGCGCGCCTGCACCAGCTGGAAGTGATCCGCAGCGAGCAGACCGATGAAGACGGCTGGCTGCTGCAGGTCGACCTGCCGATCGCCGAAGCCGAGAAGCTGGCGGCCAGTGCGGACGGCGCGCCGATCCGGGCGCTGCTGCCGGAAAAGCTGCCGGAGTGGTGAGGTAGCGCCGGGCCCTGCCTGGCGGCTGCCGTCACGGCGGCCCGCGACACGCGGCCGTCATCTGCGGTACAACGTGCAGGTTCTTCACCCCACCGTCATGCCGATGTCCATTCCCACCGACGCTGAACTCAATGCCCTGTCCGCCGCGCTCGGGCAGCGCCTGCAGCAGGTCTCGCTGCAGCTGGTGACCGCCGAGAGCTGCAGTGGCGGCTGGATCGCCAAGTGCATGACCGACATCGCCGGTTCCTCGGCGTTCTTCGACTGTGGCATGGTGGTCTACAGCTACGAGGCCAAGCAGCGCCTGCTCGGCGTGCGCGCGCAGACCCTGGAGCAGTTTGGTGCGGTCAGCCGCGAAACCGTGTTGGAGATGGTGTCCGGTGCGCTGGTCAATTCCGGCGCCGGCATCGCCGTGGCGGTGACGGGTATCGCTGGCCCTGGTGGCGGCAGCCCTGACAAGCCGGTCGGCAGCGTCTGGATCGGCTGGAAGCGCCGTGGAGGTTACGCCCGCGCCGAGTTGTTCCAGTTCGATGGCGACCGCGAAGCCATCCGCCGGCAAACCGTGTCCGCGGCATTGCGCGGTATCGACGCCCAGCTGTGACATGCTGCTCCGGTAATCGTCCGGAGCACGCATGATGTGGGAAACGCTGGGCACGGTCCGTGACCTGGGCCGACTGCAGGAAATTGCCGTCGTCCTGATCCGCTATGGCTTCGGCGATGTGGTGCGGCGCATCGGCCTGGCCACGGTGCTGGAGCGGGCAGGGCGCCTGCTGCACTGGAACGAAGAGCGCCAGGAACTGCTGCGGATGACCGCACCGGTGCGCGTGCGCAGCGCCATGCAGGATCTCGGCCCAACCTTCGTCAAGCTTGGCCAGGTGCTGGCGACGCGCGTCGACCTGCTGCCGCCGGAATGGATCGCCGAGCTTTCCGAACTGCAGAACGCAGTGCCGGCCTTGCCGTACGCGGACATCCGCGAGCAGCTCGAGTCCGACCTCGATGCGTCGCCGCAGGAGGTGTTCGCCTTCCTTGATGAAACGCCCATGGCTGCGGCTTCACTGGCGCAGGCCCATCGCGCGCGCCTGCAGGACGGTCGGGAGGTGGTGCTGAAGGTACGTCGCCCCGGCATCCGCGATGTGGTCGAGGCCGATCTGCGGCTGCTGGCGCGCCTGGCCGAGATCGTCGAGGCGCGCCTTCCGGATCTGCGTCGTTACCGTCCGGCCGAGGTCGTGCAGCAGTTCACCGTGTCGCTGCGCCGCGAGCTGGATTTCGCCGCCGAATGCCGCAACGCCGAGCGCATCGCGCGCAACTTCAAAGGCCGCGACGATATCCTGATTCCCAGCGTGCATTGGCAGTGGACCTGCGAAAGCCTGAATGTGCAGGACTTCGTTGATGGCATTCCCGGCCGCGACCTGGCCGGCGTCGACGCCGCAGGGCTGGACCGGCGCGAACTGGCGCGGCGTGGTGCCGACATCGTGCTGAAGATGGTGCTGGAGGACGGCAGCTTCCACGCCGATCCGCATCCGGGAAACATCATCTACCTGCGCGACGGCCGCATCGGCGTGATCGATTTCGGCATGGTCGGTGCGCTGTCCGAAGTGCGTCGTTTCCAGGTCGCGCAGCTGCTGCACGGGCTGGTCGAGCAGGACCCGCAGGGCGTGGCCGACGTGCTGCTGGACTGGGCCGGCGGCGTGGAAGTGGACGAAAACCGGCTGCAGCACGACATCAGCCAGTTCGTCGACCAGTACCGGGGCGTGCCACTGAAGGACCTGCGCATCGGCCTGATGCTGGGCGACATCACCCAGCTGCTGCGCAGCTACAGCCTGACCCTGCCGGCCGACCTGGCGCTGATGATCAAGGCGTTCCTGACCCTGGAAGGCATGGGCCGGCAGCTGGACCCGGATTTCGACATGGCCAGCGCCGCGCGACCGTTCCTGGAGCGGGTGGTGCTGCAGCGCTATGCGCCCAAGGCGCTGCTCAAGCGTGGCCGGCGCAGCCTGCTGGGCCTGGTTGATTTCGCCGGCGAACTGCCCCGTGACCTGCGCAAGCTGGTCCAGGCCGCACGCCGTGGGCGCCTGCAGCTGAAGGTGGAAACCACGGCGTTGCAGGGCTTCGGCGAACAGGTCAACCGCGCCGCCAACCGGCTGGTGATGGGCATCGTCACCGCCGCTCTGATCATCGGCTCATCCATCGTGATGCACAGCGTCGGCGGGGTTTCCAGCCGCTGGCTGCTGGCGCTGGGCGTATGCGGTTTCATCGGCGCCGGCTTCTGCGGCGTGTGGATCCTGTTTTCGATATGGAGAAGCGGCAAGCACACCTAGTGTGCTTGCCGCAGCGGTTCCCAACGGGAACCGCGGAATCGCTGCGCGATTCCTGTAGAGCCGACCGCTGGTCGGCTGCTCTTGCTTTTGCCCCTACCAGCTGGGCCATGCCCGGCGACGGCGCCGAGCATGGCTCGGCGCAATAGGTCGTTCCCCGTCAGTCCTGCAGCCCGCCGTGTCGCAACCAGCACTTGCAGTCCCGTTCGTTAGTAGTAATACTACTAATCATGGACCTGACCGACACCCAGCAGGCGATCCTGCAGTTGATCGCCGAGCGTATCGAGAGCGAAGGCGCACCGCCGTCGCAGACTGAAATCGCGCGTGCATTCGGCTTCAAGGGCGTCCGCGCGGCCCAGTACCACCTGGAAGCCCTGGAGCAGGCCGGTGCGATCCGTCGCATTCCGGGCCAGGCCCGAGGCATCCGCCTGGTGCAGGCGCCACCGCTGGAGAAGCTGGCCGAGCCGGGCCTGCCCGACAACGTCCTGCGCCTGCCGGTGCTCGGGCGGGTCGCAGCAGGCCTGCCGATCGGTGCCGACATCGGCTCGGATGATTTCGTGGTGCTGGACCGGGTGTTCTTCTCGCCGGCGCCGGATTACCTGCTCAAGGTGCAGGGCGATTCGATGATCGACGAGGGCATCTTCGACGGTGACCTGATCGGCGTGCACCGCACCCGCGATGCCCATTCCGGGCAGATCGTGGTGGCCCGCATCGATGACGAGATCACCGTCAAGCTGCTGAAGATCGCCAAGGACCGTATCCGCCTGCTGCCACGCAACCCCGACTACAAGCCGATCGAGGTGCTGCCGGACCAGGACTTCTCGATCGAAGGCCTCTATTGCGGCCTGTTACGACCCAACCGTTGACCTGTTCCATAGCGCATTACCCCGCGGTCTTTTGTGGCGATTCTCTGGTTCCACTGAGGTTGGTACGGATGTCCGATAATTCTTTTCAGAGCGCCGGGCAGAATCTCAGCCTGTGCGATACGTCCGACTTAAAGTGAACCCATGGCAAAGAAGACCCCCAAAGACAGCACCTCCAACGACACGACCTCTGCAAGGACCAATCCGATGGACGAGAACAAGAAGCGCGCCCTCGCTGCAGCTCTGGGCCAGATCGAAAAGCAGTTCGGCAAGGGCTCGGTGATGCGCATGGGCGACCGCGTGGTCGAACCCGTCGAAGCCATTCCGACCGGTTCGCTGATGCTCGACATCGCGCTGGGTATTGGTGGTCTGCCGAAGGGCCGTGTCGTTGAGATCTATGGTCCGGAGTCGTCGGGCAAGACCACCTTGACCCTGCAGGCCATCGCCGAGTGCCAGAAGCTGGGCGGCACCGCAGCCTTCATCGACGCCGAGCATGCGCTGGATCCGATCTACGCCGCCAAGCTGGGCGTCAACGTGGACGACCTGCTGCTGTCGCAGCCGGACACCGGCGAGCAGGCGCTGGAAATCGCCGACATGCTGGTCCGTTCGGGCTCGGTGGACATCCTGGTTGTCGACTCGGTTGCCGCGCTGACCCCGAAGGCCGAAATCGAAGGCGAGATGGGCGACCAGCTGCCGGGTCTGCAGGCCCGCCTGATGAGCCAGGCGCTGCGTAAGCTGACCGGCAACATCAAGCGCTCCAACACCCTGGTGGTCTTCATCAACCAGCTGCGCATGAAGATCGGCGTGATGATGCCGGGCCAGAGCCCGGAAGTGACCACTGGCGGCAACGCGCTGAAGTTCTATGCCTCGGTGCGCCTGGATATCCGCCGTATCGGCGCGATCAAGAAGGGCGACGAGATCATCGGCAACCAGACCAAGATCAAGGTCGTCAAGAACAAGCTGGCGCCGCCGTTCAAGCAGGTCATCACCGAGATCCTGTACGGCGAAGGCATCAGCCGCGAAGGCGAACTGATCGACATGGGCGTGGATGCCAAGCTGGTCGAGAAGGCCGGCGCCTGGTACAGCTACGGCGAAGAGCGTATCGGCCAGGGCAAGGACAATGCCCGTGGCTACCTGCGCGACAACCCGACCGTCGCCGCCAAGCTCGAAGCCGAGCTGCGCGAGAAGTTCCAGCCGTCTGAAGCTGCCCGCGAAGAAGGCGACGACGAAGGCGACGACGAATAAGGCTTGCTGTGGGGCAGGGTGGCGCCGTCAGTGACGTCGCCCTGCTCCGCAGGTTCGAATCGCCCATGGACGGGCAGGGCGCCACGGATGGCGCCACCCCTGGAGCACCGATGTCCGACGCCGAAGACATTCCCGCCGGCCGCAAGCGACGGCCGCGTGAGCAGACCCCCGTACAACGGGCGCTGGGCCTGCTGGTCCGCCGCGAACACTCGCGCAAAGAGCTGACCCGCAAACTGACCGCCCGTGGCATCGAGGATGAGGCCGCGCAAGCCGCTGTTGCCAAGCTGACCGAGGCGGGCTGGCAGGATGACACCCGCTTTGCCGAGAACCTGGTGCGGATGCGTGCCAATACCGGCTACGGGCCGATCCACGTGCGCGCCGAGCTCGGCACCCATGGCCTGGACAGCGAGGCGATCGCCGCGGCAATGGACAGTTATGAAGGCGACTGGCAGGAGAACGCCCGCGACCTGGTCCGCCGCCGCTTCGGCGAAACCGGCCCGCAGGACCTGGCGCAGCGTCGCAAGGCTGCGGACCTGCTGGCCCGACGGGGCTTCGACGGGGACAGCATCCGCCGCGCGACCCGCTACGACCCGGATGACTGAGACTGGCGGCGCCGGGCCTGATACCCTTTAGGTTTTCGGCGGTCCCGCGCGACCCTGGCCATTGCGGCCGGTGGTCCGGGTCCGCCGGCCCGCCGACTGCCAGCCCCCAATGAACGCATCCGCCAAATTCACGACTTCCCAGATCCGCAGCGACTTCCTTGAATTCTTCAAGGGCAAAGGCCACACCATCGTGCCGTCGGCGCCGCTGGTGCCGGGCAATGATCCGACCCTGCTGTTCACTAATTCCGGCATGGTGCAGTTCAAGGACGTGTTCCTTGGCGCGGAGAAGCGCAGCTACGTGCGCGCGGCCGACGTCCAGCGCTGCCTGCGCGCCGGCGGCAAGCACAACGACCTTGACCAGGTCGGCTACACCGCACGTCACCATACTTTCTTCGAAATGCTGGGCAACTGGTCCTTCGGCGACTACTTCAAGAAGGACGCGATCGCCTGGGCATGGGAGCTGCTGACCCAGGTCTGGAAACTGCCGGCCGAACGCCTGCTGGTCACCGTCTACCAGACCGACGACGAAGCGTATGCGCTGTGGCGCGACATGGTCGGCATCCCGGAAGAGCGCATCGTACGCATCGGTGACAACAAGGGTGCGCCGTTTGCCTCGGACAATTTCTGGCAGATGGCCGATACCGGCCCGTGCGGCCCGTGCACCGAGATCTTCTACGACCACGGCGACCACATCGCCGGTGGCCCCCCGGGTTCCCCGGATGAAGACGGCGACCGCTTCATCGAAATCTGGAACCTGGTGTTCATGCAGTTCGATCGCCAGCCCGACGGCACCCTGGTGCCGCTGCCGGCACCGTGCGTGGATACCGGCATGGGCCTGGAACGCCTGGCGGCGATCCTGCAGCACGTGCACACCAATTACGAGATCGACCTGTTCCAGGCGCTGATCCGCAAGGCGTCCGAGCTGACCGGCACCGCCGATCTGGAGAACAAGTCGCTGCGGGTGATCGCCGATCACATCCGTGCCTGCTCGTTCCTGATCGTCGACGGCGTGCTGCCGTCCAACGAAGGCCGCGGCTACGTGCTGCGCCGTATCATCCGCCGCGCCCTGCGTCACGGCTGGATGCTGGGCGTGCGTCAGCCGTTCTTCAGCAAGCTGGTGCCGACTCTGGTCGAGCAGATGGGCGAGGCCTATCCGGAACTGCCGGCGGCGGTCGATACCGTCACCCGTGCGCTGCAGGCCGAAGAAGAGCGTTTCGCTGAAACCCTCGACGCCGGCATGAAGATCTTCGAGGACGTTGCCGGCAAAGCCAGTAACGGCGTGATTCCCGGCGTTGATGCGTTCCGCCTGTACGACACCTATGGCTTCCCGCTCGACCTGACCCAGGACATCGCCCGCGAGCGCGACCTGACCGTCGACATTGCCGGCTTCGATGCTGCGATGGAGCAGCAGCGCGAAACCGCGCGCGCGGCCGGCAAGTTCGGCGGTGGCGTGACCCTGCCGGCCGAGCTGGTGGCGACCCTCAGCCCGACCCGCTTCCTTGGCTACGACCGCCTGCAGGCCGATGACCTGACCGTGCTGGCCGTGCTCAAGGACGGTCGTCCGGTGCAGTCGGCCAATGCTGGTGATGCGGTCATCGTGATCACCAACCAGACCCCGTTCTACGCCGAGTCCGGCGGCCAGGTCGGCGACACCGGCGAGCTGACCGGCAACGGCGTGCGCCTGGCGGTGGACGACACCCAGAAGTTCGCCGGCCAATTCCATGGCCACGTCGGCACCCTGTCCGAAGGCGGCCTGAAGGTTGGTGACGTGCTGTCCGGCCAGGTCGATGGCGAGCGTCGTGGCGCCACCATCCTCAATCACTCCGCCACCCACCTGCTGCATGCCGCCCTGCGCGAAGTGCTGGGCACCCACGTGCAGCAGAAGGGCTCGCTGGTCGCTCCGGACCGCCTGCGTTTCGACTTCTCGCACTTCCAGCCGATCAGCGCGGAAGAGCTGGCGGTGATCGAGCGCAAGGTCAATCAGCAGGTGCGTGCCAACAACGCTGCCGAAGTGCACAACATGGGCATGCAGGAAGCGCTGGACTTCGGCGCGATGGCCCTGTTCGGCGAGAAGTACGGTGAGCACGTGCGCGTGCTGAAGATGGGTGACTACTCCACCGAGCTGTGCGGCGGTACCCACGTCAACCGTACCGGCGACATCGGCCTGTTCAAGATCACCTCCGAGGGCGGCGTCTCCGCCGGCGTGCGCCGCATCGAGGCGGTCACCGGCCAGGGTGCCCTGGACTACGTGGATGCCGAAGAGGCCCGCCTGGCCGAGGCCGCCGAACTGCTTGGCGGCAGCGCTGCCGACGTGGTCGAGAAGATCCGCGCCCTTGGCCAGCGCCAGAAGCAGCTGGAACGCGAGCTGGAGTCCGTGAAGGCCAAGGTTGCCGCTGGCGCCACCGCTGACCTGTCCGGCCAGGCCGTCGAGGTCGCCGGTGTGAAGGTGCTGGCGGCTCGCCTGGAAGGTTTCGACGCCAAGGCCCTGCGTGACGCCATGGATCGCCTGAAGCAGCAGCTGGGCGACGCGGTGATCGTGCTGGCCGGTGCCCAGGACGGCAAGGCCGCCCTGGTCGCGGGTGTGAACGGCAGCGCAATGGGCAAGGTCAAGGCCGGGGAACTGTTGTCCCATATCGCCAGTCAGATCGGGGGCAAGGGCGGCGGACGCCCGGACCTCGCCCAGGGTGGTGGCGAGGACGGGCCCGCCCTTGCCACTGCGCTGGCTGCCGTCGTCGAATGGGTCAGCCCCCGCCTGTGATGAACCGCGCCGTCCCCCTCCTTGTAGGAGCGGGACGGCTGACGGTACCATTGCGAATCTTTTCCCTTTGTCGTGGTAGCGCTTCTTGACGGAGCGTCAAGCCGGTGGGGGATACCCTTCCACACGGTTCCATGGAGACTTACAAAAATGTTGATCCTGACTCGCCGCGTCGGCGAAACCCTGATGATCGGTGACTCGGTGAGCGTCACCGTGCTTGGCGTCAAGGGTAACCAGGTGCGTATCGGCATCACTGCGCCGAAGGACGTCGCTGTGCATCGCGAAGAGATCTACCAGCGCATCCAGCGTGGTGACGAAGCCGGTGGCACCGGCAGTGAAAATTCTGCCGAATAACGCTTTACCTTCGCACTCGATTAACGTTATGATTCACGCCCCGCTGAGGTGCAACGCACCAGACGCGGAGAAAACCCCGGAGTGATGCCCGAGCGGCTGAAGGGGCTCCCCTGCTAAGGGAGTATAGGGTCAAAAGCTCTATCGAGGGTTCGAATCCCTCTCACTCCGCCAGATACAAAGAAGCGCCTGCAGATCGTCGATCTGCAGGCGTTTTTCTTTATCTGATGTTCGAAAAGGCAGATCGGCGCAGAGCTGCGTATGCCTAATCCACTGTCCCGATCCTGGGCTGCGATCGGGGCGTTGGTGTTGGCGTTGCCGCAGGCGCGGGGGCTGGTGCGCCAGGGAGCACTGGCGGTTCAAGCTCGGGAGTTGGCGTTTCCCGCCACAGCATCGAAAGGGTGCAGTCGTTGGCACGTTCCCTGCACATCTTTTCTGCCTTCCTCTGCGCGGCTTCCGGGGTCTTCTCACCCAGAGCAAAACCCAACGCAATCGTGCCTGTGGCAATGGCCGAATAGCCTTCGCTGGACGTACTGGCGGACTGACCGCAATTGCGGGATCGCGCTGCGCAGTAGTGCAGCGACTGCTGCATCGCGCTGGTCAGGGAGCGCTGATTCATCGAATAGCCGAAGCGACCATCCTTGTCGTAGGTGATCGCAGAGGCGGCGTTTGCGCCTGATGAGACGGACAGCAACAGCCCAAGTGAAACCATCTGCATCCAGTTCATTGCACTCTCCCTTTTTGCCGATGGTGGATCAAGCGGGGTTCGAGGCGCAACCAGATGGGATTCTGATGCAGAGTGCCTGCAGGCTGTTCACCTGCAGGCGTGTTCTCATTCAATCTCTACTCAAAGCCTCACCGTCACACCCACCTGGAAACCACGCCCCGGCAGCGGCGCAATGTACTTCAGCGGCGAGTTGTGCGGCCGTGCTTCCTCATTGAGCAGATTGCTGCCATTGACGAACACTTCCATGCTGGCAATGTAGGCATTGCGCACCGGCAGCTCACGGCTGACCTGCAGGTCGACCATGTTGAACGCATCCAGCGGCACCTCCTCGCTGACGTTGCGGCCGAGGTACTTCTGGGTGTCGTAGTAGGTGCTGGACAACTGCGCCTTCCAGCCTTCGCGCTGCCACTGCAGGTTGGCGCCGTAGCGGTTGGTTGGCATGTTCGGCAGATATTCGCCGTCATTGTGGGCACGCAGCGAATCGGGGTGGTCGGCCTTGTTCTTCACCAGGTCGGCGAAGGCGGAGACATTCAACGAACCATAGCGGCCCAGGTCCACGGCCTGCGACACGTCGATCTCGAAGCCCTTCACCGTGGTATCGGTCTGCTTCCAGTACTTCAGCGGTAGACGGTTGGCGGTCTGCAGGCCGGAGTAGCCGAGGTAGAGATAGTTCTCGTACTTCATCCGGTAGGCGGTGGCTGACAGCTCGAAACCGCCCAGATGGAACAGGCCGGTCAGCTCCAGGTTCTTCGCGCGTTCCGGTTCCAGGTCCTGGTTGCCTTCTTCCTGGGTCATCACCGAGTAGTGCGCGTTGCTGGCATACAGCTCGTTGATCTCCGGGGCACGCTGCGAAGACGAGTAGCGCACCTTGGCCGCGAACATCGGCCCCAGCTCGACATATGAGCCCAGGCTGTAGCTGTTGAGCCGGTAGTCGCGGTCCTGCAGTTTCGTGTTGGAAGCATTGCGCGCGGTCTTGAAGCGGCTGGGCTGCAGCTCGTGATCCACGCGTTCGTGGCGCACGCCTGCGTCGAAGCTCGCCCAGCCGAAGTCCAGCGTTTCCTTCAGGAACACCGCGTTGCTGCGGCTGTCGACGTCGGGCAGGTAGCGCAGCGAGCCGCTGCCGGTGACATCACGCGACTGATGGCTGAAGCCTAGCAGGCCGCTCAGCGGGCCGACCCGCTGATGGCTCAGCAGCAGCTCGGCCTGGGTGCTCTCGAAGTCGTAGTCGTTGGCTTTTTTTGTGCCCAGCCGCTCGCCGGAGGTGTTGTCCAGCTTCGAGACCCGCAGCTCAGCGCGTTCAACGTAGGGCAGCGGATCGCGCAGCAGGGCTTCCAGCGCGTAGCGTTGCTGCTTGATCACCACGCCCACCGGCAGGCCATCGGCGTAGTTGGAGCCGAACGACAGGTTCTGCATCGAAAAGCCCGGCACGCCGTACTCGCTGTCCTTGGCATCGATGCTGACACCGACGTAGCCGCGGTCGAAGAACAGCGTCGAACCGAAGGCCACCTGCGAGTTGCGCGCATAGCTGTTGCCCAGTCGGTGATGGTAGTCGGGCGTCACATCGTTGTTTATCTGCTTCTGCACGTATGAGGGCGTGCCCGCGACGTAGGCCGGGTTGACCGGATTGACGTAGGTACGGCGCTGCCAGACCGAGGTCGGACTGTTGGTATAGAAGGAGAAATCTCCATCGGCCCAGTCCGGGTTCTCGGTCATGAACTGGTCGATGTAGGGTTGCGAGGCCTTGTTGTAGATCTGCTGGACGCGTGCCTCTTTCTGGCAGGCGTCGGCCAGGGCCGAGTTGACGCCCCCAGCGGCCGGGAACAGTCCGGTGTTGCAGACGCTGGCCTTGCTGTTGCCGGGGATGTCGTAGTGCGAGATCCGTTGGCGTGAGATCTGCAGGTTGGTGGAGACGTTGCGCTGGTTGTTGAAGTTCATGCGAAAGCCCTGCGCGTCAGCCGCGTTGAAGCCCTTGCGCAGGACCAGTTCCATTGCCTGGTCCTTGTCTTCCATGCTGCGCGAGATCAGGCCCGAGTCGATCTCCACGCTGCCACCGATCGCATTGCCGCCATAGCGCACGGTGTCGGAAGACTTGTTGACGGTTACGCTGCGTACGAACAGCGGATCGAACGGGATGTTGATGTCACCGCTGATCGCGTTCATGCCCAGGATGGACTGGCCGTCCTGCAGGATCTGCACGCGGTTGCCGCTGAGGCTGCGGATGACCGGGGCGCCCGCATTCGGCCCGAAGGCGCTGCTCTGCACACCGGAGACGTGTTCGAGCAGGCCGCCGAGGGTGCGGTTCTGGGCCTGCGGGTTGTCCACGGTGACCCGGCTGTCGATGCGCGAGGGCTGGGAGGCCTGGACCTGGAGGGTGGGAAGGGTAGGTTCGTCCGAAGCCTGGGCGTTGTGAACGACGAACAGAATGGCAGCAGCAAGCAGGTGGCGACGCATGGGGCGCTCCGTGAAAAAGATGTGAAATGTTATAACGTAACTATTTGTACCATCAAGAGCGGATCGGGCCTTGCCGGGAAGGCTGGAGATGAGAGCAGTTCTCATATGACAATGGCGCTGGATTTCCCGTAGGCGCCCCATGCACGCCCTTACCCTTGCCGACCTGGACCGCTTGGGCCGCAGCAGCGGTTTTCGTTATCGGCTGCCTGCACTTGCGTCCGCCGCGGATTCGGGCGCGCTGTGCGTGGTCGAGGGCAGGGTGGAACAGCGCTGCTTGCGCCCTGGCATCAGCCTGGCGCTGTCGGACGTGGTCGCGCATCAGCCGTTCGAGGCGACTTCGGAGGCACCCCCGCCGTTCGCTGCGATCGTGATGCTGGAAGGCCGTGCCGGAGCACGCCTGGAAGGGCAGGCTGTGATCGGCATGAACCGCGGCACCGGCGTGATGGTGTTGGCCGATGCCGCGCCGATGACTGCGATTCATCCGGCGGGTCAACGGATGCGCAGTCTGAATGTCTCGCTGGATGCACCGGCGGAGATGGATGATCCGGTGATCAGCGAACTGCTGTTGCAGGCTCGTCGCCATGGTCGCCGGCGGCTGCACAGCTGGCAGGTACCCGCGCATCTTGAACATGCCGCCGAACAGTTGCTGTCGGGGACCTGGCAAGGCGCGATGCATGCGCTGCTCTGCGAGGGTGTGGGACTGCAGATGCTGGCGATGGCGTTGGGTACGTCTGCACAGGACGCGCTGCCGGATCTGCGTGTTTCACCGCGCGACCGGCGCATGCTGCAACGGGTGATCGACTGCCTGCAGGCATCGCCTGCGGCTGACCACCGGCTGGAGGACCTGGCCCGCGTGGCCTGCATGAGCCCGAGCAGCCTGCGCCTGAAATTCCAGCAGGTGCACCGCTGTTCGGTGTTCGCGTGGTTGCGCGAGCGACGCCTGCAGTTGGCCTGCGAGCAACTGCGGCAGGGCTGCAGCGTGCAGCAGGCCGCGCATTTCGTCGGCTATCGGCATGCCACCAATTTCGCAACCGCGTTCCGAACGCGCTACGGCATCGCCCCCAGCCAGATCCGCTGAGTCCGGATCGCGGCTGGCGGTGCGCATACGCGTGCTGCGTGCGCGCATACGTGCGCTCACGCTTAAATGACAATAATTCTCATCCAGCCTTTCCCTTCTGCTGGATCTCCCATGCCTGCCTGTTTCCGCCCATGTGCCCTGGCCACCGCCATCGGCACGACCTTGGCGCTGTTCAACGCTGCCCACGCCGCCGAACGCGCTCCTTCCGTAACGCCTTCCCAGCTCCCAACCGTGCAGGTCACGGCCGACCTCGATGGCAGCACCGAGAGCTCGCGCTCCTACACCACCGATTCCATGGGCACGGCGACGGGGCTGTCGCTGACCTCGCGACAGACGCCGCAGTCGGTCAGCGTGGTTACCCGCCAGCAGATCGAGGACCGCGGGCTGCTGAGCACCGCCGACGCCTTGTCGACCGCCCCCGGCATCTCGGTCACGCGCAGCGACGCCAACCGCTACTCGTTCTCCGCACGCGGCTTCGATATCGACAACTACCAGTTCGACGGCGTGGTGATGCCGGTGCTGTCGCCGTGGAATTTCGGCGAGAACAATCTGGACATGGTGGTGTACGACCGCATCGAGATCGTGCGCGGTGCCAACGGCCTGATGACCGGCGCCGGCAATCCCTCGGCGGCGGTGAACTATGTGCGCAAGCGCCCGCTGCGCGAGTTCGCTGCCAGTGGTGGCATCAGCCTCGGCAGCTGGGACGCGCGCCGCGCGTGGGCGGATGTGTCCAGCCCGCTGAGCCGGGAAGGGCGTGTGCGTGGTCGCGTGGTCGCTGCGCAGGCAGAGGGCGACAGCTACACCGCCGGCCTGGACAGCACCGCAAAGACACTCTACGGCGTGGTCAGTGTGGATCTGGGCGAGGACACTGGATTGATCGCCGGTATCTCCTACCAGGGCAACGACAACCGAGGCTTCGGCAGCGGTTTCGCACTGTTCAACGCCGACGGCACGCGCACCCGATTCGACCGCTCGGTATCGGCCACCGCGCCGTGGGCACGGATGACCACCGATACCCGCAACGGCTTCTTCGATTTCAATCATCGCTTCGGCAACGGCTGGCAAGCACGCGTGTCCTACAGCCGCTCGCATACCGATATGGAGATGAAGCATCTCTACCGGGGCGGCTATCCCGATCCGGTTACCGGCGCCATGCCTACAGGCAACAGCTTCACTCGTTACGACGGCCCGGTGCGCCGCGAGGCGGTCAGTGTCAGCCTGTCCGGGCCGTTCGAGCTGTTCGGCCGCCAGCACACCGCATCGATCGGTTGGTCGCGCTCGCGTGATGAAATCACGCTGGGGCAGTACCGCGCACTGGCGCCGCTGCCGCCGTTGGCCAGCTATCTGGACTGGCACGGGCCGGGCACGCCTGAGCCGACGTGGGCCAGCAGCAAGACCCAGGCCGATGACCTGCACAACCAGCAGAGCGGTGCCTATGCCGTCGCGCGGCTGTCGTTGGCCGATCCGCTGCACGTGATCGTCGGTGGCCGCCTGAGCAACTGGGAGACCGACCAGGTCTACTTCGGCGCCAAGCGGAAGTACCGCTACCGCAACGAGTTCGTACCCTATGCCGGCGTGGTCTGGGACCTCAACGGCTACAGCAGCGTGTACGCCAGCTACACCGGCATCTTCAAGCCGCAGAACAACCGCAATGAATCCGGGCAGATCCTCGACCCGGTCAGTGGCCGCAGTTATGAGCTGGGCCTCAAGGGCAGCTGGTTGCAGGAGCGCTTGAATGCGTCGGCGGCGCTGTTCCGCACCCAGCAGGACAACCTGGCCGAGGCCACTGGTGGTCTGGTCGAAGGCAGCACACAAGCCGCTTATCGCGCGGTGAAGGGCGCAACGGTGGACGGCCTGGAGCTGGAGCTGGCCGGTGAACCTCTGCCGGGCTGGAGCCTGGGTACCAGCTTCACCACCTTCATCGCGCAGGATGCACAGGGACGGGCGATCAACACCGCCAAACCGCGCAGCCTGTTCAAGCTGTTCACCACCTGGCGCCTGCCCGGTACCTGGGATCGGCTGACGCTCGGTGGCGGCGTGGACTGGCAGAACCGCATGTACCAGACCGCCACCGCCCCCGGAAATCGCCGCGCGCCGGTGGAGCAGCCCAGCTACGCACTGGTAAACCTGATGGCGCGCTACCAGTTCAGTTCCCACGTCTCTGCGGCGGTCAACATCAACAACCTGTTCGACCGCCACCACTACTCGCAGATCGGCTTCTACAACCAGGGCTGGTACGGGGCGCCGCGAAACGTGATGTTCACGCTGAAGGTCGGCTACTGAGGGTGACGTCGCGCCCTTCAGGGATCCAATGGATCCATCGGATCGATGCGCAGCGATTCGGGCGCTGGCACGAAGATGATCGCGTACGGCGAAATGCGTGAACCGACCTTGCCTGGAACGTAGCCAAGCTCACGACGGTTGCGCTCGCTGAATCCGCTGCTGGCGACCGAATCGATATGCGATGGACTGCTGACCACCAGTGCCGGTTGCCGTGGCGGTGCCTGCAGGGCCGCCAGTAACCGGGCTGCGTTGCGCAGGTTGGTGGTGGTGTGGCGGGCATAGGGCTCGATGATGATCGCTTCTGCGGGAATGCCGAAGCGCGCAATCAGCGCTTCGCGCATCTGAAGGGCTTCGACGCTGCGGGTGCCGCGCGGATGCACGGCGCCGCCAGAGACGATGATGAAAGGCGCATCGCCCGTCGCATAGCGCTGCGCAGCAGCTTTCAGGCGCAGCTTGCTGCCGGCGCTGAGCGGGGTGGTCAGCTCGTCCGGGCCCTGCCCAAGCACGATGATCGATGTGTACGGATGCGCGGTCCAATCGAGCTGCCGCGCGCGTGCGAATGGCGCGGCGTTCATTCCCGCGCTGATGGGCTCGAAGCGGATCGCATCGAGACGATCATTGGCATCGAGCAGGCCCACTGCCACCGCGATGCTGCGATCGAATGCGGTGTAGGCCGCGGCGGCGTCCACCTCGCTCATCTGCATGGCAATGGCAGCATCGCCAGCCAGGCGCGTGCTGCCCGCCGCGCCGACCGGGCCGTCGATGGCGTCGTAGCGGGGCGGCTGGCCGTGGCCGTAGACGGAGAGGATGTTGTTGAGGCCCGCCAGCTCCCTTTCGATGGCCATGGCGTGCGCCGGAACTGCGGCGCTCAACAGGCCAGCCTGCGCGGGCGTCCAGCGTGCTGCCTCGAGTGTGCAGGCAGTGGTCCGGCAGCCCACCAGCTGCTGCATGCGTTCGGCCAGGGCGGCGCGCGCACGATCGGGCAACGTATCGTGCTTCAGCTGCACGAGGGTCGGAAACAGGCGCGAGGCGAGGGCCGCGCTGTCGCGGTCGTCGGCGGCTGCCGCAAGCGGCAGCACAGCCGTGGCCAGCAGGGCGAGGGACAAGCTCAATCGTTGGTGCATCACCAGCTCCTGCTCACCATCAGGCGGACGTTGCGGCCGAACAGTGGCCGTCCATAGATTGCCTCGGCCGAACCCTGGCCAGCCAGTGCATCGGTACGGGTGTTGCCCTCGGTGAGCCCCTTTTCATTGGTCAGGTTGTCGCCCACCAGCTGTGCGCCCCAGTTGCCGCGCTTCCATGAAATGCCCAGGCCCAGGGTCTGGTAGGCCGGCAACGCGGTCTGGTTCAACAGATCGACATAGGACTTGCCAACCACGTCATAGCGCAGCCATGTCTCGAACTGGTCCTGGCCGTGCTGGAAACTGAAGGTCGGCCGCAGGTTGCCGTAGAGCTTGGGTTCGCGGACGATCTGCTTGCCGTTGACCGCGGCCGGATCGGCGCCGGAATCGTTCTGCAGGCTGTCGTACTGCGGATCGCTGACCGTGATCGAGCCGGCGATGCTGAACCAGTCCAGCGGCCGGAACATGCCATCCAGCTCGATGCCCTTCGAGACGGCGGTGCCGATGAAGGGCACCGACTGGTCATTGCGGCCGGTCGTCGGATTGAAGGCGACGAAGGACGCATTGAGTGGATCGAACTTGGTGTAGAACGCGGTCAGGTAGAGATAGGACCGGCCGAACCCTGCCTTCAGGCCCAGCTCGTACTGGTCCAGCTGGGTCTGCACGATGGTGGGGTCGATCGAGCGCGCCACCGACGAATTGGGAACGATCTCCATGTGCGACACGCGGGCATAGGCGCCTACGGTGGCAGCGAAATCGTAGTTGGCACCCACGGTCCAGTTGGTGGCGGTCGGGTTCAGGCGATGGTTCTGGACGACGCCGGTGAACCGGCGCGTGGTGTTGTCGGCCAGTGTATTGCGGTCGCCGAGGTCGACCTGGGCGGTCTGCTCGGCATAGCCTTCATAGCGGTAGCGCTCATGGCGGATACCGGCGTCGAGCTTGAAACGCTCCGTCAGTGCCCACGTGTCATTGGCATACACCGCGAACATGCGGGCATCGACCTTGCCGCGATTGAGGGTGGTGGTGTAACGCAGCGTGCCCTTGTCTGTGACATAGCCCAGTGGGGCGCCATCGTTACCGTAGGCCACCAGATCCAGCAGGCGTGGCTTGCCGCGCATCTCCATCAGCATGTCCTGGTACAGGCTGAAAGCGGTGGTTCCGAAGAAGGCCGTGTATGCACCGATGTTCAGATCGTGGCTGCCCCAGGCCGTTTCAAACAGCCGCGTCGCACTGAAATCGGCCTGGCCGGAGTAGAAGTCCGAATCAGCAGCACGGTACTGGGCCGAGATCACCAGGCCGGAGTCGGCGTAGGGATCGTAGGCACTGGCGCCGTTGCTGCCGGCCAGCGCGTAGCCCATCCGCGCGACGCCGGCACCGAAGGTGCTGCGGGCCGCGCCCAGATAGCCGTTGGCGAAGCTGCGTGCGTCGACCGGGTTGGTGGTCGAGTACAGCGCGTCGAAGGTATTGCGGCCCTTGGTGTAGCCGGTTTTCAGCGAGATCGTCCAATCGCTGGCGGTGTTCTCGTACTGGAAGCCGATGTTGCCGAAGCGCATGTGCCGGCCATCGGCCAGGTCGCGGTTCATGCCCTGCAGGGCACCGCCGCCATCGAGGTACTTCAGGTTGACACTGCGCAGCGAGGGCGAGTTCAGCGTACCGTCGAAGTAGTCGATGTACGGGTCCAGTGGAACGCTGGGATTGCGCGGATCGGCAACCGGGATCGGCAGGTAGAACGTATTGTGGTCATCGACGAAGGTGCCGCTGATCTTGAACCAGCTGGTGTCGTCGAAGTAGTGCTTGATGTTGCCGCGGATCTGCCCGCCCTTGTCATTCGGGAAGCCGTTGTCGCGGTAGCCATCGTGCTGGCGCAGGAAGCCACCGACGGCATAGAAGGTGTCCTTGCCGAGCGCGCCCGACTGGTACATCTCGCCGCGGTACAGGCCGGTATCGCCGATGGTCAACTGCGCCTTGCCGTGCGTGTCTTCGGAACCCTCGGCGAGGATGTTGTTGACGATGGCGCCGCCGCTGCTCGCATAGATCGGTGCCGGGCCACCGCGTACGATCTCCACGCGCTGGTTCATCACGTCGAAACGGTTCATGCCGTCGCCGGAGTTGAAGAAGTGGCCATCCAGCTCCTGGTAGAGCGGCAGGCCGTCCTGCTGGAAGGCGATGAAGCCACGATCGGTTGGAATGCCGCGCAGCCGGGTGATGTTCTGTACTTCACCACCGGTGGCCTCGACATGGATGCCGGGCACCGACCCGAGCAGGTCGGCGTAGCTTTTCGGTGCGAGCTTCTGCACGTCTTCGCGGCTGAGTGAATTGACCGCGAAGGACGCATCGAAGCGACGCTGGGTGCGTGCCGCACCGGTAACCACCACTGCATCCAGTGTTGCTGCGTCGGCCGTGTCTTGCTTCTGCACCGGCGCGTCCTGCGCAGATGCAGTGCCGTGCAGGGATATCAGGACCAGGGAGATTCCCAGGACCAGGGGGCTGATGTTCATCGGAGGGCGGCCATGCAGGGAAGGGGGACCGCTGCACGGTAGGTCCGGGCGATGACGGAATTGTTTACTTCGGCGGAAATAAACAATTAAGCGGCGGCATCGGCACCCAACTGGTGGATTGGCAGCAGGGCCGCACCCACCGATACCGCAGACCCTCCCAGCCGCGACACATGCACCTGTGGCAGGCGCAGGCTGTCCAGCGCACTACTCCAGCGTGCTGGCTGCTGCAGATGCTGTCCCAATGCTTGCAGCACCTGCCGGGGCAGTGAACCGGACAGGATCACGGCGCCGGGATCGAGCCACGCCACACCGGTATTGGCCGCCACGCCCAGCTGGTTGCCCGCACGTTCTGCCCAGGCATTGATGATGCCTGCATGGGTTTCCAGGCAGGACTCAAGTTCGAACAGTGAAGGAATGCCGGCGCCGGCGTCGCGCAACGTGGCCAGCAGGTCGATGCCCGAGGGGCGCGGTGCGTCCATGCGGAACAAGCGACCGATATCCCCGGCATTGCCGAACTCACCGCGCATCACGTCGCGCCGATGGATCACGCCGCCGCCCACGCCGTGGCCTACATACAGCAGCAGCGCCGAGGCGCAGTCGCGGATCAGCCCGCTGTCGTAGTACTCCGCCAGCGCCGCCAGGGTCGCATCGTTCTCCACCCAGACCGGGAAACCGAAGTAATCTTCGAAGAACTGGTCGTTGTCGATATCGCGCCAACCGTGCAACCAGTCCACCGTGTGCCTGCGCGCAGGCCCGGTTTCGACCACGGGCCCGGGAACCGCCACGCCGAGGCCCAGGAAGCGCGCGCGCATGAGCCCGGTGCGGCTGGTAAGGCTGCGCAGGCGCTGGTCCACCGCGTGCACGAAGTCGTAGGGATCTGCGCTGTCGAATGCGGTTGCATCGCGGGCGATGACCTGGCCGGCAAAATCCACCAGCGCGATCTCCAGCCAACCGGGATGTACCGTGGCACCGGCGGCATAGCCGCCCCGCCCGGAAAGCGCCAGTGGCACCGAGGGTCGGCCGCGCTGGCCATCGGACAGCTGTCCCTGTTCCTCGATCACTTCCAGCATCAGCAGTTCACGCGCCAGGCGGGTCAACGCACCGTTGTGCATGTCTAAGTGATGGGCAATGGTGATGCGGGGAACGGCTCCCATCGTGCGCAACAGCCAGATGATGCGCTTGTGGTCGGCATCCAGCGCGATCAGCGGTTTGCGGCGCAGCCGCGATGTGGGAGCCAGGTTCATGGGCGCAGGCCTTCGGTACGCGGCGGCGCGACTGGCCAGGCCAATGCGGCCAGCGACAGCAGGCTGCCGACGGCAACCAGCGAGACCAGTGCGGCAGAGGTGACCGGATCACCTGCCTGTATGCCGGGCAGCAGCTGGCCCAGTAGCAATGAGGAGGCGGCAATGGACAGTTTCATGGTTCCAGTGAGCAGGGCAAAACAGCTCAGGTCATCCTCACGTCCGCTGCGGACGGCATGGCGACGGGCGATCAGCGCGGTGCGCCGCCACAGCACCAGGCCGACACTGGCCACCGCCGCCCCATGGACAGCGGCACACGCAATCGCTACAGGCAGGGAGGGCTTGGCCTGGTAAACGCAGACGGCAGCGATGGCCAGCACCGACATCAGCGCAATCAGGCCTGTCTCGCTGCACAGCGGGGGGCGCAGGCGCAGATGGAGCCAAGGCGCGACCACCATGCCCGCGACCATGGCGAAGGTCAGCGCTGCGCCCTGGTCGGCAAAGGGAAACAGGCGCCCGGCCAGGCCCACCAGCGCCGTTTCTGCCGCTGCAGCCAGCAGAACCGGCAGCAGTGCCGGCAGCGGCAGGGCGCCGGCAACGGGCCTGATGGCTGTGGCGGGCTGTGCGGGCGTGGCGACGCAGGCCAGGGGAAGCGCGGCGGCCGCGATCAGGATGCCGATGATCATGCAGATCAGCAGCGCGCTGCCACCTCCTGCGGATTCAGGTGCACCGACCACGCCGAACAGTGCTGCAGCGATGCACACCTTGGAGATCGGTACCACTACCGCGCGGGCGGAAACGTAGCGCATGGCCTCGTTCTCGTCGCGGGGCAACAGCGAAGTCAGTGCATTCTGGGCCACGTCGTAAACCGCGTAGCAGGTACGGAACAACAGCGAGGCGGCCAGCAGCGGCAGGAAGGCCGGCTCGGTCGCGGTGCTCGGGCTGAACAGCAGGCAGGCGCTGGCCGCGGTACCGAGGCCCCCGACCAGCTGCAGGCGCAAGGCGAGGCGACGCTGGTCGTGCAGGCGCGTGAACACGGCGGCCAACAGCAGATCGAGCACGCTGCTGTAGGCCAGTGAGATGGCCAGCAGCTGGCCGGTGTGGTCAGCCGACAGTCCCAGCCGGACGTGCAGGTAGTAGCCCAGCGCCAGGTCCACGAACGACCAGGACAGAGTGCGGGCGAAGTGGCCGGCGGCATAGAGCTGCCGCAGCGATGGCTGCGCGTTCAACGCTGTTTTTGGGGGAGGAGGCCCGAGATCCGGGATCGTTCTACTACCCCTGTGTGACAGCGGCCTGACATGGCGTGAGGTCGGCCATTCAGCGAGTGGCTTGCAGCACACGCCGTGGGCGAGCAGCATTGACCGTGCTGCGCCCCACAACGCCTCACGCAGAGCCTTCTTCGTCGAATGGAGCAACGTATGAAGCTGTTGTCCGCTGTGTTGTTGTCTGCGCTTTCACTCCCCGCCGTTCCGGCGCTGGCAATGGAGGCATCTCCTTCGCCGCTGTTGGGGCGCTGGTCGCTGGATATCGCCACCTCGGCGCTGCCGCAGGCGCAGCGTCCAAAGCAGGTAGTACTCGAATTCAAGGATGCCGGTGGCGGCCGCTGGAGTTCGCACGTGGACATCGTGCTGCACGATGGCAATACCATGAAGTCCGATGGCACGCTGGCGCTGGATGGCACGCCAGGTCCCCTGTCCGGCACCTACGGTGCGGACAAGGCCAACCTGAAACTGCCAGCGCCGAACACGCTGGTGATGCAGCTGGTGGACCACGGTACGCCGGCCTCCACACGCATCTACACCGTGGCGGCCGATCGCTCGACGATGACCGAGACCAAGGCGTTCTACGGCCACGACGGTACGCCGATACTGCAGACCAATCTGTTCAAGCGGATGCCCTAGCATTGCCGCCGGCACCACGCCCGCAGAACGGGCGTGGTGAATGCAGCAGCCTTACACTGCCGCCGGATCGCGCTTGCCGGTGTCGATGCCGTACTTGTCGATGGCCTCCTGCATCCGCGAACGTTCGATGCGGCCCTCATCGGCCAGTGACTTCAGGGCCGCCAGCACGATGAAGTGGCGATCCACCTCGAAGAACGTGCGCAGCGATTCACGCGTGTCGGAGCGGCCGAAACCATCGGTGCCCAAGGCGGTGAAGCGGCGGTCGTTGATGAAGGGACGGATCTGGTCGCCGACGATCTTCATGTAGTCGGTGGCCACCACCACCGGGCCTTCGTGGCCCTGCAGGCACTGCTGCACGTAGGGTACGCGCGGCTCCTCGGCCGGATGCAGCAGGTTCCAGCGTTCGGCAGCCAGGCCGTCACGGCGCAGTTCGGTCAGGCTGGTCGCGCTCCACACATCGCTGGCGACGCCGAAGTCCTGCTGCAGCAGTTCGGCTGCTGCTTCCACTTCGCGCAGGATCGAGCCGCTGCCCATCAGCTGCGCGCGTGGCTGCGAAGTGCTGCCTGCGGCTGCCGGGCGCAGCAGGTAGAGGCCCTTCAGGATCCCAGCCTCGGCGCCCTCGGGCAGTGCCGGCTGCGGATAGTTCTCGTTGAGCACGGTGATGTAGTAGTAGATGTCTTCCTGCTCGACGTACATGCGGCGCAGGCCGTCGTGGATGATCACCGCGAGCTCGTAGTTGTAGGTCGGGTCGTAGGACACGCAGCTCGGAATCACCGACGACAGCACGTGGCTGTGGCCGTCATCGTGCTGCAGGCCTTCGCCCATCAGCGTGGTACGGCCGGAGGTGGCGCCGAGCAGGAAGCCGCGGGTGCGCGCATCGGCGGCGGCCCAGGCCAGGTCGCCGACGCGTTGCAGGCCGAACATCGAATAGAAGATGTAGAACGGAATCGTCGCCAGCCCGTGGTTGCTGTAGGCCGTACCGGCGGCGATCCACGAACAGATCGCACCGGATTCGTTGATGCCTTCCTGCAGGATCTGGCCGTCCTTGGCTTCCTTGTAGTAGCTCAGCTGGCCGGCATCCTGTGGGGTGTACAGCTGGCCCAGGTACGAATGGATGCCGATCTGGCGGAACAGGCCTTCCATGCCGAAGGTGCGCGATTCATCGGGCACGATCGGAATCACCAGCTTGCCCAGTTCAGGGTCCTTCAGCAGGCTGGTGAGGATGCGCACAAAGCCCATGGTGGTGGACTGGCCGCGATCGCCGCTGCCCTGCAGCTGGGTGTTGAAGATCGACAGCGGCGGCAGCGGCAGCGGATCGACCTTGGCCAGGCGCGCCGGCAGCTGCCCGCCCTGGATGCGGCGGCGTTCGGCGAAGTAGGTCGCCTCGGCGCTGCCCGGCTCCGGACGCAGGTACGGCATCTCCTCCAGCTGCTCATCGCTGACCGGAAGGTTGAAACGGTCGCGGAAGGCGCGCACCGCGTCGGCGCTCATCTTCTTCAGCTGGTGGTTGATGTTCTGGCCTTCGCCGGCTTCGCCCATGCCGAAACCCTTGACCGTCTTGGCCAGGATCACGGTCGGCCGGCCGCTGGTGTTCACTGCCTGCTGGTAGGCGGCGAACACCTTCTGCGGATCATGGCCGCCACGCGCCAGCGCCCAGATGTCGTCGTCGCTCATGTGCGCGACCAGCTCCAGCAGCTCGGGATAACGGCCGAAGAAATGCTCGCGCACGTAGGCACCGTTCTGCGACTTGAAGGTCTGGTAGTCGCCGTCCACGCATTCCATCATGCGCTGGCGCAGCAGGCCGCTGTGGTCGCGGGCGAGCAGGTCGTCCCAGCCGCTGCCCCAGATCAGCTTGATCACGTTCCAGCCGGCCGCGCGGAAGGTGCCTTCCAGTTCCTGGATGACCTTGGCGTTGCCGCGCACCGGACCGTCCAGGCGCTGCAGGTTGCAGTTGACCACGAACACGATGTTGTCCAGCCGCTCGCGACCGGCCAGGGAAATCGCCGCCAGCGATTCGGGCTGATCCATCTCGCCGTCGCCGAGGAAGGCCCAGACCTTGCGGCCCTGGTGTTCTTTCAGACCGCGGTATTCCAGGTAACGCATGTAGCGCGCCTGGTAGGCGGCGGTCAGCGGGCCCAGGCCCATCGACACGGTGGGAAACTGCCAGAACTCCGGCATCAGGCGAGGGTGCGGATACGAGGACAGGCCCTCGCGGCCCGCTTCGCGGCGGAAGTTGTCCATCCGCGCCGGATCGATGCGGCCTTCCACATAGGCGCGGCCGTAGATGCCTGGCGCTGAATGACCCTGGATGTAGATCATGTCGCCGTCGAAGGTGTCGGTACGGCCCCGGAAGAAATGATCAAAACCCACGTCGTACAGCACTGCCGCCGACTGGTAGGTGGCGATGTGGCCGCCGACGTTGGAATGCTTGCCGGCACGCAGCACCATCACCATCGCATTCCAGCGGATCATCGCGTTCAGGCGGCGCTCGATGGCCAGGTCACCCGGGTAGGCCGGCTGGCGCTCGGGCGGGATGGTGTTGACGTACGCGGTCCAGGCACGGGTATGCAGGTCGCCATGCTGCTGGGCGTCCAGCTCGCTCAGCTGGTCGATCAGGTAGTGTGCGCGCGGCCGGCCGCCGGCCTGCATCACCGCCTCCAGCGATTCACGCCACTCCCGCGTTTCCAGCGGGTCGATATCGAAGGGGATCTGGGCTTGATTCATGGCTGTCTCCAGAGGGCGCCGGTCGGACTTCTGCCTGGGCGACAACACCGGCAGGGCGCACAGCACTGGAGCGGGGTCGCAACGGCGGGGCCGTGACGCGAAGGGCGACCGTGGCGGTCACCGAGAAGACAAGCGTAGGCCTGGCCCCCCGGCTTCGATAGGCGGGCAGGGCTTGGGTCTCTGGCAAGCAAGGGTTGGCGCGGCGCGGCGTATCATGGGCGGATGCGCTGGGCACGGCCGCTGATCAGGCCGGGGACAACCCAGGCAGGAACATCGGGATGATCACCACGCCGACGCCCAACAGGCACCAGGCGACGATGGGCAGCCAGCGCGCCAGTCGTTGGGCGGGTTCCGGTGTACGACGGCCGCCGGTCCACAGCAGCAGCGTGAGCACACCCAGTGCATAGGCGAGGGCGACGATCACCGGATGCACATGGATGACCCGGCTGGGCGGCCACATCTGCTGCTGGTAGGCCGTGGTGTGCGCGACCAGCAGCAGGAACAGCAGGCTGCTGAGTGTGTTGATGGCGGTGCGTGCGTTCATTGCGGGGCACTCCTTGTGCCGGCTGCCGGGATATTGCAGGGGCGGAATTCTAGCGGCTGCCTGCCGGCAGTTGAAACGTCACTGTCATCGATGGCCGTCACCCTGCGGGGCTTTCCAGCCTCGGGGTGGTTGGCCGGCCGTGAACAGCGTGAGGATCTGGGAGAAGAGCTACGCGCTGCGGCGACGGCTGCTGCGTGGCTTTTTCCTGCGCCGCGGTTCTGCCAGCGAAGATGCCGAGGACCTGGCGCAGGAAGTGTACCTGCGGCTGCTGCGGACCACCGGCGAGAATGCCGCAGCGATCGAGAACCCGGAAGCCTACCTGTTCACCGTCGCGGCCAACCTGGCGCGCGAGCATGCACGCTCACGTTCGTCGCTGCCGCCGCTGGAAGACGTTGATTTACTGGCGGAAGTGCTGAAAAGCGAAGAAGACATCGAAGGCGAATTCGAGCGCGCGCAGCGCTGGAACGGTATCCGCAGCACCATCGCACGACTGCCGGCGACCACGCGGCGGGTGATGGAGCTGCACTACCGCGACGGGTTGGACTGCCCGGGAATCAGCCAGCAGCTGCAGGTGTCGGTGCACATGGTGCGCAAGCACATCGGCAAGGGGCTGGAGGCCTGCAGGAAGGCGCTGGGCGCCAGGGAGCACACATGAACCGGAACGCACCGCCCGTGGCCGACGACACGATCGCTTGCGAGGCCATGGACTGGTTCCTGCGCAATCGCGAGGGAGTGCTTGGCGAGGCCGAGCGGGTTGCGTTCCTGCACTGGATGAAGCGTTCGCCCGAACACGTGCGCGCCTACATGCACGCCCTCGCGCTGCACCGGCAGGTCGGTGAGGCACTGCAATCGCCATTGCCTGAAGAGGCGCAGGCACCGCCACGGCAGGCTGCCGCCAAGGTGGTGCCGCTGTTCGGTAGCGCACCGGCCGCGCCGCGCGCTGCGCCGCGGCGCGGCCGCGCGCGCTGGTGGGCGCTGGCTGCCGCAGCCTGTGTCGCCCTGCTCGGCGTGGGCCTGGTTCCGCAGTTGATGCCCACCGAACAGCTGTACAGCGCCGACCATGGTGAACTGCGCGACCTGGTGCTGCCTGACCAGACCCAGGTGCAGCTCAACGCGGACAGCCGCCTGCGGGTACGCATGAGCTGGTTCAGCCGCAAGGTGGAGCTGCTGCAGGGCGAGGCCACGTTCGACATCGCCCGCGACCGCCGTCCGTTCGAAGTGCAGGTGAACGGCCTGAAGATCCGAGACATCGGCACCGTGTTCGATGTATCGCGGCGGCTGCAGAGCACGCGCATCGGCGTGGTCTCCGGCGAAGTGGAGGTGTGGAGCCAGGGCAGGGATGCAACGCGTCTTGCGCAGCTGGGCGAAGGCCGGGTAGTGCAGGTCGACACGCGCAGTCATGCTGTGGAGTCCTTGGACATGCCGTTGTCGATGCTGCTGGATTGGCAGCATCGCAAGGTGTCCTTCCTTGATGAGCGGCTGGATGAAGTGGCCGCCGCCTTCAACCGCCACAACCAGGTACAGGTGCGGATACTGGATGAAGGCGCGGCATCGGCGCGGCTGTCCGGCAGCCTCGATGCGCATCGCATCGGTGCATTGCAGGTGTTCCTCGAACGCGATCCGCGCTTTGTCGTACGCCGCGAGGGCGACACGGTGCGGGTCGGCAGCCGCTGAGGCCGGCGTGGCCGTGCACTGTCAGAAAAGATTCATCGAATCCGCGTTCTCCACTTCGGTGGAAGCGGGCTCTTACTTGGGAGAAGCCGCTGTCGAATCGCTCAGCGGCACCTGCTGCTTTCTCTCTTCCAAGGACCCGTGATGCGTAACACGCTCTACCTGTCGATCATCCTCGCTCTGTCTCCCTGCAGCGTGCCGGTGGCGGCTGCGGCCACTGCAGATGGCCTTGAGGCCCGTGTGTCGGCGCCGATCGCGGCGCAGCCGCTGGCGCGTGCGCTGGAGCAGTTGTCGCGCAGTTCGGGCGTGCAGTTCCTGTATTCGGGCAGCGGTGAAGCGCGTATGGCCGGGGCGGTGCCGCGTGGTGCGACCGTCAAGCAGGCACTGGACGCGCTGCTGGCAGGGACCGGCCTGGGCTACACCGTGGTGGACGGCAACGTCATCGCCATTGATCCGGCGCCCGCACGCAACGAGCCGAAACCGGCCGCGCCGAAGCCGCGCGAGGCCGAGGCGGTGGTGGCGCCGACCCTGGATACGGTGAAGGTGATTGCCGCGCACGAGGTGATCGACCAGAAGAAGACCTCGCCGGTGATCAAGGATTCGGTGGTCTACGACGAGATGGACAGCTACGGCGACGAAACCCTGGCCGAGAGCCTGATGGCCGCGCCGGGGCTGAGCGCGGTGGAAGACGCTGGCGAGCCGCGTTACGTCACGGTACGTGGCGTGCAGGCCAACCTCAACTACACCACCATCGATGGCATCGCGATTGCCAGCGTGGGTGGCAGTGGCTCGGGTGAGCGCATGAACAACCTGCAGCTGATTCCCAGCGACATCGGTACCCGCACCGATATCTACAAGAGCTTCAGTGCCGAGCAGGCGCCGGATGCCATCGGCGGCGTGATCGACATCATCAGCCGCAGTGCGTTCGACCGGTCCGGCAAGTATGTGTTCGCCGATGTGGCCGGTATCTACTCCACTGCCGAGACCAACGTCGAGCGCAGCGCCGGTGGCAACCACCAGACCCTGGGTCACTTCGGCAAGAGCGCCAAGGTGGTGTTCTCCAACCAGTTCGGTGCCGACCAGGAATTCGGCATCGTTGCGGTGGCGCGCTATGAGCAGCGTTCGCGCAACAGCGTCAAGCGCTGGGTGGAGTCGAACTACTACTACAACGACGCCGGCAAGTACCTCACCGACGGCACCACTGGGCCGGACGAGGCCAAGGGCTGGAACGGGCTGCGTGCGCCCGGCAATTTCAGTACCGGTACCTACACCAACTTCATCACCAATTTCGGTGGCTCGGCCAAGCTGGAATGGAAACCGTCGGACGATCCGTTCTACGCGTCGCTGCTGCTGTACTCGTACCGGTTCTACGAGAACTCGACGATGAACAAGACCGATCTGTATGGCAACGCCAAGTTTCCGATCCGCAACCAGACCGATGACAGCGGCACCACCCAGATCAACAGCATCTACATCAAGAACCGGCATGATCGTTGGGATCGCAGCAATCGCGGCGCCATCGCCAGCTTCAACTGGGACATTGGTGACCGTTCGCGGTTGACCCTGCGTGGCGGCCACACCGAAGAAACCTTCCACAACAGCCAGGTCTACTGGGGGGTACGCGCCTACCCGAGCAACCTGTTCGTCGATTACGAGAACGACAGCCACGGCTTCCCCAACGCGGTGGCGGTTTCCGATTCCAGCCTGCTGACCAGCTCGGCGTTCAAGCTCAACCCGGCACAGGCCTATGTCTCGCCGCGCGACGCCAAGGAGAGCATCGACAACCTGCGTGCCGACTTCAGCTACAACATCGACGCCGATGCGCGTGGCTTTGGCCTGGCCGCCGGTGCCGAGTACCGTCACCTGAAGATCTGGCAGGACATCGACTTCGACTACTACAAGAGCAGTGCCACGCTCAACGATTACCTGTACCCGGGTTCGACCCTGCTGGGCAGCGTGCCGGGCTTTCCGCTGATCGACAATCGCAAATGGAATGACGAACTCGCGCCCACGCTTGGCGGCAACGACGCGGCCTATCCGAATGCCGATTTCACCAGTGACTACAAGTACGTTGAGGACATCACCAATGCCTATGTCTCCGCGCACTATGCCTGGGATCGGCTGTTGCTGATCGGTGGCCTGCGCTACGACCACACCACCTTCGATGCATTCAGCCCGTTCAGTGATGATGGCGGTACCACCTATACCTCCGCGTTCCGCAGGACCAGTGGTAGCTACAACAACCTGCTACCGTCGTTGAATGCAACCTTCAAGCTGACCGACGACCAGCGCCTGCGCTTCTCCGCCAGCCGCACCCTGGGCCGGCCGACGCCAAGCAACATCGCCCAGGCCACCAGCACCAGCTGTGGCGATGACGAGGAGGGCAGGGGCTTCTGCACGATCAAGCAGGGCAACGCCAACCTGCAGCCGCGCCGCTCCACCAACATCGACCTGGCCTGGGACCTGTATTTCAACGACAACAACGGCCTGGTCTCGGTCGCGCTGTTCGACAAAGTGATCAAGGACGACATCTACACCCTGACCACGTTCGAGAACGTGGGTGATACCCGCTACCGGGTCACCCAGCCGATGAACACCGACGCGTCCAAGCTGCGCGGCGTCGAGTTCGCGGTGGCCAACCGCAACCTGCAGTGGGGCCACCAGCGCTTTGATATGTATTTCAACGCCACGCGGCTGGAAGGCCAGACCAACTACCGCATCAGTGATGGCAGCGAGCGCCGCCTGGACCGCCTGCTGTACCAGCCGGACTGGTCGCTCAATGGGTCGGTGATCTGGCGCATGCCGTGGAAGAGCGCACAGCTGCGCATGTCCGGCACCTACCGCAGCCGGATGCTGGTCGACTTCGGTGATACCCAGTGGCTGGACTCGTACTACGACCCGTACATGACCTTCAACTTGGCCTTCAGCCACAAGGTCAGCAAACACGTGACGCTGAAGTACGAGGCCAAGAACCTGTTCAACACGCAGCCGACCTACAGCACTGGACCCAATGGTCGCTTCCGCACCGAGATCGACGACTACGGCCGCTTCTTCTACTTCCACATCATCTACAACTGAGGGCGCACCCGTGGATACGATCAATCGCAGGCGATTCCTGGCCCTGGCCGGCCTGTCCGCCGCCGGCGCCTGGATGGGCACGGCACGGGCGCTGGCCGCGCAGACCGATGCCACCGCGCTGAACCCGCGCAACCTGCTGGCATCGCCGCGGTTCGCCAGTACACCGTTCACCCTGGGCGTGGCCTCGGGTGATCCCTCGGCCGATGGCATGGTGCTGTGGACACGCCTGGCAACGGAGCCGCTGGTGTTCGGTGGTGGCATGCCGACGCAGCCGATGGCGGTCCAGTGGCAGCTGGCGGCCGACGATGGCATGCGCAAGGTGGTGCGCCAAGGTTCGGCGATGGCCCACCCCGAGCTTGGCCATGCGGTGCACGTGGAGCTGGAAGGGCTGGCGCCGGGCCGTCCGTACTGGTATCGCTTCAGTGTGGGCGGCCACGCCAGTGCCGTGGGCCACACCCGCACGCTGCCGGCAGCCAACGCTGCGGTTGATCGTGTCCGTTTCGCCGTGGCCGGTTGCCAGCACTATGAAGAGGGCCATTACACCGCATGGCGGCGCATCGCCGAGGAGCCGCTTGACTTCGTCTTCCACTATGGCGACTACATCTACGAGGGCGCAAGCCAACCGGGCGTGCGCAGGATGAACGGCCGGCCATTCACCAACCTGCGCAACCATGTTGGACCGCAGATCTACACGCTGGACGATTACCGCCGCCGCTACGCCCAGTACAAGAGCGATTCCGACCTGCAGGCCGCGCATGCGTCGGCGCCGTGGTTCGTCACCTTCGATGACCATGAAGTGGACAACAACTGGGCCGGTGCGGAGGACCAGGACGATACCCCCAGCGAGGTGTTCCTGCTGCGCCGCGCACAGGCCTTCCAGGCTTACTACGAGAACATGCCGCTGCGCCGATCGGCGCTTCCCCGCAACGGCCACATGCAGATGTATCGGCGTGCCCGCTATGGCACGCTGATGGACCTGCACCTGCTCGACACCCGCCAGTACCGCAGCAAGCAGGTAGACATGGCGCTGCATGAGGAAGTGGAATCACCGGCGCGCAGCATCGTCGGTGCGAAGCAGGAGCGCTGGCTGTTCGACGGACTGGCCGATGCCACGCCACGTTGGCACACCATCGCCCACCAGGTGGCACTGGGCAACTACATGCGCGAGAAGGATGGTGTGGTGCAGTCGTCCGACGACCAATGGTCGGGCTATCTGGACAGCCGCCGGCGCCTGCTTGACCACATCCAGAAGGTTGGCTTCGGCAATGTAGTGACCGCCTGCGGCGACGCGCATCGGCACTACGCCAGTGACCTGGTGCAGGACCATCATGACTCGGGCGTGATCTCCAGTGAATTCCTCGCCACGTCGATCACCTCCGGTGCCGATGGCCAGGGCGTGGACGCGTATGCCGAGAACCAGCTGCGGCACAGTCCGCAATTGAAGGCGACCACCGACAAGCGCGGCTATGTGCTGTGCGATGTCACCCGTGATGCCTGGATTGGCGACATGAAGACGCTGGATACCGTGATGCAGCCGAACGGAACGGTGCAGAGCTGGAAACGCTATGCGGTGGAGCACGGCCGGCCGGGGTTGCAGGAGGCCTGAATCTACCGGTCTACCCTGTATGGCCGAGCCCATGCTCGGCTGCTCTTCGATAACTGACCGGAAAAGCAGCCGAGCATGGGCTCGGCTCTACAGAGATTTTTCAATCGTGCTCGAACCGCAATGGCTCGCTGCCCATCGCCGGGTCGCTGGTGCCGGGGCGACCATCTTCTGCGCGACCGGCCAGACGCAGCACGCTCTCACCCGCGCCGACCTGCAGGTCATACCAGCCCGCGGTAGGCGTTGCATCCCACGCCAATGCGGTCTCTGCATGCGCCGGCAGCGCCAGCGTCTGTTCCGGCATGTGCCCGGCATAGGCGCCGGCATGCACGCGCAGCTGCTGTACGGCATCGCTGAGATTGCGCAGATGCAGCCGCAGCTGGCCTTCGGCGCGCTCGACCGACGCCTGCACGACGGGCCCTTTGGCAGCGCCATGGAAGTGACGGTGGAAGCCATTCGGGCCGAGCAGCCACAGGTCATAGCGTCCCTGGGCGTCCAGCGCCCAGCGCTCGCGCAGCGGCGTGCCCGGTACCAGCGTATAGCGGCGTGGCACCGCACCCAGCCGCAGCCGATCGTACACATGCAGCACCGCCGCTGCGCCTTCGCAGGACAGCGTCAGATCCACGCCCGATGCGTCGATCGCAGTAATCGATGCCTGCGGCTGATAGGGCAGGGCACGCGCCGGGCGTACGCCGCTTTCCTGTTTCGCCGGCTTCAGTCCCTCCGGCAACGCCGGCACGGTGCGTCCCGGCAGGGCGGCAGCGCGTGCGGCAACCGCGCTGACGTCGGGCAGGCCGCGTACGAACGGGCGGGTATCACGCTGGGCGAAGTCGAAGGCATTGCTGAGGTCACCGCAGACCGCGCGGCGCCACGGCGAGATGTCCGGTGCGGCCACGCCGAATCGGCGTTCGATCAGGCGTATGACCGAGGTGTGGTCGTACACCTGCGAATCGACCCAGCCACCCCGGCTCCAGGGCGAGATCACGTAGAGCGGCACGCGCGGGCCCAGTCCGTAGGGGCGTCCGCGCAGCTCGGCGGCGTCGTACTTCTCATCCCCCGGTGCCGGATGGCGGTGGTACTCGCCCTCGGTGCTGACCGAAGACGCACCCGCCCAGCCACCGTTTTCCGGCGAAGGCGGTGCCGGTGGCGGCATGTGGTCGAAGAAACCGTCGTTCTCGTCGAACATCAGCAACAGGGCGGTGCGGCTCCACACTTCTGGATCGGCGGTCAGTGCATCCAGCACGCGCGCGGTGTACGCCGCGCCCTGGGCCGGGCTGGAAGGGCCGGGATGCTCGCTGCCGGCCGCGTCGGCGATGATGAAGCTGACCTGCGGCAGGCGCCCGTCGACCACGTCCTGGCGCAGCTGTGCCAGCCCACGCGTGCTGACCCCACGCGCGCGCAGCTGCGGGTCATGCCCCGGCGCAGCGCGGTAGGCCTGGCGGAAGGACTCGAAGCCGGCCAGCGGGTTGTCGGTGAAGTTGTCGGCCATGTCCTGGTAGATCTGCCAGGACACCCCGGCCTTCTGCAGGCGTTCTACATAGCTGGTCCATCGGTACGACGCCGGATGCCCGCCATGTTCCGGGAAGTTGTCGTGCGAGTTGGCGATCACCGGGCCACCGGCGCGCGCGGTCGCATCGTTGTGGCCGGTCCATAGGAACACCCGGTTCGGGTTGGTTCCGGCCTGCATCGCACAGTGGTAGGCGTCGCAGATAGTGAACGCGTCGGCCAGGGCGAACTGGAAGGGCAGGTCGCTGCGCTGGAAATAGCCCATCGAATGGTTCTGCTTGGCTTTCGGCCATTGCCCCATGCGTCCATGGTCCCAGGCACGCTGTGCATCAGGCCAGGTGTGTGGCGTGCCTTCCACCCGCATGTAGCCGAAGTGCGCAGCGGTATCCAGCGGGAACGGTGCGATCGCGCGCGTGCCGCTGGCATCGGGTTGCAGCCACAGGCTGCGCGCGCGGCCACCGGCCTGCAGCGCGGCGGCCGGGGCCACGAAGCGGTCGCCGAAGCCACGTACCCCCGGCAGCGTGCCGAAGTAGTGGTCGAACGAGCGGTTCTCCTGCATGAACACCACGATGTGCTGCAGGTCTTCCAGGCTGCGCGTCTGCGCGGCGGGTGCGATCGCTGCAGCCCGGGCGATGCTGGGCAGCAGGGGGGAAAGGCCGGCGGCAGCGCCGGCCTGCAACAACCGGCGTCGGCCGATATCGGTCACGGGTTCACTCACAGGTCCACACGGAAGGAGATGCCGACGGTACGCGGTGCGCCGATGAAGGCGTTGTCGCGGCCATCCACCCCTGCAAGATACCGCTTGTCGGTGAGGTTGCTCACCACCAGGTTGGCGCCCATGCCCTTCAGGCGCGGCGACAGGCCCTGCAGGTCGAAGCCGATGTTGGCGTTGAACACGGTGGCCGAGGGCAGCTTGTTGACGTTGGCTGCATCAAGGTAACGCGTGCCCAGGTAGCGGCCGGACAGGCCGAAGTTCCAGCTTTCACCCTGCCAGTCGGCCGACAGCACCAGGGTCTGTTCGGGCTGGCCGATCACCTTGGCACCGTCGACGATGCCGAGCTGGGTATCACGTGCGGCGTCGCCACTGCCCAGGTACTTGGAGCGGTTGTAGGTATAGGCGGCGTTGAGTCGCCAGCCGTTGTCCCAGCCATAGCCGAACGCGGCCTCCAGGCCGTTGCTCTCCACGCCGCCGAAGTTCTCGTAGACGCCGTCGGTCTCGCCCAGGTAGTCGATGCCGCTGACGAAGCCGGCCGGCAGGTAGACGATGCGGTTGTCGAACTTGATGTTGTACAGGGTGACCGAGGCGGTCAGCGGCCAACGGTTGATGCGCATGCCGACTTCGATGTTGTCGGCGGTTTCCGGCTCCACGTTGCGGAAGCGCTGCGGGTCGGTCTCGCCGAGCACGCCGGAGGGAATGGCGGCGAAGTTCTGCGAGAAACCGGCGAACAGCTCCATGCCTTCCACGCCTGGCGCCCAGGTGAAGCCGGTGGACAGCAGCGGATCGGACTTGGAATCGGATTTCACGTGCTCATTGGCACCGATCACGCGGCGGCGCGACTGGTCGACGAAGAACTGCTTCACGCCCAGGCGCGCGCTGAACGGGCCGAAGCGCGCGATATCCTCGACGTAGTACATCTGCTCATCAACCTTGTACTTGTCCTCGAACTGCACCCAGTACGGCTGGTGGTCGAAGGCGATGTCCTGGCCGACGTTGAGCAGGCGATGCCAGTCGCGGCGTGCCGAGCGGTCCAGCTTCTCCACCCACAGCCCGCCACGGATCGTGTTGTCGACGGCACCGAAGGTCTGCCGCCACTCGACGTCGGCGGTCACGCCCTTGCGGTTGTTGTCGTAGTGGGTGTGGCGGTACGACTGCGCGCCCAACACGTTGCCGGCGTAGCAGTTCGGGTCGTACTCGGCAGTGAAGCCCAGCCGTGGGGTGCAGCTGGCCAGGCGCTGTGCGGCGCTGCCATCGGGATTGACGAAGAAGATCTGGCCGCGGTTGCTGCCGCCGTACACGGTCCTGCCACCGAGATACTCCGATTCCGGGCGGCCAGCACCGTCATCGCTGACCTGTGCCAGGTAGGGCGGCAGCCAGTCACCGCGGCCTTCCATTCGGTGCCCATAAGCGGCCACCGAGGCCTTGAAACCGTTGCCGCCGTCGAAGGCCGCGCGCAGGTAGCCGAAGGTGTTCTCGCGCAGCGCACGCGAGCCGGAACGGAAGTTCTGGTCCAGGTACGGAATGCCGGTGAGGGTGCCGACCAGGTTGTCGCGATCCGGGTTGGTGGCGAAGCCCTTCGGCGAGACGCTGGTGTACTCCGGCTCGTCGGCATCGTTGTAGGACAGGTAGCCGGTCAGCGTCCAGCGATCCAGCTCGGTGATGAACTTGCCGGCGATGTGGTCGTTGCTGGTCTTGCCGCTGCCGTCGATCCAGTCGTGCACGCGCGCGGAGGAAGCGCTGACCCAGGCGCGGGTGTGGCCGCCGAGCAGGCCGGTGTCGTAGCGCACGTAGTACTTGCGTGCCTCGTTGTCACCGGCGCCGACCACGAAGCGCAGGCGGCTGTCCTGCAGCGGATCGCTGGTGAGGAAGTTCAGGGTGCCCCCGAGGGCTTCGTTCGAGCGCGAGGAGATGTCAGCGGTGCCCTGGCTGACTTCCACCGTTTCCAGATCGAGGGTGTCGATGTAGCGGTTGGCCAGCGAGCCGCCGCCGTAGCCCGAGCCGCCATTGGGCAGGCCATCGATGGTGGTGCCGATCTGCTGCGTATCGCGGTTGGTGACGAAACCGCGCATGCTGATCTGCGTGCCCCACACCGACGAACCGGTGGCGTCGGCTTCACTGACCACCACCCCGGGTACTTCATTGAGTGCGTCGTTGACGCTGCTCATCACGGTCTGCCGGTTCAACGTTTCCGCACGTACCGAGGTCTTGGCGTAGCTGGTGGCCTGGCCTATCACCTGCACCTGGTCCAGGGTACGGGCATCGCTGCTGCGCGGTTCGGCCGCGTCGCCCTGCGGTGCTTCGGCCAGGGCATCCAGTGCGGGGGCGATCAGCAGGGCAAGCAGGGAGACACGGGGAAAGCGCGCAATGGTTCGCATCGAGACCGGACCTTGAGGGGAGGGAAGCCCCGGAGTGTCGGCAGCGCCAATGACATCGGCATGACGCGAAGATGCAGGAACCGTGTTGTGTGACGGCCGGTACCCGAGGCCGCCTGCCTCAGTAGCGCGCGTCCTTCGGTTTCGGGTCACGCGGCCAGTCCTTGGCCTTGTTGGCGAAGTCCGGACGCGGCTGGTTGATGAAGTAGCTGGCGACGTCCACCGCATCCTGGTCGGGCATCACCTGCTGCCCCAGCGGGGGCTCGCGGGTCACTGCCGGCGGCATGTTGTGCTTGACGAAGCCGGCGGCCTTGTACAGCCGCGCCATGCCCGCGCCGATGTTGAAACTGCGGTCACCCCACAGCGGCGGGAAGGCGATATCACCGCTGGCATCGCGTCGGCCTTCGCCGTTGTCACCGTGGCAGGCGGCGCATTGCGCGGCGTACAGCGCCTGGCCGCGGATCGGATCAGGTGTCAGTGAGCTGTCGATCGGCCCTTCGCTGGGTGCCGCCACGCGCGCACCTTCGGGAACGGGACGGCTCAACCAGGTCATGTATTCCAGCATGGCACGCATTTCCGGCGCGTCCTTGGCCAGCGGTTTGCCGTTCATCGAGCGCTGCAGGCAGCCATTGATGCGCTCGGTCAGCCCGATCACCTTGCCTGGCCGTGGCATGTAGCGCGGGTAGGCACCACCACCCGTATTGAAGTAGTGGTTGCCGAACGGCCGCTTGCCCTCGGCCATGTGGCACGAATTGCAGTTCAGATCGTTGCCGACGTTGTCCGGCAGCAACCGCGCGGTCTCGTTGAGGAGGCGGCGGCCGAGCATCACCGACCCGGCATTGCCCAGCCCGGCAATTTCCTCGGCGCTGGGGGCGTGGTACTGGCCGACCACCGTGCCCTGCGCGTCGAGAATATCGATCGTGCTGGCCACGGCGGCATCCAGGTCCGGGTACAGATGGCGGTAGGCGAGGGTGCCGGCACCGGCCAGCAGCACAACGGCGATCGCACTGCCGGGCAGCAGGCGGGAACGTTTGCGCGAACGCTTCATCGTGCAGCCTCCTGCGGAACGTAATGCACCGGCTTGTCACGCACCACCCGGCGCATCCTCGCCACGTCGACCTCGCTGACCGCGCTGGCCTGGTTGCCCCAGCTGCTGCGGATGAAGGTCAGGATCTGTGCCAGTTGTGCATTCGGCAGCCGCTCGAAACCGGGCATGGTGAACGCCATGCGGTCGTGCGGGGTATGCGGCGTGCGGCCACCGATCAGGGTCACCTGCACCAGCGAACTGGGATCATCGGCGAACACGATCGAGTTGCCAGCCAGTGCTGGGTAGACCCGTGGCATGCCGCGGCCGTCGGCGCGATGGCAGGCCTGGCAGTGCTCTGCATAGGCCAGCGAGCCGGCCACGCGATAGTCGCCACTGCGCAGTGCGGCGGTGGTGGTGTCGGTACCCGGTGACCACTGTGCGCTGCGGCCCTCGCGTGCCGGCAGTTGTTTCAGGTAGCGTGCCATGGCCAGCAGGTCGGCGTCGGACAGGTACTGCGTGCTGTGCTCGACCACATCGGCCATGCCACCGAAGGCCGCCGAACGATCGGTGCGGCCGGTGCGCAGGAAGTCGACGATCTCACCCTCGCTCCAGCTGGCCAGGCCGGTCGATTCATTGCGCAGGTTCTTCGCGTACCAGCCTTCCAGTACCGAACCGGACAGGAACTGGCGGCTGCCATCGTCGGCCATCGCCTTTTCCTGGAAGGCCAGCCCGCGTGGCGTGTGGCAGGCGCCGCAGTGAGCCAGGCCTTCCACCAGTTCTGCACCACGCTGCTCGCCGGCATCCAAGGCTGGATCCGGGCTGAAGCTGCGCGGGCGTGCGAACAGCAGCTGCCACCAGGCCAGTGGCCAGCGCATGTTGGCTGGCCACGGAATCGTGCTGTCGGCGTTGTCCTGCTTCACCGGCTGCACCGAGCCCATGAAGTAGGCGTACAGCGCCTTGATCTCGGCATCGCTGGCGATCACGTATGAGGCGTACGGCATTGCCGGATACAACGGCTGCCCATCGTGACGGATGCCGCGACGGACCGCGCGCTCGAAGTCGGCGTAGTCGTAGGCGCCAATGCCGGTGTCCGGATCGGGCGTGATGTTGGTCGAATAGATCGTGCCCATCGGCGTCTGCATGCCCAGTCCACCGGCGAACGGCTTGCCGCCCGGCGCGGTATGGCAGGCAGCGCAGTCGGCCGCGCGCGACAGGTATTGCCCCTGCGCGATCAGCACCGGGTCGTGGACGTTGACCTTCGCCTCCTGTCGCGGTGCGAACCAGTAGGGCGTGGTGCGGGCGATGCCGTAGGCGGCGGCCACGGTGGCGGCCAGGGCAATGGCGAGCTTGAACGAGGTGCGCATGGCGGCACTGTGGGCAATCGCGCACGCGCGTTCATTGATCCGGATCAATGACTGAACAGATACAGCTTGTACACCAAGCTGAATCGTTCCCGCGTTGTCATCAAGCCGTCATCCACGCGCGATAGATGGCCGGTCGGGTGGGGCGTTAACGTCACCACTTGTCTGATTCACCCCTACGACGTGATATGAAGCGCCTGCTGCTGTTGTTGCTGGCGTGCGCCGGCCTGTGGCTGGCTGCATGCTCCTCCTCCATCAATGCCTCCTCCACCTCGCTCGCTGATCGGCTGATCGCGCCGGGTGGCGTGTCGACCCTGCTCGATCGCCCGCGCATTGCCGCCGCCATTGCCGAGTTGCCCAATCGCCATGGTTTCGCAGCGGGGCGCGATGGCGTGCCGATCTTCTGGCGCGTGTTCGATCCGGGTAACTACGGTGCCCGCTACCACTACCTGCCGCAGCGCCACGAGAACGGCCTGCCGCTGGATACCGGCTTGAGCCTGGCCGTGCCGCAGCCCTTCCACGCGCAGGCACCGCGCGGCACCGTGGTGCTGCTGCACGGTTGGATGATGAACGGTGATTCGATGTTGCCGTGGTCGCTGCAGTTGGCCGAGTCCGGCTACCGCGTGGTCACCCTCGACCTGCGCAACCACGGCCAGTCCGGTGCCGGTCCGTCCGGCTATGGCACCTATGAATCCGATGACGTGGTCGATGTGATCGGTGAGTTGCGTGCACGCGGCGAAGTGACCGGCCCGTTGTACCTGTTCGGTGTGTCATACGGTGCGGCCACCGCAGTGTTCACCGCCGACAAGCTGGGCGATCAGGTTGCCGGGGTGGTAGCGATGGAGTCATTCGCCAATGCCGGGGTGGCCATCCGTACGATGATCCCGCATCTGATGGGGTTGCAGCCGGAAGGGTTGAAGGCGCAGGCGGTAGCCTCCTACGCGCGCTGGCGTTACGGTGGCCAGGACATCGACCAGGTGGTCGCCGCGGCAAGCCGCCGCATCGACGTCGATCTCGACCGTGTGGACGTGGCGCGCGCGTTGGCCGATACCCACGCCTGCGTACTGCTTCTGCACGGGCAGGGCGACCAGCACATCCCGGTCAGCCAGGGCCGCGAACTGGCGCAGGCCAATCCGCGCGCGCACTACATCGAGATGCGCGGCGAAGATCACATCACCCTGCCGCTGAGGCTGGATCTGCTGGCCGGTGTGGTCGACGACTGGATGGCACGCGACGAGCACCATCCGGAAAGCACCTGCCCGGCACCGCAGCTGCCCGCCCAGGCCGAATGGCTGGTGCACGACACCGATACGCCGGTGAAGGCTCCGGCGCGCAGCTGAAAAAATGGGGGCGGAGGGGATTAGGTCGTTTCCCGCACACCTAGGCTAGAAACGACTTAATCCCCTCCGTCCCCTTTTCTGTCAGGGCAGGCGTCGTGCCAGTGAGCGCGCCGACGCGGCTACGCCCAGCAGCAGCGCGGCCACGCAGAGGAAGGCGAAGCCGAGGCTGGTGGCGTGTGCCAGTGCACCGATCGCTGCCGGGCCGGCGAGGATGCCGGCGTACCCCAGCGTGGTAACCGCAGTGATGGCGATGCTCTCCGGCATCACCCGCTGCTGGCCCGCCATGGAAAACAGCGCTGGCACGATGTTGGCGCAGCCCAGCCCGACCAGTACGTAGCCGGCCAGCGCCACCGGGAATGACGGCACCAGCGTGGCCAGGGTGAAACCCGCAGCAGCGGTGATGCCGCCGAAGACCATCGTGCGGGTCCGGCCCAGGCGCTCGACGATACCGTCGCCGAACAGGCGCATCGCGGTCATTGCCAGGGTGAACAGCGCGAAGCCGGCACCAGCCTGGTCGCGTGGCACCTGCCGTACTTCGGCCAGGAACACCGCACTCCAGTCCAGCATCGAACCTTCGCCGAGGAACACCACGAAGGCCAGCACGCCGATGAACAGCACCACGCCGTGCGGCAGTGCCAGCAGCGGCCCTTCGTGCAGGATCCGTTGTGGGCGCCAGTGCGGGGCCGACAGCGCCGCCACCAGCAGCAGCGCCGCCACCGAGACCAGCGCGGCCAGCCACAACGGCGTACCCAGGATCAGCAGGCCGGTCATGCAGCCAGCACCGACAAAACCACCGATGCTGTAGAAGGCGTGGAAGCCGGACATCATTGCGCGCCCGGCGTCGCGCTCGACCGCCACCGCCTGCATGTTCACCGTGCAGTCCATCGCGCCCACGCCGGCACCGAATACGAACAGAGCAGCGCCGAGCGCGAAAGGCGAGGGCGCAAGCGCCAGCAGTGGCAATGCCAACAGCACCATCGCGCAGGTCACCACCAGCAGCCGGCGGCAGCCGAGGCGGCCGGTCAAGGCACCGGCCAACGGCATCGCCAGCAACGAGCCCAGGCCGAGGCACAGCAGTACCGCGCCGAGGCTGGCATCGGACAACCCGGCCTTGGCTTTGGCATAGGGCACCATCGGCGCCCAGGCAGCGGTGGCGAATCCGGGAATGAAGAAGGCGGCACGGGTGGCGTGCTGCTGGGCACGTGGGGATGAGGGCGTCATGCGCGGTGCGAAGCTCCAATGGGTATCCATGAAAACGTTTTCAGGCCGAATGGGCAAGTGCCATACGTGACATCAAGCGACGCATACGATTGCAGTGACCCGAATGCGTCACCAGTGATTAACGCCCCACGCGGACAGTGGCGACACGGTCGGCATTCCGCCGGCCGCTGCCGGAGATCCGTACATGAGCACGACACCGACCATCCTCCTCGTCCATGGTTTCTGGGGCGGGGCCGCACACTGGGCCAAAGTGATCCTGGAGCTGCATCGCAACGGCCATGACCGCGTGCAGGCGGTGGAACTGCCGCTCACCTCGCTGGCCGATGATGCCGGCCGCACCCAGAAAATGATCCGGCAGATCGACGGGCCGGTGCTGCTGGTCGGCCACTCCTATGGTGGTGCGGTGATCAGCCAGGCCGGCAACGAGGCCAACGTGAAGGGCCTGGTCTACATCGCGGCGTTCGCCCCGGACGCCGGCGAGAGTCCAGGTGGCATCACCCAGCAGCATCTGCCGGATGCGGCACCGAATCTGGCGCCGGACAGCGATGGCTACCTGTGGCTGCGTGCCGACAAGTTCCATGAAAGCTTCTGCCAGGACCTGAGTGACGACGAAGGCCGGGTGATGGCGGTGACCCAGAAGGCGCCGCTGGCCAGCACTTTCGGCGATGCGGTCAGCGACCCGGCGTGGAAGCACAAGCCGAGCTGGTACCAGCTGTCCCGCCATGACCGGATGATCGCGCCGGAGAACCAGAAGGTCATGGCTGGTCGGATGCAGCCCAAGCGCTTGCTGGAACTGGATGCCAGCCATGCCTCGCTGGCCTCGAAGCCGGCCGAGGTGACCGCGTTGATTCTTGAGGCCTGTGCCGCCGTAGGCGGCTGATCCGGCGCCATCGCGACGCGCGCGACGGCATACCGCACGACAGCCGGGGCGCAGGGGAGTAAACTCCTGCGCCTGCGGCCATCCGGCCCCATTCCCATCCCGCCTCCAGCCGCCGCCAGAGGATCCCACCCGATCGTGGAGGTCCCGTCGTGTCGTCTGCGCCTGTCCGTTTCCCGTTCCCGTTTCCACGTCGCCTGCGACTGTCGCATGCGCTGGCCCAGGGCCTGCTGCTGCTTGCACTGAGCGGCGGCACCGCGGCCGCCCAGTCCTCCCAGGACGAGGACAAGGCCAAGCCGGCGCCCGCCTCGCAGACCCTGCAGACCGTACAGGTCACCGCCAACCAGCTCGGCACAATCACCGAAGGCAGCGGCGCCTACACGCCGGGCACCATCGCCACCGCCACCCGGCTGGTGCTGACCCCGCGGCAGACCCCGCAGACCATCAGCGTGATCACCCGCGCGCAGATGGACGACTTCGGCCTGGACGGCATCGATGACGTGATGCGGGTGACCCCGGGCATCAGCATCGTGACCTACGACAGCGAGCGCACCGAGTACTACGCACGCGGATTCGCCGTGCAGAACTTCCAGTACGACGGCATCCCGATGTCGCGCGACTCGGCCTACTCGGCCGGTAACACGCTCAGCGACACCGCCATCTACGACCGCATTGAAGTGCTCAAGGGCGCCACCGGCCTGCTGACCGGCATGGGCGATCCAGGCGCGACCATCAACCTGGTACGCAAGAAGCCGGGCAAGGACTTCGCAGGTAGTGCCACGCTGGGTGTCGGTCGCTGGGACGACTACCGCGCCGAGATCGATGTGGGCGGCCCGCTGACCGCCGATGGTCGCGTGCGTGGCCGTGCCGTTGGTGCCTGGCAGGACAAGCATTCCAATCTCGATTTCTACCAGCGCACCAGCAAGGTGGGCTACGCAGTGCTTGAGGCCGACGTGGGCGAGCGCACCCTGCTGACTGTCGGCGGGGACGTACTGGAGAGCGATCCGAAGGGCTCGACCTGGGGCGGCATCCCGCTGCTGGACAGCCAGGGCAACTTCAACGACATGCCGCGTTCGTTCAACAATGGCACCCATTGGAGCGGCTGGCGCCAGTACGTGCGCACCGGCTTCGCCACGTTGGAGCACACGTTCAACAATGACTGGGTTGCCAAGCTGCAGCTCAACCATCAGGTCAATGGCTATGACGCGGCCCTGGCCGGCGCGGCCGGTGGCAATCCCGATCCGGTTACCGGCGAAGGCGTGTCGCTGTGGCTGGGCAAGTATGTCGGCAAGACCGTCAGCAACGCCGCCGACTTCTACGTCAGCGGGCGCTTCGGCCTGCTTGGGCGCGAGCATGAACTGGTGGTCGGCGGCAGCGCGTCGCGCAAGCGCTGGACCAACACCGGTTACTCACCGCAGCCCGGCTACCCGACAGCGGTGCCGGACTATCGCGCGTGGCAGGGGGACATTCCCGAGCCGCAATGGCAGCGGGGCTACGACAACAATGAAGTGACCCGCGAGAACGGCGTCTATGTGGTCGGCCGCTTCGATGTTGCCGATCCGTTGAAGGTGATCGTCGGCAGCCGCCTGGCCAGCTACCGCTCGCCGCAGACGCGCGAGACCGGCGTGTTCGTACCGTATGCCGGCGTGGTCTATGACCTGGGCGAACACTATTCGGTGTATGCCAGCTACAGCACCATTTTCAAGCCGCAGGGCGAGCGCGACGAACAGGGCAAGGCGCTGGATCCGCTGGAAGGACGCAGCTACGAGATGGGCCTGAAGGCGGAATTCTTCGATGGCCGCTTCAACGCCAGTGCGGCGCTGTTCCAGCTCGACCAGGACAACTTCGCCCAGCCTTCCGGTGGCAAGACGCCGACCGGCGACATCGCCTACCGCGCGCTGATGGGCGTGCGCACCAAGGGCTATGAGCTGGAGCTGTCCGGCCAGCTGGCCGAGGGCTGGCAGGTGCAGGGTGGTTTCGCCCACAAGATCGCACGCCAGGCCGGGACCAAGGTGTCGACGCTGGAGCCGGAGAATCAGTTCAGCCTGCACACCAGCTACCGCCTGCGCGGCGACTGGAAGGGGCTGACGCTGGGTGGTGGTGCGCGCTGGCAGGATTCCACTTTCGGTGAGATCACCAACCCGGCCACGCAGGCCAAGGTGGTTCATCGCACCCAACCGTATTGGTTGCTGGATGCGATGGCGCGTTATGAATTCAGTGATCGCCTGTCGGCCACGCTCAACGTCAACAACCTGCTGGACAAGCAGTACTACACGATCTTCAGCTGGTACAGCACCTATACCTGGGGTGAGCCGCGCAACGTACGCCTGGCGATGACGTACAAGTTCTGACGCCGGTGGTGCTGTAGCGCCGAGCCCGCTCTCGGCTGGCCGTGCATGGCCTGATCCAGGCAAACAGCAGCCGAGCGTGGGCCCGGCGCTATAGAAATGCGCCCGCGATGCACTGGAGCATCGCGGGCGTTGTCGTTACAGCGGCAGGTCGAACACCAGCACTTCTGCGTCGTTGCCGTTTTCCAGGGTCAGCTGTGCTTCGTCGCTGACCTGCAGCGCATCGCCGGCTTCCAGGGTGATGCCGTTGACCTGCAGCTGGCCCCGCGCCACCTGCACATAGGCGCCACGACCGTTGCCAAGCGCGTGGTGCAGCTTCTGGCCGCCATCGAGGATGGTGGCGAAGATGCGGGCATCCTGGTGGATACGCAGCGAGCCGTCGGCACCGTCAGGCGAGGCAATCAGGCGCAGCTGGCCGCGCTTGGTCTCCGGCGCAAAGTGGGTCTCCTCGTACGACGGGGTGATGTTCTCCGCGTCCGGGAAGATCCAGATCTGCAGGAAGTGCACCGGCTCATCGGCCGAATGGTTGAACTCGCTGTGGCTGACACCGCTGCCGGCACTCATGCGCTGCACGTCGCCGTAGCGCAGCACCGAACCGGTACCCATCGAGTCCTTGTGCTCCAGCGCGCCGCCCAGTACATAGGAAACGATCTCCATGTTGCTGTGGCTGTGGGTGCCGAAGCCTTGGCCGCCGATCACCTTGTCTTCGTTGATCACCCGCAGCGGGCCGAAGCTGACGTAACGGGGGTCGTAGTAGTTGGCGAAGGAGAAGGTATGGCGCGAGGACAGCCAGCCATGCTCGGCCAGGCCACGGGTAGCGCTCTTGCGGATCTGCAGCATGATGGAATCTCCTTGTTCGATGGTTTCGATGGGGCGGGATGGGCCTCTGGCCGCTGTGTTTTCCCGTTGGAGAGAAGTATCCGCTTGCGCCGCGGCTTTGAAAAACGGATAGTTTTGACAGCCATCATCGAAAAAATCGAATGCTCAAGCTCAGCCTCGATGCCCTGCAGATCCTGGATGCCATCGACCGCCGTGGTTCGTTTGCCGGCGCCGGCAAGGCCCTGCACAAAGTGCCCTCGACCATCTCCTACACCGTGGCCAAGCTGGAGGAGGACCTGGGCGTGCAGCTGTTCGACCGGGTCGGACCGCGCGCCGAACCGACCGAGGCCGGCCGCGCGCTGCTGGAAGAGGGCAGGCACCTGCTGCGCGCCGCGCGTGAGCTGGAGCTGCGGGTGCGGCGGGTGGCCTCGGGCTGGGAGACCGAGCTGACCCTGGCGGTCGACTCGGTGTTTCCGACCTGGCTGTTGGGGCCGGATATCGCCGCATTCCGTGAGGCCGAGGCGCCGACCCGGCTGCGGCTGATTGGCGAGGCCCTGTCCGGCACCTGGGAAGCCCTGCTGGACCGCCGTGCCGACCTGCTGGTCGGTGCGCCGGGCGAGGGCCCCAGTGGCGGTGGTTACGTGGTCGAGCCGCTGGGCACGGTGGAGTTCGTGTTCGCGGTCGCGCCCGATCATCCCTTGGCGGCGGTGCCGGGCGTGCTCGGTCGCGAGCAGCTGGTCGAGCATTGCGCGATCGCCGTCTCCGATTCGGCGCGGCGGCTGTTGCCACGCACGGTCGGCCTGTTGATGGGGCAGGAAATGCTGACGGTGCCGGACATGGCCAGCAAGCTGAAGCTGCAATGCGAGGGTGTGGGCTTCGGATTCCTGCCCGAGCCGTGCGCGCGCGCGGCAGTAGCGCGCGGCCAGCTGGTGATCCGCGAAGTGGAGGAGCACAAGCCGGAAGAGACGTTCTGGCTGGCCTGGCGTACCGGTGAAGATGGTGCAGCACTGCGCTGGTGGCGCGAGCGCCTGCGCAGGCCGGAGCTGCTGTCGCAGTGGTGGCAGTCAATGGCACGGGGTTAGGGGTACGGCAGGGCTGCGCCCTGCACCCGCTACGAGCTGGAGCAACACCGGGCGCTCTACCAGGCGATTGTTGCGGGGGAAGCGGAGAATGCACGTGAGGCGGCGAGCCGCCATCTGGGCTATGTGAGAGAGGTTCTGGAGGAGGCCGGCGCCATGGCAGGCCGTCTAGCACGGGCCAAACGGCGCGATGAGCTCTAAAAAAAATCTGGCGTGAAACTTCATGATGTCATTATGCTAGTAGCATAAATTGAGCGTCCGCGGCTAAAGTTTAGCGTTCCAGAGCTGATAACCCGGTCACACCTTCCCGCCTTCGCTGGCGTCTAGACCGGTACCCTCCTGTGGAACACGCCTCTTCTTCGCCCTCGCTCGTCGACTTTACCTTCACCCCTGCATTGCTCGGTGCCTGCGGTACCGGCGCGATCCTGTTCGTGGGCGGCGTGACGCCGACCACCCTGGCGCTGAGTGCCACCCAGGTGGTGCTTG